>Ga0207662_10000651_pt1 | contig 15709 bp, 17 predicted proteins | sample KBSS33LmetaG_FD_184338 | JGI IMG/M metagenome (GOLD analysis project Ga0207662, IMG submission 184338) | Switchgrass rhizosphere microbial communities from Kellogg Biological Station, Michigan, USA - KBS S3-3L metaG (SPAdes) (version 2) | ecosystem: Host-associated > Plants > Roots >... | reverse complement strand
GCTATCGGCACTATAATGGCAAAGAGTACGAAGTGATCGGGGAAGCCCGCCATTCGGAAACGGAAGAGCCATTCGTCGTCTATCGCCCCTTGTATGGCGACGGGGCGCTATGGATCAGGCCCCGGTCGATGTTTCTCGAGACGGTCATGGTCGATGGCCTGCTTATTCCGCGTTTCCAGCGCCTGGCAGAATGACGCGCCGCGGTGGTTGATAGAGGCAGCTACGGCAGCCAGGTCCAATGCGAAAACGTGGCAGCTTGCCCGACCGGGAAATGGTGGGCATCGAGCACATTCCAAATCAGGGCATTTTCGACGAGAAAGCGGCGGCCAGTCCTGGAAATCCTCACTCCCCGATAGGTATCGATGAATCCGCGGACGAGCGCCTGTTCCAGCATCCACTGGCGTTCGGCTCGATTGACCGGCTCCGCAGTAAGCCGGGAGGGGGTCTTGATCAATTGCTCCCACGTCATCTCCCACAGCTCCAAGGCCGTCTGATTGCCGTAATTGAGGATCGGATCGGCCTCTGGCCCGTGCGACACCACCACCATCGGCAACGCAAACAATACACGCGCTTGAAATTCCGGATCACCATGGCGCTCGATCAAGTCCCGTCCGATCCAATGGCGGTAACTGTCGAGTACCCGCTGCGTCCACTGCACGACCGCTGAATCCATCCATGCCTGCGACGTCATGACGGTGCTCCTCGACTCTTCCCGCTCGCAGCGTGGTACCACGTCCTCCAACAGGAGGGCAAGGCGCCAACCGCTCTTGTAAATCCCATGGGAAGTTTCTGTATAATGGCGCCTCTCAGTTGAGGTATCAGGAGCAAGGCATGGCTGGTCAAACGCTCTTCGACAAAATCTGGGACTCCCACGTCGTCCGTGCTGAGCCGGATGGAACCACCTTGTTGTACATCGACCGGCAACTCGTGCACGAGGTCACCTCGCCCCAGGCGTTCGAGGGATTGAAGCTGTCCGGACGCCGTCCACGGCGCGCCAGCACCACGCTGGCGGTTCCCGACCATAATGTACCGACAACGGACCGTCGGCTGGGCATCGCCGACCCCGTGAGTGCGATCCAGATTCAGACGTTGGAAGACAATTGCCGCGACTTCGGCATTACGCTTTTTAATATGAGCGATGTCCGCCAGGGCATCGTGCATGTGATCGGCCCTGAACAGGGCTTCACCCTGCCCGGGACGACGATCGTGTGCGGCGACTCGCATACCTCGACACACGGCGCATTCGGTGCCTTGGCCTTTGGGATCGGAACGAGCGAAGTCGAGCACGTGCTGGCGACACAGTGTTTGTTGCAGAAACGTCCCAAGACCATGGAAATTCGCGTCGATGGCGTCCTGTCCGATCGGTGCTCAGCCAAGGATGTGATCCTGGCCATCATCGGCAAGATCGGCACGGCCGGCGGAACCGGCTATGTCATCGAGTACACGGGGTCGGTGATCCGCGCACTCAGCATGGAGGGGCGCATGACCCTCTGTAACATGTCGATCGAAGGCGGCGCACGCGCGGGCATGGTCGCTCCCGACGAAAAAACATTCGCCTATCTCAAGGGCCGTCCGCTCGCTCCGGCCGGGGATTCATGGCAGAAGGCCGTGAAGGCCTGGCATGATCTCAAGACGGACATGAACGCCGCTTACGACGCGACCGTCGTCCTCAAAGCCGAAGACATCGCGCCGCAAGTCAGTTGGGGCACGAACCCGGGGATGGTAACGGGTGTCGATGGCCGAGTCCCCGATCCGAACACGATGGCCGACGAGAAAGCCCGCCAGGCGACGGAACGGGCGCTGACCTACATGGGTCTCGCCGCTAACATGCCCATCACCGATATTCAAATTGACCGCGTGTTCATCGGTTCCTGCACGAACTCTCGCATGGAGGATCTGCGGCTTGCGGCCAGTCTGGCCAAGGGCAAACACATTGCGAAGACCGTTCGGGCAATGGTGGTGCCCGGTTCGGGATTGGTCAAACAGCAGGCGGAAGCGGAGGGGCTCGACCGGATCTTTACCGCGGCCGGATTCGAATGGCGCGAGCCGGGGTGCAGCATGTGCCTCGCGATGAATGCCGACGTGCTCCAACCGGGAGAGCGTTGCGCCTCAACGAGCAATCGTAACTTCGAAGGCCGCCAGGGGGCCGGTGGACGCACCCATCTGGTGTCTCCCGCGATGGCCGTTGCCGCGGCCGTCGAAGGACACTTCGTCGACGTCAGGCACTGGAGGTAAACCAGCGGAATGCAGGCATTTACGCGACTCACCGGGCTTGTGGCCCCCTTGGACCGTGTCAATGTGGACACGGATCAAATCATTCCCAAGCAGTTTCTCAAGACCATCAAGCGGACCGGTCTGCGCGAGGGGCTCTTTTTCGACTGGCGGAAGCAGAAGGACGGTTCACCCGACCCGGCCTTTTTTCTGAACCAGGCTCAGTACCAGGGCGCGACCATTCTCTTGACCCGCGATAACTTCGGGTGCGGCTCTTCCCGCGAGCATGCGCCATGGGCGTTGCTCGATCAGGGGTTCCGTTGCGTGATCGCCGCCAGCTTCGCCGATATTTTCTACAACAACTGTTTTCAAAACGGGATTCTCCCTGTCGTGCTGGACGGCCACCACATCCAGTCCATGATGAATGATGTCCTCGCCAGGCCCGGGTATCAGGCGACCGTGGACCTCGCCGCGCAGACGGTGACGACGCCCGAGGGAACCGCCTATGGGTTCTCGATCGATCCCTTCAGAAAGGATTGTTTGTATCGAGGGCTGGATTCCATCGGCCTCACATTGCAGCATGAGCCCGCGATCGCAGCCTATGAGGCCCGGCGAAAGACTGAGGCCTCTTGGCTGTTTCCCGACCTTCGACCTTAAGCCAAGGAGACCTGCATGAACTGGGCGTCCGTGCTCTTCCCGTCATGGTTCTTCAGACCACAAATCCTGCTCGTGTTGTTATTCCTGGCGACGGGCGCGCTGTTGGTGGCGTTCAATTACAGTTATTCCGACGGGAACCGGGCCGGCTACATTCAGAAATTCTCAAAAAAGGGCTGGTTTTGCAAAACCCATGAGGGCGAGCTCGCCATGACGACCGTCCCAGGCACGGCGCCCCTGCTGTGGGAGTTCACCGTCTGGGACAACACCGTCGCCCATCAGCTGTCGCAGGTGATGGGCAAGCGGGTCGTCCTGCACTACAAAGAATTTCGTTATCTCCCGACCACGTGCTTCGGCGACACCACCTACTTCGTCGATCACTTCGAAGTCCAGGAATAGTTAAACACGGATTTTTTCATCGTGTTACAGCCAGCGTTTCTTCCTGAATAAGACCAGCATTCCCACACCCACGAGCGCCATGATGGCGAGCGTCAGCGGATAGCCCCACCGTGACTTGAGTTCCGGCATGTATTCGAAGTTCATGCCGTAGATGCTCGCGATGAAGCTGAGCGGCATGAAGATGGTGGTGATCACGGTCAACACCCGCATGACGGCATTGAGCCGGTAACTGACGCTCGAAAGATAAATGTCGAGGCTGGCCGCAACCATCTCCCGCAATGTTTCGATGGTGTCAACGATTTGCACGACATGGTCATAGACGTCCCGAAAAAACACTTTCGTGGACTCATGGAGAAAGCGGCAATCCGACCGTGACAGGTTGTTCAGAACGTCGCGGAGAGGCCAGACCGCCCGCCGGAGAAAGAGAAGCTGACGTTTGAGTGCATGAATGTCGTTCAGCGTCTCAGGCTTGGGGTCGTCAACGACCGTCTGTTGCACGGCTTCCAACCGCTCGCCCATTAGTTCCAGAACGGCAAAGTATTGATCCACGATGGCATCGACCAGCGCATACAGCAGGTAATCTGACTCTGAGGGACGCAGCCGGCCTTTTCCAGCGCGCAGGCGCTCACGGACGGGCTGAAAGACATCGCTCCCGTTTTCCTGAAACGAGATGACATAGTTTCGGCCGAGTACGAGACTCACCTGCTCAATGGCGATCTCCTTTCGCTCCGTCAACAACAGCATTTTGACGACGAGAAAAAGATAGTCCTCGTAGTCGTCGAGCTTGGGACGTTGATCGGTATTCGCCACATCCTCCAGCAACAACGGATGAAGCGAGAACTGCTTACCCAACCTCTCAAGCACGTCGATATTGTGGACGCCGCCCACATTGATCCAGACCATCGATTCATCGGCGGGCGGCGACAGCTGGTCCACCTGCGCGGGCTGCAGTTCCTCACAGCCCGCGGCATTGTAGTGGAATACATGAAGGGTGACCTTGTCGGGCCTCCGCTCACCGATGTGCACGAGCGTACCCGGCGGAAGGCCGGTTTTTTTAGACCGCTTTTGAACCAGTTTCATGCCTAAGCTCGACCAGCGTGTACTGCCATGGAACCTGCCTACCCGTCCACGTCTGAGCAGGCTTGTACGCAGGTTGCTGCAGGGGGTCAAGGGGAATCTGGCTGGAGTCGGCAGGTTCTTCTTTTCCCCTACCGGCAGACCTGTTACCCTGACCCTATGGAACGCGAGCTCGCCATCCTCACGAGTGCGATCAGGCATGCCGGAGAACGGGCCATGGACCTTGCTAAGAAGGGCTTCGAGGTTCAGACCAAGAAAGATCGTTCGCCCGTAACGACCGCTGATCTCGAAGTCAATCGCATCCTACATGACATGCAGAACACACATTTTCCCGACGACGGCTGGCTCTCCGAGGAATCCCCTGACGATCCGGTTCGGCTGGATAAAGCGCGGGTGTGGATCGTGGACCCGATCGATGGCACGAAAGCCTACGTCAATAAACTGCCGGAGTATTGCATCTCCGTCGGATTGATCGAAGCCGGCATGCCGGTATTGGCGGCGATTTTCAATCCCTCGACCGACGAGCTGTTTACCGCCGTCCGCGGCCACGGCCTCAGGGTGAACGGCCGTTCGGTGACCCCTTCGGTTCCGCTTGCTGAACGCTCCGAGGTCATGGTCAGCCCATGGGAATATCGCGGCGGCCGCTGGGCCGATCTGGATGGCCGCATCCAATGCCGTCCCATGTTGTCGATCGCGCATGCCTTGGCACTGGTGGCGGCAGGGCGTGTGCAGGCCACGCTTACCATCGAGCCGGAAAACGAATGGGATCTGGCCGCCGGTGTCCTGTTGGTCCAGGAAAGCGGCGGCACGGTCGCGGATGCCGAGGGCCGTCCCTTTACCTTCAATCAACCTCTTCCACGGTTTCGAGGTGTCCTTGCCGTCTCCGCGACTGCAGCAGCCACGTTGCGCCCGTTTCTTCAGACACATGCGGATCACGCCCGGATGAAAAAGAGACGATCATGACGACTATTGCGCTTTTGGGGACAGGCCTGCTCGGCCGCGCCGTCGCGGAACGGCTGCATGCCGTCGGCCACCCGGTTATCTACAACCGGGCGCGATTATCACAGGCCGAATTTTTCCACCCGCCATCTCCTGAAGGATGTCCTGCTCGTTCTACATGAGGCGGCCGCCCGGGGCCTCGCGACGGAGGCGCTGACAGGCCTGCCGCTGATCCTGGAACGCGGCATCGCGAACGGCCTGGGCGACCTGGATTATTCCTCCCTCTACGATGTCGTCAATCCTCCCGGATCTGGCACGCCGGCCCCCTGACGACGCGAACCAGGGAATGCCGTGCCTTTTTCACTTAATCGTTGAGGATCGATTGGAGACCCGTATACTTGTGTTACAGCGCACCGTAGGAACGGGCTCCTGGATCGATCGACAGCCGATTTCCGGTGCCGCCGGGCTGCATCGGCTATTATGACGTTCGGTCTTTCTCTGTCACCCGTTGCATGAATGCAAAAGACCCTAAACAAAACAATCGATCCACGCGCCTTCGATCTGCTGATCGATGAGAGCTTCATCCGACAAGCGGATCTGATCAAGGCGGTGCAGGATAGCTTGCAGCAAGGGGTCGACCTCGAAGAGGTGTTGATTGAGAAATACCGCGTGCCCAAAGCGGCGCTCGGCAAAGCCTTGAGCAAATTCTTCGACTGCCCTTACGTTCCCTTTAATGAAAAAACCCTCGTCGATGCTCAACTGACCAAAGACTTGAGCCACGACTATCTCTGGAAACATTCCTGGCTGCCCATGAAGATGCACGACAGCGTGCTCGACGTGCTAATCGACGACCCCCACGACATTGTTAGGGGACACGATATTCAGCGCGCGTTTCCCGCCACAACGATCCGATATGCCGTAAGCCTGAAGTGCGACATCAAGCGTTTCCTGCAATCGACGCTCGGGATGACGGATAGCGGGTCGATCGAGGATACCCTGGGCGAACTGGTCCATGATGCGAGATTGGAAGCAGCCGCCGAGACCGACACGGGCGAACTCGACGAAAACGACTCGGCCATCGTGCGGTTAGCCAACCAGATCATTGCCGAGGCCTACCGACAGGAGGCCTCCGACATCCACGTCGAACCGTACTCCGATCGTAAGGAAACGGCGATCCGCTTCCGTATCGACGGGACGTGCTCGACCTACATGAGGATCCCCGCCGCTTATCGTCGAGCCCTGGTGTCCCGCATCAAGATCATGTCGAGCCTCGACATCGCCGAGCGGAGAAAGCCGCAGGACGGCAAGCTGCGGTTCAAGCTGAATCGCGACAAAGAGATCGAAGTCCGTGTGGCTACGCTGCCGACCGCCGGCAACAACGAAGATATCGTAATGCGGCTTCTCACGGCCAAAGAGCCCATGGCGCTCGAGTCAATGGAGTTTGCACAGCCGACCCTGACGGCGCTGCTGGAAACCATTGAAATGCCGCATGGCATTATACTGTGCGTCGGTCCGACGGGATCGGGCAAAACGACGACACTTCATGCAGTGCTACGTCACCTCAACACAGATGCCAGAAAGATCTGGACAGCCGAGGATCCGATCGAGATCACGCAGGAAGGACTCAGACAGGTTCAGGTGGTACCCAAAATCGGCTTCACCTTTGCCGCAGCGATGCGGTCGTTCCTCCGTGCGGACCCTGATGTCATCATGATCGGCGAAATGCGGGACAAAGAAACCGCCGATGTCGCGGTTGAAGCCTCGCTGACGGGCCATCTCGTCCTGAGCACGCTGCATACCAACAGCGCCGTCGAAACGGTGATCCGTCTGCTGGACCTGGGATGCGATCCGTTCAATTTTGCCGACGCCATGCAAGGTGTCCTGGCAAAGCGTCTCTGCAAACGCCTGTGCACGCATTGCAAAGAGCCGTATCATGCCTCTGCCCAGGAGTACGACAAGCTGTTCCGCGAATTCGGTCCGGCGTCGTGGGAGGTCATGGAACTTCCGGCCTACGGCCAAGGGTTCACCCTCTATCGTGGGCGCGGATGCGCTGACTGCCGTCAGACCGGATACAAGGGACGGGTCGCGCTGCACGAGCTCCTGCGCGGGTCCGAGGATATGAAAAGTCTGATTCAAAACCGCGCAAAGATGGCGGACATGATTAGCGTGGCGAAAAAGGAAGGGATGATCACACTGCTGCAGGACGGGATACTGAAAGTCCTCGGCGGGCACACGACGTTCGACCAAGTGCGTGCCGTCGCCATGAAATGACCTCTACCGGCCGGTTCATCATTCCGATTCCAGGAGCTGCACGAACTGTTTGAGCCGTTCCCCGACCTCCTGAGGCATCTTGATGAACTCCACGCCAAACCGCCTGGCGCCGCACCAGCGCACGGCGGCCAGATCGACTTGTACCGGATCTTCCTCTTCGAGAAGCTGCACTTGGAGTTGAAGATACCCCCCGGCTTCCGCAAGTGTGTCTGACGTGATCGCGCAGCCCTGTCGGGAGATGTTGAGGATGGTGCCGCTTCCGGACACAAAATCCCCCCGGAAGGCGACGGGCCGCTGCACTGCAAATCTGACGTGCTTGCGTTCTTGCATCAGGGGGCGGCAGCGGTCTCGCTCGCTCCGGATGATTTCTTCGTCAGATGAAAGGTCCCGCCTTTTTGGGTCGGCGCCAGATCATCCGCGATTCGGGTATACCACCAACGGCCTTCCCCATCCGAGAAATCAGGGGACAACTGGACGGTAAAGCCCCCCTCGCGGTCGTTCTCCTGCTGAACCCATCGACCATGCCAGGTGTGATCGGAAAGCGAATGGGTTTCGAACCGGCCGCCCTTCCAGGGATAGGTGCCGTTTCCCTGCTCGTCGAGGATCAATGTGACGACCGCTCCTTCTTCGTAGTCCCATTCGCCGGCCAAAACCCGGCGGTCTTCCTGGACGCCAGAGGGCATGATAGGGGGTGGTCCTATCGTCTCATGAGTCGGAGGAGTAGTGCACGCCGCAGCCGAGCTGAGCACGAGGGCCGACAGCACAAAGTGCCACTTCGAGTGGTGCATACCCCATTTCATATCACGGGAGTGTGATGCGGACAAGTTATGAGAGCCCTTGTTCACGCAAGGCGAGCGAGTCGTCGGCAGGCTTCATCGAGATCCGCATCGGTCTTCGCATAACTGAACCGGATATACCGCGATCCTTCAGGACCGGAAAAAAACGCCTCTCCGGGAACCCCAGCCACACCGGCGGTTTGAAGCAGATGCATGGCGCGGTCTTTTCCAGTTGTACCGGGCAGCCTCGTTGCATCAGCCAAGACGTAGTAGGCCCCCTGAGGCAGAGCAGGCGGCAGGCCGGCCTGAACCAATGCGGCGCAGATGCGGTCGCGTTTGTGCTGAAATTCCTTCGCCAGCTGGTGATAGAAATCCTCCCCTAACTCTTGGATGCCGGCAGCGACACCGGCTTGCAAAGGCGTCGGGGCGCACACGTACAGGAGATCGTTCATCGCGCCGATGGCCTGGGACCACCGCGGTGAAGCCACGCTGTACCCGATCCGCCAACCGGTAATGCTGAAGGTCTTCGAATAGCCGCCGATCGTAATCGTCCGCTCCCCCATGCCGGGCAAAGACGCCATGCTCACATGCCGGCGGCCGTCGTACAGAAAATACTCATAGATCTCATCCGTCACGATCAGCAAGTCCCTGTTGACGGCGATGTGCGCAATCGCCTCGAGTTCCTCTCTTGTAAACACCTTGCCCGATGGATTTCCTGGCGAGTTGACGATGATGGCCCTTGTCCGAGGTGTAATGGCGCGCTCGATGGCTTCTGGAGCGAGGGTCCAGTCAGGAGGCAGCAGAGTCACGATCACCGGGACCGCTTCGACGGCGAGCAGCGCGCTGACATGGTATTGATAAAAGGGCTCGAACAGGAGAACTTCATCACCCGGGTTCAGGAGCGCCAGACAAGCCGCATGAAACGCTCCCGTGGCCCCCGCGCTCACCGTGATGTCGGTCTCGGGATCGGCATCAATGTCGTTGTCTCGAGACAGTTTGACCGCCAAGGCCGACCGCAACTCCGGCAAGCCATCAAATCGGGAATACGTATTCTTGCCGCGCGCCATCGCTTCCGCTGCAGCCTTAAGCACGATGGGGGGTGCAGGCGTGTCGCACACCCCCTGGGCCATGTTGAGTCCCCCAGTCGCTACGCACGCCTGGGTCATGGCGCGAATTTCCGAGTGGCCGAGTTCGGCCATCCGCTGATTGATCCGGTACGAGCCCATCGAGTCCCTCGTTGCATCCCTTGTCGCAGAGCCTTCCCAAGCCCGTCAAGCGCTTCGGTGATCCAGGCGTCTCAGTCTCCTGCATGTGGTAATTGAGGGTGCTCTTGACACCACTCTGGTTGTCCTACGTATTTTAGAGTACTATTGCCTATTGAGGATGGGACCAGTGGGGTCTACTCCCTTTGAGGTACCGCTCCTGGGGAATGCAGTTGAACCTCAATCGTCTATACTTAGATCAAGAGCTGGTGCATTTACCAGGTATGTTTAGGACCGCTAGGGATCTGAGGAATGAGCAAAGCAACACAGAATCAGCTGCCTCCCAAGCCGGACGATTCCCAGCCGTTTGAACGGCGCGGCCGCAGGCTCAGCATGAGTCGGCGTCTCTTCTTCTTCGGCGAGGGCGAATTCGAGGGAGAGGCGACCGTCGTGGATATCTCCACCAACGGCTGCAAGGCCATGTCCCTTACAGAGGTGAAGGTCGGTTTATCCCTGAAACTGTCGGTGTTCCTTCAGGATCAACAATGGCCGTTACGCATCGATCATGCCCTCGTGCGCTGGGTGGATGGCCAATATTTCGGTTTGGAGTTCACCGGAATCAGACCCGCCCAGCGAGAACGGCTCCGGTCGATTCTGATGAAGATGAAAGCCTAGATCCCTGACGCCGCTATCGAAATTGAGCGGCGTCCCGAATCTCTTCGAGAGAGAGCGGTGGATTTTTCGCGGACGACTCGCGGTGCCGGCCGGAGTTGGCGGTAGTAGCGAAGCACCTTCCTGACGTATAAGCGCGTTTCCCTGATTTTGGGCACCCTCCCTTCCTTTACGCGATGCACCCCGGCATTGTAAGCCGCCAGCGCAAGCGGAAGATCACCCTGATAGCGATTGAGAAGATGGCGAAGCTGCTTGGCGCCGCCCCGGATGTTCTCGACTGAATCGTAGACATTGGCCACGCGCAGGGTCGCCGCTGTATCGGGCGTCAACTGCATCAGTCCGACCGCTCCCTTTCTGGAAACGACGTGCTGACGAAAGTCCGACTCGGCCTTGATCACCGCACGAAGCAATGCAGGATCGAGACGGTAGCGCTTCGCATAAAAGTTGATGGCCCGCCGAATGTCCTGTTTTGAGTAATACAGACGGTTTTCGGAATCGGAGATCGTCGTGGTGGGAGCCAGAGCGACCAGCAGCAGGGCCGCCAACCCAATGCCGCACCCGCGAGCCGCTCGCTGAAATACAGGATTGTTGAACCAGGTCATCCCCGATGAACAGGTCAACATCCATGCCGGACCCCTTACTCTCCAACTACTCGAAATTAAGCGGAATTGTCCGTTTTGGACTGTAAGACGGACCGCACAGGACTGTGCAAAGAGGTCCCAACTGCCTCCTTTTTGAGGCAGTTGCGGACGCACTACTGCTTACGAGTTCCCCCACAAGGTCTCAAGGCGCTGCGCGCGGCCGCACGTGAACTTGTAGAATTTATAGCGTACGGGGTTCTTCTTGTAGAAATCCTGATGATACTCTTCGGCAGGATAGAAATCGGAGGCAGCTGTCAGCTGAGTGACGATCGGCGTGGAGAATCGTTTCGATTGTTGAATCGCCTGCCTCGATTCTTCGGCCGCCCGCTTCTCCGCTTCGCCTTGATAGAAAATGGCTGCCCGATATTGGTTTCCGTGATCGCAAAACTGGGCATCCGGGGTGACGGGATCGATGTTCCTCCAGAACGCCTCCAATAGCTGCGTGTAGCTGACTTTCGCCGGGTCATAGCGCACTTCGACCGATTCCGCATGCCCGGTTTTTCCTGCCGAGACGTCTTCATAACTGGGATTCTTGACGGTCCCCCCCATGTACCCAGAGACGACTTCAAGTACGCCGTCGACCTTCTCGAAGGCTTCTTCCATGCACCAGAAGCATCCGCCTGCAAAATAGGCCTTCGCGACCGAGGCCGGTCCCGCGGCGGGCTGTTCGGCGACGGCCAGATGTCCGGCCAACATGGCGATGACCGCCAGTCCATAGGCTATGGCCCAACGCGAGCGCAACATGGTGTCCTCCTTCTGCAGACCTGGTTGAGCTCCATGCTATCTCTACGGAAATTTGTTTCTGTTGGATGGCAAAACAGGCTCAACAGCCTCCCCAAGGCTGAGGAGCTTGAAGACTGGAGGCGTCGCCGCGTTCGAAACGCTTGAGGATGGCGTTGACCGCGTCTTCCGGAGTCTGCACGCTGGATATGAGTCGGCCGCCCAAATTCTTGAAGAACTTTTCCTCGACTGGGGTCGCGCCAAGCAATACGACTTCCTTCCCCGCCTTGAGCGCCAAGGCCACTTCCGAGACGGTTCCCGACCCCCCTAACCCACAGGCGACGATGACCTGGCTCGAAAGGACACAGACGTTGTTCCTCGCGTTCCCCATTTCGGTGATGATGGCGACGTCGACATACTTGGAGATCTTGTCCCTGGTCGTCGGCAGTACTCCCACGGTCAAGCTGCGGGGGACTTTCTTGGCGCCCTGATTTGCCGCATGCATCACGCCGACGTCGCGACCGCCTGTGAGCAACACCCATTCGCGCCTGGCAATGAGTTCACCGAGCGCACGGGCATTCTCCACATCTTTTCTTCTTGCCTTGGCCGGCCCCATGACTCCGACGACGTAACGCACCTCATGTCCCCCGGTGTTGTGATTAAGGAGCGGGATTGTAGCCCGTACCAGGCCAGGTTTGTCAAAACGCACCCGGAGAGTCCAACACCGCAGGGAAGCCAAGAGGAACGAGAGCCCGGTCGTTCTCAGAAGCGCGACGCGGCAAGTGTGACATCCGCATGGGACCAGGCCTTCTCGAATCGCCCCGAGACCTCGGCGGCTTCGGAATCCTTCCGCTGGGCCCTCAGGCTCTGGTGCAGGCCGAATAATCCCCAGCCGTTCTCGGGAGACCATTTCAGATCGGTCCTGTATTCGGTCTCGGCTTCCGGAGCGCGACCGGCGAGCAGCAGCACCGGTCCGAGATAGTGACGGACGGGAAGCGACCAGTGGGGCGGCTCGGCGCCTTGCAATGAGTCTTCGATTTTTGTCGCCTCCCTCAAGGCTTTGATGGCTTCGTCGTGGCGCTGCCGCTGCGCCGCGATCTGGCCGGCCAAGAGCCGTTCGGCGATCTTTAAGAGGTCCCGCTCCAGCTTGTCCTGCTGGTTCTTGCTTCGCCGGAATTGCTTCGTCAGCGTAAGCAGTGCTTGCCGTTCACCATCGGCACCCGGCAATCGCCCGGTTGCAACCAAGGCCATCCCCCGACCCAATCGCCAGGTGCCCTCGACGAGGTGCAGGCCTTTCTGAGGCGGGGGTTCACGCAACAGGTCGTTCCAATGTCCGAACCGGATCCACGTGAACAGTTTTGTCGTCAGATACGCTTCCTTGCTGCGGTTGTTTTTAGCCTCGTCCTCGGTAATCGTCGCTCCCAGGGCCGTCGCAGCTTTCTCCGCTTCTGCGCTGCGCCCTTCCATCATGAGCGACGACCATAAGAAATGCAGGTTGTGACTGTAGTAGCCGTCGGCATAGTCTCCGCTCAGGTGCGCGTCCACCAGATACCGTTCATCGGCACGCGCCGCTTCGGCATTCCGTTCCGAAGATTCGTGATACATGCCGACCCTGGCGTAGATGTGCGCCGGCATATGGACCAGATGGCCCGCGCCGGGCATGAGACCAGGCAACCGGTCGGCACAGGCCAGTGCACGCTGCGGTTCACGCGAGGCTTCGACCGCATGAATGTAGTAATGACAGGCCCCGGGATGGTTCGGATGCGTTCCAATCACGGCTTCAAGCGTGGACACAATCTCCTGCGTCCCCGGCTTGGGCGCCCCTTCACCCGTCCAAAAGTCCCACGGCCGAAGCACCATCATCGATTCGGCGAAGAGCACGCCGGCATCCGCATCATCGGGATACGCCTTCCACACCACCCGCATCGCATCGGCATAGGCTTTATCCAAGGCGGCGCGGGAAGCACGAGGTGCTCCGAGATAGCGTTTCGTCAGTGCATCGACATAGGCCCGTTCGGCTGGCGTGGCCGCCGACATACGAGCCGCTGCCTGCTTGATCGCGTCGGCCGCCCGGCGGCCATCTTCTTTCGACATTGCCGCATTGATGTTCGGTCCCAAGGCAAGTGCGATGCCCCAATGAGGCATCGGAGCGGTTGGATCCTTTTTGGCTGCCTCCTCGAACGAATGAATCGCTTCCTCGTGATTGAAGGCGTAGACCAACCGCAATCCCTGGTCAAAATACCGTTGCGCCAGCTCCGACGTGGTGCTGATCGGATGATGCAGTGTGCCGAGGTTGTCGTAGAGTTGCGACTCGCCGTGAGCCACCCCGGCCGCTGCCGAAGACAGCCACAGCACTCCGGCAGCTGCCGAGGCGACAGTTCTTGCCCACCTTGCAACGTTACCTGTCACGTAAACGCCTCAAAACCTGGTCACGCTGGAAAAAGTAAAGTCTCGTAAGACCATGGCCGGAACGAGCATTTTGCCCGTCTCCGAGGTGACAGCTTCCACCGGTTCGGTCAAGGCATCAATGTGTTTGAGCACACGCAATGGGCTTTCATGGAACCGGAAATTCCGCACCGCCGAGGTGATCTGGCCTTCCTCCACGAGAAATGTCCCGTCACGCGTCATGCCCGTCAGGGTAAGGTCGGTCGGATTGACCGTTCGGATGTACCAGAAATTCGTGACGAGGATGGCTCGCTCGCACTGCTTGATCAGTTCCTGAGTCTTTGACGCAACCGGTCCCAACGCCGACACACAGGGCGCCTCTAGCGTCGCAATGTGCTTGACTCCATGCTGCTTCGCAGTGAACCGATCATAGGCCAGTTGTTTCAATATGCCCTTGTCGATCCACACCGCGTCTTCGCTCGGCAACCCCTCGGATGTGAAGCCTGTCCCCAGCAGATCGGCGTGTCCTGGCAGGTTTTGAACTGTCAGCCGTTCGTCCAGAATTTGACGGCCAAGCTGTCCCGCGAAGGGACTCGTTCCTTTCTCATACGATTTCGCATCCAACATCCACAGCAGCCAGCTCCAGAGTCCCGCCGCCGCCGCCGGCTCGAGGATGACTCGATAGCGCCCCGGCGCCAGTTCCTGCACGTCTCGGCTCCGCTTGGCCTTGTTGATTGCCGACAAGGTCCGGTCCTGAATCTTCAGGTGGTCGATCGAACGGTGAGCCGCCGCGCTCCAGCCGGTCGCATCATCGGCCTGCACCGTGAGACTAAACCGTGCCTCGGTACGCTCTTCCTGGGCAAAGAGCCCGTTGCTGGCCGCGACCCCCACTGACGCGACCGAGGACGAGACGATGCCGGCGGCCTCTAGATTTTCGATCCGGCATTGCCCGATGGCTTCGTTGGCGTATTCGAGACGCCGCGAGGGGCCCGCGGCCGCCGTCTCCGGCCGGCTCGTCAACGGTGTTTGGAAGACTTGCGGCTCGGGCGGCGGCAAATATTCTGGGTCCTCAGGCGACACGCGGGCAATGCGTTCCGCGCGAGCCAGGGCATCTTGCACGGCACCCGCCGTGAAATCCGTCGTCGAGGCCGACCCCCGCCGTCCGTCGAATGCCACGGTGACCGTCAGCGTTCCTCGTCTGGTATCGACGTTTTGCACGATGCGGCTGTTCGCAAAGCGGGTCGTCCCCGTGTGCTGATCATGGAGATTCACGACCGTATGGTCTGCCGTAGAGCGCTTTAAGACCAGGTCGGCGAGAAATCGAAATTCCTCCTCGTTCGTCAATTTCGGCCACGTCTTGGTGTTCGGGGTGCTCAAGTAGGTTAGCCCTTGATGACGGCGACCCGGCGAAACCGTGCATGAGGCGCGGCGTGCGTCATCCAGCCGGACTGACCCGGCTGGCCCTTACCACATGTGATGAATCCATACCGGCGGCGATGATCGCGATCGGCGACGCCGTCACAGCTGTTCCAAAATTCAGGAGTGATGCCGTGATAGATCACGTCGCGCAGCATGTGCGTACGTCTGCCATTTTCGATCATCCAGAAGGCATCACCGCCGAACTGGAAGTTGTACCGCCGTTGATCGATGCTGTACGAACCGTGTCCTTCAATGTAGATCCCCCGCTTGACGTCGGCGAGAAGATCGTCCAACGAGGCTGAGCCCGGCTCCAACCCGATGTTGGCGATGCGTACGATCGGCA
>Ga0207662_10000649_pt1 | contig 15729 bp, 10 predicted proteins | sample KBSS33LmetaG_FD_184338 | JGI IMG/M metagenome (GOLD analysis project Ga0207662, IMG submission 184338) | Switchgrass rhizosphere microbial communities from Kellogg Biological Station, Michigan, USA - KBS S3-3L metaG (SPAdes) (version 2) | ecosystem: Host-associated > Plants > Roots >... | reverse complement strand
CTTCAGGTCTCTGGTCCACGTCTCGGTGACCGTGCCGCCCGGTTGATCATTGGATCCGTCGAGCTCAATACACGCGGATGACGTTGTTCGTGCCGAGTACCGAGAAGTACGGCGAGTTCAGATACGGCCACGTCCCGTCTCCCGGGTAGACATCCGGAGCCGGGACCACGCCGTTGAGCTGGGTGCCCTTCAGCGTGAACGCGTTGGGGTCTCCGAGGCTGGCGCGAGGCGTCCGGACGTCGAGCACCTGATCCGTCATCCCGTTCGGCCCATTGCCGTGGAAGTCGTCGTTCCCCGGATCGAGGAAGTTGCCCAGGTCGACCTTCGCGGGCGCCCCCGCCACGTACAGCCCGAACTGGAGGTTGTCGTGCACCCGCGTGCCACGCATGACGAGGCTCCGGCCCTCGAACCAGATTCCCGCCTCGGCGTTCTCTGCGAGCTCGCTCGAGGTCACGGTCAGCTGTGAATCGTTCACGCACTGGACCCCGTGCGACCGGTTCCCGTGAACCTTCGCGCCATCGAGCAGGGCGGCGGCCGAACCGCCACAGAACACCCCCGTATCGTTCGCGGTGATCTCGGTCCCGGCCACCGTCAGCTGCGGCGACCCATCGCCGACCTGCACTCCGGCTGTGTTGTCGTGGACCATGCCGCCCGAGAGCGAGACGCTCGCGCTGCTCACCGCGAAGACCGCGACGCTCGTCCCGGACACGTCGCAGTCCGCGGCGCTCACCGCACCTCCGCCGACGAGCAACCCCCCCGCCGTGGAGAGGACGGTCACGCTCCGAAATGCCACGGAGCCGGCGGTCACCAGCACGCCGTAGCCGAAGTCACGGATCGTCAGCTGCGCCACCGAGCCGTCGCGCGTCCAGTACAGCCCGATGGCCGGCGCCAGCGGGCCCGGGCCCTGCAGCACCACCCCGGCACGGCTCTGCCCCTCGATGCGGATCCCGGCGGGAATCGGGCTCGGCGCGTCGAGATCCACGGCGGGCCACTGTTCGCCGTGCGCGGCGTCATAGGTCCCGTCGAGCAACCGGACGGTGTCGCCGGTCTGCGCCAGCGTCAGCGCCCTGGTCAGGGTCCGGACCGGATTGTCCGTCGTGCCTCGACCCGCATCGTCGTCTCCCGTCGGTCCGGCGGTCACGGCCGTCACGACGAGGGCGGCGGCCGTCACCGTGTCGCCGCCCGGCCCCGTCAGGACGAGGTCCTTCGGGCCAGGAGCGGCGCCGTGGGGCACGGACGCCGTCAGCGAGAGTCGCGTCGCGGTGCGTCCGGGGAGCTCGACGGTCGTCAGGTCGCCGAGGTGGAACGCGGTCACCCGGTCGAGGTTGGTACCATCGACGTCGAGCACGACGTCTCCGGTGCCCTGGCGGATCTGCCTCCCGGTCACCGCCCGGATCGTGACGGCCGCAGCCTTGCCGACGATTCCGCCCACGTGCAGCGTCAGGGTCTCGCGGTGCGCGCTCGCGCCGAGCTTCGCCTCGAGGACCGGGAAGCGCAGGCCAAGCGCGGCGGACTCGGTGACCCGGAAGGTGAGCGTCCCCTCCTCGCCCGAGATGGTGACCGGCGTCGTCTCGAGCCCGGCCGCATCATTGACGAACGAGACCGTGACCGGACCCGAGATGCCGGCGCGGCGGGTGACGAGCACGTGGATCGAGCCTGTCTCGAGCACGTGCACGTCGAGCGCAGGGGGGTCGAGCTCGAACGCGAAGGCACCGTCGTTGGGCACGGGCGCGGGGGTGGACGGAGAGCTCGAACCTCCACAGGAGGCGAGGAGCAGCAGGAGCGTGAGCCGGAAGCGCGTCATGGCGTGAGTCCTTTCAGCGCGGCGGGGTGGGCACGCTCACGACCGTGCGGGAGAAGGAGACGCCCGGGGAGAGGCCGTCGGTCGCCCGCGCTCCGAAGCGCCAGGTCCCGGTCTGCGGTGGGAGGAAGGAGCTGATGCCCGTCGTGTTCTGATCGAACGTCTGCTGGATGTTCAGCGCAGGGTTCTGGCAGTCGAAGCACTGCGCGGTGAAGATGTAGGTCACGCCGTCCGGATCGGTTGCCAGCAGCGAGAAGGAGATCGGGCCATACGCCTGGCCGTTCTCGGGGATCTCCCGGACGGCGAAGCCGATCGGGTTTGCCCCCTTCACCGAGAGCGGCTGGACGATGGTCGGCGGAGGATTCGCGGGGGGATCGGTGACCTCGACCGTGAAGACACGGGGAGTGCTCGACGCACCCTGAGGGTCGCGACCCTGCAGCGTCACGTGTCGTGTCCCCTTCACGTTGAAGACCGCCCTCGCCTGGCACGCATCCGCAGAGAGGTTCTGAGGCTCGACCGTGTCCGGAGCCTGCGCGGACCAGGTGAGCGCGGAGCAGTCAACCGGCGAGTTCGGATCGCTCGCGCTGGCAGCGATGAAGACAGGGACGGTCTGGGGCGTCGTCGTCGTCCCCGCGCTCCCGTAGACGACCGGGGGCGTGTTGACGACGTCGACCGTGAACGACGCGGTGCTCGTCGCACCCTCGCTATCGCGCGCGGCGACGGTCAGCCGGCGCAGCCCCTCGGTCGCGAAGGTGTAGCTCGTGCTCGGAAGCGGGCCGTCCCGGTCGGAGGTGAGGGTGTACGAAGCAACCCCGTCCTCCTGATCGACGACACAGTAGACCGTCCCGACGCAGGTGTTGTCGGAGAGGAAGAACCCGAGGCTCAAGGGCTGACCGAGATCGACGAGCCAGCTCGGGCGCTGGACGATGATCTGCGGCGGTCTGTTGCTGGAGCGAGCCACCTCCTTCGAGACGCTGAAGAGCGTGTCGTGACCATCCGAGAGCCGCCCGACGATGGGCAGGTCGACGATGAAGCCGTAGTACGCCTCGAGCGTCGCCCGCGCAGTCCAGAACGGGTTCCGCTTCAGCTGCGCATCCACGCTCAGGCCGAGCTTGGCACCGAGCGTGGGTCCCGCGGCGTCGTAGAGCTTGAGCGAGCCCTCGACCTTGGCCCACGCCTGGACGTTCATCCCGCCGTTCACATCGAAGGTCTGGCCGACGAAGGAGTCGTACCCCGGCGTGGGATCGATCTTTTCCCAGCCGTTCGACTTCGTCCATCGGGCTCCGATCTTCGCCTGAGCGGTCTCGGTCGCCCCGTAGTCGAAGCTCAAGCGGACCTGGCCGTGCGTGCCGACGAACACATAGATGGTCGGGACCACGCAGACCGGGATCGGACCGATGAAGAAGCACTTCGGCGAGAACGGGACCTCGGCGACCTTCTTCTCCTTCGTCACCTCGGCGTCCGCGTCACCGGTGACGTGGAGTCGCGCCCGCTGGGAGAAGCCGATCGACGCCTCGAAGCGCGCCAGGCTGGGGAGCAGGTCGAAGTCGGAGTCGAGTGGGTTCACGTTCGGCGGGTCGATGTGAACCTCGATCCCGTAGCCCGCGTTGAAATCGATGTCGCCGTCGATCCGGATCTTGGCCCTGACGCGCTCGTCGCCGTCGTCGGAGACCTCGTCGATGTCGAGGATCGTCTGGTCGAAGTTGAGGCCGAACTGATACCCGTCGCCGACGCCGATGGTTCCGAGCGCCGCACGGTGCACGGTGACGCCGGGAGCGAGCGTCTCCACGTGCGGGAGATCGTCCAGGCCGAGCTCTGTCTCGGCTGAGAGGTCCCCTTGCGTGATCACGTCGGTGAGGTTCGCCTGTGTCGTCTCCAGGACGACCTCGCTTCCCTCCGACCGGACCGACTTCACCTTGCGGAGGAAACCGCTGGGCGCCGCCGTCGAGGGTTCGGAGACCAGGACGTCATCGAGCTTCAGGGCTGCGAGGAGGGCTGTACTCCTGGAAAACCGGAGCGTCCCCGCATCGCGATCGTACGCGCTGAGAGCGGCCCGCGTGTCCGGGTCGGACACCCGCGCGGCCTCGGAGACCACGACCGGCCTCGCCGCTCCGCCGTCGGGCGACTTGCTCGAGCCTCCGCACCCCAGACACATCCAGGCGGCGCATGCCGCCCCCAGCCACCGAATCACCACGCGGGCCTCCCCCGTGCGCGGGCAATGCGCCCTGGAAGGGCCCCGCAAGACCCATACGGATTTTCGGGTCCCAACCGGCCAGACGTCTCGCAGGACCGAGGTGGGTGGGAGCCAGGGTCAGATCTTCCGGAGGTACGCCAGCAACGCTGGGACCTCGGCGTCGGTGAACGGACGGTCGTGCACCGGAGGGACGACGCCTGGCTGCGTGGTCAGGAGCGGCGCCGTCGGAGCCTGGATTTCCACGCGCTGGAAGAATGCCTTGTAGTGGTCGAGCACCTCTTCCAGCGTGGCGGCGGTGTTGTTGACGAAGTAGGGCGCGGTCTTGCTGATTCCGCGCAGGCCCGGGTTGTCGAAGTGCTCGATGTCGCCAGGGCCGCCGGGCACCGGGTAGCCGGTGAGGAGCATCCGACCCGGATCCGAAGTCGTGACACGCGTGACGCAGGGCGGCTGGGGAGCAGCGCCTCCGCACGCAGTTCCGCTCGGTGGCACACCGCTGTTGGTGATCTCGTAGGTCCGCACGTTCGCCATCTGGCTCGGGCTGCACGGCTTGAACAGGAACCGGGGCGGCGACACGGTGTCGACTGGACGCGGGCAGGTGGACGCAATCGTGTGGTAGCGAATGAGCGCAGTGGGCGTTCCTTCCGTCCCTTGAGAGATCGGGGTGCTGCCGCTCGGATGGCCACCCTGGTTGCCGTGGCATTGCCCGCAAGACCGGTTGAAGACGGCCTTCCCCGCCGTCTCCAGCGCGTCCAGCTCGGGATCTGGATCGGGCAGCGGAAGGGTGCCCGCCGCCATCGCGTCCGAGAGGATCTGCACGCTCGGGGAAGAGAACTGAGTGCCCTGGAAGCCCGCCACGTCGTCCAGGAAGCTCACGGGCGGGTCCACAGTGATCGACGCATGCGAACGAAGCGCAGCCAGCGCCTGGTTCTGCAGGGTGTCGATGCGGCCGTCGAGCTGGTAGCCCCCGCTCCGATTCTGCCCGCGGAGCGATACCGGAGCGAAACCATCGGGACCGGTGATGTTGACGTTGAAGATCGAGGGGACGGAGCGCCAGACGTCAGCAACGGTCTCGGAGGTCGGCCTGGCCGTCGCGGGACAAGGAACGGCCGCCCCGCAATCGAGCAGCTTCACGTTTGGCGGCAGAGGAATGGTCACGCGAACGAGACCGTTCACCGTCAGGTTCGTGTAGTCGTGCGCCGCCGCGCCGTTGATGCGGAAGTCGTTGGCATCGATCGGGCGGAAGAGCGGATCGTCCTCACCCGAGCTGGTCATCAGGTTGAATCGCGTCAGGGCCGCCGCGGGAGTCAGCTGAAATCTCTCTGAAGGCATGTGGCAGTCGGCGCAGGCGCGTCCGTTGCCGCCGAGGCCCGCGAGGGTGCGGTCGTGGAAGTTCGCCTTGCCGCGGCAGGAGGTGCTGTCGACTGGCACGTGGGCTGGACCGGTGGCCACGTCGCAGGAGTCGATCGTGCATTCGTCGCCGTCGTCGAGCGCGATGGGGGCGTGGCTCACGGCGCCGGTGACGGGATCGCAGCTGTCGGTCGTGCAGGCGTTGTCGTCACTGACCGCGGGGCCGGGTAGGGCCAGGTGAATGACGGTCGCTGGAAAGTGAGTGTCGCCTCGCTGGACGCGAAGGTGAAAGCTGTCTGCGGTCATCGTGCTCGCAGCGATGGGATGGCGTTCGGCTGTCCCGTCCTGGAACCGGTTCCCGAACCGGTCCTCGTCCCCCACCTCATCGTCGTCATCCCCGCGCTCGGAGCTGGGCCTGCATCGCTTGAGGAGGTACCGCGTCCCTCCGAACGCCGGGTAGCCATTGCCACGATAGACGCAGGTGGTGCTGTCGCGCCCCAGCAGGCTGAAGCTCAGCGTTGCTCTGCCTCTCCCCGAGGCTCCGGCGGTCACGGGGATCTCCGAGGGAACGACGAAGGTGAGCGAGCCACCCACGAAAGCGACGTCCCCGTCAGTCCAGCTCCTCGGTCGGTAGTCACGCCGGGCGTCCAGCGAGACTCCGGCGCAGGGTGATCGGGCATCGGCGACCAGGACGCCAGAGTCCGTGGCAGGCGTGGATGCTGGTGTCGCTGTGGACTTGGGCCGCGGTGCCGAGGCGGGCTCGGCGACGACCCCACAGCCGGCACCGATGGCGCCGCCGAACAGCGAGAACGACGCGAGCGCGCAGGCGCGCAGCCAGCAAGGTGCCTTCACGGGCGTTCTCCGATCGATCGCCCGAGTTCGGGCGCAACCCTGTGAAGAACGCGTGCGCTGGCCACGACCGGCCTCGGCGCACCGCCGTCGCGCGAGGTGCTCGAGCCTCCGCACCCCAGACACATCCAGGCGGCGCATGCCGCCCCCTGCCATCGAATCACCACGCGGGCCTCCCCCATGCGCGGGCAATGCGCCCGGGAAGGGCCCCCGCAAGACCCATACGGATTCTCGAGGCCTAACCGGCCAACGCCTCGCAGGACCGAGGCCGACCGCCTACTTCCCTGCCCCGGTCGTCCCCAGGCGCGCTCGCACATTCACCAGGAGCGACCGGAGGTGCGGCGCGGTTCCCTCGGGCCCGAGGAGCCTTGCGGCTGCCTCCACACGCGCGCGCGCCTCGCCGATCCGCCCGAGCCCCACCAGACACTCGGCGTGGAGCAGCCACGCCCGCGCCAGCAGCGGGCTTCCGGGCGAGAACAGCTCCGCCTCGCTCGCCGCGACGCTCGCCAGCAGCGGCTCCCCTTCATCCGCACGGCCGGATCGACAGAGGCTCGTCCCCTTCGCCTCGAGCACCGTCGCCTGCAGCAGCGGGATCTGGGTCAACGACGGCTCGGCGGCGAAGGTTCCCGCGCGATCGGCAGCCGCCCGTGCCGCGTCTCCGTCCCCGACGAGCTGTGCAGCGGTGGCCAGACCGGCGTACGCCAGCGCGCGACGGGACAGGTCTCCGCGCGTCCGTGTGGACGACAGCGTGATGGCCTGCTCCAGCTCGGTGCGGGCCATGGTTGCATCCGTCTCGTCGAGCGCGATGAGACCCCGGGTGAGGTGGACCTCCGCGACGGGAAGCTGCGAGACGTGTGCGCGATCGCGACGCACCGCGAGCGCCTCGTCCAGCAGCGCCCGCGCCTCCTGGTACCGTCCGCCCTCCGCACGCGCGACGGCCAGGGACACGGTGGGGCCGGTCCGGACGAGGTCGTCGTGGCGCGTTCCGAGCAGCGAGCGCGCCTCCTCGAGGAGCGGAGCCGCCCGCTCGAAGCTCCCGACGAGGACGTAGGCGATGCCGAGCCGCTCCACCGCCGCCGCGTGGGTGTTGCTGCCCGCGCGCGTCTTGGCCAGCAACGCAGTCGACGTCTCGATCATCTGCAGGCCGCGGTCGCGTTGACCCAGTTCCACGAGGGTCATCCCGTGCAGCCCGGCGTTCTGCAGCGTGAGAAAGTGCGCGTCGCCGACGAACCTCTCGTAGAAGGTGGTCGCTGCCGCATAGTCGCTGTCCGCCCCGCGGAGGTCGCCGTTGCTCTCCCGGATCGCCGCCCTGAGCGAGTACGCGTTCGGGATGTCGAAGCCCGGCATCTTCGACTCCCCCGCCAGCGCGACCGCCTCGTCGGCAATCGCCTCCGCGCGGTCCGCCGCATCGACCGACCGCAGAGTCTGGGCCAGATAGAACAGCGCGCCCGACCTTCCTTGATCGTGCGGGTAGCGCGCCCGGAAGAGCGCCACGGATTGCTCGAGCAGCACGGTCGCAGTCTGGAAATCGGGCGCCGCCCCACGGCGCACGAGGTTGCCGTGGATCTTCAATGCATGGGCGAAGGCGAGCGACGTCGTGTCGCCCAGCGCGCGAAAGACTGCCTCGGCGCGGTCGAGCCAGCGCCGCGCGTCCTCGGACCGGCCGGCGAACATCTCGATGTTGGCAAGCTCCGTCAGGAAGAGCGCCTGGTTCGGATGAGGGACGCCGTCGTGACGCTCCGACAGGGCGAGCGCATCGCGGAGCAAGGCCATGCTCCGCTCGTTCTGATCCAGCGACTCGTAGACGGATGACAGCGCATCGAGGACCGCCATCTTCGCCTCCGGCTGGTCCGCGAGCGCCGATCCGATCCGGCCGGTGGCGCCGTCGATCGCCTCCTGCAGCGTGATCTGTCCCGGACGCTTCCCACTCGCGCCCGCCGGGTCCGCGACCCCGAGGAGATCCACGAGGAAGTCCTTCACGGCCGTGGCCTTCCGGGCCTCTGTCTGGGCCACACGCTGCTGCTCGGTCGCCCGGTGCGCCTGCGTCAAGGCAATGGCCGTCGCGGCGATCAGCGCCGACGCAGCGCCGGCACCGACGAGCACCGGCCAGCGGTTCCGGCCCACGAACTTGCGCAGCCGGTACCAGGCCGAGGGCCGCCGGGCGAGCACCGGGAGGCCGTCGAGGTGGCGCTGGAGGTCCTCGGCCAGCGCCAGCGCCGTCGCGTACCGGCTCCCCGGTGACTTGGCCAGCGCCTTGAGGACGACCGTGTCGAGGTCTCCCGCGAGCTGCTTCGCCAGGCGGCCCGGCGATGCTCCACGCGATGCCGCGATCGCGTCGGTCACGTCCGCGCTGGGGCGTAGCGGGTCCGCGTCGAGGATGGCCTCCTCCAGATGCGCGGCCGATTCGATCTTCAGCCGGTACGGGCGCGTCCCGGCCAGGACCTCGAAGAGGACGACACCCAGCGAGTAGACGTCACTGGCGATCGTCAGCGCCTCCCCCCGCATCTGCTCGGGGCTCGCGTACTCCGGGGTCAGCGCCCGACCACTCGACCGGGTCAGCAGGGTCTCCGGAGCGCGCTCCTCGTCCGGGGCGAGCAGCTTGGCGATCCCGAAGTCGAGGAGACGGACCTGCCCGTCGTCCGTGACCAGGATGTTCGACGGCTTGAGGTCCCGGTGGATGACGAGGTTGGCGTGCGCGAACTGCACCGCCGACAGGACCTGGGCGAAGAGCCGGATCCGGCCCGCCACGTCCACCCGGTGCTCGTCGCACCAGATCGTGATGGGACGACCATCCACGTACTCCATCGCGAGGAATGGCAGCCCGTCCGCGCTGACGCCGGCGTCGTAGAGTCGGGCGATGTGCGGATGCTCGAGGCGGGCGAGGATGTCCCGCTCACGGGCGAAGCGGACGGCGAGGTCCCGCCGGAGCCGGCTCACCAGCGGCAGCTTGAGCGCGACCTCACGGGCGAAGGCGCCGTCGTCCCGCTCGGCGAGCCACACGTCCGCCATGCCGCCGGAGCCGATTGGCCTCAGGAGACGGTACGGCCCCACGCGGTCGCCGGCCTCGAGCCCGTTCTCCTCGCCGGGCATGCCCTCGGCGAACGGCGCGGCCGGCGACTTCCCGAGCACGTCCGTCCTCTCGCCCGAGGCATGGGCCTCGAGCAGCCGCGCCAGGGTCGGCACGAGCGTGGGCTGCGTCCGGGCCACTTCCTCGAGCCAAGCCGCCCGTCCGTCCGGAGCGAGGTCCATCGCCTGGTCGAGCAGGCTCGAGAGGCTCTGCCAGGTCTCGGGCGACAGGTTCATCAGGCTCCCGCCTCGTGCTCCGACATACGGAATGCCGCCTTGGAACCGGCCAGACCGCTAGGGCTGGAGACTGACCAGCAGGAACGCCCGGGCCTTCTCCCAGTGCCGTCGCACCGTGCGCTCCGACGAGCCCAGCAGCTCGGCGATCTCGACCTCGGTGTAACCGGCAAAGTACTTCATCTCCACGACCTGGGTAAGCAGGGGGTCCACCTTCTCCAGCTCGAGGAGAGCGTCGTTGATGCGGATGAGCGTGGCGTCCCCGTCGCCCGAGCGGACGGTGCCCGCGAGCGTCGGGGTGATCTGCAGCGCGGGCTGGCCACCGCCACGGCGGTCGGCGAGCTGCTCGCGCGCGAAGTCGACGATGATGTTCCGCATCGTCTTGGCCGCATAGGTGAAGAAGTTCTTTCGCCCGGTGACCGCCAGCCGCTGCGCGTTCACGAGGCGTAGAAAGCTCTCGTGGACGAGGGCGGTCGTCTCGAGGTGCGCGACACCACCCTGCGAGCGGAGCCGGGCGTGCGCGATCTGCCGCAGCTCCGGGTAGAGGACGGCAAAGACCTGGTCCAGAGCACCCGGTTCACCGCGGGCGGCGAGCTGCAGGAGATCGGTCAGCGGTGCGTCGGCGTTGTCCACGGCCAGTTTCGGCAGGCTCCCAGAGTGCAGCGTCCGACCGAAGTATGGCGGGATTTCGACGCTCCGTCTGCCCCGCTGGCCCCCCGCCCCCGCTCGCCATGGGCTCCGGCCTCGACCCAGTCGGTCGTCGCTTCCATGGCTCGACCGGAAGAGCCTCACCGCTTCGGCGTGTACCAGATGGGCGAGGTGTAGGCGCGCTCCTGGAGCTTCATCGTGACCTTCGCGTCCGGCTTCACCCCGTAGAACTTGGCGTCGTACGCAGTCCACCGCGGAGTCGGAATCTCGATCACCCTGCCGTAGTAGAAGGCCGGCTGGCTCGGCTCGAAGTCCGGATCCTTCCAGACGGCGATCAGCTCCGGGCTCCCGATGCTGTTGTTCCAGGTGGCGCCGGCCACGTCGACCGTGTCCCCGACCGGGGGAAGCTTTCCGGTCTTCCCGTCCGGCTTCCGATCGCCGGACCAGGCCACGTCGTAGATCCGTTCCTGCACCTTCCCCGACTTGTCGATCCAGCCCTTGATGATCTGGTAGCGGTCCAGGTTCGCCCCGATCGGATCCTTGAGCGCCGCGACCAGGAACGTCGGCGCCTTGCCCGCCGGCGCCACGGTGAGATCCCCTCCCATCGGCACGCCCTTGGCGTACCCCACGTCCGCCGGCAGCCGGGACTTCGCGTCGGTGGGCACGAACTCCCAGCCCCCGAAGAAGCGCACCAGCATCCGCGGACCGGTGGTGGCGTACGTCTCGCGGCGCTCCATCGCGTCGAAGAGCGCCTCGCGGGTGTTCTCCGTCGCCCAGACCGCCGCATACCCCGAGGCGGAGACCTCCCACTCCATGACGGTCACCCCCGTCTTGTCGTTCTTGATGAAGACCTTGCTCAGCCGCTCCGGACCCGGTTCCATCGACGACGTCTTCCCGAAGAAGTTGTCCTCGTCGGCCGTGGTCAGGCCGGTGTGCGAATCGGTGCTGCCGACGAGCCCGAACTTGTAGGTGTTGACCCCCAGCTTCGACTCGAGGAGCAGTCCGTTCTTCAGCGCGGCGCGGGCGTACTCGTGCTCCAGCATCTCGGGCTTCTTCGCCTCGCTCCCGTCGAGATTCGCTCTGTCCCAGCGCTCGAAGTTCGCGAACTCGTCGTTCTTCGACAGGAAGGGATGCGCCTCGCCGTCCCCTTTCATCTGGGTGACCTCGTAGAGCCGCTCCCATCGTGATCGCCGCTCGGCGTACCCGCGGTCGATCTTCTTCCCGAACGCCTCCACCGTCGGGAACATCCGCCCGTTGGACAGGTTCCCGTTGTGCGCGATCGCCAGCACGTCTCCGCCGGTCTTTGCCTCGTAGTCCGTCATCCACTTCCAGAGCTCCTCCGGGTTGTCGCTTCCCAGCGGCTTCTGGGTGGTGAAGGGCTCCACCCGGCTGGCGCGGTCTCCGTTGTCCCGGAAGATGACGTTCCGGTGCAGGTTGTTGCCGCCGGTGTTGGACGTCCACTCGTAGCCGATGAACGCCGTGAACCGACCCGGCTCGTTGGCCTCCTCGGCCGCCTTGATCGTCTCCGACCACGCGCTCCGGTACGCCGGCGTCCCGGGAGTCGGAAGCAGCCCCGGCGCCATCTTCCCCTGGCTGAAGCTGCCGATGATCTCCATCGCCGCCGCAGCCCCCTGACCCGAGTGAATCATCTCGTTCCACCGGCGTCCCTGCGGAAACGCCATCACCTTCGGGTCGCCCCCGATGACCATCGGGAAGAAGCCCATCCCATCCGAGTGATCCGAGACCACCAGGAAATCGAGCGGGCGGGAGAGCTTCACCGGTTGTCCGGTCGAGGCGGTGACCTGCCTCCCCCTGGCGAACACGTATGCTTCGCGCGGCCCCAGGCGCGTTCCGAACGCTCCCGCGTCCATCGAGTACGAGGTGTGCAGGTGGGTGTCCCCGAAGAACGGGCGGACCGGGAAGTTGCGCCCGGCGTACGGCGAGTAGCTCGGCTTCTTCGGGAACGCCCGCTCGGCCGAGGACGCATCCAGGTTTCCCGTGTCCTGGGCGAGCGCCGGAGTGGACCCGGCCAGGACCAGGAGGGGCAGCAGCCGGCGAACGGACTCGACGGTGAGGCGCATGGACTCCCTCGTTTCTGGGCTCACCGGCTGGAGAACCCGGCGACTCGCTCGAGCAGCAGAAACATCGCGACACTTCCGATGAAGTAAGGCACCAGCAGCCCGCTCGATCCGGGCAGACGGTGGCGGACCCTCGCCGTGGCTCTGAGCGCCAGGAGGACCACGGCGACGAAGGCCAGCTGCCCGAGCTCCACCCCGACGTTGAAGAAGAGGAGCGCGAGTGGGATCCGCTTCTCGGGCAGCCCGATCTCCGCCAGGCCGCTCGCGAACCCGAGCCCGTGCAGCAGCCCGAAGACGAACGCCACCAGCCACGGCCAGCGCTCCGCCACTCCGGCGTGCCCTGCCCTCCCGCGGACGATCTCCGCCGCCACGAAGGCAATCGAGAGCGCGATCACCGCCTCCACCGGAGGCTGCGGTACGTGGACCCATCCCAGCGTCGCCGCGGCCAGGGTGATGCTGTGGGCGACGGTGAACGCGGTGATGGTGGCGAGAAGCCGGCCGCCGCCCCGGGTCAGGATCAGCAGCGCCAGGACGAACAGCAGATGGTCGACCCCGGTGAGGATGTGCTCGACCCCGAGCCGGAGATACAGCCCAGCGACCGCGAGGCCCGAGGGACGCATCGGGATGGTGGCCTCGGGACGACCGGGGGTCAGCCGCTCCGTCCAGCTCGATCCATCGGCGAATTCCACCCGGACCAGGGCGTCGGTCATCGTCCCTTCCAGGCCTCCCACCCGCACCGTCTGGCCGCGGAGCGAGGCGCTCCGGACCGACCAGGTCTGCACGGCAGCGCCCGGCGTCCGACGGGTGAGCACCGGTGACGTCACTCGAATGCCCTGGGAGAACTCGGCGACCAGTGCCAGGCGAAGGTCGCCCTGCATCGGCGTCTTCCACAGGACCGTGAAGTTGCCCGGCTCCCTCTCCCGAAGCTCGAGGTACGCCGGCCGTGCCTCGTGCGCCAGCGCGCCGAGCGGAAGGACGGCAAGGACGACCGCGGCGATGGACCCGCGTCTCACGGCTGCCCGGTCCAGCTCGCGGGCACGATCCGGGACGGCTCGATCATCCGTCGCACGCCCTCGTCGAGCACCACGCCGTACCTCTCGCGCAGCTCGGCCAGGGTGCGGGCCTCTCGCTCCGCCGCCTTGACCGTTCTCCAGAGCTCGAGGACCTCGGCGCGCGCTTCCGGCAGGCCGCGCTGCCGCGCCGCAGTCGCCGTGTCGACCCGGACCAGGTGCTGGCCGTAGCCGCTGGCGACCGGTCCGCTCCAGGAGCCGACGTCGAGCAGGAACACCTCCCGCGCAAACGCGGGCCCGAACGCCGCGGCGACGCTCTGCTCGTCGGCGTCACGAAGGCTCTCCGGCAGGAGCTGCGGATCCCCCCAACGTTCGGGAGCGGGGTGTCTCGAGGCGCTCAGTCGACGGAGCGCGTGCGCTGCATCCCCCCGCGGATCGGCGCGCGAGGCGCTGAACAGGACCTGGGTAAAGGACCTCCGGGCCTCCACCCGGAAGCGCTCCGGGTGCTCGGCAAGGAGCCGTTCCAGCTCGGCGTCGGTCGGTTCACCGTCCGCGGCCGTGTCGCGGAGGACGAACTCGAGCTTCTGGGCGAGCCGGCGGCGCACGATGACGTCGTCCTCGTCCAGTCGCATGTCCCGGGCCGCCCGGGCGAGCAGCTCCTCGCGGACCAGGCCATTCACGAGGTCCCGCAGCTCCTCCTGAGTCGGCTCGCGCCGCCACTGGCGAGACCAGGTCTCGGTGAGCCAGCGGACCTCGCCCGCTCCGATGACGACGGGGTTCGCCGCGTCGGTCCGGGACCTGCCGCCCCCGAGCAGCGCGTACGCGGCAAAGAGGAGCGCGCCCAGGAGCAGGAAGTGCCCGAGCGGATCGCGTCTCAAGCGCCGAAGGCCACCTCCGGACACGGGACCTCCATGGCCCACGGAACTATGCGAAGTGGCCCGGACCGTCGCTGGGACCTTGGTCCCATGGCGGCACACCTCGCGAGCGAGCGAATCCAGCGCGGGGGTTACGGCGCCTTCAAGCGTCGAGGCCCTGGGGGAACGGGCGTGCCACGAGTCGCTCGGCTTCCGAGCGGGTGGCGCCCAGCCCCCGGAGCACCGTGGACGCGATGGCCCGGTCGTGCCCTCGGCCCGCTCGACCATCCAGCACCGTCCGCATGCCCGCCAGGGTCGTTCCGAAGACCAGATCCAGAGCGGCGGCCTCGGACTCGTAGCGAAACGTTCCCGCTTTCCGCCCACGCCTCAGGTTTCCCAGCGTCTTGAGCGTCACCGTGTGGCCGAGCCTGGCCGCCGCCGCGGAGACCCGGAGAAACACGAGCCCCCAGGCGCGATCCTCGGTCGCCCGGAGGACGAAGTGACGGACCGCCAGGGTCAGTCGGGCGGCGCCCTCCTCCAGGTCGGCAAACATCCGTGATTGCTGGTCCGAGAGGTCGTCGGCAAGTCGCAAGGCCACCGCCTCGACGATCTCTTCTCGGGTGCGGAAGTAGTTGTACACGGTCCCGTGCGAGACCTGAGCCTCGTGGGCAAGCTCCAGGATGGACAGGGCCGCCGCGTCCTTCCGGGCGATCACTCGGAGGGCGGCATCGACCAGCTGGGCATGCGTGCGCTCGCGCTTCCCGGGCCTGGCGACGACTGATTCTGGACGCTCGCTCCTCTCCACATTGACAGTTCTTCCATTTTTGGAGAGATTGTCAATACGCAACGCTCCGGCCGCCCCAGGAGGCTCCGATGGTCATCGTCGTTCTCTTCGTCACCCACTGGATGACCTCGGTCTTCTTCCAGAGCTTCTTCCAGCACCGGTACGCGGCGCATCGGATGTACACCGTGTCTCCGAGGGTGGAGCGCCTGCTCCACCTCCTCACCTACCTCGTCCAGGGCCCGTCGTTCCTCTCGCCGCGCGGGTACGCGATCCTGCACCGCGAGCATCACGCGTTCTCGGATACCGAGCGGGATCCGCACTCGCCCGCGTTCTTCTCCAGCGCGATGAAGATGATGCTCCACACCAAGCACCGGTACGACGCCTACGCCTACCACCGCGAGGAGCCGGAGCCCCGCTTCCTGGGCGGATACCCCGAGTGGCCACTCATCGACGACCGGCTCCGGGCCTCCTGGCCGGTGCGGATCGCCTGGGGCGCCCTCTACTCCGTGCCGTACTTCCTCTTCGCCACCCACTGGTGGTTGTGGCTGCTGCTTCCGCTGCAGTGGGTGATGGGCCCGATCCACGGGGCCATCGTCAACTGGGCGGGGCACAAGTACGGGTACCAGAACTTCGACAACGGCGACCGCTCGCGCAACACGCTGGTCTTCGACGTGCTCACCATGGGCGAGCTCTTCCAGAACAACCATCACAAGTTCGGGATGAGCCCCAACTTCGCAGCGCGGTGGTTCGAGGTGGACCCTACCTGGCAGGTCATGCGGCTGCTGGCCCGGGTCGGAGTGATCCAGATCGCCACCACCCAGCGCGCGCAATACCCGGAGCCTCACGCGCAGGCGGCCTGACGCG
>Ga0207662_10000648_pt1 | contig 15729 bp, 14 predicted proteins | sample KBSS33LmetaG_FD_184338 | JGI IMG/M metagenome (GOLD analysis project Ga0207662, IMG submission 184338) | Switchgrass rhizosphere microbial communities from Kellogg Biological Station, Michigan, USA - KBS S3-3L metaG (SPAdes) (version 2) | ecosystem: Host-associated > Plants > Roots >... | reverse complement strand
GTCGATACCTTTACACTGCGTTGACACTCGATCGGCCAATCATGCTATCTTCACCGCGCCAGTACACCTCTCGTGACACGGTGATGGCAGCGAAGATCGTGTTCTCGATACACGCCGGGAGTCTAACGTTATGTTGCTGAGTGGCAAAAAAGGATTGATTATCGGCGTGGCCAATAAGCACAGCATCGCTTGGGCCATCGCCCAATCCACGGCCGGCCAGGGGGCGCAGCTCTTTTTCAATTATCAGAACGACCGGCTAAAGGAGAACGTGGAGGAATTGGTTGCCACCTTGCCGGGTTCCAAAGCGTTCCCTTGCGACGCCGGAGATGATGCCCAAATCGATTCGTTGATGGACCACGTGCGAAAGGAAGTCGGCAAGCTCGACTTTCTTGTTCATTCCATTGCGTTTGCACCGCGCGAGGAGCTGACTGGTCAGTTTGTGAATACCACCCGCAAGGGATTTGCCACAGCCCTCGACGTCAGCGCTTATTCGCTGGTGGCCTTCACGAGGGCAGCCGTTCCGCTCATGAACGAAGGCGGCTCGGTGGTGACGTTGACGTACCTCGGTGCTGAGCGAGTGGTTCCTCACTACAACGTGATGGGCGTTGCCAAAGCTGCGTTGGAGGCTACTGTTCGCTATCTCGCGCACGACCTTGGCCCTACAAACGTCCGGGTCAACGCCATCTCTGCAGGACCCATTAAAACCCTGGCCGCCCGCGGAGTCTCGGGCATCAGCAAGATGGTGGACCACCACAAGGAGTTTGCGCCCCTTCGCCGCGCGACGGAGCAGAATGAAGTCGGCGATACGGCGCTCTTCCTCGTCAGTTCTCTGGGTCGTGGCATCACCGGAGAAGTAATCTATGTCGATGGAGGATACAATATCCTCGGATCCCTTGCCTCCGTGGAGTGAGCGCGCGTTAGTCGATTGACCTCCGCAGGGCCTTCAATCGTCCTGCTTTTTTCTTCTGGTCGAGCCGTCTTGCCTGTGAGCTCCTCGTCGGCCTCGTTGCTTTTCGCTTCTTCCTGGGCACAGCCACGCATTGAATAAGCTCTCGTAAGCGATTGAAGGCATCTTCCCGGTTTTGTTCCTGGCTCCTGAACTGTTGGGCTTTGATCGTCACGATACCGTCTGTCGAAATGCGATGATCCCTCAGCTTGAGCAACGCTTCCTTATACGACACGGGTAGCGACGAAGCCCGAATATCGAAACGTAAATGCACGGCGGACGACACCTTGTTGACGTGTTGTCCCCCGGCCCCTTGCGATCGCATCGCATGAAGCTCGATCTCCGAATCGGGAATGACAAGATGTGCCGAAATCTGCAGCATGGCAGAGTGTACTCCACCCGAATGAATGGCGTCCTGTATCAAGGAGATGGCGGAGTGACGGCAGCCCGGAGATTTGCGAGCGGTTAACGCAGTTCCGGCAATCGGTCGATAATCCGAAGCCTGACCTCATCGCCCACCTGCATCTGCACCATCTTCGTGGTCAGGCTGGCCCGCACACGCTGGGCATCCTCCAGCTTGAACTGGACTTGACCGCCACTGCGTTCGACGAGGTGAAAAAGCAGCATGGTGGTGAGCCGCTCGAGCTCGTCGTTGGTGGTGTGTTCGCTCATATTCAGGATTTGAGACATGTGGGCAGACCTTTCTCCAAATAGGCCGTGACACCTTCTTATCGCTGAAGACGAGTCCTGCCCACAATGCCTCGAAAGAAGGGGGGGACCTGATGCAGACAAACACCTTAGCCGTCAGTGAGTTAGGAGGGGCGACCCGACAGAGAACGGATTTCTTTCAGCACGGTCTCGATTTCGGCGGGTGAGTTGAGGAGGCCCGGCGCCATGCGTGCGTACTGCGTGGCATAGGGCGTCACACTGGCCACGATTCCACGCCGACGGAGCTCGGCCACGACATGATCCGGCGCTGTTCCCTCCACTTCGAAACACACAATCCCTGCGGACAGGTCTGGAGACTTGGGCGTGTGGAGGGTGATCCGCGGCATGGCCGCGAGTCCTTCCTTCAGCTGATCGTTCAAGTCGTAGATCCTTTGGGTCACGCGGGATTTTCCCAAGGCCTGATGAAAGAGGAAGGCTTGATCCAAGGCCCAGCGATGCTCGAACGAATGAAAGCCGCCGGGCGTCATGTCGACGGATGGCGGCAGCGGCCGCGGGGGAATGACTCTCATCCACATGTCATAGGCGTCCGAATCGAACGTCGGAATGACGGCGTTGGCCATGGGCCAGGCTCTGGGATGTCCCCAGACCAGTCCGGTTCCCCGCGGACCAAACATCCATTTATGGGTGCCGGCGACCAGAAAGTCGCACCCAAGATCGGAGAGACGGAAATTCTCCACGCCGAGGGCGTGGACGCCGTCGACGCAAAAGATGACCCGATCCTTTTCGGCTCTTGAAGCATTCAGTGCCTGAATCGCGTGAGCCATATCGCCGATAGGCAGTTTCAAGCCCGTGCTGGAGTGCACCCAGGTCACCGCCACCACCCTGGTTTGCGGCCGTACCGCCTTAGCCAGCTTCTCGACCAGACTTTCACGAGAGACACGGCGCAAGTCGTCATAGAGCGGAATGCGACGCACGGTGGCCCCGGTGCGCTCCGCCCTTAAGCGTAACGACGTTTCTGTCGAATAGTGATCGTGGGTCGTGGTGAGAATTTCCTGGTCCCGGTTGAGCCCCAAGCCTCCGTAAAGAAGGCCCAATCCCATGGTGGTACTGTCCGTCAAGGCGATTTCCGTCGGTGCCACTTCAAGATAATCGGCCGCAGCCCGCAAGACTGCCGCCTCCTGTTTCTTCTCGTTGGCCATCCAATAGCCGATGGGATCGGCGTCCAACCCCGCCCGGTGTCGTTCGATAGCTGTACGGACGGGTGTGGGATGCGACGCCAGAAAAAATCCTGCCAGGTGAATCAGGTCGCGGGAGAGTGGAAATTGATCGCGCACCGCCTGCCAGTCCAACAGAGATGGGGCTTGGGCCAGCACGGCGTCACGCGACGGAGGGAACACCTCCGGAGTGAGGAGGGCAGCGCCCAACGCAAGCCCGGAGCGGACGAGAAAGCCTCGTCGATCGATCACGTTCATGTGCGAATCCATGGCGTGATTCGTACTCTACCGTCTGGAAAGGATGCAGGGCAAGATGACGCGCGGGCTAGGTCGAGTAGTGTTCCACGGGAGGACAGGTGCACATCAAATTCCGGTCTCCATACGCTTCGTCAATGCGCCCGACGTGCGGCCAAAATTTGTGGTCCTTGACCCAAACAGCTGGATAGGCGGCCTGCTCCCGGCTATAGGGACGATCCCATTCGGAAGCCGTGACCGTCTGAGCCGTGTGAGGAGCGTTCTTGAGCACGTTGTTTGCGCGCGGCTGGCGTCCGTCGATCACTTCTTGGATTTCGGCACGGATGAGGATCATCGCATTGCAAAACCGGTCCAACTCGTCCTTGGATTCACTTTCCGTCGGCTCAATCATCAAGGTGCCGGCGACCGGGAACGAGACGGTCGGCGCATGGAAACCATAGTCCATCAAGCGTTTGGCCACATCCATCGCCTCGACACCAGCCGTCTCTTTGAATTGGCGCAAATCGAGAATGAATTCGTGCGCCACGAAGCCCGCGTTGCCCGTGTACAAAACCGGATAATGCTTCTCCAACCGTTTGGCCATGTAGTTGGCGTTCAAGATCGCCACTTGCGTGGCTTTGGTGAGGCCGTCGCGTCCCATGAGGGCGATGTATACCCATGGAATCGTCAAAATGCTCGGACTTCCGAACGGCGCGGCCGCGACCGGGCCAATCGACTCGTCCCCGCCTAGCCCCGTCACGGGATGGCCGGGGAGGAATGGGGCAAGATGGCGAGCCACTGCGATCGGTCCCATGCCCGGCCCGCCCCCGCCATGGGGGATACAAAACGTCTTGTGCAGATTGAGATGGCAGACGTCGGCGCCGATGTCGCCGGGGCGGCAGAGACCGACCTGGGCATTCATGTTCGCGCCGTCCATATAGACTTGTCCGCCATGGGTATGGACAATCTGGCAGATGCGCCTGACATCGGCTTCGAAAACTCCGTGGGTGGAGGGATACGTCAACATCAGCGCCGCTAACCGGGTCCGGTGTTCCCCGGCCTTGGCTTCCAAATCCTGCAAATCCACGTTGCCCTGCTTGTCGCACGCAACCGGCACGACCCTCATGCCGACCATGGCGGCGCTGGCCGGATTGGTTCCGTGAGCCGACACCGGAATGAGGCAGACATCGCGGTGAAATTCGCCATGACTCCGATGGTAGGCTCTGATGACCATCAAGCCGGCATACTCGCCCTGCGATCCGGCATTCGGCTGCAGCGAGACCGCCGAAAACCCCGTGATCTCGGCCAAGCGCGTCTCCAACTGACGAAACAGTTCCTGATACCCTTTGGTTTGTTCAGCCGGCGCGAACGGATGTAGACGGGCAAACTCAGGCCAGGTTACGGGCAGCATCTCCGCGGTGGCGTTCAACTTCATGGTGCAGGACCCCAACGGAATCATGGAGTGCGTCAGGGAGAGGTCCCGTGCTTGGAGGCGATGGAGATATCGCAAAATCTCATGCTCGGCATGATAGCGGTTAAAGACCTCATGCGTGAGGTACGGAGTCGTTCGCGCGAGGTTCCCGGGAAACGCCGTGTCGGCGGTCTGCGCCAATTCCTGTATCGTGAACGGTAGTCGGGCATGCCCCACGAACACTTCCATCAGTCGCTGCACGTCCTCTGCTTCGGTGGTTTCATCCAGGGAGATGCCAAGCGACTCATCGTCATACCGCCGAAGATTCAGCCCTTGCTCATCGGCACGGACGAGAATCTGCTCGGATTGCGTCTGGGTCAGGCGAATCCGGATCGTATCGAAGAATTCCTGGCTGCCGATATCAAAGCCCAGTTGCCGCAAACCTGTCGCCAGCACGACGGCCAGACCGTGAACGCGTTCGGCAATCCTCCGCAAGCCCTCGGGCCCGTGATAGACGGCGTACATGCCGGCAATGATGGCAAGCAGCACTTGCGCGGTACAGATGTTGCTCGTCGCTTTCTCTCGTCTAATATGCTGTTCGCGTGTCTGGAGCGCCAGCCGGTACGCGGTCTGTCCGCTCCGGTCCTTTGACACTCCGGCGATGCGACCCGGCATTTGCCGTTTGTACTCTTCTTTCGCCGACAAGAATCCGGCATGCGGGCCGCCAAAGCCCATGGGCACGCCGAACCGTTGGCTTGAACCTACGGCAATGTCGGCGCCGAATTCACCGGGAGGCCGCAACAGCGTGAGGGCCAGCAGGTCCGTGGCGACGACTACCACTATGCCGGCCTTGTGAGCCTGCTCGACCAACGCCTGGTAGTCGCCGACATACCCGTCGGTGGTCGGGTATTGGAGCAACAGGCCGCTCAAGTGAGGACTACTGAAATCAATTCCTCTCGTGCGGCCGACGTGGAGGGTGACGTCCAACGGTTCCGCTCGGGTCTGCAACACGGCGATCGTCTGTGGATGACAATCCTGCGAGACAAAAAACTCTTTGCGTTCCTCTCCCGCCCCACGTGCGATGGCTAAGCACATGGCCATGGCCTCTGCGGCGGCTGTAGCTTCGTCGAGCAAGGACGCATTGGACAGAGGCAACCCCGTGAGGTCGGCGATCATCGTCTGAAAATTCACCAAGGCTTCCAACCGTCCTTGTGCAATCTCGGCCTGATATGGGGTGTATTGTGTGTACCAGCCGGGGTTCTCGAGAATGTTGCGTTGAATGACACCAGGCGTAATGCAGTCGTGATAGCCCATGCCCAAGTAGGACCGGTAGACCTGGTTTTCCGCGGCAAGTTCGCGCAGCTCACGAAGCACCGCCTGCTCGCTCCGCTGAGGCGGAAGATCCAGAGGACGCCCCAACTGGATGTCGCGAGGTACGGTCACGTCGGTCAATGCCTGCAGGGATTGAAGACCGAGCAGGGCCAGCATTTCTCTGACGTCGGCATCGGTGGGCCCCAGATGCCGGTGCACAAACGTATCGGTCGGATTCACAAATTCAGGAGTCGCCATGAGAGGTGATATAGAGTCTGATTGATCTCGATGAACAAATCCCCGGAAGATTATCATGCTCGACCCCTTTTCTCCAAGCGGAGATCCGCTCAGTAATACCTGTGCCTTTATGATGGCCGAACGCTCAGTGCACCCCCCCTCCACTGGAAATAGCCGGCGGCAGGTTTGCTATAATCCCCCATTGCCTAACCTCCATGCGCATTCTGGTTATTGAGGACGAAACCAAAGTGGGCTGCTTCATCAAGCGTGCGCTTGAAGAGGAGAGCTACGCGGTGGACCTGTGCGAGGATGGTGCCAAAGGCCTGGAAATGGCGCTGTCGACCAACTACGACTCGATCATTGTCGATCTCATGCTGCCTTCCCTGTCCGGGTTGGACATCGTGAAAGGCATTCGCCGCGAGCGCATCCAGACCCCGATCCTTATTCTCACGGCACAATCCCAGGTCGACCAGCGGGTGAAGGGCCTCGATGCCGGCGCCGACGACTACTTGACCAAGCCGTTCGCCATTGACGAGCTGTCGGCGCGAGTGCGGGCATTGCTGCGTCGCGGAGCGACCGACAGCCCGGGGATTTTGCAAATCGACGATCTGGTCCTCAATCCGGCCACGCGCGAAGTGACCCGCGGAGGGCAGCGCATTGATTTAACGTTGAAGGAGTACGCGTTGCTCGAATACCTCATGCGTCATACCGGCCGCGTCTTGACCCGTCCGATGATCTCGGAGCACGTGTGGAATCAGGACTTTGACACCTTCACGAACGTCATCGACGTCTACGTCAACTATCTTCGCAACAAGGTCGACCGCGGCCGCGCCAAAAAGCTGATCCATACTATCCGAGGCAGCGGGTACATGCTGAAAGTCGACTAGCCATGGCCCGTTCGGGAGCTGACTGATGCCCCTGCGCCTCCGACTCAGTCTCTGGTACGGCAGCGCCCTCGCGCTGATTCTCGTGGCCTTTTCCACTGTGCTGTATTTTGTCACCTCTCGCAGCCTCCGGGATGCGCTCGATCAATCGCTGGAGGAAACTGCCACTGCGGCCGTGCGCTCACTTGAAGAACGGGGGTTCCTCCCGCTGATCGACGAAGAGGAACTCATGTCTCAGTTCCCCGAATTGGCGCGCATCGATAAGTTTTTTCAGATCTTCAGTCCTTCCGGCACCATTACCATTCGATCTCCCAATGTCAAACAACATGAATTGCCGCTGAGCCGCCGCGCGCTGGAGGTGGCCTTCTCGGGGCAGACGATCTTTGAATCGGCCAAGCATCCCAAGGAACCCCCCCTTCGACTGATTTCAGTCCCGATCATTTACCGGGGCAATTTGCTCTACATCGTCCAGGTCGGCACTTCCATGGAGTCGGTCGACCAGACCCTGAACCGACTGTTGCTCGTGTTGTTGGTCACCATGCCGCTCGCCCTGGCCGTCTCATTGGCCGGAGGCTGGTTTCTTGCCGGAAGGGCGTTGCGTCCGGTCGATGCCATCACACTCGCCGCACAGCGGATCGCGGGCGGCGATCTCACCCAGCGCTTGAACGTCCCCGAATCCGCCGATGAAATCGGACGCCTCGCCGGCACCTTCAACAACATGATCGCGCGGCTGGAAACGTCGTTCCGACAGATTCGTCAGTTCAGCAGCGACGCGTCGCATGAGTTACGGACGCCCCTCACGGTCATGAAGGGTGAGACCGAACTGGCGCTGCGACGGCCTCGCGAAGCTGAGGACTATACCGTCGTGCTGGAGAGCAACCTGGAAGAAATCGACCGCATGACCCGCATTGTCGACGAATTGCTGTTTTTATCCCGAGCGGACATGGGCGAGGTGAAAATGGAACGCCTGCCCGTCAAGCTCGAATCGCTCCTTGAAGACATTCATCGACAGGCCTCGCTGCTCGGCCAGGAACAGAATGTTCAAGTTGTGCTGGGTTTGGTGATGCCCGCCGTCGTGCTGGGCGACGAATTGCGCTTACGCGAACTGTTTTTGAATCTCGTCGACAACGCCGTCAAATATTCACGTTCCGGCGGCTCTATCGACATGTCACTGGTCACCCAGGGCAATCTGGCCAAATTCATGATCGTCGATCAGGGCATTGGCATTTCGCGTGAGGATCAAGCACGCATCTTCGACCGCTTTTACCGGAGCGACGACGCCAGAACCCACGCCAAAAAAGGCACTGGGCTGGGTCTGGCCATCTGTGCGTGGATCGCGGAATCCCATCATGGCCACATCGAAGTGCAGAGCGAACCGAATAAAGGCTCCACATTCACGGTGATCCTCCCATTGGCACCTCCATCCGCTTAACGACTTCTAATACTCTCCTAATCGACCTCTCATCGCCGGCTGTTACCGTCCTCTATGGCTTATCACGAGGTCTCATCGGCTGGTCCCTTGCTACATAAGGAGGTCGTATGCGTCAGCTGGTTCAAAAAACTTTCGGCATTATGGTCGGCATGGCCGTGCTGGGCACGGTGTTCTTCGTTGGCAGCCAGTCATTCGTTCCCTTTCCTGCCACGGGCTCTCCGGCGACGACAACGGTGGCCGCACCCGTAGGCACGCTGCCACAGAACGGCTTCACGGAAGTGGCGAAGGCAGTGACGCCAGCTGTCGTCAACATCACCACGGTCATCGGCGAAAAACCCTCCGGCCGCGGTGGACAGAATGAGCTCCGGGACCGCATGGAAGAATTCTTCGGAGGGCCGAACGGTCCGTTCGGACCGAAATTCCGTGGTCCACAGGGCCCACAAGGTGAGCCGCCGCGCGGGCATGGAGGCGGCCAAGGCTCCGGCGTCATCGTGTCGCCGGACGGTTATGTACTCACCAACAACCACGTCATCGACAGCGCTCGTGAAGTGACCGTTACGCTTCCTGATAAGCGTGAATTCCAGGGCAAGATCGTGGGAACGGATCCCAAGACCGATCTGGCGGTCGTCAAGATTGATGCAAAGAATCTTCCGACCATTCCATGGGGGGACGCGTCGAAGCTTCAGGTCGGAGAATATGTCCTCGCCGTGGGCAATCCCTTCGGCTTGAATTCCACCGTGACACTCGGCATCGTCAGCGCACTCGGCCGCGGCCGCATGGGCATTACCCAATATGAGGACTTCATTCAGACGGATGCGGCTATCAATCCGGGGAATTCCGGCGGTGCCTTGGTGAACACCAGGGGCGAGCTCGTCGGGATCAACACGGCGATCTTTTCGCAGAGCGGCGGCTATCAGGGCGTCGGATTCGCCGTGCCGACCAGCATGGGCCAGCCCATTTATGAAAGTCTGGTCACACACGGCAAAGTCGTCCGCGGTTATCTGGGCATTGGGATCCAGGACCTCAATCAGGATCTCGCAAAATCCTTCGGTGTCCCCAATGGAAAGGGTGCCCTCGTGAGCGACGTCAAGGAGGACAGCCCCGCGGATCATGCCGGCTTGCACCAGGGCGACGTCATTACCTCCTATCAGGCGGCACCGGTGGACGATGCCGTGGCACTGCAGCGTTTGGTGACCAAAACCACTGTAGGCGCCAAGGTGCCGATGAAGGTCTTGCGGGACGGCCATGAGCAGGAGCTTACTGTCACGATCGGCGAACAGCCTGGGGATCTCAAAATTGCCAAGGCCGATAGCGAGGAGAAGGAGTATGCGTTCGCAGGAGTGGCCGTTCAGGACTTGGATCGGGACACCGCGAAGGAACTGGGAATCAAAGGAAAGGTTCAGGGCGTGGTGGTCACGAGCGTCGAACCCGACAGCGGCGCCGACAAAGCCGGACTCCTGCCGGGCGACGTGATCCGTGAGATCAATCGCCAGTCCGTAAGATCGGTGAAGGAGTTTGAAAAGGTCTCTTCGGCGGTCAAGAAAGGTGAGAACGTGCTGATACTCGTCAATCGTCGCGGCGCGTCATTGTTCTTGAGCGCCAAGGTGTAAATCCGAATCAACCCGAGGGGCTGTCTAGCGATAGCCCCCTCGCGGCCCACGCTCTCCAGTCTTCCGTGCGTGAGCGACCTCGCCATCACCTGCTCCCCCTTGCAGAACACGGCCGGTTAGATCGTACGTATCGGCATCCGTGATGTGAACCTTCACATAGTCTCCTGGTTGCGGAATTGTTTCTGAATGCTCCGACCCCTTGATATAGACGACCCCATCGATCTCCGGCGCCAAACCTTCATGGCGGCCTTCGAGCCAATGGCCGTCTTCCTCGGCAGGTCCATCGACCAAGACGTCCAAGGTGGACCCGATCCGTTCGACATTCTTTGCCGAGGCAATCGTTTCCTGCACGGCCAATAACTCGTTGCGGCGTTCTTCCATGAGCGACCGTTCGATCTTTCCATCGAATTCGACGGCCGGAGTTCCTTCCTCGTCCGAATAGAGAAACCCCGCCACACGGTCGAACTCCGCCTGCTCGACATAGCGTCGCAATTCCTCGAAGGTCTCATCGGTTTCGCCAGGGAACCCTACGATGAACGCCGTGCGAAATGTCACACCGGGGATCCGGGACCTGATCCGCTCCACCAGCATCTCGATTGTGCGTCGGTCGCCCAGCCGATGCATGCGCTTGAGCATCTGGCTGTTGATATGCTGAAGCGGCATGTCGATGTACTTTGCGAGTCGCTCTTCGCCCGCATAGAGATCCAGCAACTCATCCGTCACCTGCTGCGGATACAGGTAGAACGGTCTGATCCAGCGCAGGCCGTCGATCTTCACAAGTTCGCGCAACAAGGCGACGAGACCGTGGCGGAGACCGAGGTCAACGCCGTAGTTCACCGTATCCTGCGAAATCAGATTGATCTCTTTGACGCCCTCCGCCGCCATTTGCCGCACTTCCGCGGCGATCGAATCGACCGGCCGGCTCCGTTGCTTGCCGCGCATGAGCGGAATGGCGCAGAACGCGCAGTTGCGGTTACACCCTTCGGCGATCTTGACATAGGCGCTGTGCCGCAGTCCCAGACGGAGGCGCGGGGCCATTTCATCGTATAAGTAGGGAGGCTGACCGATCCAGAGTTGTTGACGGCGGGGCCGGGGTGTCAGAAGGTCACGGCAGATCGCGGCGATCTTCCCGAACTCGCCCGTTCCGACGACGCCGTCGAGTTCGGGCAGCTCTTTCAGCAAATCGCCTTGATACCGCTGTGCCAAACACCCCGCGGCAATCAGCACCCTGCAGGCACCCGACTCTTTCAACTGCGCGTGCTCCAGGATCGTATTGATAGATTCCTGCTTGGCCTCTTCGATGAACCCGCAGGTATTGATGATGACGACTTCGGCCTTCTTCGGATTGCCGGTGAGCTCAAACCCGTCCGCAGCCAAAGTCCCCAGCATGATTTCTGAATCCACCTGGTTCTTGGTGCAACCAAGATTCACGAACCCCACCGTCGTCTTCTTGCCTGAGGCCGACGACGAGGGACTCTTCTTCGGACGACCCAGCTGGATGAGCGTCTGACTCATAGGTCAGTCAGTCTACGAGACACCGGAAAAGGCTGTCAACGAGCCCCTTGCAGGCACGAGGTCAATTCCCCTATCGTGCAGTCGATGATCAGAACCTTTCAAGGCATCACCCCTACCGTTCCCAAGTCCTGCTTCATCGAAGACACGGGCATCGTGATCGGTGACGTCGTGATGGGCGAGCAGTGCAGCGTATGGTTTCACGCCGTGATCCGTGGTGATGTGCACTACATCCGTCTGGGCGACAGGACGAACGTGCAGGATCTCTGTATGCTGCACGTGACGCACGATACCCACCCACTGATTATCGGCAGCGACGTGACGATCGGGCACCATGTGGTGCTGCACGGGTGCACGATCAAGGATCGCGTCCTGGTCGGCATGGGTGCCATCATCATGGACGGCGCCGTGATCGGTGAGGATTCGGTCGTGGGGGCAGGCGCGTTGGTCACCGAAGGCATCGTTGTTCCTCCCAACAGCCTGGTGCTGGGCGCTCCCGCAAAGGTCCGACGGCCGGTCTCCGACCAGGAATTGTCGTGGATTCGAGAATCCGCCGCCAACTACGTGCGGTATGCGGGCCAGTACATGGATGATTCGCACAGTCCCCGAACCGGCTTTCACCCCTGAGGCCGCCTCTGCCTTGTCCGTAGCCTTACGCCTATCCTCAGAATGCAGATAGGATCTCCGACCAGGGCCGTCGGAAACTGCCGCCTTTCGACGCGGTAGAGAATCCTCTTGCGGTGGCACCAGTCCGCGATCCAGTTCGCTTCTTCCACGGACGTTGTGACGACTCCAGGCAATCGGAGTTTCGACATGCAGCCATCCACGAGCGATTGCAAGATCTTTCGTTCCTTCACGAACTTGCCGGGATTGAACGTCAATGGAATGGCGCGGCCATACGAGAGAGCGGAGAGATGCGGAAATCGCTCGGGATCATTCAAGACGCTGACGATCCATAGATGGTCGAATGTCCCGGAAACCCTCCTGGCGTCCATCGCGTGAAATCGTACAGGCAGCCTTCGACAGGGTCGATTGAGCGTGGCAACCTCCGAGCGTCGAAGATTGCAAGGCCGCACAGCCCGGTGCAACTCCAGCGCTTCGACGAGCAAGGCGGGCAGCTCGGCAACGCCGGCGCCGACGTAGAGACTGCGTCCACCGGCCGGTAACCGCGTGAGCAAGGCTTCGGCGACCCGCAGGCCGAGGCGGCGGCAGGGTTCGCGTTTGGACTTCCAGAATTCATCTCCGCCTTCATAACAATAGACGCGTTCCAATCGTCGATAATCAAGACGGTCAAACGTCTCGGCGATGGTACGGCGTGTCGTGTGACTGATCCGCCTCTGCGGTCTCATCGCCGGTGTGCCCCGGCCAGATCTTCAATACAACCGACGACGATGTCACTCACTCCCGTAAGAAAATCGAGGTTCAGGGTGTCGAGCGTGTCGCTGGGCAGGTGGTAATGCGGATTGCGGAAATTCGCCGTGTCGGTCAGCATGATCGCGGGGTACCCCTCGTCCCAGAACGCTGCGTGATCGCTCCGGCGGACGTCCGGAAGAGCCTCTCCGCGAGCGGGAACCGTCAAGGCCACCGCGGGCGTTGCCGGCGCGACCCTCCGCGCACTGCGCTCGACGGCAGCGACCAGATGTCGGGAGGCCTCATTGCCGACGACGGCGAGAAAATTACCCACTGAGGGCACGGGAATCGGAACGCCGGTGGGCGTACGCTGCGACCCTTCTTCGTGGCTGGCATACCCGACGCATTCCAGGATGATCGCGCCCTCCAAGACCTGTCCGGTCTGCTTGAGGCGAGCGATGAAGGCCCGGCTGCCAAGCAGCCCTTCTTCTTCCAGGCAAAATGCGGCCAACCAGACCGGTCGCGTCACAGCGGCCTTTCTCAGCCGATCGGCAGTTTCGAGCAGCACGGCCAGCGCACTGGCGTTATCATCCGCACCAGGAGATGCCTCGACGGTATCGTAATGCGCGCCGATCAACAGGGGGGCCTGGGGATTCCTGGCCGACCGTCCAGACGGGGATTTGCTGGCCACGATATTCAGATAGGACTTGCTGAACGCCTGAAACGCTTGCCGGTTCGTCGTCCAGCCGTATTCGGCAAACCGTGATGCCAGATACTCGGCGGCCCGGGTCAGTGCCTGGGGAGCGCTGAGAGGATGGCGTTCGCCGACCAGCGAGGTGAGATGGCGGAGAATGCTGGTCCGTCGGTTGGGCAATAGCGAGCCGCGGTGTTACGCCGTGATTTCGGTGCCGATGCCTTTGCGGGTGAACACCTCAAGAAGGACCGCATGAGGAATGCGGCCATCGATGATGTGGGCCTTACCGACGCCCAGTTCAAGGGCATCCAGACAGGCGTGGACTTTCGGCAGCATGCCTTCGGTGATCGTCCCTTTCTTCACCATCCGCTGGACGTCCTTGCGGGAGACAGTGGACAAATGTCGTCCCTTGGCATCGCGGATCCCCTTGATGTCCGTCATCATGACCAGCTTCTCCGCGTGCAAGGCGCCGGCAATCGCGCCCGCCACGAGATCGGCATTGATGTTGTACGTATTCCCCTCGCGGTCAGTCCCGATCGGGGCGATGACCGGAATATAATGGTCGCCTTGTAGCTTGAACAGCAGGCTGGGATCGACCTTCTCGATGTCCCCGACAAATCCGAAGTCGCTGTCGGCGTCATCTTCCTCGAGATCACGTTCGAGACTTTCAGCCCAAGCCCGCGCCGTCAACGGCTTGCTCAGAATTAATCCTCCGTCTTTTCCGCTGAGACCGACCGCGCTCCCGCCATGGCGATTGATCAGGTCGGTGATCTCCATGTTGATTTTTCCGGCCAGCACCATCTCGACGATTTCCATGGTCGCTTCATTCGTAACCCGCACCCCGTGGAGAAATTTCGATTCGATCCCCAGACGGTCGAGCATCTTGTCGATCTGAGGTCCTCCACCATGGATAATGACGGGATTGAGGCCGACGTACTTCAACAGCACGACGTCCTGAGCAAACCGCTCTTTCAGCGAGGACTCCGTCATCGCGTTACCGCCGTACTTGATCACGACGGTCTTGCCGCGAAACGTACGGATGTACGGCAAGGCCTCGATGAGCACGTTGGCTTTCCGGATGAGTTTGTTCATCGTCGGCTCCTCAGGGGGTTCACGACCCCATGGACAGGCGCGACCATAGCATGATCCGGCGCTTCAGGCCCAGTGAAATCCCCGCAGAACGGACGTTCACCGTTTCTCCCGTTTGACCGGCCGACCGACGGTCGCCCGGCCCGCCCTCGGATGAGCGCGGTCATAGACCGCCAGCAACTGATCGGTCGCCACATGCGTGTACCGTTGAGTCGTGCTGAGCGAAGCATGTCCCAACATCTCCTGAATGCTCCGGAGGTCGGCTCCTTCATCCAAGAGATGAGTCGCGAAGGAGTGCCGCAGGGTGTGAGGGCTAACCGCACCGCCTGCCAGCCGGCTCGAATACCGCGCGACAATCCGGGCCACGCTCCGGCTCGTCAGCCGACCTCCTCGCTGATTGCAAAACAATGCCCGGGACGCAGGACTCGAGGCATGAGCCGGGAGGCTCGTGCGGTAGCGGTGGATCGCATCCAATGCGACATCTCCGATGGGCACGATCCGCTCCTTCCGTCCTTTTCCTTCCAAACGAACGAGTCCTTCGGCCGCATGGATGTCTGCAAGATCAAGCGCCACGAGTTCGCTCACCCGCGCGCCGGTTGAATAGAGTGTTTCAAGCAAGGCACGGTCTCTCAACGACCCCATGGTTTGGCCAGCGGGGAAGGTCATCAGGGCACCAGCATCGTCTTTTGTCAGGACACGGGGGAGAGATTTGGGTTGTTTGGGTGTGCGCATCCCCTCGACCGGATTGCGATCTACCAGGCCCTGTCGCGTGAGGTAGCGATAAAAACTTCTGACGGCCGCGAGCTTGCGCGCGAGCGAGGCCGGTTTGCCCCCCCGTTGGTCAAGCCATTGGAGATACGCCCGCACGGCATCCGAGGACAGCGACGCCGGATCGACGGGAGCGGCCGCCAGCCGGCGTGAAAGGAGAAACTTGTGTAGCTGCCGAAGGTCTGACGTATAGTTCCGGAGGGTTTCGGGTGAAGCGCGTTGCTCTGCCCGAAGAAATGCTATGAAAGCCCTGATCGGCTCATCCATGCGGCATGGTCCTCAAGCGCCCGCTGCGATAAGAGCTGTCGCTTGCGCTCCTTGTCCCTGACGGTCACGGAGAGAGGCGGGAGGAGTCCGAAATTCATGTT
>Ga0207662_10000646_pt1 | contig 15741 bp, 13 predicted proteins | sample KBSS33LmetaG_FD_184338 | JGI IMG/M metagenome (GOLD analysis project Ga0207662, IMG submission 184338) | Switchgrass rhizosphere microbial communities from Kellogg Biological Station, Michigan, USA - KBS S3-3L metaG (SPAdes) (version 2) | ecosystem: Host-associated > Plants > Roots >... | reverse complement strand
GCATAGGATTCATAGCGCGGCGCTAACAAGGCCCGTTTGAACCAACGCACTGAACCGTACGTGTCTCCCTTTGCCAACAGATAGCTGCCGATGTCGTTGTAAGGATTGCCCAGGCTGTCGTCGACGTTAATCGCCCGCAGGCATTCATCTATCGCTTCGTCGTAACGTTGCTGAAAACTGTAAACCCAACCGAGAAATGTGTGAGCTTCAGCGGTTGGGTAGGTTTCGATCGAGCGCTTGTATAGCTCGATCGCTCTTTCGTAGTCGTGAGCTTGTTGCGCTTCGTATGCTTCATTAAACAGTTGTTTGGCTGCCAGTCTAACTGCCGATGAAGCGTCGTCATCCATTCCAGTTGCTCCGGGACGTGTGTAGTGCCTGTGCGCTAATTACAGTCTACCGTTCGAGTGGTTCCAGTATCCAACCGTTTGATTCGGCCTTCAACTTTGGGCGAAATCGTTCGCGCGCGTCTGATTTCTGTCGCTAACACATCGGAGTCGAGCGGCAGATTCTCCGGCGATGTGACTACACGCGCGGTTTTAAACATCGTGTAGCCGTCTCCACCATTCAACGCGATAAAGGTCGTCGTCGCCAGCGTGTAAGTCTTATCGGGATCCAGCGGTCGCCGATTGATCATAACGTTTGACACGCGCGAACCAGCGGGCTTACTCGCGTCATATGAGAAGGTCATTCCAGAGATCTGCGGGAACCCTCCCGGTTGTGCTCCTGGTGCTGTTCGACTGACGCCTTGCTCGAGTGCTGCCAGGATCGTTGCGCCTGTAACTTCAATCTTGATCAGTCTGTTCTTGAAGGGGAGTATCGAAAGCACATCGCGTACTGTGATTGCACCGCGAGGGATGATGTTGTCTGCGCGCACGGATCCGCCGTTCATTAGGGCGACATCAGCTCCGGTTGCTATGCGAAAAGCATCTGTCACCATGTTACCGACATTCGTTTCGAGAGTTCGGTTCTCTGTGCTGCGTGCATCGAGTGGAACGGATGTCCTTCCCACAGGCTTTGCCAACTGTGCCAATAGACCGGCGTACTTGCGTTGAACCGAAGAGAACTGCGGATCATTTGCAACCTCGTCAGTCACTGGTATGACTTTCCAGTCGATACTGTCTAGTGAACCGTCGCTCAGGATGTTCAAGTCTATTCGGCCGAGTTCTCGCGCGTCGGAAGTCATTTTGAAGATCGGCGCACCACCCGCGGAGGACTCGAGTAATGTGTGTTCGTGTCCACCAATGATGACGTCTACATCAGCGCAGCGTGCCACTTCTTTATCTTCTCTCATGGAAAGATGTGTTAATGCCACGACGACTTTTGCGCCGTGATCGTGAATCTCGGAGACCATCTGTTTCGCTGTGTCACACGGATTGCGAAACTCGACGTTGTCGCCAGGGCGCGAGGTTATTTTGGTTTCCGGCAAGACCAATCCAAAGATCCCGATTTTCACGCCGCCGAATTCACGAATGACATAAGGATCCACGCCGCCAAAAGGCTTACCGGTAGTCGTATCGATGACATTTGCCGCAACCCACTTGAAACGAGATTCCTTGATGCGATCGACCAGTATCGCGGGACCAAAATCAAACTCGTGATTACCGAAGGTTGCGTAATCGAGTTCAGCTGCGTTCCACGCCTCGATCATCTGGGCGCCCTGAAGTGATATCGATTCGACTGAAGGCGAAATCGTATCGCCTGCCATCAGAAACAACGTGTTTGGATTTTCTTTTTGAATATTCTTCTTGAGCGTCAGCACACGCGCTAAACCGCCATTTCGTCCTTCGTCCACAGGTACGAACTGGTACACGTCATTCACCTGCAGTATCGTCACCTTGATTTTGCATGCAGGCTTTTGTTGAGCGAATCCGGAGAAAACGATGACGGCGAGAAGTAGCGTGGCGACGGTAGCCTTACGCCAGTCGAGATAATTTTTCATGTGTTGAAGTTTGTCGGTGAATTCAGATTGTAGAAGGTGTGAATTATACTCAACGGGCACAAAGTGGCTCAATCATTATCCTAGATCCGATTGCGAACCTGGCGCGTGCACGCAGACGAAACATTTTTCATCACTGGCTTTCCTGGTTTCATTGCTGGCCGGTTACTGAAGAGACTTGCAGCGCAAGGTTCTCGACTGATCCTCCTCGTACAACCTTCCCTCATCGAAAAGGCACGCTTAGAACTCGTTGACTTAGCGAGCACCATTGGTTGCGCCATCGATCAATTCTCTATTGTTGAAGGCGACATCACCCAACCTAACCTCGGGTTGTCGGTGGAACACATCGCGATGACGCGAGCGTCAGCCACGCGCGTATTTCATCTCGCCGCAATCTACGACCTGGCAGTGGCGCGTGACTTATCGCACCGCATCAATGTCGAGGGCACGAAGAACGTGAACGCGTTTGTCTCTTCATTGCCGCGGCTGCGTCATTATCATTATGTGTCGACTTGTTATGTCGCCGGCAAGCGTGAGGGGCGCATCTTTGAGACTGAGTTGCGCCACGATGCTGGCTTTCGAAATTTTTATGAAGAGTCGAAGTATTTGGCCGAACTTGAAGTGGAGGCGTTGAAATCGAAATTGCCGGTGACGATTCATCGGCCGGCCGTAGTTTGTGGTGATTCAAAGACGGGCGAGACTGCTAAGTACGATGGTGTTTACTTTCTGATTCACTACCTGCTTAAGTGGCCGTCAGCGTTGTCGCAGCTCAACATTGGCAATCACGAAGTTAGTTTGAATCTCGTTCCGATCGATTTCGTTGTGGATGCGATGGCCGCGTTAGCATTCGACGATGCGGCAATCGGAAAAACACTTCAGTTAGCAGATCCCGCGTCTCTAAGTACGAACCAATTGTTCAATGCAATCGCCAAATCGATCGGCGACAGGCGATCAAAGATCACAGCGCCACGATCCTGGGTAAAATTCTTTCTGATGCTGCCCCCATCGCCGAGAATCACGGGCTTACCCCATCACGCCGTACCTTATTTCTTTGTGAAGCAGACTTACGATTCGACTCAAGCACAACAGTTACTCAACCGGCACAATATTCATTGCCCGCCGTTTACCAGTTACGTTGACGCAATCGTCGAATACGCGGCGACACATCCCACGTTAGCTTGACGAAGCCCGGCGCCGAGCGTTTTCTCCCCCGCTTGACAACTTAGTGATTTAGAATTAGTCTAAGTCTACCGAAATAACAAAAATGAAGACAGCACGGAAGAGCAGCGACGCGGCGGGTAGTCATAAACTGACCCCACAAAGGGAAACAGTGCTCAAGGTCATCCTCGAGCGTGAAGATCACCCGACTGCCAGCGAGATTTTTGAGGCGGCCCGCAAACGGCTACCCACGATTAGCTACGCCACCGTCTACAACTCTCTCCGCTACTTGAAAGACGCTGGACTCGTGCACGAAATAAGTTTTGGCGATAGCGCCAGTCGCTACGATCGCGAAACAGACCGACACGATCATGCGATCTGCACTGGCTGCGGCAGTCTCGTGGATTTCGACCTGCCGGAAGCCGCCAAGTTGATCAGCGCCGCAGCGCGCAAATCGAAATTCAAACCGGAATCGGTCCACCTGACGTTGCGAGGAATCTGTCCTGACTGCGTCGAAGGTGGCAGCTACGGAAACAAAAAGTACAAGTAATAATTTCAAACCAACGGAGGATACATGACAGCAGCAACAGCAGCAGCAGTGGAAAAGGCGATGGTGGGCCAGCCGGCGCCGGATTTCGAAATGGCCTCAACGAAGAACATTGAGAAGCTGAACGAGCCTGTGAAGCTTTCTGATTATCGCGGCAAATGGGTGGTAATGGTTTTCTATCCATTGGACTTCACGTTCGTTTGCCCGACAGAGCTCACTACGTTTAGCGATCGCTATCAGGATTTCCAGGACATCGGTGCCGAGATCATCGGCATCTCGACGGACTCTGTTTACTCGCATCGCGCGTGGCTGAATACGTCACGCGACAAAGGCGGCGTCGAAGGACTCAAGTACCCACTCGCTGCTGATGCAACCAAAAAAGTCGCAGCAGACTATGGCGTGTTGATTGAGAATCGCGGCATCGCTCTTCGCGGTTTGTTCGTCATCGATCCCGAAGGAATCCTGCGCTACAAAGTTGTGCATGACCTGAACGTGGGACGTTCAGCAGAAGAGACACTGCGAGTGATTCAGGCACTCCAGACCGGCGGACTATGCCAGGCCGAATGGAAGCCAGGGCAGAAGACGTTGAATTCATAAGTCGAGAGAGGAATCAGTACCGTTCGGCGGTAGCAAGCGGCCCACACAGGCCCATCGGCTACCGCCGACGGTACTGACTAAAAGCTATGCCGATGAGAATAGGAACGCCGCTGCCCTCGTTCGAAGGAGCGACAGAGTGGTTTGGCGGCACACAGGCGCACGCAGAAGAACAAACGAAGGGCCGTCCAACGCTGGTTCATTTCTGGGCGTCGAGCTGCGGGATTTGTAAAGACAATCTACCGCGAGTCGCGGAGTGGCGTGATCAAAAACGCGATCAGGGTTTACGAGTTGTCGCGGTCCACATGCCGCGCTACGAAGCGGATACGGATGTCGAAACAGTGCGCGAGCTAATTTCGAAATTCAACATCACCGAGCCCTGCGCAGTCGATAATGAACACAAGTTGCGCGAGGCCTTTCAAAACGATCAGGGGTTTGTGCCGGCGTATTATTTGTTTGATGCAGAAGGAAAGCTGAAGAGCTTCGCTGCGGGAGAACGCGGATTGGATATGCTGAAGTCGGCGCTTGAAAGGATGCTGGCGTCGGATCCCGTTACAACCTAACGACCGAACTGGCTGGTAATCTGCCAGAACAAATACAAACTAACAACCGCACTACCGATCGCCAGGACGATTAGACCGACGATTATCGCGCCTACGAAGATCCAATCACCAAATCGACCCTCGCGCGCAGCCTCACCTTCAACTGTCGCGCGTTCTTTCAGCAACGCTACGTTCATTTGGTTTGACTTCCACCATGCGTCAAACAGATCACCTACAAGCGGCAAAGAACCGAGAACGTAATCGAGCGCAATGTTTAGACCCATGCGCGCCAGCGTAATCTTCGGAACTCGATATCGAACAGCTGCGACCAGAATGTAAAACGACACGAGCGATGTTGCTGTGTCTCCGAAACCCGGAATCAATCCAATGATCGCATCGAGACCAAAGCGCCATCCGAGACCGGGAATCCGGACGAGATCGTCCATCAGCCAGCTAAGCCGTTCAAGGCTGGTGTCAACCTTTGCGGAGCGTGCAAGCTTTCGCGAACCAAAAGAAGTGTCGTTGTAATTCAAAACCTTCATCTCAACGAATTCGCGTCATCTGTCGCCAGAAGAATTTTCCAACTCCTGCCAACGCCGTGAACGCGTTTTTGTCTCCCCCTCTGGTCTGCGGAGTGGCAGGTGACGAAATCCCCAACGTTTCCGCAAGCTGCGAATCGGGCGGCCCGATATCTTCATCGCCGCGCTTAGATGACAGCCAGCGGGTAAATGTACGCCCGACCATGCGTCTTTGTTCGACCGGCGCTTCCGCCACGAGCGCGCTGCGTAAATCATCGAGCTGAGCTATCTCGAAAAGATTCGCTTCGTAATACTTTTTCAGTGCGGCGAGAACTTTGTCCTCCCCCAGCGTGTGTTCCAGTTCCACGAACATCAGAGCCCCTTTTGCCGTCACAATGGCGGCATACTGGAACGTGTTGCGGTAATCACGCGAAGGCCGATTGGCAAACATGTCGTCGCCGCCGAATGTTCGGTAGAGACGGTAAACGCCGCGCACCTGATCGTCCAAAACCGCAGCTGCTTTCTCTTTGCCATACGTGCTTCTGTAGTAGAGCAGTGATGACCAGCATGAAAGCGCTTCATCCAGAACTGGCTCGCGCGCCGGGTCATTGCCAACGGCTGAGCCCCACCATTGATTCGCGACGAGGTAACCGACGGTCCATTCCAGGCTCTCTTCGACTGATGGCCTCTGTTCACGAATCAACTCGGGAAGGTTCCGCACAGCCGGAGAGTCGAAGTCGACGTAGAATGCGCTCGCGATCACATTGAAACCAGAGAACTCTGTGCTACCCAAGCCGGCGACCAGGGGCGCTTCAGCCACCGTGATTGCCTTGTAGGGCAGCGGTCCAAACGCAGTCGTAAACACACGAAAGGCATTGGACGCGATTGTTAACGCTCGCTTCCCGACTCGTTCGTGGTCCGCCTGATAGATCGAAGTAATTTTGACGCCGTTAATTTCCGTGTGTTCGCTGCGCAAACCTTTGCCCACGAGGACTGCAAATTCGCGAAGCGCAGTTCCACTGAAGGTTCGTGTTTGTTTGTCAGACCTGGTGACTTCGGGTGCCGACGTAAATACGTCAACGCCCGGTGCTGTGATCGTCACGTCGTAGTCGGCGACTTCGCCGAACACTACGTCACCGACTGACGGGTCAATTCTTCGTCGCCATTCATCAGCGTCACGAACAACGAGCAACGGATAAGAGGTCGCCAACAACATGATGCTGCGACAACGGAAGTTGATGTCGCGCGCGCGACGCATCTCACGCTCACTCCGCAACGCGGCGCTAACCTGTTTGACGACATGCGTCGTCAAACTTGTTTCATCGGGATCGATATCAGGAACAGTGCCTTTGAACTTGATTTCGATGTCGGTGGTGCTATAGGGAAGGACGGGCTCGCGTAAGTTTACGCGGAGAATTGTTCCCTGGTCCTCGAGACCGAATGACAATGACAACTCAGAGGGATCTGAGCGGACGGAAACAATGTCCATTCGCGGCTCGTCTGGCTCGGCCGTTGTGTTTGCAGGAGCAGTTGACGAAGCCTGTTGGTCGGGAACCCTGATATTGGGGTAAAGATGGAAATAGAGAACCGAGGTCGGCTTATCATTGTCATTTAACCAGCGTAAGCGTTCCACACCGGTGTATGACAGGTGATCGAAATCGATTTCAAGATCGATCTTATATAACGGCCGCTCAAGTTTTGCATTCGTTTGACCAATTGCTGACTGCGCCTCGATCGATGCAGCGATCGCCAACACCACGAAAGTCGTGACGCAGATCAATGCCGGCACATTAATCCTCATGGTATTTTGCTGTTGCCGGTAGTTCACGTCTCGTTACTTCTCTCGAATCAGAATCGTTTCGATTACGTCGCCGCGCACGATATTGTCTACCACTTCCATGCCTGATGCGACTCTCCCAAAAACCGTGTAACCACCATCAAGATGAGGTTGCCGCGAATGCGTCACGAACCATTGCGAGCCTCCCGTGTCTTTGCCAGAGAGGGCCATCCCCACTGCTGCGCGTTCATAAGGGACCTCGTTGATTTCGCAGCGAATCTGATAACCGGGTCCGCCGTTCCCGTCGCCGCGAGGATCGCCATCCTGAATTACAAAGTTCGGGACTACTCGATGAACGGTTATGCCGCGGAAGTAGCCGCGCTGCGCAAGACGAACAAAGTTATCGACTGTCAAAGGGGCTTCGGAGGGGAATAGCTCAATAGTAAACGAACCCTTCGAGGTAGTCACGATAGCCTGTACCGATCGCCCTGCTCGAGCCAGTGCCCGGCTGTAATCGGCTCGAGTATTCGATGTTCTGGCAGTGCCAATGCTCGATGCAAAGTCGCCGGCCCCGTTTGTTTTCAGCAGGGCGACTGCTCGGCGCCTGACGAGATGATCATCCGATTGGAGGGCGCTCTTGATTGCATCGTTAGCAGCGCCGGTTTTTTGCTTACCAAGAGAATCCAAAATCGAGAGTGCGGCGTCATTCAAGCTGTCAGTTTTTGTTTTCGCGAACGCGGCGATTAGTGCGCGCGTGTTTGCTTCGGATGGGGGTAGATCACCGATCAAATCAGCAGCGGTAGATCTGACTATCGCATCTTCGTGCGATAGATACTGCAGCGCGAGTTCGTTGAGATCATTCTGTTTGAATGCGGCTATCGCTCGAAGAATCTCGGGAATCGCATACTCCGGATGATTATTCTTCATTATCGACAAATGGCCCGCTTTGTTGTCGAGTAGATCATGCAACAACATCATTGCTTTTGCTTTCAGCTCCTCCTTGTTCGGAACAGCGTCAGGCAGCGAGGCCATTTCAGCAAGCGCCTGTGCGATGCTCGCAGCCGACCGCCAGTGCAGCTGTAGCGGCGGTGGCATGCCCGCCGTACCTCCGTCGGTGATATAGGTCGAAAGGTATTCGGCTGGTAAGACTCGCGCATATGCACTGTCGAATTCCGATGCGTAAGGGGTCACCAACTCGTGCAGGTTGAAAAAGAAATTCTTAACGACACCAGGGTCAGGCTTGTTTTCGGCGGGCAATGGAAGCAATCGACCGAGGGTCGTGACGAGTTCCAGTAACTCATTTTGAACAGCAGGATTTTTTCTGGTTGGCGTTTTACGCATGTCGCCGGATATTGCCGCCGCCTTCTTCAGCAACGGATCGGCTGCCTTTGTATCTTTCACACTAGCAAGCGCTCTGATTGCGCTGACTCGAACTCTTGAGTCGAGATCGTTCAGCGCGCGATCCAGAAGTGCAGCAGAAGCAGACTTTTCTTCCGTCGCTCCCAGGACACGTGCGGCATTTGCTCGGCAGATCGGATCCAGATCCTTCGTCAGCATCGAACGCAAGTCATTGTTCCCATCTTTCAGTCGCAGTCGAGCCAGGACGTTTGCGGCATCAGCTCTGACTCTAGGATCCGAATGCCGCAAAAACCCAGCAACGACCGGGCCTGCGTTCTTGGGTCGTGAGCGCAATACAGCATTCAATGCCAACATAATCGTTTCCGGGTCTGTTGGCGTACGGTCCGCTTCGGCCCGCAAACCTTGCAGGATCATGCCGCCTAATTCCTGGACGTGAGCGTCTTGCTCACGCGGGAGTGCGGCCGCGATTTTTCCCAGACCTTCAATTGCTCGTCGACGTACTTCCGGAGTTTCATCTGTTCTTTGCGTTATCTTCGCGAGGGCGACGGCGCCGTCTGGTGATTCGATCTCGCCGATCGCAAATGCGGCCATCGCCCTTACGTTCTGGTCCTTGTCGTTGTAGAGGAGTGGTGTTAACAACAACGTCGCACGATCATTACCGATCCTTCCGGCTGCCAGCGCCGCGCGTGCTCGAATCGCAGCGTTCGGATGAGCGAGCAGTCTGGAAACCGTTTCGTCCCACCGGCGTTCATCCTCAGCTTGCAGAATCTGAATCTGTGTCGTAATTGGAATCAAATCCGCGGCAACGGTGGTTCTATGTGGTTGGCCATTTGCGAGAGACGCTGTGGTGAACAGCGCGTATGCAAGGGCAAGCGATAAGAAAAAGATCTGTGCAGCGGGTCGTCGGGGGATCAATGAATTGTTTTCTCCCGTCATTGGAAGGGTTAAAAAGACTAAAGGCGCTTCGCTGGTTGGGCCAGCGAAGCGCCTCATGCAAATTTAACTTGTTTAGGAAACCTAGCTGACTACGCTGGAAACGTTAGCAACGTCTGCACGCTTGCTACTATCGGCTGCAATTGACTGCATCTTCGACGTATCAAGTGGCTGGTCTTCCTTTTTGTCCTTCTTGTTCTTGTCTACAGCTGCCGACATTTGGACCATCTTGCAGCTGCCTTCGAACACTGCGCCTTGTTCGATAATCAGCGACGGCGTTTGAATGTTGCCATTCACTTTGGCCGCACGACCGAGCTCAAGACGCTGAGTCGCGATGATGTCGCCATTGATCGTTCCGTGAATCACTGCGACGGCTACTTCAATGTTGGCATCAACCTTACCATTTGCGCCCACGATCAACGTGCCACTGCTCGAGCTGACGCGACCCGAAAGATGGCCGTCAACTCTCATCATGGCTTTGAAGTTGGCTTCACCGGTCACCACTGTGCCGCCGCCAACAAAACCGCTTAGTGTCCCTTCCTTGATGTCTCGCGCCAGAGTCTCGCTCTCTGTCATCGCGCGTGAAGAAGCGGCCGCGGCGGTAGTATCTGCCGGCTTCGCCTCCGCAGTTGTCCCCTGATAGGAGGAGTAGTTCCTGGGGGTTGTGTAATCTGGAACCTCAGCCTTTTGGCTGGAGTTGTCATGGTCTTCCTGTTCCTTAGGGTTCTTTCCTATCCTGAGCATTGATTACCTCCGTAGATTGGGTCGCGAGATGTTTAGTCACCGATGCGGTCGGGACTTTAAAAGCAACAAAACGACGCGCTTGCCTTTTGTTTGTGGATTTTGCTCGGTCTGATGACCAAGGCTTCAGCGTGATCAAGCCGCATAAAGCGGAACTGCATGATAGTCAATGTTAGTCGTTACTGTCTAGCGTTGTAACAAAATTATAATCCGGACGCCCGAAACTAGACGGTCGCAGGACAGTATTCCGTGCTCACAAAACGAGCACGCTTTCAAGACAACGTCATCCTACACGATTAATGGAACAAGTGAAGAAATTTCTGATCCAAACGGCGAGCATCAGAAGTAACGCCCGGTCTTCATAGCTCGCAGGAACCTGCTCAACCAAATATCCCAGACGCTTTCAGCTTGTCGAGAGTCTTGCCGTGTTCAATTCACAAGGAAGACCTCAACGAATGTCCGATACGCTTTTTTAGCTTGTCGTGAGTTTGCGGTGGATTCGCTCGGACAAGCTGACTCAACGAACGTCCGACACGCTTTATTAGCTTGTCGTGAGCTGCGGTGGATTCAACTTATACTTAAACCTGAGTGACACGGAAATTTGTTGAGTCTTGCTTGCTCGGTCGAATCCACCGCAGCTCACGACAAGCTGAAGAAGCATTTCGGACATCGGTTGAGCATCCCAGTTAAGCGTGAACGCGCATTGCACTGAATTGCTAACTAGCTTTCTCGATCTCGTCGATCATCCGGCACACGCCTTCAAAGATCGCTCCGTCTTTGATTACCAGTGATCGAGTCCAGATGTTGCCGTAGATCTTCGATGCTGGTCCAAGTTCGACACGCTCGCGCGCGATGATGTCGCCTTTGACAGTGCCGGCGACGACAACGACTCCGACATCGACATTCGCTGTAACGATTGCGCTCGCATCAACGATCAGTGTTCCTGACTTTGAGTAGATCGTACCTGCGACATGCCCATTGACACGGACCATGTCTCTGAAAGTGATCTCACCGTTCAGTTCCGCTTGTTTTGAAAAGGATGCTGAGGCTCTCTGCTTCAAGGTGAGACCACTGCCTGAACTGATCTGTCCACTCAACAGTCCATCGACCGGAATCGTTCCTTTAAAATAAATCTCGCCAGTGATGACCGGAAGCTTTGGTTGAAACTCTCTGACTTCGCTGATGGGAACAGGGGGCGCGTTATGGACCACGGCGGCAACTTGAGTTGCAACTGCCGCTGCCGTTGAAGAGGGCTGACGATTGGTTCCGACCTGCGCTCGCGCCGTAGCGGTGGCATGGCCATGGACGACCGGTTTTCTCTTAACTTCGAGCAATAGGAACTCTCCGAAGAGACCGCTGCTTAGTCCGCCTGGATCTGAAAAGTTGAAGTGGGATTGAATCGCGTTTGAACCTGACTGGGTTGGCTGGCCCAGTAGGACTGACGCTTAACTGCGATAAAGTGCGCTGCAAAGTAGCATACAGGCCTCCGATCATCAAGAACTTTTGGTCCCCGACTGCTGGTGTAGTTTCAACTCTCTGCGCGACCCTCAGCGAACTCTCTGGTCTCTTGCGGTTAATGTGAGTGGTTCGGATGGATCGACGAAAGCTGAAAGTCGAGCGGTTCCAGATAAGACGACCAATCCGCCCTGCCCCCCAGTTCACAGGTTTTACTCCCAGATTGGTGTTCGTCTGCGGGAATCTACGGCTGAATTTCTCCCGCAAACGGAAACGGCCACGGTTGAAATCGGCTCTCCTACGTGGCATCCTGCCGACGGTAATGCGAACGGAATCCCAAGTAAAAACACGTCTTTTACGGCGAATGGGGGATGCTATCTCCGACTTCGCCATGATCGAGGACGGCGATCGTTTGATGGTCTGCCTGTCAGGCGGTAAGGACAGTCACACTCTGTTGGACCTCCTGCTGGACGTGCAGCATCGTGCCCCGGTGCACTTTGAATTACTCGCTGTAAACCTCGACCAAAAGCAACCTGGCTTTCCCGCGGAGGTGCTTCCAAAGTATCTGAGCGATCGAGGCGTGCCTTTTCGAATTGTCGAACGTGACACTTATTCGATCGTCAAACGACTCGTGCCCGAAGGCAAAACGTTCTGCTCCGTTTGCTCGCGACTGCGTCGAGGGATTCTCTACAACATAGCAGTCGAAGAAGGCTGCAATAAGATCGCGCTGGGCCATCACGCTGACGACATCATCACGACTCTGCTGCTCAATCTTTTTTACATCGGAACTCTGAAGGCCATGCCTCCGAAGTTACGGTCCAAAGACGGACGCAACACAGTCATTCGTCCGTTGGCTTATTGCTCAGAGTCAGACGTTGCACAGTACGCGGCGACGAGAACCTTTCCGATCATCCCGTGTGATCTTTGTGGCTCGCAAGACAATCTAAAACGAGCGCGCATGAAGCAACTCATCTCGGATCTCGAGAAAGAGATTCCAAACATTCGCTCGTCGATGCTCACCGCGACTGGCAATGTTGTTCCCACACATCTGCTGGACCACGAGTTATTCGACTTCCGCAGACTGACATCTGCGACAGGCGATGTTGAAGCCGAACTTGATCTCGCCGTTGGTCACACGGACGAAGAGCTGCGACCAACGCTGGTTCCACTAATGCAAATCAATGCGTGACACCAACGATGGCAGCCCAAACTCGTGAACTGGATTTCAGCGATTTTCCTCCCGGCACAGTTACTGAGTACACGACATTAGTTTGCCTGGCATGCATCTTCGACATCTTCACTAAGCAGCTTGGCCTCGCTCCTCGTTCGGCATATTCGGAGATCAAACGTTACGCGCCTTCGATTCAAGAGTTGACCTCGCGTACAGCCGTGCGCCCGTTCTTCGACAGCGGCGACAGGCATCCGCGCTGTCCTTACTGTGACGCTGCAAAGCGTTGGCACGCGCGATTAGACACGTGTGCAATCGAGGGCGGCAAAACAACTGATGCGCCTCGACGCGCGTTGTTCAAGCTTCTGCAAAAGAAGGGCGAACGCTTTCAAGTGCTCGAACTGAAATCGAATCGGCGAGAAGCTTTCTTCGATTGGCTCGATACTCTTCGAATCTCAATGGAGTTTTCGAGTTCGGATTGGTTAATCGAATCGACGCGCGCTTATCTCGAGCGACGTGAGCCAAAAACGGAGTGGGAGACGACGTTTACCGCGGTCCGAGCAGTGCGACCCTCATCTCGGCTGTCAGAAGGCTGGGAACTGGATGGTAACCGTCTGTTTCTAGCGCCGGATCTTTATAACGAAGTGTTGCTTGTGCAGTACCTTGTCAGTCGTTCACAGGAACACGGAGGGCGGACGCTTGAAGGTCGTTTAACTCTGATGGAATTGATCCGGCGTATACGTCGCGGAGGTTATCTGAATTCACACGGAATCTCGACAACGGATCAGTTCGAAATCCTGGACCGATTAGTTGATGAAGTCGCCGGCAGCGGCAATTTGAAACTTTATTACGTAGTGGATCGGAGAGAGTTTTTGGAGAAGGTGAAGGCGGTGTATGCGAGCTATGCCTAAAATATGACAGGGAGAAAAGGGGAAAGGGGAAACGGGGAAAAGGGACGCTGTCTCTCTCCCTTTTTCCCATTTCCCCTTTTCTCCCGTCTTTTAGGGTTTTGGCTTGTACTTATCAATCAACTCCTGCATGCCCTCGGTAGAGTTGTTGTGACGAAACTTGTAGTAGCTGGTGAGATCGGAAGTCAGCTGCTGCATCAGCGCCTGGAATTCAGGCTTGCCATTCGATAGCGCGACAGCATGGGCATAGGCATCGATGATTTGATCGAGCATTCCCACCAGCTTTTTCAATGTTGCTGCCCTGTCAGTTCCCTCTGGCATCGTCTTGTAGTTTTCAGCTGATTTCAGATAGTCCTGATTAATCACCATTCCGAGCAGCGCGAATGACTGTGGATCCGTGGGCCTGAGTGTCGTCGCTTTGTTTGCTTGCGTGGTTGCGTCGGCCAGGTTTCCTTCAAGGAAATTCAGAAATGCCGACTGATGATAGAGCTGTGGCAATAGCGCTTTATGGTTGGCCCAATTGGCTGCATCCATGGTCGCTGGTTTCTTGTCAGCCTCGATCAAAGCGATCGCTTTGATGCTCGACTGCAATGCGGGCTTCACGTATTTCGGGTTCTGCTTCTTCACCTCATTCGCACCCGCAAACGCTAACTGGACATGCGCGTGAACCTCATCCGGATTCTTCGCCAGAATCGCTGAGCCGATTCGAAACACATCGTCGGTTCTACCCGCCTCGACGTAAGAATCGAGTAAAACGCCCAGGAGATTCTGCTGTTCCTCGTCGCCTGTGAAGATCTTTTGCGCGGCTTCACCCAGGGCAACTGCCTGTGCCGGATCTTTTATCTTGGCAATTTCTGCGGCGGTAGTGTTGGCCAACTGTGTGCGTATCGGTGTCTTGGGATACTTCTTGAGGAAGTCTTCCACCGCTTTGAGCTTAGCAGCTGGATCTGTAAGCGCATTGATCGCGTTGAGCGCCTTCATTTCGCCTTCCGAGAGTTTCGCCTCGGGCTTTTGCTCCTGGGCCGAGACAAAAACCGCGAAGCATGCTGACAAGACAAGGACGAGCAGCGAAGAGATGAATGACTTAGTTTTCATAATAAGTTTTGGGAACGAAAAGTGGACTGACCGGAAACGTGTGAATATTGCGCCATGCGAGTTGGAGAATCAAGCAGCCTCTTGGAGTCCGCCGCACTCCAAAGAGTTAACAGTCCAATTGTTCGCGCTTGTAGTGGTGCGTAACCGGACGGCGCCGACCTATACCAATTGCGTTTCTCGAGATGATCAGGGTCGGTGGTAGCTGTCGTCGCTTGAATTCATTTGCCGGGGATTCGACGCGATTCAAAATGTTGTAGACCAACTCTCGTTCGTAGCCGGCGGCGACGATATCTTTCGCAGTAGCTTTTTGTTCGAAGTACAAGCGAAGTATCGGATCCAAGATGTGATATGGCGGTAGCGACTGATCATCAAACTGGCCTGGCGCCAGTTCGGCGGATGGACGCTTATCGATGATTGCGCGTGGAATGATCTCGCGGGCCAAGTTCATCTCATTCGCTAGCGAGTACACCTCAGTTTTTAGAACATCGCCGATCACTGCAAGACCACCATTTGTATCGCCGTACAACGTGCAATACCCGAGCGCGAGTTCTGATTTGTTTCCGGTGGAGAGAAGCAAACGGCCTTCGGCGTTCGAGATCGTCATCAAGATGTTTCCCCGGAGTCGACTCTGCAGGTTCTCTCCCGCGGATGACGTCGCTTCGCGTGATGGGGCAGGCAATTGCAGTTGATTGATCAATGTCGTAAACGCAGCCGTGATGGGTTGCTCAACGATCTTCATACCGAGCCGATGGGCCAACTCGACTGAATCGTCGATGCTCGAGTGTGACGAATAAGGCGACGGCATCATCACCGCAAGAACGTTCTGGGCGCCGATTGCTTCGCATGCGAGCGCAGCAACCACCGCAGAATCAATGCCGCCTGACAGTCCCAGCACAGCCGTCTTAAAACCATTCTTGCGCGCGTAATCGCGAATGCCTAGAACGAGTGCCTGATGAACGGTTGCGATATCGTCGCCCGGCAGACATCGTTCATCCTCGACATCGCAATCC
>Ga0207662_10000632_pt1 | contig 15818 bp, 14 predicted proteins | sample KBSS33LmetaG_FD_184338 | JGI IMG/M metagenome (GOLD analysis project Ga0207662, IMG submission 184338) | Switchgrass rhizosphere microbial communities from Kellogg Biological Station, Michigan, USA - KBS S3-3L metaG (SPAdes) (version 2) | ecosystem: Host-associated > Plants > Roots >... | reverse complement strand
GTGGCGCAACATCACTGATCAGGGAACGTCAGAGCTGCAGTTTCACCTCTACTGGAACGCGTGGCGCGATCAGGAGTCCACCTGGTTGCGTGAGCGGCGAATGGCCGGCCTCTTCAGACCGCCGCCGGCCGACGCGTGGAGTTCCATGGACGTGACCGCGCTGCGGCTGCGCGATTCCTCGGGCGAGATGCGCGACGGCACCAAGGCCATGCGGTTCATCGCTCCTGACGACGGGAACACGCAGGATCGAACGGTGATGTCGATGCCGCTCGGTCGAACCGTCGGGCCAAACCAGGAGGTCGAGATCGAGCTGGAATGGACGGCGAAAATTCCGCGTCCCTTCGCGCGAACCGGTTGGGTCGGCGACTACTACTTCATCGCACAGTGGTTTCCCAAGCTCGGTGTTCTCGAATCACAGGGGTGGAACACTCACCAGTTTCATGCGGCGACCGAGTTCTTCTCGGACTTCGGCGTCTACGAGGTCCGCCTCACGCTGCCCAGCGGCTTCGTCGTCGGCGCCTCCGGCCAGCAAACGGCACGCACCGACAACCCTGATCGGACGACGACGCATCGGTATCAGGGGGAGGACATCCACGACTTCGCGTGGACCGCGAGCCCTTCTTTCATTGATCTGTCGCAGCGATTCGAGCATCCGACGCTGCCGCCAGTCGTCGTTCGGCTTCTGCTGCAACCCGAGCGCCGTGGCCAGGCCGATCGCTATTTTGCGATCATCAACGCCACGTTGAAGCGATACGGCGAGTGGTTTGGCGCATATCCGTATCCGAATCTGACCGTCGTCGATCCCGCGTTTCAAAGCGACAGCGACGGCATGGAGTACCCGACGCTGGTGACCGGGCGATCGCGCTGGCTCACGCCCGGGAGCAGCCAGACGCCCGAGGGCACCACTGCGCATGAAGTCGGACACCAATGGTGGTACGCCATGGTCGCCACCAACGAATTCGAGCATGCGTGGATGGATGAAGGCTTCAATACCTATGCAACCGCTCGAGTCCTCGCCGAGGCGGTGAATCCCAATCGCGTCGAGTCGCGCTACTTCGGCACGTTCATCCCCTGGTCGTTTCGCGATATCCCGTTCACGCGCGTCGACAACGATCGCCTCCCGGGCTACCGGTTGAACGCCGAAGCCGACGCGCCGTGGACGCCAACGTTCCGGTACTGGCCGTCGACGGCGGCCATCATCACCTACAACAAGACCGCGCTGTGGCTGCACACGCTCGAACAGCGGCTCGGATGGCCGACGATGCAGAAGATTTTCAGCACCTACTTCGAGCGCTGGAAGTTCAAGCACCCGAAGCCGGCGGACTTCTTCGACGTGGTGCGCGAGGTGACCGGTCGTGCTCACTACTGGTTTTTCGACGAGGTGTATCGCAGCTCCAACACCTTCGACTACGGCGTACAGGAGTTCCGCACTGAGCAACGCGACGACAAGACGTTTACCACGACGGTCGTCGTGCGGCGGTATGGAGAGGCGACCTTCCCGGTGGATGTCGTAACAACGTTCGAAGATGGACAGCGGGCGAAAGAGACATGGAATGGTCAGGAGCGGCGCGCGGTCTACGTGTACGAGCGACCGGCGCGAGCGGTGACCGTGCAGGTAGATCCGGATCACGTGCTGTTGCTCGACATCGCCTATACGAACAACAGCCGCTCGCTCAAGCCACGTGGTGGCGAAGCCAGCCTGAAGTGGAGCCTGAAATGGATGGTATGGCTCCAGGACCTGATGTTGACGTATGGGTTCTTTGTCTAGTCAGACACCGGTCTCCGGCCTCGAGTCCGCACGCCGCGCCTGGCGGGATGGGTGGCAGCGCGTGCTCGATGCGCCCGCCGTTGCGGCTGGTGTATTTGCCATGACACTGCTGCTGGCGCTGCCGCTCGCGATCCTGCTGCAAGACGCGCTTGCGTCACATCTTGGTAGCAGCCTCGCAGCCGAGACCGCAGCGACCGGCGTCAACTACGACTGGTGGCAGGAGTTCACGGCGCAGGCAACGGGCCTGGGGACAACGTTCTCGCCAAGCGTCATTGGCTTTGCGGCCGTGCTCGAGAACGTGAGTGGCGTGCTCGATGGCCGGACGCCCATCGCTCCGATTGCCACCGCGCTCGCGCTTTACATGACGGGCTGGGCGTTCCTGTCTGGTGGCATCATCGATCGATACGCGCGGCAACGGCCGATTCGCACGCACGGGTTCTTTGCCGCATCAGGTGTGTACTTCTTCCGCTTCCTCCGGCTTGCGGCGTTTGCCGGCCTCGTCTACTGGTGGCTCTTTGCGTACGTCCACCCGTGGCTATTCGATGAGCAGTTCGCGAATCTGACACGCAACCTGAGCGTGGAGCGTACTGCAGTGCTGATTCGCCTCATCTTCTACGCCGTGTTCGGGGCTCTGCTCGTCGCCACGAATCTGGTAGCCGACTACGCCAAGGTTCGAATCGTCGTCGAGGACAGGCGCAGCGCTTTCAGCGCGCTGAGCGCATCCGTTCGATTCATCCGCCACCACGGCAGACATGTGGTTGCGCTGTACGTCCTGAACACGTTGACGTTCCTGGTTGCGCTTGCGGTATGGGGTCTCATCGCGCCCGGCGCCGGCGGCACGGGTTTATCGATGTGGGCCGGCTTCCTGCTCGCTCAACTCTTCATCGTCGGGCGGCTGGCGCTGAAGCTGCAGTTCATTGCCTCGCAAACCGCGCTCTTCCAGGCGAACCTGGCGCACGCCGGCTATGCAGCGGCCCCGGTACCCGCCTGGCCCGAATCACCCGCCGCCGAAGCGATCCGCTAAAACGTAGAGGCGCGTCTTCAGACGCGCCTTATCCGTCACCGCCCACGTCACTCAACGGTAAACAGCCTCCGCCCTGGCGAGTATTCGGTGGTAGGTTAGTCAGAGGCCAAGTCATGGGGATTCGAATGTCGTCCTGGTTATCACGACCGCTGAGCCTGCGGGCGCTCATCGGTCAGGCTCGGCTCGCGATCAGACTCTTCCGCGAGCCGCGTGTGCCGACGGCGCTGAAAGCTGTGCCCGTGATCGCTCTTCTTTACGTTTTATCGCCGATAGATCTCGTTCCCGATTTCATTCCAGGACTTGGACAGCTCGACGATCTGGGTGTCATCCTGGCCGCGCTCGAGCTCTTCGTGCGCGTCTGTCCATCGGCTGCGCAAGCGTTTCATCGAGAGGCCGTTGCTCAACGCCGTCCTTACGCGCCGATGGCATCCACCGACGACGTCATCGAAGCGGAATTTCGTCACGGATGACGACGGCCTCGAAGCTGAGTTTCGTCACGGATAAAAAGGAGGTAGCCATGCATGTGCGATTCATTCCCGCGCTCATTCTCGCCGCGCTGGCGGTTGCAGTGGTTCCGATTGCCGCGCATCACGGGTGGGCCGGCAATGCTGAAGAAGAGTTCGAGCTGACCGGCACCGTTGAAAAATCCGTGAGCCTGGCGGGCCCGCACGCGACGATGAAGGTCAAGGCCGACGGACAGGTGTGGGATCTCACGTTGGCCCCAGGCGCGCGCACGGCGGACGCCGGCCTCAAGGAAGGCGTCATCCCGGTCGGCGCGCAGGTCACCGTCCACGGTCATCGCAACAAGGACCCCAAGAAGTTCGAGATCAAGACCGAGCGCGTGACGTGGAACGGCAAGACCTTCAACGTCTACCCCGATCGCAAGTAGCAGCCTGACGCGACGTGGCCGATTTGCTGGTGTGGCTCGAGGGTTCCGCCCTGGGCCACGCCATGCGTAATGCCGGTGTCTGGACCTACGGCATCGTCAACCTGACGCACATCCTCGGCGTATCATCACTTTTCGGCTCAGTGCTCGTCCTCGATCTTCGGCTCATCGGGTTGTGGCGACGCGTCCCGCTTGGCGCGATCGCCCGACCAACCGTGCCGATTGCGACCGCAGGTTTCATCGTTGCTGCAACAAGCGGCGTCTGCCTGATAACGACGAACGGAAGCGAGTACGTCGGCAACCCGTTCCTGCTGATCAAATTCCCGGCGATCTTCCTCGGCGTCGTCAACGTGGCCATCCTGAGCCGGCTGCCCGCCTGGAAGGCACGCGAAACCAGAGAAGTCACAGAATCCGAGCAGCGCGTCCTGTCAGTCTTCGGGGCAATCTCTCTCCTGTCCTGGCTGACGGCAATTGGTGCTGGCCGTCTCATCGGGTACTGGTAGTCTTCGCGAACATGAAGTCTCATTCCAGCCGCACAAACGGCTCCTGGAGGCCCACGATGAAGAAGGTGATGTTCGGTGTCCTGATGCTCGGCTGGGTTCCAACGCTGGCCTTGGTCGCAGGGGTCAAATGGAGCGACGCGTTGTTCGCACAAGGGCCCACGCCGATCAAGTTCACGCGGATCTACACAGGGCCTGACGGCAAGACGAAGGTGGAGGAATCCACGATCCCGGTGAAGCCGCGCGATGGCGGAAGCGAAATATCCGCGACGATTCCAGTGACGAGCCTGCAGTTCAGGCACACGACGCCAGCGTACGATCTCGACTGGCATCCGGCGCCGCGGCGGCAACTCGTGGTGACGTTGAGCGGTGAGAGCGAGATCGAGCTCGAAGGCGGACGCAAGATGCGATTCGGTCCCGGTCACATCCTGCTGGCCGAGGACACGACAGGACAGGGACACAAGTCACGCGCTGTGCCGGGAACCGATCGGGTCGCGATCGACATCGCGCTCGGTGAGGGAGCCCTGACGAAGTAACGGCTCTCGAACCTCCGCCGCTGCACGAAGGCCCAAGGACTCGCGCTACATCAATTTGAAAGCGCGCTAGTCCCAGTACCAGACGAAGATGGCGCCTTTGGCGCCGATACCGAACGTGTCCGATCCTCCGGCTGCCGACACCGAAATGTTGATCAGACGCTCCCGTCCAATCGATGTCGCGAACGTCGTGGCCTCCTCGACGAGGGTGTCCCACGACTTGGTCGTGCTTTCAAATCTCCGGCACTGAACTCTCATCAATCCTCCCGCGCGCGCAGAGCGATGCTCGGGCGCGATGGCGTGAGTCTACCTCCCCTGTTAACCGTTCACGTTCCTGGCCGTTATTGGTGGCATGGAAGGCAACTGCTAGGTCCGGCTAAAGCCGGACACTACGACCCAGCGCTATGAGCCTCTTCGACGATATTCGATTCGCCGCGCGGGTACTCGTGAAACGCCGTTGGATGACGACTGCGGCCGTGGTCGCACTCGCCCTCGGAATCGCCGCTAACAGCGCCGTGTTCACATTCGTGAACGCCATCATCGTTCGCGGCGTCCCATTTCCGGACCCGGATCGCGTCGTGACGCTGGGCACGCGAGATACGCGCAATCTGCAGATGGGCGTGTCCTATTACGACTTCCTCGATTGGCGGGAGGCCGCCAAGAGCTTCTCGGACATGTCGCTCATGACCGACCTCTGGCTGCCATTCGGGCAAGCCACGATCAATCGCGGGCAAAGTCGCCAGGTGCGCAACTACGAGGTCATCGCGCGACTGGCTGATGGTGTCACGATCCCGCAGGCACGAAGCGAGCTGGCCACGATCACGGCGAGGCTCGCGCGCGACTTCCCGCAGACGAATCAGGGTATCGAGACGACGATCGTTAATTACAACGAGCGCGCGACCCCGAACCAGATCAGGCTGATGTTCTTTTCACTGATGGGCGCCGTCGGCTTCGTCCTGCTGATCGCCTGCAGCAATGTGGCCAACCTTCTGTTGGCGCGGTCGGCCGAACGTGCCAAGGAAGTGGGCGTTCGCCTGTCGCTCGGCGCGAGCCGCGCGCGTGTGATCGGTCAACTGCTCGTCGAAAGCGTGATGCTCTCCCTGCTCGGTGGAATCGCGGGCATCCCGCTCGCCTACGCCGGCATCCGCATCTTCGACTCGCTCACGCAGAACGTCGGCAAGCCATACTGGATGGAGTTCTCGATCGACCCCATTGTTCTCGTGTTCTTTTTCACGATCTGCTTCGTTACCGGTGTGGTCTTCGGACTCGCACCGGCGCTGCACGTATCGAAGACCAGCCTGAACGAAGTGCTGAAAGAAGGCGGGCGTTCCGGGTCGAGCGGGATGAGGGCGCATCGCTGGACCAGTGGGCTGCTGGTCGTGCAGGTCGCGCTGACGCTGGTACTGCTCGCGGGCGCCGGGTTCATGATGCGGAGCTTCTTCGTGCTCTATCGTCTCGATCTCGGTTTCGAGACTCCGCGTCTGCTCACGATGCAGATTAACCTCAACGACCGGAAGTACCCGACGGCGGTGGAACGAAATGCCTTCGCTCGCCGGCTTCAAGAACGGCTGGCCGGGATTGGCGCGCTCGACGCCGTGACAACGGCGAGTAACTTCCCGCTGACCGGAGGATGGGGTCTCGAGCTGTCGATTGACGGACACACGGATCCGAATGCCAGGCGCCCGATTGTCACGCTGGTGAGCGTCGGAGCAAGTTACTTCGACACACTCGGGATTCGCCTGCTGCGCGGTCGCGGCTTCACAGCATCAGACGAGACTCCCGGCCGCGGCGGAGTGATCGTGAATCAGCGCTTCGCCGACATGTATTTCAAGGGCGAGGACCCCCTCGGCCGCCAGATCAGCGTGACGGAACAGGCACCGAACGGCATCGATCTTCGATCGCAGACCATCATCGGTGTCTCCACGATCGTGCGTCAGCGTGACGTCCAGAACATCGAGCCCGATCCGGTCGTCTATGTCCCGTACTTCTCCGGGGCAAACCAGGGGCGCAATGTCGCTGTCATCGTCCGCACCCCGGGCGGCATGACAGCCGCCGTTCCGCTGATTCGGCAGGCCGTGCTCGAACTCGACGCCGACATCCCGGTATTCAACGTGCGGACGATGGACGAACTGCTGGCGCAACGACGGTGGCAGTACCGCATCTTCGGTGGCATGTTCGCGGTGTTTGCGGCAATCGCGCTCCTGCTTGCCGCAGTCGGGCTGTACGCCGTGATGGCCTACTCGGTGACGCAACGCACACAGGAAATTGGCGTGCGCATGGTACTCGGCGCGCCTCCACGCGAGGTCGTCTGGCTGTTCCTGCGTCGCGCGTTCGTCCTGGTGGCCATCGGTCTGACGATCGGTATGAGCGGGGCATTCGGTGTCGGGCGTTTGCTGCAAAGTCTCCTGGTGCAGTCCACAGGCCGCGATGTGCCGGTGCTTCTCTCTATCTCGTTGCTCATGATCGTTGTGGCGGTGACGGCGTGCGTGTGGCCTGCCCGGCGCGCCACCCGACTCAATCCAGTCGCTGCCCTGCGCTACGAATAGCCCCGGCCTCGCAAGACGCGCGTACTCTGCCGCTTCAACCCATCGCTCGTTTTGCCAGTCCCGGCCGGTCCACCGCTGATCTCCTAGGAAATCCGCGCGGCAGGGATCTCGCAATGACGATGCTAAGATGCCATGCGACGCCGCTCAGAAATGTCCGACATCTCCCGCCTGGTCACAGCCGAGGAATTCGAACGATACCCCCACGAACCGCCTTACGAGCGCTTCGAGCTCGTCGAAGGCCGGGTCATCCGCATGAGCCCGGTCAGTTTCGACCACGGCAGGGTCGTGGCAAGGCTCGGTTTCCTCCTCAGCCGCCATCTTGAGCATCACCCCGTCGGGACAGTCGGCATGGAGGTCGGCTTCAAGCTCGCATCGAACCCCGACACAGTGCGGGGACCGGATATCGCTTTCGTGCGCCGGGATCGAGTGCCCACAAGTGGACGAGGTTTCTTCACAGGCGCGCCCGATCTGGTCATCGAGGTCCTCTCGCCTGACGATCGGTCTGGGGCGGTGCGAGCCAAGACGGAGCAATACCTGGCGACTGGTGTACCCGTCGTCGTCATCGTGGATCCTGAGGAGAGGACAGCGAGGACGTTTCGACCAGGCTTGCCGCCGGTTGCGTTGTCTTCCCCAAACGACGTCCTCGATTTGAGCGACGCCATCACCGGCTTCCGCTGTCCCCTCCACGAAATCTTCCAATAGTCGCGCTGGCCGTTCTCACCGCGCGCACACATGGAACACAATCCCAGTCGTGAGCCCGTCGTTCCCCGAGTGGGTCGTCCCCATGGCCGCGACCCTGACCGACAAACGCTTCGCCGGCCCGGAATGGATCTTCGAGCGCAAGCTCGATGGTATCCGCCTGCTCGCGTTCAAGAAGGGACGCCGCGTCGAGTTGTTTTCGCGCAACCGGCTGCCGCAGCACAACCCCGCGATCGCCGCGGCCATCGCTGACCTCCCGGCGCGCGAGCTGATCCTCGACGGTGAGGTCACCGGCGTCTGGGGACCGGCGTCCACGCGTGCGGCTGACAGACCGCGCGGATTCGCATATCACGTATTCGACATCATGTGGATCGACGGGCGCGACGTGATGACGCTTCCGCTTGTCGACCGGCGCGATCTGTTGAAGTCACTGCCGCTTCGCGCTCCGCTGCGGCGCGTCACTGCGCTTGACGATGAGAAGCCATGGGAGCGTGCATGCGAAGAAGGCTGGGAAGGCGTCATCGCCAAGCGCCGCGACTCCGTCTACGAACATCGCCGCTCGCCGCATTGGCTCAAGATGAAGTGCGAGGCCAGCCAGGAACTGGTCGTCGGCGGATTCACCGACCCGCAAGGCGGACGTGTCGGGTTGGGCGCGTTGCTGGTTGGTTACTTTGAGGCAGATGATTTCGTGTTTGCCGGCAAGGTCGGCACAGGCTTCGACACGAAACTGCTGCTCGACCTGCGCGCCAAACTCGATCGTCTCGAGATCGAGAAGCCTCCATTCACGAGGGCGACCGGCCTGCCGCGCCTGCGAGCGCATTGGGTGCGCCCTCAGATCGTCGTGCAGGTCGCGTTCACGGAATGGACGGTGCACGACAAGCTTCGCCATCCACACCTGCTGGGAATCCGCACGGACAAGACGGCCCGCGAAGTCGTGAGGGAGCGGCCGTGATCACACATCCAGAGAAAGTGCTCTTTCCTGATGATGGAATCACGAAAGGTGCGCTCGCGGCGTACTACGAGGCAATCGCCGGGATCATGCTGCCGCACATCCGCGGCCGCCCCATCACCATGGAGCGCTACCCCTCCGGGATCGGACGGAAGGGGTTCATTCAGAAGGACGTGTCCAAGGGATTTCCTGCGTGGCTCGAGCGCGTGGAGGTACCGAAAAAAGACGGTACCGTTCACCATCCGCTGGCTCGAGACGCTCGTTCCTTGTTGTGGCTCGCCAATCAGAATTGCATCACGCCGCACGTGTGGACTTCGCGCGCGCCCGATCTCTTTCACCCGGATATCTGTGTCTTCGATCTCGACCCGTCTCGGGATGATCCGGATGCGCTTCGCGGCGCTGCCCTCGCGCTGCGCGACCTGCTCGACGAGCTTGGCCTTCAGAGCTGGGTCAAGACCTCCGGCTCGAAAGGTTTTCATATCGTCGTCCCGCTCGATGCGCAGGCCGACTTTGGCGCTGTCCATCAATTTGCAAATACCGTCGGGACCGTGCTCGTCTCGCGCCACCCGACACGACTGACGCAGGAGTTCAGCAAATCCGATCGCGGCGGGCGCATCCTCGTCGACACGGGACGCAACGGATACAGCGCCACATTCGCAGCGGCCTATGCCGTCCGCGCCAAGCCGGGTGCGCCGATATCTGCTCCATGCACGTGGGAGGAAGTTCAGGATGGAAAGGTCCAGCCACAGACATTCACGATACGGACGATCGCCGACCGGATCGCCGCGGTCGGTGACCTGTGGGCGGACATGCGCAAGCGCCGATATTCGATTGTCCGCAAGACAACGAAACTCACCGCCGCCAAATCACGCTAGTTGTGGAAGACTGAGAAGGGTCTGAGCCCATTCAAGGAGCACGCAGATGCCATCCTTCAATCACCTCGTCACCAACGAGCAGGACCTTCGAGCGGTCATTGGCGTCCCGAGCCCACGCTCGGTGTTGAAGGAGCGCCGGTTGCTCGACGAGCACACGCGTGCGTTCATCGCGCGCTCGCCGTTTCTTCTGATGGCCACATCAGATGCGAACGGACGATGTGATGTCTCGCCCAAGGGCGACGGCCCGGGTTTCGTCCAGGTGCTCGACGATCAGCGCATCGTGATTCCAGAGCGCCCGGGCAACAAACGCTTCGACGGCATGCTCAACATCATGGCGAATCCGCATGTCGGCCTGATCTTCCTGGTGCCCGGCCGGCAGGAGACACTGCGAGTCAACGGCAAGGCGTGGATCACGCGCGATCCGCAATTACTCGAACCCTGCGTCGCGCACGGCAAGGTTCCACTGGTCGCCATCGCGGTCGAAATCGAGCAATGCTTCCTGCATTGCCCGAAGGCGTTCGTTCGTTCACGTCTCTGGAACACGGACGCCTGGCCGGCCGCTGATTCGCTGCCTTCCATGGCATGCGTGCTGTTCGATCAGATCAAACCAGCTGACGCGACGCTCGAGGACTACGAGCGCTCCGTCGAGGAAGGGATCACCAAGGGCCTCTATTAGTGAGCCGTCTTCTTCCTGCTCTGCTGCTGTTCACCGCGGCGGCATGTGCGACACGCGTACAGCCGCCAGCGCCATTGGAGCCACCAGCGGTCGAATTCGACGCCGATGCCGATGGGCTGATTCGGCGTGGCTGCTATCGATGCCTCGAGCAGGCGTACGAGGAGGCGCAACAGCAGGGCGCCCGCGAACAGGCGTTCGAAGCCGCTGCACTCCTCACCCTCCGTTCCAAAGAGCTTGGCCTGCCGAGCGATCCATGGCTCGATCGGGCGCGCGCGCTCGCCGGCACAGATCCGTCGCTCACAGCCTATGTGGACATGGTGGATGTGATTCCACCGGATCGGCTCAGCGAGAACCGCGATGCGGTCTTCGACATCGGGCGCCGCATTCGCGCGAAACGCTCGATCGACGCCTGGCGTGAGCGGCTTCGCGACGGCGCCGGCTCCGACGCGTTTCGAAGTTATCTCGACGTCTCGCTCATCTGCGCATTCGGAACGCTCAAGGAGACGCCCGAGAGCTTCACGGGCGCGGTCGCTCCGGTCGCCGCCACTCCGTTGTTTCAGTATGCGCTCGGCGCCTGTGACGCGACCCATCGCGATCGGCTGATCGCGGTGCGCGCGTCCGAGCCGGATTTCGTCGACGCCGACTATCCGTTGGGCCGCTACGCCCTCGAAGATCCCGCCAGTCCCGATGCCGAGGAGAGCCTGAAGCGATTCGAGTCGGCATTGCACGCGTTTCCCCGATCGCCCGCGATTGCGACGCGCATCGGCAACGTGTACCGAATCTGGGAGGATTGGCAACCGGCGCTCGCTGCCTACGACACGGCACTTGACGTCGCGCCCCATCACCCAGAGGCGACCATTGGCCGGGCCATCAGCCTCTCGCATCTCGAGCGTTCCGACGAAGCCATTGAAACGACGACGCGCTTGATCGACGGAGGGCAATGGCTGCTCGGCGAAGCGTACTACTGGCGTGCGTGGAACCAGCTGCGGCTGAACAACTTTCAACTGGCACGGGCAGACGCCGATCGAGCGCGGACGCTCATGTCGAATTCCGCCGTCATGGTCCTGTCTGGTGTGATCGAATGGCGGCTTGGTCGCCTGGACAGTGCGGAGAAGGATTTCGAAGGCGCGTTGGCCATCGATCTCGGAGAGTGCGAGGCCGCCTTCGATCTCGGCGTCGTCCGCGATCAACTGGGGAAGCGCGTCGAAGCGCTTGCGGCCTTCAAGCAGGCGGGGCAGTGCTACGACCTCTCCATTACTCTGCGGCGCGAGGCGATCGACAAGATTCGAAGCGGTAACGGCAGCGACAGCCTGAAAGCGCGCGATGCGGCGCGTCACGAGCGGACCCTCGTCGATCTGGTCGAACGCCGTCGCGAGGTCACACGCGTGATCGACGCAATCGAAAAGGCTGGACGGTCATTTCAATGACCCGGCGCGCGCGTCGAGGCGGGATCCGATGTCGCGGACGATGCGATAGCGAAGGACGCCGCGAACGATCGTGGCAACGGATTGAACGACCGCGACAAGCATCGCCACCACGATCCATCCTCGGGCGCCGAGTATCGCGCTTGTGACGGCGGCCGCGGTCCACGCGAATCCGGCGGCCGTCCACGAGATCTGAAAACGCGTCACGGCATCGGCCCAGCCCCGCTCGTGCTCAGCATGGCGGACGGCTCTCCATAGCCGGCCGATTGCCTGGCCTCCAAGCACCAGGCTCAATCCCGGAAGGGCGGCTCGGCACAGCAGCCAGAGGCGCGACTCGAGGTCCATGATCCGCAGGCGGCGAGCGTTGCGGTCCGTGCGCCACAGCCAGAGAAGGAATGCACACCACGCCGGAACAGATGCGGCAACCAGCGCGATCGTGAGTCCAAATGGTGCCGACGGATCGGTGTTCTCCGGGGAAAGCGCGATCGCGAACGCCATGATCCCGAAGAGGGCGGCGGCTGCGACCTGCACAATCGCCAGCACGGTCGCGGTCGCACGCAGAGCCGGCGCCGGACGGTAGCCGACCTCCTGGCTGGCAACGCCATGCAGCCGCGCAAACAGAGCCTCATCGACCAGCGCCGCCGTTCCGCCGCCGGCACCCGGGTTCGGCCGTCGTGAAGTCAATGCGGCACGCGCACGCTCGGACCGTAGCCCTGAGGTACTGACGGATCCGTCGATCCAGTGAAGTGACCGTATGTAATGCCCAAGCGCGCTTCCGGTTGGCGGTGCTTCCACGACGAACGGCAGGACCGGAGCCGTTCCAGCCAGCGCACATCGGACGAGCTCCGTGAGCGGCGGGGAAGAATGACTTGCTCTCGAGACGACAACGAGGACCGCGTCGAACCCGGCCAGGTGATGTGCGGAGAGCGTCGTGCCCTGTGTCGGAATAAGCGTCCAACAGCGGCATCGGAAATCCTCGAGCGCCTTTGCAACATTCCCAGCGATCGCTTCGTCTGCCGCGGCGGAGATGACGAGAACCTCTGAGTTGATGGCGTTCGTTTCTGCGGTATCAGGCTGAACGCTCGACCGGACGGAAGACGATGAAGGTTCCGGTGTGTGGTGCGTGCGCATCCGGACGTGGCCGATCAGTTGCGAGAGAACCACATACGTCAGGACCGATGACACGATCTGGCTGGCGTCGACCACCACGCTCAGCACGACGATGACGCCGAGGCTTTGCGAGACAACCGATATCAACCCGTCTCGAGCGCCGCCCATCGAATAGGCGCACAGGAAGGCCAGCGCCCAATAGCGCGCGACCCTCCACCGCCGTGGCTCGATCGCAGCACCTGAATCGCTGTCATCCCGCAAGTCGCTCGCCATCTGCGCCAACCAGAAGGCATTCGCAAACGGCACGAGGGGCCGCCACACGATCTCGCCACCGCTCGTCCGCACATGCGCAAAGACCGAGAGCAGGTTGAGCCGCGCTCGGCGCAGCATCACGATGGCGCTACCGGCGACGGTCCAGAGTCCGAACGCGGACGCGTACCTCATCGCGCCGAAGTATTCTTCGGCGGTCGCTGCGGAGCTCGGTTGTCCCAGGAGCAACGCCATCACGTAGCTCCCGTCGCGATACAAGGCGTACGCATTCAGGCAGGCGGAGATCGCCATCAGCACTGCCACACTCCGCTGCAAACCTCTGGGGTCGCGATATGTCGCTCGCGAGTAGCGAGAAGGAGCAGAGACCGCTCTTCTCGTCGCAGGCGTGGACTCGGTCAACGCCCGCCGCGCCGCCTCAACCAGGGTGTGAATCGTCCGTTGACGGTCTTTGGCGGACCATGCTGCAATCGGCGGAATGGTCTCGGTGAAATACGCGATCGACGGAGAAGGGCTCACGTCTTCGATGGCGTAGGTAATGATGGGAATGCCCCGGCCAGCCGCGCGTTCGAGCTCACGAACCACATCAGGTGCGATATTGGCGGCGGCAGACAGCACGAACACAAGCGCGCGGCCGCCCTCGAGCGCTGAGAGCGTTTCAGCGGCCGGCCGATCCGAAGCGCCGGAAAAACAACTCATGCCCGCGGCGATCAATGCCTCCGCCAGCTCCGTCGCGGCCGCTGAATTCTCGCGCGCCGCGGAGAGGTAGACGTCCACCACCGCGGTCTCGCGAGTCATACGCCGCTGGCGCGGGCCGGCCGCACGCGTCGAGTTCCAGCCACGAGCTCGGCCTCCCGGCGCCGCATGCGCTTCTCGAGCACGCGGACTGAGTACAAGCAGAGCACGCCTGCGAGCATCCACAAGAAGTCAGTCACCATCCCTAACGTCACGATCGCGTCGTCACTCCATTCATCGGCATCTCCCACACTCGCCGTGACGATCGAGATAGGTATGAGCGCCAAAGGAAGGAGCCACAGCAAGATGAGCCATCGCGGGGCACCGGCTTTGGCGATTGACCCCGGTTGCGACGATCCGAGCTGAGCGCTGCCCTTCCACAGCGATCCCACAACGGCGCCGCCTCCCGTGAATCGCAGGCCAGGCCACATGAACCGGCCAGCGACACGCCCTGCGCTGAATCGAAGGCCCTCGATGCCGGCCGCCTCGAGAGTCAGGAACGACGTCATCAGCCAGATCAGCCACACGAACGCGGACGGGACCAGCAGGATGAGCTGAAGCGCCGCCAACGCGAGCACACGTTCGGCCACATCCTGTTCCGCGAAGAGCGATCGCATATAGACCGCATTCGCGTAGGCATCGACGTTCGCCACCAGATCGAAGACGGCCATGACCAGCGATATCCACAGGAGGACCGTCATCCAGGTGGCCGTCACGCGCCTGACGACCGCGGGCGACCCGACCCAGACCTGCTCTGCCCTCGGAACTGGACGCGGCTCATCGCCTCCGCCTTCCATACGTGCCTGAACGATCTCCGCCAGCATCCCAACCTGGGTCGGGAGATCGACAGACGAGGGCGCCAGCCAGTCCAACGTCCCGACGTTGAACAACAAGCCGCCGGCCGGGACAGTGTCGTCTATGCGGAACGGAATGATGGGATCGCCATCGCGTGCGGCACGCTCGACCTCGCGTCGCACCTGCGGCGATCGATTCGAGTACTCCGAGAACACGAGGACGAGCGAGGTACATTCCCCAATCGCGTCATACAACGCTTGCGCGTAGTCCTTGCCGGGTGTGATGTCGCGTGGAGCAATCCAACAGGGGACACCGCGGCCCTCGATCGCCTCGCATACCGCCTGGGCGATCTCGCGGTCCTCGCTCGCATGACTGATGAATACGCGACCCGTCATGACATCTTCGTCCTAGGTCAGCAGCAAAGGTTTCCGCGCCCCCGCATCACGGTAGGGAGCATAGCCCCACTGCGCGGCAGGCAGCACGTCGCCTCCTGCCCCTGATTGATTAACGATAGAAGCGCCAGAGGCCTGTCTTCAGTCGCGGTCGGTGATACGAAGCGGCCAGAGGTTCACGATTCCGGCTATTCTGACGGGACCAAAAAGGCCAATCGGCGGCGGTTGTGAGCATCTGGTTCATTACGTCCGGTGAGAGTACGCGCTGAAGCGGGGCAACCTTGGCACGTCGTCGAGGTGTATGCGCCCGATGCCATCGAGATCGAGTTCGTGACCGCCTCATGGAACGCGCCCTCGTCGCGGAAGCTCCACAGGTACATCTTCAGGCTCTTCAGCTCGACGATGAGCTCGTCGGGGACGTAGCTGATCCGCACCGTGGCGAAGTCGGGCTGGCCCGTCACCGGGCACAGGCAGGTGAGCTCGTCGGTCTCGCAGACGATCGTGGCGAGGGGAGCCGACGGGTCGAGCCCGAAGGCCTCGAGTCTTGCCGTAGCGGCCGCGAGTTGCGCGTCCCCGGCCGCGACGAGGTCGACCAGCTCGGCGGCGAAGCGACGCTCGCTCTCGCGGACGGCCAGGTCG
>Ga0207662_10000627_pt1 | contig 15848 bp, 7 predicted proteins | sample KBSS33LmetaG_FD_184338 | JGI IMG/M metagenome (GOLD analysis project Ga0207662, IMG submission 184338) | Switchgrass rhizosphere microbial communities from Kellogg Biological Station, Michigan, USA - KBS S3-3L metaG (SPAdes) (version 2) | ecosystem: Host-associated > Plants > Roots > Rhizosphere... | reverse complement strand
GCGGCCGTTCATGGAGTCGCAGCGCTACGACGTCGCGCTCTCGGTGCTCGATCGCGCCGACTCGATCCAGCGCGACACCAGCGCGATCAAGTACCGGGTCACGAGCGGGGCGTGGCGCGCGTACGCCTGGGCCGAGACCGACCGCGACTCGGCCGCGGTGCCGCTCGCCCGCCGCGTGCTGGCGATGGATCCCTACCACCTGCTCGCGAACCAGGTCCTGGCCCTGGCGCTCGCACACCTCGGCCGCTTCGACGAGGCGTTGCACGCGATCGCGATCATCGACCGGCTCGCGCCCGGGGATCCCACCGCGGTCGAGCTGCGCCGCGGCATCGAAGCCACGCGGCGCGCCGCCGTCAGCCCGGGAGGCCTGGCGCCCCGCGCTTCGCCACCAGCACGGTGATGTCGTCGGCGGGCCCGCGCTCGCCCTCGAACGCGCGCACCTCGCGCACGATGCGCGTGGCGATGTCGCGCGCGCAGGACGCTGCCGCCGAACGGAGCAGCGTCGCGAGTCGCTCCTCGCCCCACATCTCGTTCGCGGCGTTCGCGCCCTCGGTGACGCCGTCGGTGTAGAGCGCGACCAGGTCGCCGGGCGAGAGCGTCACCTCGCCGCGCGCGTAGCGCGACCCGGGCAGGATGCCGAGGATCACGCCGCCCGCCTCGAGCGACTCCACGGCCCCACCCGCGCGCAGCAGCAGCGGCGGGTTGTGGCCCGCGTTCACGTAGGTGAGCTGTCCGGTCGCAGCGTCGAGCAATCCCAGGAACGCGGTCACGAAACGGCCGGGCTCGACGCTCCGGTTCAGGAACTCGTTGACGCGTGACGCGACGTCCTCGGGCTTCGCTTGCGAGAGGTCCTGGCTCACGAGCGCGGCGCGGAAGCCCGACATGAGCAGGGCCGCGGGCACGCCCTTCCCCGAGACGTCCGCGATCACCAGCAGCAGCCGGCCGCCGCCCAGGTCCACGTGGTCGTAGTAGTCGCCGCCCACCTCGCGCGCCGACTCCGAAAGTCCTGCCACGTCGAGGCCGGGCACGGCCGGCGGCGCCGAGGGCAGGAGTCGCGCCTGGATGCGGCGCGCCAGCTCCAGCTCGTGCTCCAGCCGGTCGCGCTCCTTCTCCAGCTCGCGCGCGCGCTCGAGGCCCTCCGCCATGCGGTTGAACTGCCGCGCCGTGTCCCAGAGGTCGTCGTCGCCGGCGATCGGGATGCGGTGCGCGAGCTTGCCCTGGGCGAACTGTTGTGCGCCCTCGCCCAGCGCGCCGATCGCGCGCGTGATGCTGCCGCCCATGCCGCGCACCATCTTGAGATCGGTGTTCGCGAGTGGCAGCAGCAAGAACCCCAGCAGCGCCAGCGCCAGCACCGGGACGATCTGGAGCGGGTTCTCCCGCAGGTGCACGAACAACCCGGCGAGCGTGGCGTGGAACGATGCCCGGGCGCTGATCGCGAACTGGTCCGGCTTCCACGAGTAGGAATCGCGCCGCACGCCCGATACGAGCGCGGAGCCGGTGAACCCGAAGCTGCGCCCGATGTCGTTCGACAGGGTGTCCTCGCCGACGTTGACCGAGGCCCCGCGCGCCTCGCGGCCAAAGCGCACGCGCGGCCGCTCCCGGCGCTCGATCACGCGCAGCGAGTCCGGGATGTTCGAGCGTTCGCTCCCCGAGATCATCCGCACCTCGGCGCCCATGAGCGGCGACAGCGTGCTGTCGAACGCCTCCACGATCGGCTCCAACGCCACGAGCGCGACGCGATCGCGCCTCGCGGCTGCGCCCAGGAAGCGCACGCCGCCCAGGTCCACGACGCCGTGGTCGGGCAGGCTGTCGAGCCGCGCCACCCAGCCCGGGAGCTTGGCCTCCTGCGGCAGCGGCTCCCCGGCGACGCGCTCGACCGTGGAGTCCGTGACCGCATACGTGCGCAGGTTCGGCCAGCGAGCGCGCCGGCCCTCGGCGAGCGCGCGGGCGCCGGCCACCACATCGTCGGAGGCGCATGCGATCCGCAGCGACTCTTCGAGCCGAGCCGCCTCGTGGTCCAGCGTGCGCACCGTCATGAGCGCGCGCTCGGCGTTGACGCCCAGGTAGGTGGACGACACCCACAATGCGATGAGGATCGCCAGCGGCACGAACAGCACGAGCACGTGCGAGAGCACGAGGCGCCTGCTCACGCGACGCACGCCCAGTGTCGGATCCTGCGTGAACGCCTTGAACGTGGCCGTGGCGGCGTAGAGCGCGTAGACGATCCCCAGCCCACGCGCGAACCACGCGGCGCCTTCGGCGATGCCGCCTGCGCGCGAGAGCCCGTCCACGCGGTGGACGCCGAGGAGCAGCGCGAGCGCGACGAACAGCGAAGCCAGCGAGGCGCGGAAGCGCTCGGCCGTGCGCAGCTCCCTGGGCCACGCGCAGCGCGTAAACACGATCCACGACCAGAACATGGCGTCGCCGACGCTGCCCAGCCAGAGGGCGATGAGCGTGATCACGGTGAACGCGATGCGCGTGATCCAGCCGGCGCGCGTCAACGGCCCGGCGAGTGCGAGGCCCAGGAGCGGCCACAGGAGCGAGAGCCCGAGCAGCGCCGCGAGCCACGCCGCGGCCTCGCGAGGGAACCCGTGCCCGGCGCGCATCAGCAGCTCGAGCGCCAGCCGCAGCGCGAGCGCGAGCCCGAACGTCCACGCGAGCCGCCGGCGGAGCGGCTCCGGCTCGATCGGAGCGCCCGAGCGGAGCCACGCCAGCCCGACGATGAGCGTGATCGCGAGCTTGGGGAGCAGGGCGGCCATCGCGCCACTCTACAACTGACGCCGGCCGCGGATGCAGAACCCGGCTAGTGCGTGACGAGCGAGTGGAAGTACTCGAGCAGTGCTACGAACGTGTTCCTCTTGCTCGGTTGCGCCGCGTAGGACACGCCGGCGCCGGCCAGCGTCTCGTCCTCCATACGGTCCAGCCACCACCGGGTGGAGTCGGGTTTGACCCCGCGGTCGATGAGCTCCTGCGGGATCGCAGCGGAGTCGCCACGTGTGAGGAAGAAGAGCAGGTTCCCGGTGATATCGACGCTCCCGTCCGGAGCCTTCAAGCGCACGCTCACATGGACCGAACTTCGGACCTGCTTGTGGAACGCAGGGTTCTTGCCGACCCGCGAATCGGGAAACGGCATCAGGTTCTGGTCCACTATGAAGCTCACGGTCGAGGAGGAATCCCTGAGCGCCGCGAGCGCCACGAGGAACCAGGACCGGTCGTAGGGCACCCTCGAAGGGTTCCCCGCGGAGTCCGTCGCAACGCTGATGAACTGGAAATCGTCGGTGAGCAACCCGCTGACGACCTCGACATCCTTGTGGTTGAAGCCCCACGCGAACCGCTGCACGGCCCCCGCGGGCGAACTCGCGGCCGGCGGTTCGTCCACCGGTGGTGGCGCCACGATCTTCGTCGAGCAGCCGACCGCGAGCGCGGTACCCATGCCCAGCGCGGCGGCAATCGTGAACCGGCGTGTGCGGCGCATCGTGGACCTCCCGGCGGCGGAGCGCCCCTTCGGTCGACGGGGCCCGGGAATCGTACTCCACGAGCACTCCATCGGTTCCCGCGAGAACCGACCAACCCGCGCCGGTCCCCGAACTCGCCGCCAAGGTCATCGAGCCGCGTGGGCCTCACAACCTTCCGGGCACCTCCACCGTCCGACAGACGAACGCGGCAACCCCGACCGCCGGCCGCGGGCGCGAACGCCCATGGGCCACGGAACTTCCGGTACATTCGTTCGTCCTTCAGCGACCCGCTCGCCGTCCCCCCCAAGGAACCCTGCATGCGCCTTGCCACGACGCTGCTCGCCGCCTGCTTGCTCCTCCCCGGTCCCGTTCTCGCCCAGGCCCCGGCTTCCCCCGGGAAGGTCACCAGCGTCAAGGGCCGGCTCGTGGACCCGACGAACAACCAGGGGGTGCCCGCGGCGCTGGTGAAGATGATCAACTTCGCCGACACGTCCGACGTGAAGAAGACCACCACCAGGGACGATGGCACGTTCGAGCTCGCGGACCTGGGTGTGCACAGCTACCGGCTCGAGGCGTCGCGGGTCGGCTACACCACGCTCAAGCAGGTCATCCGCGTCACCGACAAGAACCAGAACCTGGGGCTGCTGCAGATGTCGCCCGAGGCGGTGAACATCTCCGGCGTCACCGTGACCGAGTCCCCGGCGCCGGCCGCGGTGCACGGCGACACCACCGAGTTCCGCGCCAGCGCGGTCAAGACCAGCAAGGACGCGACCGCCGAGGAGCTGGTGCAGAAGATGCCGGGCGTGACCCTGGAGAACGGCCAGGTCAAGGCGCACGGCGAGAACGTGCAGCAGGTGCTGGTGAACGGCCGGCCGTTCTTCGGCAGCGACCCCGCGGCCGCCATGCGCAACCTGCCCGCCGAGGTCGTGGACCGCATCCAGGTCTACGACAAGGCCAGTGACCAGGCGGAGTTCAGCGGCTTCGACGACGGCGGCCAGCAGAAGACCATGAACTTCATCCTCCGGAACCAGAAGGCGCAGTTCGGGAAGTTCTACTCGGGCTACGGCGACCGCGACCGCTACCAGGCCGGCGGCAACCTCACGCGCCTGCGCGGCACCACGCGGCTCACGCTCATCGGCCTCGCCAACAACATCAACCAGCGCAACTTCTCGCCGCAGGACCTGTTCGGTGCGCTGTCCGGGAACGGCGGCAGCGGCCAGGGCGGACCGCGCGTGATGATGTTCGGCGGCGGCGGCCGCGGCGGCGGCGGCGGGGGCCAGCAGATCTTCCGCATGGGAGGCGGCGGCTTCGGCGGCGGCAGCTTCGATCCCAGCAGCTTCTTCGTGAACCAGCAGGGCGGCATCAGCAGCACGAACTCCGGGGGCATGAACTACGTCGCCCAGTGGGGACCCAAGCTCTCGGTGTCCGCGAGCGCGTTCCTGAACGGCGCCAAGAACGAGAACACGAACGCGATCGCCCGCGAGTACCTGCCGCCGCAGGACTCGATCGCGGCCTACGACCAGCTGCTGGGCTCCGAGAACTGGAACTGGAACCAGCGCTACGACGCGCGCTTCGAGTGGACGATCGACTCGCTCAACTCGGTCATCCTCGCGCCGCGGGTCTACCTGCAGAAGGTGCATACCGCCAGCAACGGCGTCGCCAGCAACCGCACGCTACTGGGCTCAGAGGTGAGCTCCTCGGCGAGCATCGCCGACAACCTCACCTCGGGCGACAACGTCTCCAACCGGCTCACGCTGCGGCACCGCTTCGGCAAGCGCGGCCGCAACGTCTCCGCGGATCTCCAGATGGGACACACGAGCCGCGAGGCGGACCGCGACCAGCAGTCGACCAACCGCTTCACCGACCCCGACAGCCTGGCCACGATCGACCAGCACACGGGGACGCACGGCACCACGAACTCGCTGAGCACGCGCATCGCCTGGACCGAGCCGCTCGTCACCGGCTGGCAGATGCAGCTCACGTACAACCCGGCGTTCACGCACAGCAACTCGGACGCGCGCACGTTCGCCTACGACTCGCTCACCGGTGACTTCTCCACGCTCGTTCCGGTGCAGTCGAACACGTTCGCGAACCGCAACACCATCCACAACGGCGGTGCCGCCGTGCTCTACACGCACGGGCCGTGGCGCTGGCTCACCCAGGGCTCGTACCAGACGACGCGGCTCGCGAGCGACCAGTCGTTCCCGTTCAGCGGCCGCATCGATCACACGTACGACGACGTGCTGCCATCGATGACGCTCTCGGGGACGTTCGCGAACCGGCGCAACCTGCGGCTCAACTGGGCGACGTCCTCGAACCCGCCGAGCATCAGCCAGCTGCAGCCCGTGGTCGACAACTCGAACCCGCTGTCGCTGTCGGCGGGCAATCCGCGGCTGAGCGAGACGTACACGAACAACGTCTCCCTGCGCCTGACCGAGGCCGACCCCATGCACTCGAAGAGCCGGTTCCTGTTCGCGAACGTGCTGCGGACCTCGAACCCGATCTCCAACTTCACCTACACGGCGCCCGTCGACACCGTGGTCGACGGCATCACGCTCGCGCGCGGCACCCAGCTCACGCGGCCCGTGAACCTGGACGTGTCCTGGAACGCGAACCTGTTCGCCGCCTACAGCCGGCCGGCGAAGTGGCTGAAGAGCATCGTCACCGTGAACGCCGGCGGCTCGTTCAACCAGACGCCGACGCAGCTCAACACCGGCATCAACCGCAACCGCACCACCACGGTGCGCTTCGGCAGCACGATCGCGAGCAACATCAGCACGAACCTCGACTTCACCGTGAGCTACCAGGGCAACTACAACATGAGCCGCAACACGCTCACCGCGAACACCACCGGGGACTACTACGCACACAACCTCTCCCTGAGGCTCAACGCGGTGGCGAAGAACGGCATCGTGGCGCGCCAGGAGGTCTCGAACGTCTTCCAGAACAACCAGTCGCAGGTGTTCGGCCAGAACCAGGTGCTGTGGAACACCACGTTCGGGAAGAAGTTCCAGAAGGACGACAAGGGCGAGCTGCGCTTCACGGTGACCGACGTCCTGCACCAGGACCGGAGCGTGGGCCGGAGCATCACCGAGACCTACGTCCAGGACTCGCGCGACCGGGCACTGGGAACGTTCATGCAGCTCGTGTACACGTACACGTTCCGCTAGAACGCTTTCACGAACCCGACCTCGAGCCAGTCCGCCCCCGTGCCGCCGGCGGTGCCGCCGTCGTCCACGATCAACTCGAGCCGTGTGGCGTCCGCCGGGAGCGGCACGCTCAGGCGCACCTGCCGTCCCGCGCGCACCGGGCCCGAGCGCCACACGAGCCGCCCGTCGACCTTGACGCGGAACTCCACCTGGCCGCCACGGCCCGAGTCGTCGAGCCCGGCCAGCCCCACGAACGCCACGCTGCCCGCGGGGATCGCGTAGAGGAGCCGCGACGGCGAGATCACGCCCACGCCGCGCGCCACGTCACGGCCCGCGACCCGCAGGCCCGAGCCCGAGCAGGCGCGGTCCACCGCCACGCAGCCCATCCCCGTCTCCGCGGTCTCGGCATGGATGCCGCCGAGCGGCAGGTCGGGCGGCACGTCGCGACGGCCGGCGAGGAACTCGACCAGGTCGCGCAGCTCGCCCGCGCTCAGGACCTCGCCCATGGCTGGCATGCTCGAGGCCGTGTAGCTCGGCGCCAGCCTTGCCGCGGGCGTCACCAGCGACTCGACCAGGTAGCTCCGCGTGTGCGTGCCGATCACCGACAGGTCGGGCCCGGTGCTGCCGCCATGGCCGTCGAGCGAGTGGCAGCGCACGCACGCCGCGCGGCCGTCCTCGAACACCCGCCGGCCACGCGAGGTGTCGCCGCCGTGGAACAGCGCCGCCCAGCGCGCGAGCGAGTCGGGTGCCCGTTCGGCGCCGAGCCGCGCCTTCGCCGCGCGCTGGATCTCGGCATCGCTCGCGCGCACGGCGGTCTCGGTGACGTCGAGGATCAGCGACGAGTCGAGCGTGCCCGCTTCGAGCGCGCGCCAGCGCGTGCGCAGGCACGCCATCGCCTCGGGCGAGGCGGAGCCCGCCAGCGCGCGGATCGCGGCCTGCCGCACCGCGAGCGGCGCGCGCTTGCTAGCCAGCGTCTTCTCCACCGTGGCCGCACCATGCGCGGGATCGCGCGCGAGGAGCCCGATGAGCGCCATGCTGTAGAGCGAATCGCTGCGCGAGGCGAGCGCCGCCTCCTCGGCGGCCTTCAACTCCGCGGCGCCACGCGCCGAGAGCCAGCCGAATGCCGAGAGCCGCAGCGCGTCGTCGAGCGTTTCGTCGCGCACCCAGCGCAGGAACGTGGCGTTCCCGACGCGCACGTGCTCGCGGTTCGCGAGCTCCACGGCGAGCAGCAGCGCGTCGCCGTCGCTGCCGTCCAGGAGCCGCGGCATCAGCTTCTCGATCGTGGCGTGCGCGAGACCCGGCGCCCGCGGCGGGAGCGGCGCCCAGCGCCCCCACACGCCGTCGCGCGGCTCGGGCTGGTCCCACTGCGCGAGCACGCGCAGGGCCTCCTCCTTCCACGCCGCCGGCGTGGCGTCGTCGGCCGCGAACTCCGCCACGCCGCGCGCCGCCTCGCTCGAGCCGTCGCGGAGCGCGGCGTGCAGCGCACGCCGGAGCCAGGGCTCCGTGCGCAGCGCGCGCGCGGGCGCGGGCAGCATCATCGCCAGCGCATGCATGGCGCGCGGCAGGAAGAGATCGTAGGCGGCGCGCGCGGCCTCGGTCGCGATCTGCGGATCGGCATCGGCGAGGAATGCCGAGACCCCCTCGGCATGCGCCTCTCTCAGCGCCAGCACCGCACCCAGGCGGAGCGAACGGTCGGGGCTCGCGTTCAGCGCCGCGAGCGAGAGCGTGTCCGCCGAGCGCGCCAGCGCACGTGAGTACGCGAACCGGAGGAACGCATCCGAATCCGCGTTCGCGGCGAGCGCGCCGAGGATCGGCGCCACCGCGCGCGCGTCGCCCGCGCGCGCCAGGGCCTGGCCGGCGGCGAAGCGCACGCGCGGCGAGGGATCGGCGAGCATCCGCGACAGCGCGGGCACGGCCTCCACCGCACCCAGCTCGCCCAGGAGCGTGGCGGCGAGGCGGCGCACTTCGGGATCGGGCTGCGTGAGTGCTCCGAGGAAGCGCTCGCGCACGCGGGCGCCCTGGCCGCCGCGCGCCGCCACGTTCAGCCCCCACAGCGCATGCAGCCGCGCGCGCGGCTCGGTGGCGGTGACGAGCACGTGCGTGAGCAGGTCGATGCTGCGGCGCCGGCCGAGCTCCAGGCTCGCGCGCTGGCGGAGCCGGCGGTCGGGATGCGAGAGCAGCGAGGCGAGCCGCGAGTCGTCCAGCTCGCGCACGCCCTGAGCGAGCAGCTCGCGCACGGCCTCCACCTGGGAGAGCGCCTCGCGTGCGTCGCGCCGGTCGGCGAAGCCCCCGGCGTCGAGCGCCGTGGAATCCCCCGCAGCCTCCTCCAGCCGCCACTCCGGGGTCAGGGCCAGCAGCCGGGCGCGGTCGCTCGGCTGCCACGACTCGCCCCAGTAAAGGACGAACAGCCGGCCGTCCGGGGCGAAGTCCACGTCGCACGTGCCCCACGAGCGGTGGTAGCCGGGAAGCTTCTCCGCGAGCTTGAACCCGGCGCCATCGGCGGCGAACCGCCACGCGTCCACGCCGCCCACGAAATCCGCGAGCCACAGCGTCCGGTCGTAGCGTGGCGGCAGCCCGGTGCCGGGGTAGGCGGCGAGCCCGGCGGGACATGAGCCCGCCTCGCCCACCGGGTGGAGCACCCACGCCGGCTGCGCCGGATCGCCGTTCGGGAACGCGGGCTCCCACTCGTGCTCCCGAAGCCACGGGCCGCACGAGGGCGTGAACTGCAGGAAGTACTCCCAGCCGCCGTTCGCGCCGTCGGGCAGGTAGAGCCAGCGCGAGCGGTCGCCGACGTCGGCGTTGTTGTCGCCGGTGAACAGGTCGCCGTGGTCGTCGAACGCCAGCTCCTGGGGGTTGCGCAGGCCCCGCGCGAACAGCTCCAGGCCCGAGCCGTCCGGCCAGCAGCGGAAGACCGCGCCCTCGTGCGCGGCGAGCCGGCGGCCATCCCGCGTCGTCAGCGCGAAGCCACGGTCGCCGATGCTCCAGTAGAGCCGGCCGTCCAGGCCCATCGTGAGCCCGTGCATGTCGTGGCCGCCCTGGCCCATATGCACGCCGAAGCCGGACTGGAGCACCCGGCGGGCACGCCCCGTGCCCATCGAGTCGCGCCACGCCACCAGCTCCGGGATGGCGGTCGCGTACACCTGCTGGCGTCCCCAGGCCAGCACGCCCGCCAGGGCGCCGCGCTCGAGCTCGTTCATGCCCGCGGCGAACACCTGGACGTCGTCGGCCACGCCATCGCCGTCGCGGTCCGTGAGCCGGCGCACCTGCTCGCTGTATCGCGACAGCCCCTGGAGCGTCACCGGCTCGCCTGGCCGGTCGAGGAGGCCGGCCCGCACCCAGCGCTCCGTGGCCGCTCGGCGTTCCGACACGGAAGTGAGCCGCCAATCGTCGGGAAGGATCCCGCGCCACGCCCGGACGTCGAAGTGGCCCCGCCCGGCTGACCGAAACGAGTCCGCGGTGTAGACCACTCCACGATCATCGACGCTGAACGCGACCGGAGCTGGCACGAGGGCGGCGCCGGCAAACACCGTGGCGCGGAACGCGAGCGATTCGGCAGACGCGCTGTCCGGCACGACTCCACCCTGCGCCAGCAGCGTGAGCACACCCAGGTGTCCGATCAACGAGCACACGGCCAAGCAAACCTCGTCACGAACAGGTGAACTCCGATGCTAGGCGCGTGCGCGCTGGCGGACCAGCGATATCTGGCAATCCGTTCGCGGGGATGTGACGACACCGGTCGGCGACAAGGATCACGCGTACTGACTCGCCGCCATGTTCCCAGCGATGCCGCGAGATGACCGAGTGATTAGACGTTGTCACCGACCGCGCGCTCGGGTTAGCATGAGGGCGGCATCCCGGCGTGTGTAAATGCCGGAACAGGGGTGTGGTCCGCGCCCCTGGGCTCGCGATGACTTCCCCCAGACATCTCGGCCACGTAGCTCTGGACAGTCATTTGCTGAGCCCCGTCGGGGAGAACGCGCAGGGCACGCGCGATCCTCCCGGCCCGTTCCCTTGCTGCCGCCGAAAGGATCCCTCAATGAACCGTTTTGACACGCGTACGCCCCGGCGCACCGCCGTGGGTATCCTGGCTGGCTCGTTGCTGCTCCTCGCGTTCGCTGGCTCCGCGTTCGCGCAGGCGCTCGACACGCCGACCCTCAGGGTCAACCGTGCCGGCTTCTTCCGTATCGACATGGACGTGCAGGCCGGCGCGACCGGCGCCCCGAACGGCTTCGTCATCCAGTGGATGAAGAAGGCGGACTTCCAGAACTTCGGCTGGCCCGCCAACGAGTACGATGCCAACGCGGCGGTGTGCGATTTCACCGGCACTCCGTCGCTCAACCCGGACGTGCGCAGCGCCACGTTCAAGCTGGGCTCGGACGGCGTCATCCAGATCCAGATGGGCGACCTCGCCGACGAGTCCGGTGTCTACAGCCCGGACTACCTCCAGGCGCTGACGCCCGGCGACTACGTGTTCCGCGTGTGGGCCGAGGATGCGGGCACGCCGGGCTCCGGCAGCTCGCCGTCGCTCGAGGTCTTCGCCTCGACGACGAACCCCGAGTGCACGCAGGGCTTCTGGCAGAACCACCCGGACAACTGGCCGGTGGGTTGCCTGCCGATGACGCTCGGCACCGTCGCGTACACGAAGGCGGAGCTGCTCGCGATCTACTTCGAGCCCGTGGCCGGCAACGGCCTGATCTCGCTCGCTCACCAGCTCATCACCACCAAGCTCAACATCTGCAACGGCTCGAACCCGACGAACATCGCGGCCACGGTCGCGGCGGCCGACGCCCTGATCGGTGGCCTGGTGATCCCGCCGAGTGGCGGCGGCTTCCTCGCGCCGGGCACGACGAGCGGCCTCACGAACACGCTCGACGACTACAACAACGGCTTGATCCCCGGCGTGATCAACTGCGCCACCAAGACGACCTCGTCGACCTGGGGCAAGGTGAAGTCGCTGTACCGCTAGTCGCAACGCATCCTGTCGTTCGGGACGGCCACCTCTCGCGAGGTGGCCGTCTCGTTTTCGGCGCCAGGCCTGGGATGGAAACGAGGGCGCCTCGACGCGTATGGTGCTCGGCGCCGTGGCCCGTGCTGCCGGACCCGCGGCGCCGAACCGCTCTTCAAGGATCCGGAGGACCCCATGTCCCGCTCGCACGCCGCCCCGGCCGTCCGACTCGCATTCGCGCTGTTCGTGACCGTGGCGGGATCCGCCATCGCCGCCCCGGCCAGCCAGGCGCCGCCGCTCATCCCGCGCGCGGTGCTGTTCGGCAACTCGCCGCGCGACCTGCCGCAGATGTCCCCCGACGGCACCCGCATCTCGTGGCTCGCACCCGACGCTCAACGCGTGCAGAACGTGTGGGTGCAGTCCGTGGCGGGCGATTCCGCGAAGCCGGCGACGCACGAGTCGCACCGGCCGATCTACTTCTACCGCTGGGCGGCGGACTCGCGGCACCTGCTCTACCTCCAGGATGGCGACGGTGACGAGAACAACCACCTGTTCTCCGCCGACCTCGAGACCGGCACGATCCGCGACCTGACGCCGTTCCGTGGTGTGCGCGCGCAGAACGTGCTCGTGAGCGGAGAGCATCCGGGGGTCGTGCTCGTGGCATTGAACCTCCGCGACCGGCGCTTCTTCGACATGCACCGCATCGACCTCGAGACCGGCGCGGTGACGCTCGAGGCGAAGAACCCCGGCGACGTGCTGACGTGGACCCCCGACTGGGACTTCGTGATCCGCGCCGCGACTGCATTCGACCCCGCGACCTGCAACACCGTCATCCGCGTGCGCGACGCCGCGGACCAGCCGTGGCGCGACCTGGTGACGATGCCGTTCGAGCAGGCGTTGTTCGACGGCCAGGTCGTGGGTGGCTCGCTCGTCGCCTGCTTCGGCCCCGACAACAGAAGCCTGGTCATCCACTCGGCGCTGGGCGGGAACTACGGCCGGCTGGTGCGCGTGGACGGCGACACCGGCAAGGAGCTGGAGGTGCTCGCGTCGCACCCGGCGTCGGACGTGGCGGGCGAGATCCTCGACCCGGTGAAACGCCGCGTCGCCGCGGTGGAGTTCGATCCGGGCGAGCCGGAGTGGAAGTGCCTCGATCAGGACCTCGCGGCCGACTTCGGGAAGCTCGCGAAGGCCGCGCCAGGATTCCCCACGATCGTGAGCAGGGACTCCACCAACCGGCGCTGGATCGTGGCCATCCACCGCAGCGACGCACCCGCTCGCTACGTCCGCTACGACCGCGCCACGGGCGCGGTGACGCCGCTCTACTCCGCCCGGCCCGGACTCGAGGGCGCCGTACTCGCGCCCAAGCGCGTGGTCTCGATCCCCGCGCGCGACGGCCTGAGGCTCGTCAGCTACCTCACGCTCCCGCCGGGTGTGCCGGCGAAGAAGCTGCCGCTCGTGCTGTACATCCACGGCGGCCCCTGGGTGCGTGACCACGCGGAGTTCGATCCCGAGGTGCAGCTGCTCGCGAATCGCGGCTACGCCGTGATGCAGGTGAACTACCGCGGCTCGACCGGGTTCGGCGTCCAGTTCCTGAACGCGAGCACGCACGAGTGGGGACGCGGCACGCAGCAGGACCTCTACGACGCGGTGAAGTGGGCGGTGGCGCAGGGCATCGCGGACCCCAGGCGGATCGCCGCCATGGGCTGGTCGGGCGGAGGCTACGCCACGCTCATGGGGCTCGCGCAGCAGCCCGAGATGTTCGCGTGCGGCGTCGACGGCGTCGGCCCCGGCGACTTGAGGACGCTGTTCGGCTCGTTCCCCACCTACTGGGACGGGATCCTCGCGCGCTGGCGCCGGCGTGTGGGCGACGTGGAGCACGACGACGCCTTCAACCGCGAGCGCTCGCCGATCTACCACGTGGATGCGATCCGCTCGCCGCTGCTCGTGGGCCAGGGCAGGAACGACCCGCGGGTGAAGCTCGCGACCGCCGACGCCATGGTGAAGGCGCTGCGCGACGCGGGCCGCGAGGTGACGTACGTGGTCTACCCGGACGAGGGGCACGGGTTCGCGCGGCCCGAGAACCAGCTCGACTTCTTCGGCCGGGTCGAGGAGTTCCTGGCCAAGCACCTCGGCGGCCGCGCGGAGAGCTGGGCGAAGATGGACGGTGCGACGGCGGAGCTCAAGTGACGTCACGCGTCTTCGCCGCGCTGCTCTGCTTCGCGCTCGGTATCCCCGCCGCCGCGGCCGCACCGGATGCCCCGTCGCGCGCCGCGGCCGCCGCGCGCGAGGCGCGCGCGTGGAGGAACGCGCACGAGCGCGCGATCCTCGACGAGTTCGTTCGCTTCCTCGCCCTCCCGAACGTCGCCGGCGACCGCGCCGGGATCGAGAAGAACGCCGACATGCTGCGCGGCATGCTCGAGCGACGCGGTCTCGCGGTGCGCGTGCTGAAGCACGGCGATGCGCCGCCGATCGTGGTCGGCGACCTCGCGGGCGCGAAGGGTGCGCGCACGGTGGCGTTCTACGCCCACTACGACGGCCAGCCCACGGACACGCTCAGCTGGCGCGGGCTGCCGTGGACACCGGTGCTGCGCAGCGCTTCGGGCGCCGAGCTGCCCCTGGCCGGGGAGGCCCCGCTCGACGCCGAGTCACGCCTCTACGCGCGCTCGGCGGGCGACGACAAGGCGGCCATCGTCGCGATGCTCGCGGCACTCGACGCCATGCGCGCCGCGAAACGAACGCCGGCGTTCCAGCTGCGGCTCGTGTTCGAGGGCGAGGAGGAGGCCGGCTCGCCGCACCTGGCGAAGTACATGGCGGACGAGCCGGCGCTGCTCCGGCCCGACGCGTGGCTGATCTGCGACGGTCCGGTCCACCAGAGCGGCCGGCCGCTGCTCGCGTTCGGTGTGCGCGGCACCACGAGCGTGGAGCTGACCGTGTACGGCCCGGTGAAGGGATTGCACGACGGCCATTACGGAAACTGGGTGCCGAACCCTGCCGCACGCCTCGTCCAGCTGCTCGCGAGCCTGCGCGACGAGCAGGGCAGGCCCACGATCCATGGCTTCCTCGATGAGGTGACGCCACCGAGCGCCGCCGAGCGCGCGGCGATCGCGGCCATTCCTCCGGTGGAGCCCGCGCTCCGCAGCGAGTTCGAGATCGGCGGCACCGAGGGCGATGGCGCGCCGCTCAACGAGACGCTCCTGGCGCCCGCGATCAACGTCCGCGGCCTGCGCGCGGGCAACGTCGGCGAGAGGGCCTCGAACACCATCCCCACCGAGGCGCGCGCCTCGATCGACTTCCGGCTCGTACCCGTGCAGACGCCGGCGTCGGTGCGCGCGCACGTCGAGGCCCATCTCGCGAAGCTCGGCTGGACGGTGGTCTCCGACCCGCCGGACTCGGCGACGAGGGTCGCGCACGACAAGCTCGTGCGCCTGGAATGGGGCGCGGGCTACCCTGCGGCGCGCACGCCGCTCGATGCGCCGTTCTCACGGGAGGTGACGCAGCTCGTCGCCGCGGCGGGCCCCGAGCTGGTACGCACACCCACGCTCGGCGGCAGCGTGCCCATGTATCTCTTCCAGCAGGACCCCGCGAGGCCCAACGCCACCACGCCGGCGATCGTGCTCCCGATCGCGAACCACGACGACAACCAGCACGCGCCGAACGAGAACCTGCGCCTGCAGAACCTCTGGGACGGCATCGAGACGTTCGCGGCGCTGTTCGCGGGGCTCGGGAAGTAGCCGCTACGGCCGTGGCGGCGACCAGTCGCAGTCGTCGCTGAGGCTGCCGATCGGCGGGCCCGGTGGGATCTCCGGCGCCGCTCCCGGCACCGCGGCGCCGGGCGGCCGCGCGAGCCAGCGGTCGATGTCCGCGGCGAGCAGCGTGCGCAGCGAGCGATCGGACGGCTCGCCGCCGCGCGCGCCGCGCGCGAGGTCGGCCGAGAGCTGGCGGAGCGTCGACTCGAGCGCCGCGCGCACCGCCGGCGTCTGCGAAGGCAGCGCGGCCGCCGCGACCAGCCGGCGCACCACCGCCGCCTGCACGACGCGTCGGATCTCGCGCAGCCGTGGGCTCGCGGGCTCCGGGCCAGCGAACGCCCGCTTCACGATCGCGTCCAGCACCTCGTCGCAGCCCGGCAGCGATGGATCGCGGCGGTGGAAGTCCACGCACCGCGCGAGGCGCTCCGGCGGCAGCAGCATCGAGAGCGTCAGCTCGGCCGCGGTGCCCGCGGCGTCCAGCGCGTCGAACGCGGGCGCGGTGCGCGACCCGAAGAACTCGCGGTGCGGCGGGTACTCGACCGAGGGCGGCGCC
>Ga0207662_10000626_pt1 | contig 15852 bp, 8 predicted proteins | sample KBSS33LmetaG_FD_184338 | JGI IMG/M metagenome (GOLD analysis project Ga0207662, IMG submission 184338) | Switchgrass rhizosphere microbial communities from Kellogg Biological Station, Michigan, USA - KBS S3-3L metaG (SPAdes) (version 2) | ecosystem: Host-associated > Plants > Roots > Rhizosphere... | reverse complement strand
CGCTGACGGTCGAGACTCCGGACGAGCGGCTCGACGCCGCGTTGCGCTGGGCCAAGGTCGGCGTGGACAAGGGCGTCGCGACCAATCCCCTGCTCGGCACCGGCCTCGTCGCGGGATTCCGGACGTCCGGGGAGAGCGAGCGGCCCGGCTTCGCCTGGATGTTCGGGCGCGACGCGCTCTGGACGTCCCTGGCCATCCACTCCTACGGCGACTTCCCCGTCGCGCGCACCGCGCTCGAGTTCCTGCGCAAGCTGCAGAGGGACGACGGCAAGATCCCCCACGAGATCTCCCAGAGCGCCACCCTCGTGCCGTGGTTCAAGGACTACGAATACCCCTGGGCCTCCGCGGACGCGACGCCGCTGTACGTGGTCCTGCAGGCCGATCACTTCCGCCACACGGGCGACCGCGATTTCCTGCGCGCGAGCTGGGACTCGATCCTCAAGGCCTGGGGCTTCTCCGCGGCCACCGACACCGACGGCAACGGCCTCATCGAGAACGGGAAGTTCGGGCACGGCTGGACGGAGGGCAGCCCGCCCTACCCGCCGCACGAAGAGATCTACATGCAGGGGATCTGGATCGAGGCCTGCCGCGGCCTGGCCGAGCTCGCGGACGTCATGGGCGACGCCGCCGTCGCGGAAAAGGCGCGCGCGGCCGCGTCGCGCACGCAGGCCGCGGTCGAGAAGACGTATTGGCTCGGCGACCGCGGCTTCTACGCCTTCGCGACCGCGCTCGCCAGGCCGGAGAAGGAGTACAAGGCCGAGCCGGGTCCGCGCCGGGCGGAGCGCCAGGCGCGAATCGACGCCCTGCGCGGCCACACCATCGTGGACGAGGACACCGTGTTGCCCGGCGTCCCACTCTGGTGGCGCACGCTCTCTCCCGCCCACGCCGACTCCGAGATCGATCACCTCGGCTCCGCGGACCTGGCCGCGGACTGGGGCCAGCGCCTCCTCTCCGAGAAGAGCGCGCTCTACGACCCGCTCTCGTATCACTACGGCTCGGTGTGGCCGCTGTTCACGGGATGGGCCTCCGTGGGCGCGTATCGATACGGGCGGCCCCAGGTCGGATACCGCGCGCTCATGGCCAACGCGCTCCTCACCTGGCCCTGGGCGCTCGGCTACGTGACGGAGCTGCTCTCCGGCGAGCTCCACGCCCCGTTCGGCCGCTCGTCGCATCACCAGGTGTGGTCGGAGGCGATGGTGGTGACGCCGCTCGTCCGCGGTCTCCTGGGACTCGAGGTGGGCGACGCGGGCCAGCGCCTGCGCTTCGCGCCGCAGCTCCCCGCGGACTGGGATCGCGCGGCGGTGCGTCGCGTGTCGGCAGGGTCCTCCCGCGTGGACTTCGCGGTCGAGCGCGCGGCCGGACGCATGACGATCACCGCCACCGCCACCGCGGGCGCGATGCCCGCGCTCGACCTCGCTCCCGCCCTGCCTCTCGACGCGCGCGTGCAGTCCGTCCGCGTCGACGACGCGGACGTCCGCTTCCGCGCGCAACCGGAAGGTGACGTCCAGCGCATCGAGATCGAGGTGCCGAAGGCCGCCGCGGCCACGCGGCGCTTCGTCCTGACCTACGAAGAGGGCACGGACGTCTTCACACGCGTCGAGCTGCCGGAGGCGGGGAGCCGGAGCGAGGGACTGCGGGTGTTGCGCGCGCGCGTCGAGGACGGGGCGCTACGGCTCCTCGTCGAAGGGCGGGGCGGACGGTCCTATCCCCTCGGCGTGCGTTCGCCGCGCACGGTCAGCGGCGCCCCCGGCGTCACCGTCGCGCCCAGCAGCCGTGGCGCGGCCCTCACCCTCTCGTTCGAAGGGCCGTCGGACGTCTACGTGCGCCGGTCCATCGTCCTCCCCCTGCGCTGAGCGCGGGCCGCGTTTCCTGGGATAATCCGTCCCGTGCGCGCGACCCGGTATCGGGCCGTCCTCGCCGCCGGTCTCGTGACGGCCTTGCCGTCCGTTGCCTTCGCCGCCGCACGTGGTGTCGCCACCGGCCCCGCGGCGCCGTGCGTGGACGTCGCCGACGTCTCGCCCGCTCCCCCGTCCGCATCGACGGCAGAGCTCGAGGAGGGCGTCCGCGAGCTCCTTTTCGATCGGCAGATCTGCGCCGCGGACGGATACGCGGACTACAAGCGGCGGGTGCGCCAGGTCGTGACGCCGAGCGGGACGCGCGAAGTCGCGGAGCTGCAGATCAGCTTCGACCCGACCTGGCAGACCGTCCGCTTCCACCACGTGCGCGTGTTGCGCGGCGGCCGCGCCGTCGGCTCATTCGCGCTCGCGGACGTGAAGGTCATCCAGCAGGAGAGCGAGCTCAACCGCCGTATCTACAACGGCAGCCTCACGGCCCTCGTGTTCCTGCGGGACATCCGCGTCGGCGATGTCATCGACTACGCCTACAGCCACGAAGGCGCGAACCCGCTCCTCGAAGGCAAGGCCGCCGCCGACTTCGACCTCGGGTACTCCGTGCCCATCGATCGCCTGCGGCAGCGAATCACTCTTCCCCGGGGGAGTGCGCCCAGGGTGGAGCGCCACGCGTCGGCCCCGGAGCCCGAGGTCCGGGAGGTGGCCGCGGGACGACAGTGGACATGGGACCTCCGCGACGTCAAGGCGATCCACTCCGAGGGCGATCTCCCCCGCGACTTCGAGGCGTACCCGTGGGTCCAGGTGACCGATTACAAGGACTGGGCGGAAGTGGCGGCCTGGTCCGCGCGGCTTTTCGATATCCGCGGCGATGGCCGGGCCGTGGCGGCCCAGGCCGCTCGCTTCGCTCGGGAGACGACACCGGCGGATCGAGCCCTGGCCGCCATCCGGTTCGTCCAGGACGAGGTGCGCTACCTCGGGATGGAGATGGGACGGAACAGCCACGCGCCCCACCCGCCCTCCGAGGTCCTGGCCCGCCGCTTCGGCGATTGCAAGGACAAGGCCCTCCTGCTCGTCGGGATCCTGCGCGAGCTCGGTTTCGAGGCGCGTCCGGTGCTCGTGCGAACGGGCAGCGGCCAGGTGCTGGATGCCTGGGCGCCGACGCCGTTTGCCTTCGACCACGTCATCGTCGAGGCACACGTGGACGGCCGCACCCTCTGGATCGACGCGACCGCGTCCGAACAGGGCGGGTCCCTGGCCGCGCTCGAGCGGCCCCCATTCCTCCGCGTCCTGCCCGTCGATCGGGATGCGCCGAGCCTCGTGCGGCTCGAGCCGCGCCCCCTCACCTTCGCCACCAAGACCGTCGACGAGCGCTACGTGGTCACGAGCTGGGAGGCACCGGCGAAGCTGCAGGTCGAGACCACGTACCGAGGGAGCAGCGCCGACTACATGCGCGGAGAGCTGGACCGGGTCTCGCGCGAGGAGACACGGCGCTCGTACCTCGACTACTACGCGCGCATCGACCGCGAGGTCCGTTCCACGGCGCCCCTGGCCGTCCACGACGATCGCGAGACGAACGAGCTCAAGATCGTCGAACAATACGAGATCCCCCACTTCTGGGACGGTACGACACGAGAGCTGTACGGCTGGGCCATCCACGACTACCTGGGTGGGCCGCGCACGCCCCAGCGCACCATGCCCCTCGGCGTGCGGTTTCCCGTGCGCGTGGAGCATCGGCTGCATCTCGTCCTGCCCGCGCCCGTGGCCGTACCGCCGCTCGACGCGCGCATCGATTCTCCGGCCAGCCATTTCGAGGGCCGCGCGCTGGGGCGCGGCTCGACGATCGACGTCGAGTATTCCTACGAGTCGCGGCGCGAGTCTCTTCCCGCGGCCGAGGTGGCGACGCACCTGGCCAAGCTCGGCGCCATCGAGGGACGGCTCTCCTACGTCGTCGACCACTCTCGCCGGCCCCGGCCGCCGGAGGCCGAGCGTCCCCGGCCGTCGGTCACGCTTCCGTCCGCCGCCATCGCGAAGCCGCGTTCGGCCTGGTGGACGATGGCGGGGATGCTCACCGCGGCCGGCCTCGTCGGCCTCTCCGTCCGGCTGACCCGCCGGCGCACGGCGGCCTTCCCGACACATGCAGGCGACGCACCCGCCCAGGCGCTGGAGATCGAGCGCGAGGAAGAGGCCCATCGGCTCTTCGAGGAGTCCGCGTGTACGTGTGGGGCGGCGGGCGCGCCGGCGCACGAGAGCCACTTCGCGACCTATGCCGGCCGCCGTCTCACCGTCCTCAGCCGCCTTTGCGGGGCGTGCGGCCACCAGCACGCCCTGTATTTCGCCGTCACCGCGCGCTGACCGCGCCGCCGAGGCGAGCGCGGATTCAATCGGGCAACAGCAGCCCGACCACCACCGGGAGAACGATCAGGGAGACCACGAGGGCCGTGACGACGGTGAGAGCCCTCGATTCGACGCGCAGGAGACGCACGAACGGCGACGGCCGATCCTCGACCCAACCGCGGCCGCGCAGCCGGTCCAGGAGGGGCCACCTCACGGCGCGCATCAGGATGAACAACGCGAGCGGCAGCGCGGTGGCCCCGGCCACCCCGAGCACCGAGGGCTCGTCGCGAAACAGGAGGGGCGCCAGGATCGTGGCGCCCGCCCACGCGCCTTCGGCCGTCCACCAGGCGAAGGGGTGCCAGGGCAGCGCGAGGTGGGCGATGGCCAGCACGAGAGCCGTGACGGTGAGGATCGCGGTGTCGAGGGCCCCGCTGTTGGCTACGAGAGCGACGACGCCGATCCAGCCCGCCACGGCGAGACCGAGGACGCGAAGCCCGTCCAGCCTTGCGTCGCGCCAGGCATCGGAAGCGTCGCGCGCTTGACCGGTCCATCCGTGACACCACGGACACCGGGACCAGCGGGCCGCGACGTGTCGAGCGCACGCGATGCAACGGCCCATCGGCCGCAGAGAATGACCGCGCGGGCGGCGGGGGTCAAGGCGCCGATGTGCGCGGTCTCACCGGTCGGTCGTGCCCTGGAGCCGCTGCGCGATCTCGAGCTCCTTCTTCGCCTCCTCCGTGCGGCCGAGCTGCTGGAGGACCTGGCCCAGGATGTAGTGCGCCGTCTTGTTGTTCGGGTCGTAGCCGATGGCGCGGCGCAGCATGCCCTCGGCGGACGCGCGATCGCCCTTCGCCTGGTACACCTTCCCCATCAGGATGTATGGCCCGCTGAAGTAGGGATTGAGCCAGACCGAACGTTGCAGCGCGCCCAGGGCCTTGTCCCATTCCAGCTGGCGCGTGTAGGCGTCGCCGAGCCGGTAGTAGGCCATCGCGTTGCCGGGGTTCGTGGCCAGCTCCTTCTCGAACAGCGCGATCGCGTCGTCGAAGCGGCCGCGGGAAAGCGCGGCCTGGCCGAGCAGTAGATTCGCCTGGGGGAGGCGCGGGTCCTTCTTGAGGGCGGCGGTCAGCTCCGTCTGGGCCATGTCCGCCATCTCCGCCCGCACCATCATCTGCGCGGCGACGAGATGAGCGGCGGCGGAGTCCGGGGGAACGCGGAAGGCGCGTGCCCACGTCTCGCGCGCGCGGTCCGGCTGGCGCGTCTGGATGTAGGCCATTCCCAGGATGTACGCGAGGTCGGAGTTCTCGGGCGCGTAGGCGCGAGTCTCCTCCAGGAAAGGGATCGCCTCGCCCACGTGGCCGGCCAGGTAATGGGAGAGGCCCAGCACCTGGACCGCCTCGCGCCGCGTCGGCGATGCGGCCGGAAGCGAGGGGAGGACCGCCGTCAGCTCCTCGATGGCCGGAAGGGGATCGTTCGCGTGATAACGCGCCACCGCGGTCAGCACGCGGACCCGCGGATCGGCCGCGGGCGCGGAGCGGAGCACCTCGAGAGCGGCGGAGGGGCGGCCTTCGTCGATGAGGCGTCGGGCCTGGTCCAGGGAGATCGTGACCGGATCGGCCGGAGACGGAGACGGGGACGGAGACGACACAGGGTCCTGGGCATCCACAGCCGTGCCGGCGAGCGCGCAGAGAGCGACGAGCATGGCCGCGGCGCGCCTCATCGCGACGCCTTGCGCCCCGAGCCCTCGCGCAGAGGGAGGATCTGGTCCGCGGCCAGCTCGCGCCACTCCTCTTCCAGGCCGCTGGGCCAGCGCACCCACAGGCGGTCGACCTTCGTGGTCTCTCCCAGGCCGAAGTGCACGCGCAGGTCGTTCTGCGAGATGTAGCTGCCGCCGCCGCGGACCTCCTCCCACTGCGTCATCCCTCCCGCCGTGCAGCCCACGCGGGCCCCGATCGCGCTGCGGTTCGACGTCGTGCCCGTGAGCTTCACGAGCAGCCAGTGGCGGCCGGCCTCGGTGTCGGTGCGGAACAGGTCGGGCGGCGCGTTCACGTTGCTGATCACGATGTCGACGTCGCCGTCGTTGTCGACGTCCCCGAAGGCGGCTCCGCGGGCGGCGCGCGGCGTGGTCGCGGGGGCGCCGAGCTGCTCGGTCACGTCTTCGAAACGGCCATTCCCGCGATTGACGTACACCACCTTGCGCTGCGCGTAGGCCGCCTCCGTCTTGAGCTGCGCCACCTCCGGGTAGACGTGGCCGTTGGCCAGGAAGAGGTCCAGCCAGCCGTCGTTCCCGAGGTCGACGAACGCGGTGGCCCAGCCGAGCCAGCGCGTATTCACCCCGATGCCCGCGGCAAAGGTCCGATCGTCGCAGAACCCCTGCCCGCTGTTCGCGTACAGCGTCGAAGTGTCGCCCGCGAAGTTCGTCTTGAAGATGTCCATGGTCCCGTTGTGATCGTAGTCGCCGATGGCCACGCCCATCCCCGCCTGCGGCTTGCCGTCCTGGCTGTAGGCGCAGCCGGAGGTCACCGCGACGTCCGTGAAGGTCCCGTCGTGGTTGTTCCGGTAGAGCGCGCTCGGATTGGAGTCGTTGGCGACGTAGGCGTCGACCCAGCCGTCGTCGTCGAAGTCGAGCGTGCTCACGCCCAGCCCGTAGGTGCCGCTGGCCTTGGTGATGCCGGACTTGTCGGAGACGTCTTCGAAAGTCCCGTCGCCCCGATTGTGGAAGAGGACGTTCTTGCCGCCCGTGAGTCCGGGCGGGCCGCAGGCCACCTTCACGCCCTTGTAGCGGCACAGGCCGCTGTCCGGCGTGGGCGCGCGGGCCAGGTCGAGGTCGATGTAGTTCGCGGCCAGGAGGTCGAGCCTGCCATCGCGGTCGTAGTCGAGGAACGCGCAGCCCGTGCCCCACCGCGTGCGCTTGTCGAGCAGTCCCGCGCGCGCGGTGACGTCCTCGAACGTCCCGTCGCCGCGATTGTGGTACAGCCGGTTCTGTCCGTAATACGTGACGTAGAGGTCCTCGTGGCCGTCGTTGTCGTAGTCGCCCGTGCAGGCGCCCTGGCCCCAGCCGCTGGCTCCCACGCCCGCGCGCGCCGTCACGTCCTCGAAAGTGCCGTTCCCGCGGCTGCGGAAGAGGTGGTTGATCGGCTCCTTGCCCTTCGGGAACCCTTCGAGCGTGGTGCCGTTCACGAGGAAGACATCGAGGAAGCCGTCGCCGTCGTAATCGAAGAGGGCGACTCCCGTGCCCGTGGTCTCCAGGAGGTAGCGGTTCGCTTCCTTTCCCCCGAACACGGTCGTGGCGCTGAGGCCCGCCTCCGCCGCCACTTCCTTGAAGGAGAAGCCGAGGCGGGTCCCGTCGAGGCGCGCGGGGTCGGCCAGGCCGGCGACAGCCAAAGAGTCCGTCGGTGGCCGCAGTGCGATCGCCGGACCGAACAGGAGGATCAGCGCCGCCCGGAAGGACCAGCCCCGGAGGTCGCCCCGGACGCGCATCGCAGGCATGTTAACCCGCTCAATGGTCAGGCCATTGACAGCGGAATGCCGGGGGGAGTACCTTGTCGCCGATGTTTTGTCTCGTCATGGGCCGAAATCGCTGATGCGGCGCATCAACCCCTCGGCCTTCCACGTCGCCCGCCGCGCCACCTCCCGCGAGATCAACCGCCAGATCGCCCTGAACCTCGTGCGCGAGAAGCAGCCGATCTCGCGGGCCGAGCTCGCGCGCGTGATGGGCATGCGTCGCGGCGCGGTCAGCCTGCTCGTCAACCAGCTGCTGGAAAGCGGGCAGGTCTTCGAGGGGGCGAAGGGCGAGAGCAAGCGCGGCCGGCGGCCCACCCATCTCTACATCGACACGCGGCGAAGCTGCACGCTGGCCGTCGACATCAGTGCCAGCCGCACCTCGATGCTGCTGATGGACGCGCTCGGGCACCCGCTCGGGGAGGTGACCGAGTTCCCCACCCGCCGGCGCCCGTCGGCGCTGGTGAAGGCTCTCGTCGCGCACATGGGCCCCATCCTCGCCCAGCCTCCGGCGCGGGGGCAGTGCGTCGGGATCGGAGTCGCCGTCTCCGGGATCGTGGACCTGGAGCGGGGCCGGCTGAAATACTCGCCTACCCTCGGTTGGCGGGACGTGGACCTGGTCACCCCCCTGCGCGCGGCCACCGGCCTGCCCGTGGTGATCGAGAACTCGGTCAAGGCCTGCATCCTCGCCCAGATCTGGGCCGTGACCGGCGACCTGCCTGCGGACGGTCCCGTCGTCTTCGTCAACATCTCCGATGGCGTCGGAGTCGGTATCGGCATCGACGGCAAGCTTCTCCGCGGCGCGCACAACGTGGCCGGCGAGTTCGGGCACGTGCCCCTCAACATCCACGGGCCCGCCTGTTCCTGCGGCCAACGGGGCTGCTGGGAGGCATACGTCTCCAAGCGCGCCATCACCGCTCGTTACGTCGGATCCGACCCGGGCTGGACGGGCGTGACCGAGCCCGGCGGTCCCACCGTCCGGGAGATCGTGGCCCGCGCCCGCGGCGGCGAGGGCCGCGCCCTGGAGACTCTCCGCGAGACGGCCTACTACATCGGCCGTGGGTTCTCGACCCTGATCAAGAGCCTCGATCCCCGCCGCGTCTACGTCGGCGGCGAGATCACGCTGGCCTGGGACCTCGTGGAGAATACGGTCCGCGAGACGCTGCGCGAGCAGGCCTTGATCCCGGAGACGGGCGAGACGGAGATCCGCGTCGTTCCCCTGGGCGAGAACCCGCGCCTGCGCGGGGCGGCGGCGCTGGTCAGCGCGCCGGCGTTCGCCGCCCCCATCGTCGCCTAGTCGGTCAGGTCGTCGGCCGGCCCGCCTCTCGCCGTCTATGGCTTGTCTGAATCGGCGTAGACGGAGACCGTCGGAATGTCGGGGCCCTTCTTGCGAATCTTGTCGATCTGCTTCGCGAGCGACTTGTAACCGTCCGCCGCCCAATCCAGCTTCTCGTAATCGTACAGACTGCGGGGGTCGTTGATCGGGAAGGGCTGGACGTGGAACTTGGGATCCAGGGCCTGCTGTGCGAAGACGGACGTCATGAACTCCCCGAGCTCCATCTGTTCCCGCAGCGGGTTGGCATGGTTGATCAGGTGCATGTTGAGACCGATCCGCTCGGGAGCGTCGAGGAAGCGGTAGATCTCCCGCGCGGCGAGGTATCCGAAGTAGGTGCCCTCCGGGCTGGTGTTGTTGCTCAGGTAACCGTCCTGAAGGAGCAACGCCCTCGGGGCGATCATGGCCATCAGGAAGTGCTGGTCGAAGGGCTCCGTGATGACGTAGCCGTATTCACCCCGGTTGACCCTCTTGATGATGTCGACGTCGTTGAGATCGGCGGGAACGGGCCACTCCCGGAAACGCGGGCTGAACCAGCTTCCGTAGCCCCACCGCACGTCGGCGAAGTTCTGCGTCCCCTGGTTGTGCGTGAACTCCGGACCGGGAGCGGTCTGAATGCCGAAATTGATGACGGCAAAGCCCGGCTTGATGTTGTCGCCATGGCCCACACCGGTCGTGGTACCCGCATTGACGCCGGTCGCCAGCGGATTGACCGCGCCATCCGCCACCTTCAGGCCGGACGCGAAATCGCGATAGTCCTCGTTTCCCTGGAACGCGCTGGCGGCCGTGGTGCCCCCGTCACGCCTTCCACCGGGATCGACGAGCGCTTCCGCGGGAAGGACCGCGTCCGCGGCCCACGTGTTGTCCCAGATGCTCTTGTCCTTGATCCGCACGTAGTAGTACTTCTTGTTGAGCTCGTAGTCGTAGCCATACGACGGGTCGAGGGCGAGAGACTGACGCTCGGTGACCGCGGGACTGTGAAAGCGGTCGACGACCGTCCCCCCGGAGCCGGAGCTGACCGGGTTCACCACGGCGATACGGGAGTCGAAGGCGCCGGCCACGAGCGCCATCTTTCCCAGGCGGGAGATGCCGGTCAGGGCGCTCTTCGACGGGTCGACGTTGATCAGCCTTTGATCGGCGGGCTTGAGGTTGTCCTGCTGAAGGGCGTCCAGCACTCTCGAGATACCCCAGGCCTGGGACAGCATCAGGCTGGGAGCGTCCGGATCGCCGGGAGTGTTGATGTACGGAGGCAGCCACCTGCCGTTCACGAGCCCGGCGCTGTAGGCGGTGCGGCTGGCGTCGGGCATCATGGCGACGATGTTGAAGATGTCGTTGACGACACCGGCCCGGCCGTTGGCCTTGTAGGAGCCGGTTTCGTTGTCGCCGGAGTCGATGTCCGTGACACGGATGCCGACGGTCGCGATCCCGTATCCGGCGGCCAGATTGAAGAAACCGCTCACCGAAGTGCTGGTGTTGAGCACCACGGGATAGCCCTGGGAAGGAGCAGGGTGATTCGCGGGATCGGGAAGGAAGAACGAGATGTTGATCTTGTGGGCCGCGGCCACGCCGTCCTTGAACACGGTGACTTGTGCCGCTCCCGCGCCTGACGTTCCCGTGTAGTTGCTCTGGGCCCGGGTGACGGCGAGGGAAACGGTGATGCCATCGGTGGACGGCAGGTAGCCCGTCTCGTAGTGCTGCATGATCTGTCGGAGCTGCGCGGCACGCGCCGGCCAGTCCTTGGGCTTGACCTTGGTTCCTTCCCAGCTCACGAAGGGATCGGGAACGGCGTAGAGGCGCTCCGTGAAGCTTCCCGGAGCCGGAAAATTCGTGATGGGATGGACTCCTCCGCTGTTGCCAGGAGGATCACCGCCCTTGTCCTTCGCGGCCAGGGTCACGACATGGGTGCTCGACAACAGCAGCGAGCACAGAGCCATCGCCAAGAGTCGCTTCGTCCGCATTTCTACCAACCCCTCTCTGGAATGCGTCAACGGCTACTGGTTGTGGGCCACGGTGACGGTCACGGTACGGCGGCCCGCGTTGCCGGAGCGGTCGAGGCTCTCGACCGTGATGGTGTAGACGCGGCCGGGGCCCTTGCCCGAGCGCTCCGCCCGCAACTCGACGGTCATGTCGCCGGTGATGGCCCAGTCCGGCGCCGTGTTGCCGTCGCCCTGTCCGTTGATGGCCTCGTTGCTCGTCACGGAGACGATGCGCGGGCTGGTCGGCGCCGGATCGCGGTTGTCGGCGACGACGGCGGACAGATGGACGGGCACCATCGCGTGGTTCGGGGGCCAGAGCGCCGTCTTCGAGGCACTCAGGCTCTGGAAGACCGGAGGAGCGACGTCGGGTGGCACCAGGATGGTCACGGTCTGCGGCTTGCTCGGCCGCTTGCCGTCGCTTGCCATCAGGGTGAGGTCGTAGCTGGTGACGCTGACGTCGAGGGCGAGCCGGTCCTGGATGGAGATGGCGCCCGTCTCACGATCGAGCTGGAACTTGTACGCGCCGGTTCCGCCCGTCACCTGCCAATTCCCGAGGGGGTCGCCGTCGACGTCGCTGGCCTGCGCCACGCCCACGAGCGTGGTGGGCAGATCGGGAAGCGTGAACGCCTGGCCCGCGGCCACCACGGGCCGCACGTCGTTGAGATAACGCGAGGCGAAGCGCGCGAAGGTCGGCCAGTTCGGAGTCGGCGTATGGCCTTCCTTCTGGCGTCTCCAACCGATGGTGCCGTCGATGAGGGCGAGGTCGAACGCCGGCGTGCCCCGTACGGACTCCGCGGGGCCGGACGTCGCGCTCGTCCCCGGCACGCCCGGGGTGGTGAACGGCGTGCCTGGGGGCACGACCTGGCCCGGCCACCCCAGCAGCTCCCAGACCGGTGTCGCCAGCTTTCCGGACAGGAAGCAGCCGCGCGGGTCGGCCCACGCGTCACCGACACCCGCCGGAGTGTCCGTGCCGTTGGTGACGAAGATGGCGCGCGGCGCGACGAGCGACGTCGTGGAGTGCGCGTCCACGTCGAGCAGCTCGAGGCGTCGCGGGAAGTGGGCGTCCGGGTCGAGGCGTCCACCGTAGGACATGATGTTGCCGTTGACCCAGTGGTATTCCGAGGTCGACGTTGAGACGAATTCCAGCGACTCGCCGTAGTGCCGTCGCGCCAGCGCCGTTCCCAGGGCGCCGGCGTCGCTGGGCCAGGCGACGGTGACGCGGTCGTCGTAGGCGGCCGTCACCAGCGTCGCCTTTCCGTAACGGGAATGTCCTTCGACACCGACCCGGTCCTCGTCGAGGTCGGGATCCGCCGCGAAGCGGTCGATGAGCCGGCTGACGCCCCAGGCCCAGGCGACGAGCGACCCCGGATCGTCCGGCTTGCGCCAGTTCCCCTTGTTGACGAGTCCGATGATGTAGCTCGACAGGCTGCCGTTGTTGCCGCTGTCGGGCTGCACACCGGTGGGCGTGTACGAGCACGTTCCGATCCCATAGGGGGCGGTGAATTGGAAGATGTTCGTCCCTTCACCGTACGTGATGACCACCGGATGTTTCTTCCCCGTCGCGGCCGGGAATCGGCACTGGGCGGTGATCACCGGCGTGTTCCGCAGCGCGGGATAGCTGGACTTGTCGACGGTGCCGGTCAGGGTCTTCTGCCTCCATGGATAGCTCACGCCCGCGACCACCTGCGTCCCCGTGGTCACCGCGCCCACCGTCCAGGTCACCGGGATCGTGGGATCGATCGGCTTGCCGTAGAGCTCCTGCTGCACGAGGCCGAAGATCTCGGGGCGGCGCTTCGTCCACCAATCCTCGGGCGCGGTCACCGGCGCGCCGTCCTTCATCTTCAGGAGGTCGATGTCCGTGTAGCGCGGGGTCGACTCGGGGCCGTAATCGCCGTATCCACTCATGGCGCCGCCGTTCTTCGCGGGCAGCGGCCAGGTGGTGACGCCGGGCGTGTAGTGGACGGAGGGGTCGGGCTCGTAGATGGGCTCGGCGTCATAGGTGTGCCAGGCCCCCCAGTTCGTCCGGACCACAACGTGACCTTGGGGGTCGGTCCAGTTGCCCTCGGGAGTGCTCAAGCTCGTGGGGCGCGCGTTGGTGGGCGCGGTCGGGTCGTTCCACGGCCACGCCGTTCCCGATCGGACCGGGAGCACGGGGAAGCGGAGTCCCAACTGGCAGAGCATGTAGTCCCGGTCCTGCGTGGCCGTGGTGCTCGCCGACGGCATCGCGGGCGCCGGGCTGGGGCAGATCTGGGCGTTGGCTGCGGAGGCCGAGAGCAAGAGGCCTCCCGCCACGACCAAGGGAACGAACGGATTGGCATTCTTCATGATCTCCGCCTTGTTCGAGCGGTGTGTCTTCAGGACGGCGTCCGCCAAACTCATTGTTCGGGAGTGGCGCGCGTGAGCGTGCGCGTCTCCGCGTCCACGCCGATGCCGACGGCTTCGAGAGCGGCGGTGCCGATCGCCGGCTCGACGTCCTCGGGCCCGAACAGGATGCGGCCTTCCCTCATCTCGCCCAGGAACTCGATCCGCACCAGGCCGTAGGAACACTGCTCCACGGTGCCGTCGGCGCGCTCGAAGTCGGCCAGGCCGGCACGCTCGATCCCCGCCGCCTCCAGCGCGCTCGCGGGAGCGATGGACTCCGCCGCTCCCGTGTCGACGCGGAAGAGGCCCGCGAAGACCGTCTCGGCCGCTCCCGCGGCGGCGGGCCGCACGTCGCCGTGCACGTGAAGGCCCGCGGCATTCGCGCCGACGGCGACGCCCTCGAGCAGCTCCGCGCTCATCACCGTCGCTCCGGTGTTCGCCGAGCCCGCATCGTCGCCGGCGGCGGCCCCGAGGGGCGCGCCCATCACCAGCATGATCATCAACGCCGCGGGGCCGGCCTTTCGAACCACCTCGAGAACCGCCGTGAATGTGGACATCGCGTCCTCCGTGCCTTTCTGCATGTGTCGTGCGTGCTTCGGTGCCATGGGTGCTACTGGTTGTGGGCCACGGTGACCTTCACCGTGGCGCGTCCGGCGTTGCCGGAGCGGTCGATGCTCTCGACGGTGATCGTGTAGACGCGGCCGTTCCCCTTGCCCGAGCGCTCGGCGCGCAGGTCGACGGTGAGGGGGCCGGTGATCGTCCAGTCCGACGACGTGTTGCCGTCGCCCTGGCCGTTGACGGCTTCGTTGCTGGTGACGGAGACGATCCGCGGGGACGTCGGCGCGGGGTCGAAGTCGTCGGTCGAGGCCGCGGTGAGCGCGATCGGCACCATCTTGTGGTTGGGAGGCCAGATCGACGTCTGCGAGGCGGCGAGCGTGGTGAACACCGGGGCCGCGACGTCGGCCGGCACGTTGATGGCCACGTTCTGGCGATGGCTGGCCAGCTTTCCGTCTCCGACGATGACGCTGAGCTCGTAGCGGCGCGTGTTCACGTCGAGGGCGAGGCGGTCCGCCACCGTGACCGCACCCGTCTCGCGATCGACCTGGAACTTGTAGGCACCCGTTCCGCCCGTGACCTGCCAGTCACCCAGCGCATCCCCGTCACCATCCGCCGCCTGCAACGTGCCGAGGGCCGAGGTCCCGAGCCTGGGCAGGGTGAAGGTCTGTCCCTCCGCCACCACCGGCCGCTTGTCCTTCAGGTAGCGGGAGGCGAAGAGGGCGAACGACGGCCAGCCCGGACCGTCGGTGTGCCCCTCGCCGTGGCGCCGGTAGCCGACGGTGCCGTCGATGAACGCGACGTTGAACGGCGGCGTCCCGCCGCGGGACTCGTCGATCTTGCGATACGTGGACGGCGCGCCCGCGGGCGGATAGGCCGAGTCCGGCATGTCCGTCGTGAACACCGTGCCCGGCGGGATGATCTGTCCCGGCCAGCCGAGGAATTCCCACACCGGCGAGGACACCTTGCCCGCCAGGAACATCCCGCGCGGGTCCTGCCAGGCGTCGGCGTTGCCGTTCGAGTTGTCGGTGCCGCCGTTCGTGAAGACGGCGCGCGGGGCGATGAGGGACATCATCGAGTGCGTGTCCACATCGAGCAGCTCCACCTTGCGCGGCCAGAACTGGCCCGGGTTGAGCGGGCCCATGTAGTTCATGATGTTTCCGTTGACCCAGTGGTACTCGTTGGTGGCGCTGGCCACGAACTCGAGCGTCTCGCCGTAGGCGCGGCGCGCCCACGACGTCCCGAGCGCGCCTCCGCAGCTCGGGTAGGCGGCCACGATCCGCTCGTCGTAGGCGGCGGCCACCAGCGTCGCCTTGCCGAACCGCGAGTGCCCTTCCACGCCGACCTTGTCGCCGTCGATCTCGGTGTCGATGGTCTCGAAGTAGTCGATGATCCGGCCGATCCCCCAGGCCCAGGCCACGAGAGCCCCGGGGTCCTCGGGCTTGCGCCAGTTGCCCTTGTTGATGAGCCCGATGAGGAAGCTCGACAGCGCCTGGCCTCCGCTGTCCGGCTGCAACGACGCCTGGGCGAACCCGCATCCTCCGATCCCGTAAGGCGCCGTGAAGCCGAACACCGTGGTCGCGCTGCCGAACTGGATGACGACGGGGACCTTCACGCCCGGCGTCGCCGCGGCGCCGGGGAGCCGGCAGGTCACGGTGATCACGGGACGGTTCCGCGGCGAGTAGGTGGCGATGCTGATGGTTCCGGTGATGGTCTTCTGGTGCCACGGATAGACGCCGGCGCCGACGCCGGTGACGGTCTGGGTCCCGGAGGTCACCGGCCCGACCGTCCACGTGACTTCGGGCCACAGGCTGCGGTCCCACATCCGGCCGTAGAGCTCCTTCTGCACGAGCTCGAAGATCTCGGGCCGCCGCTTCGTCCACCAGTCCTCGGGCGAGAGGACAGGGGTCCCGTCCGTCATCTCGAGCAGCTCGATGTCGGTGTA
>Ga0207662_10000623_pt1 | contig 15881 bp, 7 predicted proteins | sample KBSS33LmetaG_FD_184338 | JGI IMG/M metagenome (GOLD analysis project Ga0207662, IMG submission 184338) | Switchgrass rhizosphere microbial communities from Kellogg Biological Station, Michigan, USA - KBS S3-3L metaG (SPAdes) (version 2) | ecosystem: Host-associated > Plants > Roots > Rhizosphere... | reverse complement strand
CGCGAACGTCGCCAACCTGCTGCTCGTGCGCGGCATCGGTCGCGCCCGTGAGGTCGCCGTGCGGTCGGCGCTTGGCGCGTCGCGTGCGCAGCTGATCGCCCAGCTTCTCACCGAGAACGGCCTTCTCGCAATTGCGGGCGGACTCCTGGGCGCGGGCGTGTGCGCGAGCGCCACACGCGTATTCGTCGCATTCGTGCCAGCTGGGTTTCCGCGGGCGAGCGAGATCCACGTGGACGGCGCGGCACTGCTGGCTGCCTTCGCCATCACGCTGGCCGCGACGTTGCTGTTCGCGGTCGTCCCGGCTGTCGTGACGTCGCGCGGTGACCTGCTGCAGACGTTAGGCTCCGGAGTCCGCCACAGCGTCGGTCGGCGGTCGCGACTCATGACGGAGCTGCTCGCGGCTGGCCAGTTGGCGATCGCGCTGGTCGTCCTCGCGGCCGCCGCGGTCATCACACGAAGCCTGGTTGCGCTCGAGCGCGTAAACCTGGGGTTGGAAGCGCCCCGCCTGCTCGTGGCGAAGTTGGCGTTCGATCCGTACCGCTACGACGATGCGAAAAAACAGGCGCGCGTGCTCGGAACGGTGATGGAGCGCTTGAGCGCTGTGCCGGGAATCGAAGGGGTCTCCACGTCGGTTTCCATTCCGTTCGTGCAGGGATGGGAAGGTCGCCCGACGGCCGAGGGCCAGACGGCGGAACAGATCGCGACGGATCCGGTGCTGGCTATGGACGTCGTCGACGTCCGCCACTTCTCGACGTTAGGCGTGCCGATGCTGCGCGGGCGCGCATTCTCGCCCGCGGATGGCCCCGACCAACCCAAGGTGGTGATCCTGAGCGAGTCGGCTGCGGAATACTACTGGCCCGGCCAGGACCCGATCGGTAAGCGGATGCTCGGGGCGGGCGACACGACGACCGTCGTGGGTGTCGCACCCGACTCGCGCTATCGAGATCTCCGCGAGCCGCGTCGAGCGATCTACTACCCGCTCGCGCAATCGGTCTTCCCGTTTGCGCCGACGAATCTGCTCGTGCGTGCCACCGGGTCACCGGCGGCCTTGGTGCCGACAGTGCGCCGAGTGCTCGCCGAGGTCGCGCCTGGTGTCATCCTCGCGAACGGCTCAACGTTCGAGAGCTATCTCGACGCGCCACTCGCGCAACCGAGACTCAACGCGCTGCTTTTGGCGGTGTTCGCCGCGGCGGCGACCGTGCTCGCTGCGATCGGGCTGTTCGGCGTCATGGCGACCATGGTTAGGCAGCGCACGCGCGAGCTCGGCGTTCGCATGGCGCTCGGCGCGACGGCGCGGGATATCCGCGATCTCGTGGTGGGTCGCGGCCTCACCATCGCACTTGCGGGTGCCGCGGCGGGCTTGGCGGGGGCGCTGGCAGCGAACCGATTACTAGCGGCCATGTTGTTCGAGGTGAGCCCCGCGGATGCCGTCAGTCTCGTCGCCGTCGCGCTCTTCCTGCTCGCAGTGGCGTTGATCGCGACTCTCATCCCGGCGCGGTCAAGCACACGGATCGATCCGGTCGTTGCCTTACGCGTAGATGGGTAGACGTTCGGGTCCTCCCTCCGTACTTTCGCCCAACCGGGATCTCTCGCGAGCGCTCATCGGACAGGGCCGTCGCGATGCCGAAGCTGCCTGCGCCGCCGAGCCGACTTGGTCCCGAGGAGGTGCAGAATGGGTGCGACCTACCGGACGCCGGCGAGTACGGCCAGCGTGGCCGATGACGCACGTCGAGGAGCGGAAGCCCAACTTTTCGAGAGGGTTCAGGACCTCGCGCCGCTCATTCGTGAGCATGCCGGCGCGGCCGAGCGAGAGCGGCGCCTCGCGAAACCGGTTCACGAGGCCCTGATCGCCGGCGGATTCCAACGCATGCTGGCGCCGACATCGCTCGGCGGGCTCGAGCTGGACCCCGTGTCGTGCGCCAGTATCGTCGAGGACGTAGCCAGCATCGACAGCGCAGCCGCCTGGGCACTCCAGGCGCCTAACGTCAATGCCTGGTGGGCGAGCCGGTTGTCGGACGACGGCGCCGAAGAGTTCTATGGGTCCGATCCAAGTCGGATGATGGCGGCGGCGTTCCACCCGCCTCAGCAGGCGACCGAAGTCCCGGGCGGGTATCGTGTCACGGGCCGCGCCCCGCTCGCGAGCGGCGTTCACGACAGCGAGTGGATCCTGTTCAGCGCCTTCATCATGGATGGCGACAAGCCACGCATGACCGAAGCCGGCCCGGCGATGATCGCGGTCATCGTGCCGACGGCTGAAGTCGAGATCCTGGACACGTGGTACACGCTGGGTATGCGCGGGACCGACAGCAACGATGCTGTGTTCGCGAATGTGCTCGTGCCCACGCGCCGCACCTTCGTTCTCGATCCAGGCTTGCCGCTCGGCCGTCACTTCCAGGGCCCGCTCTATCGTTTTCCGGCCGTCGGCATCATCGCACTGTTCACGGGAGGCGTACTGCTGGCGACCGCGCGGAATGCGATCACGGAGTTCCGTGAGCTGGCTGCGCGAAAAACGCCGTTCGGCTCGATGAAAACCCTTCGCGACCGTGGCGCCGTGCAGGCCGCGCTCGCCGAGGCGGAGGGGATGCTACGGGCGGGGCGGGCGTTCTTCTATGAGGCGATGACCGACGCGTGGGCTCGCGCGGTTGCGGGACTGCCTAACACACTCGAGCAGCGGGCGGACCTTCTGCTTGCGGCCATTCAGGCATCGAAGGGGGCGGTCGGGGCGGTCGACATCATTCATCGGCTGGCGGGAACGACCGGCATATACTCGAGAAGTACGCTGGACCGGTTCTTCCGGGATGCGCACACGCTCCGCCACCATGGGTTCGTGTCGGAGGGCAAGCTCGAGACGGTTGGCCAGATCTACCTCGGCCTGCCGCCGGATTTTCCACTCATCGTGTTTTGATGATGTCTCGCGGGAGCCGCGAATGAGACGGCAGACGGCAGACAACTGAAGACGGCAGACTCGAGACGGCAGGTCGCAGAGGGCAGAGGGACTGGGCTCCCGTCTGCCCTCTGATATCTGCCCACTGCCGTCTACCGTCTTCGGTTGTCTGCCGTCTGCCGTCTTTGATAAGTCTACCGTTCGTAGAATGGCGGTGGTTCGATGCCTAACGTCCGAAGGTAGACGTACCCCTGCCCCCGATGATGAATCTCGTTATCCACGACGTACATCAGGAGATCGTACGTCTTCCCCTCGTACGCGCCGAAGGCCTTGATCGTCTCGTGGAATCGCTCGGCTGGAATCTGCGGCCACAGCTCATTGATCTGCTTCGTAGCCTCGTCCCACAGGCGCAGCACCTCCGCGCGCGGCCGTGCCTCGCGTGACCCGTTCTGCTCCCACTCGCCCGTGATCGTGCCGCGAACCATGGGCACGCCCATCGTGAGCATCTCCAAGGCCAACTCGCCGAACGTGCGCATCCCGCCCAGCGAGTAGGTGAAGAGCTTGTCGTCAGGGAACGCCTCGATCATGCGCCGCGTGAGGCGGCGGTGGCCTTGCCAGTGATTGAGCAGGGCGTCGGACGTCAGAACCGGGGCATTTCCGTTGGCCATTGGTATCTCCGTCTGGTGGTGGTCATCCCGAGCCGACAGCGAGGGATCGCGCGCGTCCTGATCGAGGGCCCTCTCTCGATCGGATCGCGATCCCTCGCCTCGCTCGGGATGACAGTTAGTTCTTGAATGGTGCCGCCGCGTATGTGACCCGCCCGCCCACCATCGTGAGCAGCACCTTGGCATCCTTGATCTGCGCCGGCGGGATCGCGAACAGATCTCGATCGATGATGACGAGATCCGCAAGCTTGCCTGCAGTAAGTGAGCCCTTGCTCGCTTCCTCGCCCTCCGCCCACGCGTTGTTGATCGTGTAACTTCGCAGGCTCGTCTCGAGATCAAGCCGCTGCTCAGGATGCCATCCGCCCTCGGGCTTGCCGTCGAGCGTCTGTCGCGTGATCGCCGCGTAGAGAATCGTCATCGGGTTCGCCGTGTACCAGCTCGCGTTCGTGCCCGGCCAGTCGGATCCGAAGAGTAGCGGCACGCCGGCATCGTGAAAGGTCTTGAACGCATACGCCCACTTCGCGCGATCGCCAATGCGCTGCTCCATCCACCGCATGTCGTCGATTGCGTGGTATGGCTGAACCTCGGCGATGATGCCGAGCCGCTTGTAGCGCTGTGCGACCTCGGCGTTACGGATCACCTGCGAGTGGATGATGCGCCAGCGCCGCTCCTTCGGGCCGTTGGTCGTCATCACCTTCTCCATGATGGTGAGGACAGTGTCGATCGCCTGGTCGCCGATCGCGTGTACCGTCGCCCACCAGCCCGCGGAGTCGAGGCCGAACAGTAGACGCTCCATGTTGCCGGCGGGCTCCATGCCGGAGCCGGGCCCGTCGGTCGCCGCGGTGTTCGTGCTGTCACGCCATTCGCCGCGCTTGCCCGAATGCAGCTGCGGCTCGTAGAACCGCGCGGTGGAATTCCCCTGGATGCCGTCGACGAACCCCTTGAGCGCGCGAATGCGGATCCAGTCGTCGCCGAACCCTGGCGCGATCCCGGCATACGTTAGGCGGCTCCACTTGTCGAGCGTCGGGCGCGCGAACACACGCACGTCGAGCTCACCGCGACGCTTTAGCTCCGTGTATACCGGAAGCTGAAACGGCGGCGTGATGTCGTGGATAGTGGTGACGCCAAGCTCGGCGAGGTGACGCTCGGCCGCGCGTGCCTCGCGAAGCCGCTGGTCGAACGTCTTGGGTGCGATCGCGGCGCGAACGCGCGCGAGCGCCGAATCGGCGACGCGTCCCGTCGCCTGACCGTTGGCGCACTCCAGTCCCGGGACCAGACGGGAACACGCGAGGCCCGCGCGCTCGAGCGCGATGCCGTTCGCCAGCCAGGCACTGCGGTCCCACCGATTGAGCAGGATCGGCGTCGTCCCGCTCACGGAGTCGATGATCGAGCGGTCCGGTGAGAACCGCGCCTGACGAGGTTGCGTCGATGGTGCCCCCGTGCTGTTCTGCGGGGCGTCCTCGTAGGCACCCCAGTCGCCGCCCGTGAGCCACGCGCCAGGGCTCATGCGTGCGACGGCAGCTTTCACGCGTTGCGCCAGCGGCGCCGCGGTACTGACATCGAGCAGGTTCGCGCCAATGAGCAGCGCGCCCGCCTGGTTGAAGTGCGTGTGGTCGTCGATGAAGCCGGGCGTCAGGAAACGACCGCCCGCGTCGATCACACGCGTTCGCGCCGTGCGGTGCGCGTCGGCCTGGGCGTTCGTGCCGACGACAATGAGGCGCTCGCCACGAATCGCGACCGCTTGTGCGCGCGGTTTGAGCGTGTCGCCGGTCCAGATGCGGGCGTTGCGAACGATGACGTCGGCTTCCTGCGACTGCGCCACGCCCGGCAGCGCTGCCGCACACGCCAACGCGAGGATCGTCGGACGAATCGATGGCATACGGACCCGTGGGTTGTGCCCCGCACGTGGTGGCGGGGCTACCCACAATAGTAGTCACGCCATCAGGGCGAAGGCCTCACGATCGCCACCAGTTCCGACCGCTCGTGCCCGGCGCTCGGCGCCATTTCCAGCACCAGCCCTGTGCCCGGACAGTAGAACTTGTGCTCGCGAGACGCGTTCTCGAGCGGCGACCAGTCCACGGTCTCGAGGCACCCGGTGAACGAACCGTAAGGCGTGTCGACCTTCGCGTTGAGCCCGATGATCTTCGCGACGTCTTCCGCCGTGCCGGCGAGGAACTCCTGCTGGTACGTGCTCCCTTTATGGGCGGCAGGATCGGCCCACATGATGATGCCAGGCAGTGCTCCATTCACGCCCGCCTCCCACGATCCCCCGGTCGATACGCACTGTCCGTTCTCGATCTCGCACGACTGTTCGCCGAGGTACCAGACGTTGCCCTCGGTGTCCTGCGCGTACCAGTCGAACGTGTCTTCGGTCAGGTCTCCCTCGAGGAACACCTGATCGTGCACGACCGTGACTGCCACGCCGAGGATCGTCTTCGCCTGGCTCGTGACTTCGACGGTGTTCGTCTCCACGCCGTCGGCCGTCTCGGTCCGGTACTCGAACGTGGTGCCGGGGATGAGCGGATAGTAGGGATTGTCGATGACGGAGACGAACTGGCCAGCGCCGGGGAAGGTCGGCAGGGTCGCCTGCGTGGCGTTCACCTCGTTAGGCGGCGCGGCGGCTGGGCTCGTCGGGCCGGGTTCGCCGCACGCGCCCGCCAGGAGCGCGAGGGCTGCGATCGTCGTTGGGAGCGCCGCGTATCTCGTTTGCGTCATCATGGTTACCTCCGTTCTGGTTCTCTCGTGTCGGCCACACCGAGCCGCTGACCAAGGAACCGTTAGCTCGCCCGGTTTGTGACACGTGGGGCGGTCTTCCCCTGGCTTCAGGTCGGCGGCATACTCGCGGCCATGACGCGATTTCACCCTCGGTTGCCATGGCATCGGAGCCCACGAGCTGCCCACATCGCGCTTGCGGTGGCTGGCGGGATCCTCGCGGGCAGGGCTGTCGCGGCACAGAACCCTCCACCCCGTGCGCCGGGGACGCCGAACGCTGTCGATACGACGGCGACGACCATCGCGTCCTTCCCGCTCGGCACCTCGCCGATCGAGCTCCGCGGTGCCGCTCGCCCCGGGATGTACCTCGCCGCCGTCGGGCGTCGTGCGATCGCGATGGGAACGGAAGATGGCCGGCTCGAGCTCTGGTCGTGGCCGATCAAGTGGATGCACGACCTCGAGCTGTCGTTCCGCGTCCCGAAGTACACCGAGCCGATCTCCGGCCGTGCGGTCGCGCACTCCGTCATCGAGCGACCCGAAGGCGTCACCATCGAGTACGCGTACGAGCAGTTCACGGTCCGTGAGCACATCTTCGTCCCGCTCGACCTCCCTGCGGTGATCGTTCTGCTCGAGGTCGACGCGATCCGTCCGCTCGACATCATCGCCACCTTCGCGCCCGACATTCACTTCGCCTGGCCCGCGTCGCTGGGCGGACAGTACCTCGTGTGGGAGCAGAACGCGCGCGCGTTTCTCTTCTCGGAGGGCAAGCGGTCGATCAACGCATTCTTCGGTTCACCGGCCGTGACGCAGGCGTCGGACGTGCCAGCCCACATGCTCGCCGCCGCCCCGCCGCAGCTCGTGTTAGGCGTCGGCAGTGATACCGACCGCTACACCGCGCCGCGACTCGGCGAGCCGCCCGGGCACAACGTGAACCTGCACACGGCGTACATCCCGATCGTGCTCGCCGGCGGGGCGATGCCGCGCGACTCGGCGCTGGCGATGTACCGGGCGCTCATCGCGCCCGGTGCGGCCGAGCGTGAATGGAAGCGGCGTGTGGCACACGCCGATTCGCTGCGCCGCACGACCTTCTCGCTCCACTCGCCTGATTCGCTGCTCGACAGAGCCGTGGAGTACGCGAAGGTGAACCTCGACGAGTCGTTCGTCTGCAACCCCGACCTCGGCTGCGGGCTCGTTGCCGGCTACGGACTGTCCGGCGCGGCGAGCGACCGGCCGGGCTTCGGATGGTTCTTCGGTGGCGACGCGGCGATCAACTCGTTCGCGATGACGGGCGCGGGCCTCGCGCCACTCGTGCGCGACGGCGTCTTCAGGTTCTTCGCGCAATTCCAGCGGGCGGACGGGAAGATCACGCACGAGATCTCGCAGGGCGCGAAACGGGTCGACTGGTTCGGCTACCCGTATGCGTTCTACCACGGCGACACGACGCCGTTCTGGATGCTCGCGTTCGGTGAATACTGGCGGCAGACCGGCGACACGGCGCTCGTCCGCGAGCTGTGGCCGAACCTGAAGCGCGCGTACGACTGGTCGCGCAAGACCGACACGAACGGCGACGGGCTGATGGACAATCCGGCGGCCGGAGCTGGCGCGCTCGAGGTGGGCGACCTGCAGATCGGCATCCTGTCCGATGTCTACCTCGGCGGTGTCTGGGTGGCGTCGCTGGAGCGATTCGCGGCCATGGCGAGCGCGTTAGGCAGGCGGCCCCTCGCTGACAGCGCGCTCGAGATCCGGTCGCGAGCAATCCGGACGCTCGAGGCGAAGCTGTGGAACCCTGGCGTGGGCCAGTACGCGTTTGCGCTGCTGCAGGACGGGTCGGTGAACTCGAACCTCACGGCCTGGCCGGCGACGGCGATGTCGTTTGCCGTGTTCGACTCCACCCGCGGGGCGGAGATGGGAACGCGACTCGCGTCGTCCGACATCATGACTGACTGGGGCGCACGACCCCTGAGCGCGACCAGCACACTGTTCGATCCGCTGCATTACAACAACGGTGCTGTATGGCCGTTCGTGACGGGCTTCGTGTCGCTCGCGCAGTATCGGTATCACAATGCGCAAGCTGGCCTCTTCGCGCTCCAGGCGATCGCACGCACCGGGTTCGATCAGTCGCTCGGCCGGAACCCGGAGGTGATCTCGGGGCGCCTCTACAAGCCGCTTGACACGGCGGTCCCGCACCAGTTCTTCGCGACATCCATGGTTCTCACTCCGCTGCTTCGTGGTCTGCTCGGCATCGACGTCGATGTGCCTCGAGGCCGCGTGACGCTTGCGCCGCACCTCCCGCCCGGGTGGGATTCGGTGAGTGTGGACAACGTGCCTGTCGGCCGAAACACCATCTCGTTCACGCTGCGCCGGACGGCCAGCGGGATGACCGCGGCGGTGCGACGAGGTGGCCCGGATCGGTCGCCGCTGGAGGTCGTGTTCTCGCCGGCGCTCCCGTTAGGTGCCCGTGTCTCCGGACGTGGCGTGACCTCGACTGCGACGCCAGGCGACGTTCACGTGACGACAGGCGCGCGGATCACGGATTCGTCTTTCTTCGAGGTGCAGTACACCGGCGGATGGGCGATCCTGCCGCCCGTCATGTCAGCGCCAATCGGCGGACGTTCCCGGGCACCGCGAGTTCTGAGTGAACGGCTCGTCGGATCCGGTTCGGGGGGGTACCGCTATGTGATCGGGCTCGAAGGGTTGAGCGGGCAGCGCTACACGTTCGCGGTCCGCGCGCCTGACGAGGCGATGGCTGCGGCGCTGGAGGCGACGGCCACCGCGAGCGCCTCGGTACAGTTCGGACCGAAGAAACCAGGTATGCTCCGGACCGTGGAGGTTATCTTCCCGTCCGCTGGAGCGAACGCCGACGGCTACACGAAAACAACGTTGACACTCACTGGCGCGCCGAAACCATGAGCATGCCCCACCTGCGCCGCGCGATCGGCGCGCTGCTGCTTGCCCTCGGACCTCTCGCGGCGTGCGGGCGATCCGACACCGCTTCCGACACGACACGACCTTCCGCCAAGGCCCCCGACGTGAGCCCTCTCGATTCAATCGTGGCGCCGTCAGGCGCCCGAGTGACGCGCGCCGCCTACGGTACGCTGCCCACAGGCGAGCAGGTTCACGTGTTCACCATGAGGAACGCCCGCGGGATCGAGATGCGGGTGCTCGACTTTGGCGGGATCATCGTCTCACTCCGCACACCCGACCGCACGGGCAACCCCGGCGACATCGTCCTTGGCATGGATGACCTCGCGGGATACGTGAAGAGCAGTCCGTATTTCGGCGCGATCGTCGGCCGCTACGCGAACCGAATCGCGAAGGGGGCGTTCACGCTCGACGGAACGACTTACAAGCTCGCCGTGAACAACGGACCTAACGCGCTACACGGTGGCCTCAGGGGGTTCGACCGGGTGGTGTGGCAGGCGGAGCCGAGTGCCGATAGCAGCGGCGCGCGTCTCGTGTTTCGGTACACCAGCGCCGACGGTGAGGAGGGCTATCCTGGTACGTTGCACGCGACGGTCACCTACACGCTGACGGATGGGAACGAGCTTGCGATCGAGTACCAGGCCACGGCCGATAAACCGACGCCCATCAACCTGACGAATCACTCGTACTTCAACCTCGCGGGCGAGGGATCGGGAACGGTGCTCGATCACGTGTTGACGATCGACGCGGACCGCTACGTCCCAGTCGACTCGACGTTCATCCCGACGGGCGATCTGGCGTCGGTCGCGGGAACGCCGTTCGACTTCCGCAAGCCGACGCCGATTGGCGCGCGCATCGATCAGCCGGACCAGCAACTGAAGAACGGCCACGGTTACGACCACACGTTCGTGTTGAACCGACCCGCGGGAAGTAGCGGGCTCGTTCACGCCGCGCATGTGGTGGAGCCGACCAGCGGGCGCACGCTCGACGTGGCGACCACAGAGCCGGGCGTACAGTTCTACACCGGGAACTTCCTCGACGGGAAGGTGGTGGGAAAGAACGGCCACGCGTACCCGCGGCGAGGCGGGTTTTGCCTCGAGACTCACCATTATCCGGATTCACCTAACAAGCCGCAGTTCCCATCCACGGTCCTACGGCCCGGCGAGACGTATCACTCGCGGACGGTGTTCACGTTCGGCGTCGCGAACTAGCATCTTGGCACGCACGGTTCGGCAGAGCGTCAGCGCGGAAGCACGCGGAGAACGGCACGCTGACGCACGCGGATCGCTCCTTGGCGGCGCGATCTCCTGTCGCAACGAGCCGTGTTTGTGAATGGAACAGCCTCGGGAGGCCACATCAGATCGTCCCGAGGCTGTTCAACAAAGAATCCCGGCCGCTTGGGCGAGGAGCCTTACTGGCTCACGGATCGATCCGCGTGTGTCCGCGTCGCGCGCGTCAGCGCCGCGCTCCGCGTTCATCCGCGCTGACGCTTTTAGCCAGCTCTGCGACGGAGCCCGTGGCTAGCGGGAACGCCGCACGACGCTCGTGTATTCAGGTTCCACGTTCTCGAAGAACAACCCCCGGAACTGGCCCGCCCGCATCGGGGGAACCTCGAGCTCGAAGCGATGCGGCCGATCCGGCTCAAGCCGCGAGACATCCGCGTAGAACCCGACGAACGTCGACGGCACCACGCGCACCGCCGTATACGCTTTGCGCATCTCGACCGGCTGGCCGTCAATGCGCAGCCGAACGTCCCACTTGTCGTTAGGCTCCGCGAACTGCGCATGGAGGAGTAGCCGGTCCGGCACGAGCCACGTCGTCAGCGAATCCTCCGCTGTCCACGGGATCGGCCACGACCGCTTCCGCGCGGCGAGCTGGTCGAACACGCGCTTCGGAATCGCGAACTCTCCGCGGATTGTGCCACCGGTGAACGTCGACTCGCCAACGACCGCCGCCTCGAGTCGCCGGAACTCCGCACCGTCGAAGGCGACTTTGAGTTCCACGACATCACCCTGGCGCGTAGGCGCGACATCGACACCGTTGACGCTCGCTCGAACAACACGCGCGCCATGTGGCACAGCCACGAGGAGCGTCACCGTGGTGCCAACCTCTCCGCGCACGTCACGCACGCTGAGCACGCCGTTCTCGAGCCCCACCCGGCCCGGGGCGTTGAACAGTACTGGGGCGGTCACCGGAGTCGCGGGCTGGATTTCGAGCACTCGCGCCGATCCGCCATCGATCTCGACTGACACCGCGTCGCCCGCGCGCCACGTACCCTCTCCAGCTTTTCCGATTCGTGCACCCTCGGTCGGGTAGAGCTCGCGCAGCACGAATCGACCGGTGCCGCGAAAACCGATCGACTCGTCGAGCGTGAGGTTCGCCGTCAACCGCCGAGCATCGGGATTGATCAGGAAGACGAAGCCACGATTCCCAACGATTGCCGACGTTCCATCGATCTTTCCGAGCGCCGGCTGGCCCAGGATCGTGCGCGTGTGGCGCAAGTACTCCTTGTTCTCGACGGTCCACTCGAGCCAACGCCGCAACCACGCGCGATCGCTCGGTGAGAAGTTGGCGCGCTCCGCGCTGTCGCGAGCGGGTATCATGTTGAGGACGTTGTTCCACCCACCCACCGCGATCGATGACAGGAGCGAGTATCGCCAGCCGAGGTAGTCCCAGTCGCGCACTCGGTAGGGAAGAATTACCACGCCACGATCCGCGGTCTTCATCGACGGCATCTCGTCCTGATCGTTGGATCGGGACGTCTGGTGCGTGATGAACGCCGGCACGATCTCGCTCGGCGCAAACTCGTAGTTGCGATACCGATAGGCTGTGTAGCGCTCGCGGTCCGCGGACACGCGGTCGAAGTGAAGGTCGGGGTACGGCGTGAAGCTCTCGGGCTGCTCGTCGTGGAATGTCGGGTGCGGGTAGCTGCCGGCGAGCCAGCCCCATGGCCCGTACAGGTGATACGCCTGTCGCCCGTCGATCACGATGTCGGGGACACGGCGGCGCAGCTCCTCCATCACGCGGCGCCAACCCGACCACTGTGCATAACGACTGCTGCCCTCGAACGTCAGGAAGGTGTGGTCGAAGGCATAGCCAGCGATGCCGGTACGACGGTGGAACGCAACCAGCTCCTCGATGAGCCAGTCCTGGAGCGCCCTGTTCGCCAGGCTCGCGCCCTGTCGTTTCGGATCACTGCGCGTGGGAACGAGCCATTCGGGATTTTGCGAGAAGGGCAGGACGGGATACACGTACGCCAGCAGGCCAAGGCGCTTGCCTCGAGCGTAGTCGAGCATCTCCTTCACGCTCGGCGGGACGGGGCTCGTTCGCGGGTTCCACTCGTTCTTGCGGATCTTCTGGCCGAGCCCGAGCCACAGCACGTGCTCCCAGCTCCAGTCGTCGACGCTGTCTTCGCGCCGTGAGAGCGCGGAATTCGACGGCGCATACAGGACGTATTGCGCACCTAACGCGGCCGCCTGGTCGATCAGGCGGCGATATTCAGCGCGGCCTTCGGGGGTCCCGGTGTCGATCTGGTAGTCGTTCGCGCACCAGCCGACGAACACGTTGATTGGTGTTGCAGGCCGGTAGAGCAGGAACGAGCGGACCATGTTGGTGAACGCAGTGACTTCCGCCTCGTCGAGTCCCGGCCGCTCCGGCACCGGCGGCGATTGCCACTCGGGAGTCATCGCCGCTGGTACCGCCCTGCCAGACAGTCGCACCGGCGCGATCAGCGCCCGGTCCGTCAGGAAGGGACCATACGTGGATCGCCATTCCGTGTCGGGTGCATAACGAATTGCGAGCGCGCGTCCGTCGCGCCGAGCGGCGAGAAACGGGTTCTGCACCACGACGAGCAGCGAATGCGACTGATCGAATCGGACGGCCGAGCCGTACACGCCGGTCTGGAGGTTCGTTCGTGCGCTCGGTGGCTCGTAAAAGCTCGTGGGCGAGTCGTCGAACGTCTGGCGTATGAGCTCGATCTCCCTCACGCGGAAGCTATCCGCGACGGGGACGGTCACTTCGATCTGTTTACTGAGGAATCCCCAGTCGGGGCGGAGCTCGTACCGAACTGTGACGGCCACCGGCGACGCGTAGTAGCGATAGGTCACGCGCTGGGATTCGACCTGGATCGTCAGCGGTGCGTCGGAGTCTGTCAGCGTCTCGTCGTTGACCGTGACGCTGAATCCGTCCGCTTCGAGACCATAGCGGTGGCCCCCGGACAGATCGGTGAGCGCTCGAAGTCCGCGCTTGTCGAACTCCGCGCGGATGTGCGCATTTGCCAGCGTCTGTGCAGTGGCTTCGTGTGCCACTGCGCCGAGGGCGATGCCGATCGCCCACCGATGAATCGATTGGAGGGTCATGTCCACGTAACGATGCACACGACCCGCATCTTCTGCCACGCACCCTCAGCGGCAACGAACGCCGCGGCTCACAAGAACCACGACCGCTGGAAACGCAGACGACGCTACGCGCCGGGCGCTGAGGACGCTGTCTTTGGTTCCCTCGAACAAGGCTCAGCGTCTTCCGCGGCCGCACGAAGTGCGGTCTGCGTGTTCAGCGGTGGTGGTTTCGCTTTTGGTGTGCGACTTAACCGGTCATCACTTTAGCCAAATCGGTCCTCGCCGCACGGCGCGCCGGGATGAGACTCGCGCCGATCGCCACAGCGGCAGTCACGCCAACGACAGTTCCGAACGTCAACGGGTCTGTTGGCGTAACGCCTTGAAGCATCGTAGTCATCGTGCGTGTCAACGCGAGCGCGACCCCCACTCCGACGATCAACCCGGCGCCTGCCTGACGCACGCCGCTCCCGAGGCTCAGCAACAGCAGATTCCTGGGCGTCGCGCCTAACGCAGCACGGATACCGAACTCCTGGGTGCGTGACGCGACCACCTGTGACACGATCCCGAAGATCCCGATCGCCGAAAGCACCAGTGCGAGCACGCCAAAGAGACCGAGCAGCTGCATGGCGAACCGCGGCGCCGCGATCGCCTGCTGCACGACCTCGTTCATCGACCGCACCTCGGAGATCGGCAGCCTCGGATCGAGCCCCTTGACGACGCCGCGCACCGGGTTGATCAACTGCTCCGGCCTCCCGGTACCGCGAACCACGAGCGTCATGTTCCGGCTCGTGTTGCCCGGGCTCGTCGCGAACTGCGGCTGCGGGGCGTAGAACTGGGCCTTCACCTCGCGGGTGAGCCCGTTGTGCTTCACGTTGTCCACGATCCCGACGATCGTGTACGGTGGATCCTTCGCATCCTGGCCGCCGATTCTCACGTGGGCGCCTAACGCCTGACGACCCTGCAGGTAGAGCTCCACGAATCGGCGGTTGATGATCATCGCCGGCGGCGCGGTCATGACGTCGCGGTCGTCGAAGAATCGGCCCTCCACGAGGCGCAGCCCCATCGCCTCGAAGTAGCCAGGCGTCACGATCTGCCAGTCAGCGGGCGTGCCCTGGTTAGGCGCCGGCGTATAACCATCCACCTGGAGGCCCCAGTCGCCCATCTCGGTCGCGAGCGGCAGGATGCGCACGAGCCCCACCGCTTTCACGCCGGGCAATGCCGCCACCCGCCGACGCAGCTCGTCGTGGAATGCCGCGACGCGAATGGAGTCGGGGTACCACGCGGCGGGCGTCGACAGCCGCATCGTGAGGACGCCATCCGCCCGAATGCCGGCATCGATCGCGAACAGATTGACGACGCTGCGGATCATGAGCCCCGCGCCCACGACGAGCACTACGGCCAGCGCCACTTCCGCGGCCACGAGCGTTTGACGCCAGCGGAGCCGGCTGTGGCCCGCGGTCGCCGTACGACCGCCATCGCGCAGCTCCGTCTGCGGCGCCACCGAAGTCGCCTGCATGGCGGGCAGAAGTCCGGCGATCAACGCGGCCAGGACGGCAGCTCCTAACGCGAATCCGAGCACCCAGGGATCCAGCCGAGCCTCGGCCACCCGAGGCAGAGCTGCCGGGGCGTTGTGTCGGACGAGCCACACGCCGATCGCGGCCAGCACCACGCCTAACGCTCCACCCATCCCGGCGAGCACCACCGTTTCTGTGAGCATCTGACGCGACAGCCGCTGTCCACCAGCACCGAGCGCGACCCGCAGCGCCATTTCACGGCGTCGCTGTTCGCCACGAACGAGCAGCAGCCCCGCGACGTTGGCGCACGCGATGAGCAAGACGAACCCGACGGCCGCGAACACGACGAGCAGCACCGGCTTGAGCCGACCCGTCACCTGATCCTCGACGCCAACGGCGAATGCCCGGAACTGCTGCGCCTCGGGATACACGCCTTCCTTACGAAGCTGCGCGACGCGATCGGCGAGCTGCTTGTTGGCTTGCGCCACCGTTGCCCCGGCCCGCAATCGTGCGAGTCCGTAATAGCCATGGTTCCCGCCACCGGTTTGGAACTTCGGTCCGGGTATGGCGCCGTCGGACACGGCGTCGGCGCCTAACGGCAACCAGATCAGCGTCGGACCGCTCGCGCCGAAGTCGAGCGGGAGCTTGAACCCGGCGGGCATGACGCCAACCACGAGTGCCGCCTGGCCGTTCACCTGGATGGACTTCCCCACGACAGATGGGTCGGCACCGTAACGGCGCTGCCACACCTCATGGCTGAGGATCACCACCCTCGGGCCGTTCTGAATGTCTTCCGCAGCGGTGAAGCCGCGCCCTAACGAGGGTTGCACGCCGAGGATAGGCAGGA
>Ga0207662_10000620_pt1 | contig 15901 bp, 11 predicted proteins | sample KBSS33LmetaG_FD_184338 | JGI IMG/M metagenome (GOLD analysis project Ga0207662, IMG submission 184338) | Switchgrass rhizosphere microbial communities from Kellogg Biological Station, Michigan, USA - KBS S3-3L metaG (SPAdes) (version 2) | ecosystem: Host-associated > Plants > Roots >... | reverse complement strand
CGAGAATGGCCTCGCCGACGCGCAGGTTCTTGCTGACGGCGAAGAGGATCCGGTGGGGCAGGCCGGCGCGGACCAGGTCGACGCGGCGCCAGACGGCCTCGCGGCTCCAGAAGCCGAGGAGCTCGAAGTGGACGCGCGCGCCGTCGCGGGCGCGGACGAACGCGAGATCGGGGACGCAGACGCCGACGCCCGGAAGGTCCAGCACCGTCGGCGCGTGGTCGATGCGCCAGCCGCTGTCGAGCTTCTCGAACGCGCTGACGAACGCGGCGATCTCGTCGGGAAGCGATGGCTCGGCGGCGGCCGCGGCGACCGCGCCACCGCCGATGCGGAAGCGGAGCGGGCGGCGGTCGGCGCCCCAGCGGACGTCCGCCTCGATCGACCAGACGTCGCACGCCGCGATCGCGGGCAGGGCGAGGCCGAGCTGGAGGCCGTAGCGCGTGCTCCCCTGGAACAGGCTGAGCGGGCCGTCGAGCGCGATCGTGTAGCCGCCGTCGCCCGTCGCGGTGATCGTCGCGAACAGGCGCTGGAACTTCAGCGTGCGAAACAGCGCCCGGTAGGTCCCCGCGTCGCGGGCGCGCACCTTCGCCTCGACGCGCGTCGCGCGCAGCAGCACGGCCTGGGCCTCGCAGAGCTCGAACCCGGCAGCGAGCGCGGCCGGCAGCCGGCCCGCGAACGACAGCAGCCGCTGCCGCGCCGGCCGATCGCCGTAGAGACCCGCCTCCAGCGCCTCGGCGGTCGTCCCGCGCTCGCGCGCCGCCGCGTCGAGCAGCGCGCCGCGGTCGAACGGCCGGCTCGGCGACGCCTCCCGCCGCTCCGCGGCCGCGCGCCGGAAAATCTCGCGGCGCAGGGTCGCGGCCGTGTCGGCGTCCGGCTCCTCGAACGTGCAGCCGTCGGCGACCAGTTTGCGCACGGCGGCCACCAGACGGCGCTCCGCGCCCGGCGCGTCGGCGGCCGTCACGCAGTCTTCCAGCGCGTCGTCCAGTTGCTCGCGCGTCGACCCGACGTGCGCGCGCGCGATCTCTCCGAACGCCGCCGCCAGCGCCTCGATGCGCGCGCGCCGCCGCGGATCGGCGGGGATCAGGCGCAGCTCGTCGCCGCGCCGCCGCGCTCCGACGAGGTCAGCGGTAAGCACTGTGGTCGCGCCGCCGCGCGCTGGTGGAGGTTTCGGTGGTTCCCGCCGTCACGAGCTCGTAGAGCAGGGCGCGCTTGCCCTCGCGGGCGCGCAGCACGCGGCCGAGACGCTGCACGTGCTCCCGCACGGACGCGCTGCCCGATACGACGATCGCGACGGCGGCGTCCGGGATGTCGACGCCCTCGTTCAGCACCTTCGACGTGACGATCGCGCCGTAGCCGCCGTCGGCGAGGCCCGCGATGATCTCGCTGCGTTCCCTCACGCGCGTCTCGTGCGTGATGATCGGGACCAGAAACCGCCGCGAGATCTCGTAGGCGGTCGCGTTGTCCTGCGTGAACAGCAGCGTGCGGTCCTCGCGGTGGCGATCCAGCAGCAGCCCCACGTAGTCCAGCTTGGCCGGCGCCGCGAAGGCGATGTCGCGCTGCCGGCGATAGGCCGCCATCGCGCGCCGTCCGTCCTCGCTGCGCGCCGCGCGGATGACGAAGTCGGACCATCCCGTCGGGCTGGACATGCGGATGCCGTTGCGCGCGACGAAGTCGCGGTAGATGCCGCGCGCCTCGTCGTGCGCCCGCCGGTCGTCAGGCCCGAGCTCGACGGTCAGGCGGACGGTGTCGTAAGGCGCGAGGTAACCGCCGTCGCTCGACAGATCGACGATGTCCTTCCTGTAGATGATCGGACCGACCAGGTCGTCGAGATCCGAATGGCGGCCGTCGGCGCGCTCGGGCGTCGCGGTCAGGCCCAGGCGAAACGGCGCGACGCACGCGCGCGCCGCCACGGCGTAGGCGGGCCCCGGCAGGTGGTGGCACTCGTCAAACACGACCAGCCCGAACCGATCGCCGAGATGCTCCATGTGCAGGTGGGCCGAGTCGTACGTCGACACCGTCAGGGACCGGACGTCGTACTCGCCCCCGCCGATGACGCCCACCGGGACGCCGAACGTCGTGCGCAGCACGTCGTACCACTGGCGGACCAGGTCCAGCGTCGGCGCGACGACCAGCGTGCTGCGACGCCGATCGTCGATCGCCAGGCAGGCGACCCAGGTCTTTCCCGCTCCCGTCGGCAGCACCACCACGCCGCGGCATTGCCGCGCCCGCCAGGCGGTCATCGCCTCGGCCTGGTAGGGGCGCGGCTCGCGGTGCACGCGCGCGCCCAGCCCCAGCTCGCCATAGGCGCGCGCGCGGTCCTCGACCTCACCGTCGGCGCGCGCGAGCGCCCGCCGCAGCGTCGCGTACGCGGACGCGGGCGCGCGGAAGCACGCCGTGCGCGGATCCCACAGGCATTCGGGCGGCGCCGGAGCGCCCGCCGGAAGTCCGGTGACCTCTATCGTGCCGCCGCGGAACGCGAGTGTGGGCAGTGCGGCGGTCCTTCGATCAGGCCGTGGGGAAGCGGAGCTGGAACGCGTTCACGGTCTGGGCCGCGGCGCCCTCGATGCCGAGGGTGCCCGTGTTGAGGACCATGTCGTAGTTGTTCGGATCGGTGAGGTCGGCGTTGTAGTGGTGGCGGTTGAAGGCGACGCGCTCCCCGTCGATGCGCAGCACCTTGGCGCGCGCGTCCGCTTCCGACAGCGCGTCGCGCTCGGCGATGCGCGCGACGCGCACCTCCAGCGGGGCGATCACGCGCACCCGCAAGGTGGTCTTGGTGTCGAGCATGAAGTGCGCGCCGCGGCCGATGATGACGCCCTTGCCGTGACGGGCCAGCGTCAGCACGACGTTGGACAGGTTGCGCAGATAATCGGACGGCGCGAACACGCCGCGCTTGATGAGCCCTGCGACCCATTCCGCGATTCCGTCCTGCACGCGTTCGTCCAGCGACTGCACGACCTGCAGGCGCACGTGCGCCTTGTCGGCGATGTCGTTGATCAGCTCGTCGGAGTAGAAACCAAAGCCGAGCCGCTCGGCGACCATGCGTCCCATCGCAGCGCCGAACGCGCCGTACTGGCGCGAGATGCAGATGGTCGGACGCTGGACGTTGCCCTCGACGCCCTTGCGCTCGCGGATGCGGCGCTCCTCTTGCCAGAGCAGGATCTGCCGGTCCACGAAGTGATCGATGCTGCCGACCATGCGCCACCTCCTGCGAAGTCGTTCACGCTACGGCTGGGCCGCGGTGCCGTCAAGGCCGGTGATCGCGTAGTCTTTGCCCGTGGACCACGTGCTGCGGACAACGTCGTCACCGACGCAGGCCGGCGACTGGGAGCTGGTCCTGGAGGCTGCTGCCATCAGGCACCGGGTCGATGAGCACGCCGGCCATTTCGCCCTCGTGATCGACGAGGCGGACGTCGGGGCCGCCACCCAGGCGCTGGCCGGTTTCGACGAGGAGGGCGCGCCCGAACAGCAACCGCCCGCGCCCGACGCGGGCTGGAGCCCGCTGGGCGTGCTTTGCGCGGTCGGACTCACGGCGATGTTCCTGGTGTCCGGCCCGAGCAATCGCGCATCGGTCTGGTTCACCGCCGGATCGGCGCAGGCCGACCTCATCCTGCATGGCGCTTGGTGGCGCGCGGTCACCGCGCTCACATTGCACGCGGACTGGCTCCACCTGGCGAGCAACGCGCTGGCGGGCCTCGTGTTCATGTCCGCGGTCGGACGCTGGCTGGGCGGCGGGCTCGGCGGGATCCTGATCCTTGTGACAGCGACCGCCGGAAACTTCCTGACCGCCGTTCGTCATCGCGGACATCACGACTCGATCGGGGCGTCGACCGCGACGTTCGCGGCGCTCGGTCTCATCGCCGGATTACAGGTGGCGCGGCGTCTGCAACTTCGTACGCGGCCCGGCTACTTCTGGGTTCCGATCGGCGCGGGCCTGGGACTCTTCGCGATGCTCGGCGTTGGCGCCGGAACGGACTACTGGTCGCACCTGCTCGGTCTCGGCTCCGGGATCGTGTTCGGTGCCGGCTGGGCCGTGTTGCAACTGCGGCGTGGCTGGCGGGCGCCGTCGTGGCCCTGGCAGGTCCTGCTCGGAACGCTCACCATCGGAATCATCGCGGGCAGCTGGCTGATCGCGTTCCGCCACCTGCACTAGATCGTCTTTCGGACACCTCGTTGCGGACGGCGGCGCCTGCTCGCCGGAAGACTCCGGCGAGCAGGCAGCCGACGCCCAACCCCAGTGACGATTACCGGCTAGGTTCCTCCCGCGCCGCCAACGCCGCCGCCTGCGCCACCCGCACCGCCGCCGGCGCCACCTGCGCCACCCGCGCCACCCGCGCCTCCCGCGCCGCTACCGGTGAAGAAGTAGTAGTCGGCGGAGTACGGGATGCGCGTTTCCGTCGTGACGGTGGTCGAGTCGCAGGTGCCCGTCGCGTTGCCGCCGGCGGTGTTGAGCCGCTGGATGTACGTGACGTCGCTGAAGACGCCGGTGCCCGAGTGCGTCGTTGCCATCAGGAGCAGCCACTGGACCGAGCCCGCCGGCACCGAGTTCACCCCGTTGACCTTCGCCCCGTTCACGACGCTGGCGTCGACGGTGGAGGTCCAGTTCGGCCCCAGACCGTGGGTGCCGACCTGAGTGAAGGTCGAGTCGTACAGCACCGCATCGGGCTGCTTGAGCACCCACGAATAGGTCGTGGTGCCGCTGCCGCCCGCGCCACCCGCACCGCCAGCGCCGCTCGCGCCGGCCGTGGCCGCCGTGCAGGTGTAGACCTGCGCGCCGATCGCGTGGTCGTGGATCTTGAACGTCACGCCGCTCGGCACCTGGATGGCGGTCGGCAGGTTTCCGGGTGGCGTCGCCCATTCCGTCGTCGATGCGCCGCCGTTGTAGAAGTAGTAGTCGGCCGTGTAGGGCACCTTCGTTTCCATCGTGACGGTGGTCGAGTCGCAGCCGGTCGCCGGTGCCACGCCCCCGGTCGTGTTCACGCGCTGCACGTAGGTGACGTCGCTGAACACGCCCGTGCCGCCGCTGTGTCCGGTGGCCCGCAAGAGAAGCCACTGGATCGCGCCGGAGGTCGGCGAGTTCTCCCCCCAGACCTTCGCGCCGGTGACGACGCTGGTGTCGACGGTGGAGGTCCAGTTCGGGCCCGCGCCGTGCGTGCCGACCTGCGTGTTGCCGTCGTAGAGCTTCGCGTCCGGCTGCTTGAGCACGTACGAGTACGTCGTGCCGCTGCCGCCCGCGCCGCCCGCGGCGCTGCCGCCCGCGCCGCCCGGCGAGCTCGCCGTGCACGTATAGATCTGGTCGCCCATCGCGTGCAGGTGGAACTTCACCGCCGCGCCCGCGGGCACGTTCAACGTCGGAGGCAGGTTCGCGGGACCGCCGGTCCCACCGTTGCCGCCGCTTCCGCCGCCGCCCGCTCCCGCGGTGTTGCCGGCTGTTCCGGTGGTGCCGCCCGCTGCGCCGGCTGTTCCGGTGGTGCCGGCTGTTCCGGTGGTGCCCGCCGTGCCGGTGGTGCCGGCCGTGCCGGTGGTGCCGGCCGTTGCGCTGCCGCCGCCGCCGCCTGTGCCGGCCGATCCGGTGGTGCCGCCGCGGCCGGCGCTGCCGGTGGTGCCGGCCGTGCCGGTGGTGCCGGCCGTGCCGGTCGGCGAGCCGCCGCCCCCGTCGCTGCAGCCGAGCGCCGCGCCCATCGCGGCGACGAGCGCCAGCCCGACGAGCGTCGTGCCTGTACTGGTTGTCTTGGTCGTTTGTGCGTTCATCGAAAGGCTCCCTCCGCGCGGTTGACGAGCGTGTGGCGTCGGGGCCGAGGCCCCGCACCTGTTTTCCGCGGGGCTCATCAGCAACGACCGTGCCGCCCGCCGCCCGCGACAATCCGCGCCGCGCTCCGACCCGTCCTACAACTCGTCGGATCAAGTTGTAGGCCGATCAGACAACTTGTCGGACGGCGCGCCCGGCCGCGTCAGCGCGGGATGAACGAGACGTCGTCGACGCAGTAGAAGAAGGTCCCATAGGGGATCGTTTCGTTCGGGGACGCGACGACCCACTGGACGCTGAGAACCGTCGTCGGATCCCAGGGCTCCGGCGTCCCCCATCCCGGTTGCTGCGCGAGCTGAGCGAAATCGATCTCGTAGCGCATCCAGCCACTTGGCAGGTTCGGAAGCGGGGCCTGGTAGGTGTTGAAGCAGTTCGTCGTGCATGTGCCGCCGTACGCCGGGTCCTGGTCGGCAACGAGCGGCACCTGGACTCTGAAAGATGCGGACGGCGGGACGTTGCCGACGAAGAGGGAGAACCCGATGCCGCGGTAGGCGCTGACGTCGTAAGCCTTGTAGTCCTTGACGGGTACGAACCCGATGCCCGCTGTCGGATACCCGCTGCCGGACAACGTGCCTCGGATGCAGCTCGCGTAGCAGCTGCCGAAAGCGCCGTCGCAAGCCACGCGGAACGGTTCGTTCGGGCTCGGATCGGTCATCGTGGGGCCGGTCGCGTACACGAACCAGGCGCCGTCGCGCCCGTCGACGGGCGCGAGGTCGCTGCATTGCGATTCGAATCCCGAGACGGCGCTGGGCCGAGGCGATCCGCCCATGCAGGAATGCGGCGTGCACCGGGGCGCGGCGCACGTCAGGCCTGCGTCGGCGCCGCTCGTTCCCGCGCTGCCCGTTGTCTCGCCCGGACCGGGCCAGCCGCCAAGGTTTGGCGGCGGGCCGCCGGGAGTCGGCATGCCGCCGCTGCCGCCGCCGCCCGTGAACGCGGAGCCGGCGATGGCGCCGCTGCCCGGGCTGCCGCCGCGTGCGCTCGGGGCCGATACGCCCCCCTTGCCACCCGTGCTCACTGACGTGGAGCCCGCCGCGCCGCCGGCGCCGGTGTCGAGCGACCCGCCCGGCAGCGGCGGCACGCAGGCGCCGGTCATCAGGCAGAGAGCGATGGTTGCGAAGCGCATGGACCTTGCCTCTCGATCAGCAAACGGTCAGCAAGAGACGTGCCCGCGACTACTTGCGCGGGCGCGGGACGCCGTACTCGTCGAGGCGGGCGATCAGCGTGCTGCGCGCGATGCCGAGGATCTTCGCGGCGCGCGTCTGGCTGCCCGCGCACTCGGCCAGCACGCGCAGGATGCGCTCCTTCTCCTCGTCGGCGGCGCTGAGCGCGCCTCCGGTCGCGAAGCCAGCGGGCGCCGTCGGCCGCCCCGCCTCCAGGGGCGCCGGCGCAGCCGCGGGCGCGGGCGCGATCACCGGCGCCGAAGCCGCGAACGAGATCGAGTTGGCGGCCATGCTTTCGACCGGCAGGTGCTCGGGCAGGATCTCCGATCCCTCGCACAGGAGCACTGCGCGCTCGACGACGTTGCGGACCTCGCGCACGTTGCCCGGCCAGGGATAGTTCTCCAGCAGGCGCGCCGCGTCCGGCGACACGTCGGGGGGCGACCGGTCGCCCGCCTCCTTCGCGAACCGGGCGAGGAAGGAACGCACCAGCGGCAGGATCTCGGGGCGGCGCTCGCGCAGCGGAGGAAGGTGCAGGGTGATGCCGTTCAGGCGGTAGAAGAGATCGCGCCGGAACCTTCCCTCCGCGATGTCCGCCTCGAGGTCGCGGTTCGTCGCCGCCACGAAGCGCACGTCGATGGGCCGCGTCTTCAGGCTGCCGACGCGCTGGATCTCGCGCGTCTCGATCACGCGCAGAAGCTTCGCCTGCAGCTTGGCGGGCATCTCGCCGATCTCGTCCAGGAACACCGTGCCGCCCGGCGCCGTCTCGAGGATGCCCGCCTTCGCGTCGGTGGCGCCGGTGAAAGCGCCCTTCTCGTGCCCGAACAGCTCGCTCTCCAGCAGGCTCTCGGACAGCGCCGCGCAGTTCAGCGTCACGAACGGCGCCTTCGCGCGCGGCGACATGCGGTGAATCTCGTTGGCCATCACGTCCTTGCCGACGCCGGTCTCGCCGACGATGAGGACGCTGATCACGCCGCGCGCCGCGCTGTTGGCCAGCCCGTAGACCCGCCGCATGCGCGGATCCTCGACGATGACGCCCGCGATCGGGGCCGCCGCCTCGTGTCCGCGCAGCCGCTCGCTCGAGCGCGCGACCAGCGCCTCGGGCGTCTGACCGTCGCGCGGATGGCAGGCCATGCCGGTGCGGGCCACGATGCTCTGCGCGCGCAGGCGGCCGATCAGATCCCTGTTGATGGCGTTACCCAGATCGGGCGACGTCGCGGGGAGGAAGATCTCGTAGTCGCTGGGTCCGAACAGCGCCAGCATGTCCGACGTCCGGAGCGCCGGCGAGATGGTGTCGGCGATGATGCCCGCGGGCTGGCTACCCTCGACCGCGAGCCGGATGATCGCGAACGGCGTCCGCGTCTCGTTGGCGCGCACGCACTCCTCCTCGATGCGCGCCACGAAGTGCGTGTGCGGCCAGACGCGGCGGTTGCGCGCGGCCATCCGCGTCTCCTGCACCATCAAGATGGTGGAGCCGATCGTCACCGCCTCCCCGGGCACCACCGCGACCCGTTCCCCGTGCGCGAGCCCGACGTCGCGAACCTTGGTCCGGTTGATGCTGCCGATGTCCTCGATCTCGAACAGGCCGCCGTCGCCGACATGAAGCCGCGCGTGCAGCCGGGACGCGAGCGGATCAGTGATGCGGATGTCGGCGTTGTCCGCCCGGCCGATCGTCAGGTTGCCGCTCTTCGGCAGCGCCTGGGCCAGGAACAGATCCGGCCCCATGATCAGCAGATGAAACGCCGCAGGCGGAACCTGCAGCGGCATGTCGAACAGCGTGGTTAGAGAGCGCACGGATTCAAGCACGCGGCGGTGAAAAGCCAACATCGTGCCAGGATCTGCTCGCCTGGCAGATCGGGCGTCGCTTCGATCTTGAAGCGTGAATTTCGGTCAAGTTGTCGGCCCGGTCGGGCGAGTTGTCGGCCGCGCGTCGATCGCAACGCGCAACTTGCATCAGTCAATCCGCCCGCCGGACGACGTTTTGTCTGGCGCGACGTTTGCTCAGCGGCGAACCGTCGGACAACTCGTCCGGCGATTTGGCAGCAACTCATTGTTCTTTTCTTTACACTGGCGCCGCCGATGATCGCCACTCCAAAACCACTTCTGCTCCTGGTCCTGGTCGCGCTGACCGGCTGCGGCAAGTGGGCCGACCAGCAGTTCTGCGGCGATCCGCGCTGCGAGTGGACGGACCGGGAGTGGTCGCTCCTGGTGTCGCTGGCCAACCCGGAACCGCCCGAGGCGGACCAGTCGAACATCTACTGGGACCTGCCCGCGGCGCGGCAGCTCGGCCAGAAGTTCTACTTCGACACCGGTTTTTCGGGCCCGGCGACGCAGACTGATGCGATCAACCGACCGTCGCCGCCGGCCCGCCAGCCTCCGCTGACCGCGGACGGCGGCGCCACTTCCGGGTCGTCGATCAAGATCTCGTGCGCCACCTGCCACGATCCGACGCGCGGCGGCCACGACACCACTTCGGTGCCCGGCAACGTCTCTGTCGGCGCGGGCTGGACCGACGTCAACGCGTTGACGACCATCAACAGCGCGTACCGGAAGCTCGTATTCTGGAACGGCCGCATCGATTCACTCTGGGCTCTCAACGTCATCGTCTCCGAGAGCAACACGACCATGAACGGCAACCGGCTCGCGGTGGCGCACCGGATCTTCGACGTCTACAAGACCGAATACGAGGCCATTTTCGGCCCGATCGATCCCACCATCGGCACCGACCTGCTTCGCTTCCCGGCGAACGCCAAACCATTGCCGCCCACGAAGACCGACAACGGCGAGAAGGGCGTCTGGGAGAACATGGCGGACGCCGACAGGCAGACCGTCAACACGATCCTCGGGAACTGGGGCAAGGCGATCGCTGCGTACGAGTATGAGCTGGTCAGCGTCAACTCGCTCTTCGATCAGTTCGTCGCGGCAGGGAAGAGCTCGACGCTGATCCCGGGCGCGGCGAAGCGGGGTGCGCGGCTGTTCGTCGGCAAGGCGGGCTGCATCGACTGCCACAATGGGCCGCAGCTCACCGACGAGGATTTCCACAACGTGGGCGTCACCCAGATCGGCCTGGCGGTTCCGACGACGTCGCTCTGCACCGAGAAGTTAGAGAACGTCAACGAGGTGTGCGATTGCGTCGACGGCCCGCGCTGTCCCCCCTGGGGTGCGCTGGAGGGTCTGTGGCGTCTTCAGAGCGACGCCCGGTACAAGACGTGGCTGCGGAACGGCCCCTTCGGCGATCCGAGCAAGATGGACACCTCTCGCGACGCCTACCGCCAGCGCGCGCTGACGCCCGATCTCAAGGGCGCCTGGCGGACGCCGAGCCTGCGCAACGTCGCGCTGACCGCGCCGTACATGCACGATGGTTCGCTCGCGACGCTGGAAGACGTCGTCTGGCACTACAACACGGGCGGGCGCGGGGAGAGCGGCGAGCGCGTCGGCGATCCCGCCGCCGAGATCAAGCCGCTGGGCCTGACCGATCAGGAGGCCGCGGATCTGGTCGCGTTCCTCGAGACGCTGACCGGGGATCCGGTGCGGGCGAGCTGGGCGCAGGCCCCCAAGTGATGGCGACCCGCGCGCTGCGCTCGCTGTCGCTGACGTCGTTCCTCGCGCTCGTCGCCGCCGCCGCTCCGGCGCGCGCGCAGGATGATTACGCCCAGTCGCCTCCGGCGCCGGCCGCGCCACCGCCGGCTGACGACGCCGCCTCAACGGGCGGGAGCGCCGACGAGGCCGCGGAGGAGGGCGAGGAGACGCCGCCGCTCGAGGACGAGCACTACGAAGAGCTCAAGGAAGAGGTCCGCCAGCTGCGCGGCGTGGTCGCCGGCCGCAAGTCGTCGCTCACGATTTCCGGGTACGCCGACGTCGGCTTCTTCGTCCCGGAGGGCGACGGCAGCGGTTTCATCCAGGACGTCGGACCCCTCTCGAGCCGCCGATTTCCCAGGTACGCCGGCGACTACGGCTGGGTCTTCATGGGCGACATCCTGGCGCCGGCGATCAACTCACGCGGCGAGCCCGCCGATCTCGGCAACCCGCCCGGGGTCGATCGCCAGGATCTGATCGATTCGAACGGCGCGCCGAGCTTCATCGTCAACGAGGTGAACCTGACGCTCAACGCGGCGCTCGCCTCGTCGGTTCTCGGCACGGCGAGCGTCGATTTCATGCCGCGAACCGGCACCGACTTTCGTCTCGGCGACGCCTTCGAGGTCGACATCGCGCAGCTCGAGTGGCTGGTCGGTCGCGAACGGCGCACGTCGATCTTCGTCGGCAAGTTCGATTCCGTCCTGGGCATCGAGTACCCCATGCGCAAGGCGAACCACCGCTTCGGCATCACGCCGTCGCTGATCGCGCGCTACACGACGGGCACGCCCATCGGGATCAAGGTCCGCAGCCGTCTCGGCCCCGACGACATGCTGATCCTCGCGGGCGCGGTGACCAACGGAACGTCGGTTATCGAACCCTTTCACTTCTACGACGAGACCGACAGCAACGCCGCGAAGACTGTCAGCGGCCGCGCCGCGTTCGCGCCGCCGTTGCCGTGGCCGGTCCGCCTGGAGCTCGGCGTTTCGGGCCTGTACGGCGCGCAGGATCGCGCGCTCGACAGCCAGCACCCGATCTGGTTCGCGGGCGCCGACCTCCAGGTGCTGGCGTCGCGTTTTCAGCTGAAGGCCGAGTTCCTGCGCGGCAGCTCCGACGGGGAGATCGGTCCGCCGGTCAACCTCGCCCATCGCGTCTACGGCCTGCGGCTGAACAACGGCGGATACGTCCAGCTGACCACCATGCTGACCAGCTTCCTCGGCGTGCTCGTCCGGGGCGATCTGCGGGATGCGTTCGTGTGGCTGGGCGACCCGACGCTCGCGGAGGGGGCGGAACGCCTCTACATCACGAAATCCTGGCGCGTCACCGGCGGGGTCCGGGTGGTCGTCAGCCAGCGGATCGTCGGCAAGATCGAGTACCTTCACAACGGCGAGTACGGGGGAGTACCGTCGATCCCGAACGACGTGTTCACGTCCTCGGTGGTCATGTCCTATTGACCGGTTGAAAGGAAAAGGATGAGCCGTAAACGAACAGTCCCCATGATCGCCGCCGCGCTGGCGGTCCTGATGAGCCGGGTCGCGCACTCCGCGCCCGGTAAGGCCCGTGGGGGCGCGCCGACCGCGGCGGAATTCGCCGAGCTGAAACAGAAGGTCGACCAGCAGACCGAGCTGCTCATGAGGCTGACGCAGCTCGAGGCGGAGCACTACGAGATGCTGATCAAATGGATCCAGGGCAACGCCCGCTCCGGGAAAGGCATGCCGTCCCTCCCGCCCCCGACCACCGTCATGCCCCCCGTCTCGTCCACCACGAACCCGACGTCGCCGACCCCGCCGGCGGGCGAGGCCGACATGTCGCCGTCATCGGGCGCGGCGCGGGCGAAGCTGGCGACCATCACCGGCCACGTCGACGTCAAGGGCAAGCCGTGGGGGCCGATTTACGTCTACGTGGACAACATCAAGGAGCCGTACGTCGATCGCAGCACCGAGATCGTCCAGAAGGACCGCGCGTTCGTTCCGAACGTGCTCGTCGTGCAGCGCGGGACACGCGTCTCGTTTCCGAACTCGGATCCGTTCATGCACAACGTCTTCTCGCCGTCGGCGACGCATCCGTTCGACCTCGGCAGCTACAAGCAGGGCGAGAAGGCCGGCATGGTTCGGATGGTGAACGCCGGGGTTGTCGAGGTGCTGTGCAACATGCACGCGAAGATGCGGGCGAACGTCCTGGTCGTTCCCAACCGCCACCATGCCAGGGTCGGCGCCGACGGCAGCTTCCGCCTGGAGAACGTCCCGGTGGGCGCGCGGCAGGTTGTCGCCTGGACGCCCGACGCGAAGCCCGTGACCGAATCGGTTGCGCTGACCCCGGCGGGCGCCGCCGTGACCTTCGCGCTGAAGGTCGAGCCCGCGCCGGTGCCGCTCGACAAGGCCGGGAATCCCCGGTCAGGATACCGGCACGAGGAATGAGGACGAGCCGGTGAGCAGTCCCGCGGCCGCGCGTTCGGGTTTCGCGCTGGTGGCGATCGGGCTGGCCGCGCTGGCCGGCACCGGTGTCCTCGTGCGGCAACGTTCAGAGGCCGACGCCGCGGCCGGCAAGCAGGCCGCCGACATCGCTCACGCGCTCGAGGAAACCGTCACGGGCGTCAAGGCCAGCCTGAGCCAGGAGGTGGAGCAGGCCGCCGACATACCGCAGCTGCGCTCGGCGCTGGCCAATCGCGCCGATCCGGTGACGTTCCAGGATCTCTTTCAGCACGAGGATTGGTGGGATCCCTACCGCAACCGGGCGGCCGCGATCGTCGTCGGCGACGACGTGATCGTCACGCAGCAGCTCGATCCCGCGACGGCGCGCGACGGGGCGCGGCGCGCGCGCGGCGCGGCGGGTTCGCCCCTGTACGCGCTCGAATTCAAGGGCGCGACTCTGCTGGCCGCGATCTCCAACCAGCAGCTCCCGCGGGCCGGGATCGTCTTCACGCTGTTGATCGGACGCCCGTTCGATCGAGAGCTGCTCGAGAAGATGCGGGTCGGGCCGGCCGCCGCGCTGGCGCTGTCGGACGGCCGCCGGATCCGGGCCTCGACCGGGGACGCGGAGCTCGGCGCGCTCGCCAGCACGCTGGTCGGCCGCGAAACGGATCCGTCGCTGGGGGCGGCGGGCGGCGACTGGACCGCGGCGGCGGTGCCGGTGGCCGACAAGCTCTGGGTCGTGGGCGTCGCGCACCGGACGGGGAGCACGGTGCCGTTCGCGGCGGTGATCGGGTGCGTGGTCGCCGCGGCGGCATTCATCCTGAGCGGCCTGATCATCGTCCTTCGCCGGCGCCGGCGGGACGCGGACGCGGCGGCGGAGCATCCGGCGGCGCCGGTCGACGCCGCCGTGCCGCGGCCGGCGCTCCATACGCCTGCCGAGCGCGCGCCCGGCGCTGCCCCGCTTCTGAGCGTCGTGCCGCGCCCCACGCAGGTGCCGCCCAGCTCCGGCGCTGGACTGGCCGTCGCCACCGCGATGGCCGCCGAGGGGGGGCAGCAGTTCGGACGCTACCGGCTCATCGAGCGCATTGGCGAGGGTGGCATGGCCGAGGTGTTCACCGCGATGCTGAGCGGCGCCGAGGGCTTCGAGCGCATGGTCGTCATCAAGAGACTGCGCCCGCACCTGGCGCTGAACCCGGATGCGGTCGCGCAGTTCATCGACGAGGCGAAGCTCGGGTCCGTGCTCACGCACTCGAACATCGTGACCGTGGCGGACTTCGGCAAGGTTGGCGAGGGTTACTACCTCGCCCAAGAGTTCGTCGACGGCCGGACGCTGGCCCAGATCGCGGCCCGGTACCGCGAGAAGTACGGCCGCACCGTCCCCGCCGCGGTCGTCTTCTACGTCGTCCACGAGGTGCTCGCAGGGATCGGCTACGCGCACGAACGGACGGATACGCAGGGCCGCCCGCTGAGCATCGTTCACCGCGACGTCTCGCCCACGAACATCATGATCAGCTTCGAGGGCGAGGTGAAGCTGCTCGACTTCGGCATCGTCAAGGCCGCCGAGCGCGTGTCGAAGACCAGGGAAGGCAACGTCAAGGGCAACGTCGGCTACATGTCGCCCGAGCAGGCCCGCGGGCAGGACGTCAGCCCGCGCTCGGATCTGTTCTCGCTCGGGCTCGTGATGTTCGAGCTGCTGTCCGGCGAACCTTTCTATCAGGGCGGGGTCGTCGGCGAGATCCTGTACCAGGCCGCCACCGGTCCGACCGTCGAGCACCTCGGGCGCATCGCCAAGCTGGCGCCGCCCGCCCCGGACATCCTCCGCCGGGTGCTGGCGATGGACCCCGCCAGCCGTTTCATCTCCGCGCGCGTTTTCGCCCAGGAATTGACCGCCTCGGCGACGATGCTGAAGGGCCAGCTCGCGGAGCTGATGCGGTCGCTGTTCAGCGCATAACGCCTTTGCAGTGGGGCGGCGCCGGTGGATCATCGGGACTACGGTCGTCTCGATGCCACACGTGCCCAGATCCCAGCAGCGTGCTCTCGCCAGATGGCTCTGCACGCTCGCGGGGTTCGCGCTGGCCGCGCCGGGTTGCGGCCGGCCGCTGATTCACCCGTGCACGAGTGTCGTCGAGTGCGCGGTCGGCTGGTCGTGCGTTTCCGGTACCTGCGCGCCCGACGGCACCGATGGAGGACCGCCGGAGACGGCCTCGCGCGACGCCGGCGGAGATCAGAGCGATGCGCATCGGCCGGATGGTCGCTGTCCCGCGACCGCGTCGATGCGCTGCCACGATCGCGAACCGTGCCAGGTCGGCGTTTGCGATCCGCCGACCGGCCAGTGTACCTACTCGAACGTTGCCAACGGCACGAAGTGCGACGACCAGCTCGCCTGCACGCAGGACGACCGCTGCGCCGCGGGGTTCTGCCAGGGAATCCCGGAAGGCACGGTCGTCTCGGGCGACACGCTGACGCTGACCTGTCCCGCCGAGGCGGCCGCCGTCGACGGCATCGTCTCGACCACCTGTACTTTCTCATCGTCATACGCACCCAACGAGGTGTACACGGGGCCGGTTTACGTCGTCTCGCATCTCGATCGCGACTTTGCGAACTACGACATCAACGCGATGGGGGACGGCAGGTTTCAGCTCGCCTGCATGTACGCGAACGCGGATGGCCTGACGATCGGCGGGACATACGCTGTTGTGGCTGCCTCCAGCTGCACGGTGACTGCCGACAGCTTCATCTGCACGAAGATGTTTTCAAGTGATGCTTTGTCCTGGCGATTTGTGTGGAAAAGCGAGGCTGTGGTCTGACCACCATTAACAATCTGAAGATCCTTGAGTGAAACGATAACAATACCATTCGCAGTTTCTATGGTTTCAATATCTCTGGCTGTGGCGGTAATGCCATTGTTGTACGCAAAGAACATTTCAGGGTCATTCATAATAGTTGCACGAATCCCCTTG
>Ga0207662_10000615_pt1 | contig 15945 bp, 10 predicted proteins | sample KBSS33LmetaG_FD_184338 | JGI IMG/M metagenome (GOLD analysis project Ga0207662, IMG submission 184338) | Switchgrass rhizosphere microbial communities from Kellogg Biological Station, Michigan, USA - KBS S3-3L metaG (SPAdes) (version 2) | ecosystem: Host-associated > Plants > Roots >... | reverse complement strand
GCGCGTCCCGAACAGGAAGATCGTGTCGTTCTTCGAGCGCGCGCGGGTCGAGCCGGTGCTGACCGCGCACCCGACCGAGGTGCAGCGCAAGAGCATCCTGGACCGGCACCGCTCCGTGATCGCGCTGCTCGCGTCGCGCGGCGAGCAATCCGCGGAGGAGGTGGAGAAGGCGCTCCGGCGCGAGGTGCTGCTCTTGTGGAAGACCAACGAGCTTCGTGTGGCGAAGCCGTCGGTCTCCGACGAGATCGAGAACGGCCTCACCTATTTCCGGTCGACGTTCCTGGACGCCATTCCGCGCCTGTACGCCGAGATCGAGGACGGCATCGGGCCCGGCACGCGCATCGCTCCGTTCCTGCGCGTCGCCAGCTGGATCGGCGGCGATCGTGACGGCAACCCGCACGTCACCGCGGACGTCACCGAGCACGCGGCCGAGCGCCAGGCGTCGGTGGCGTTCGCGCGCTACCTCGGTGAGATTCATGCGCTCGGCTCCGAGCTGTCGCTGTCTTCGCGCTACACGGCGCCGTCGCCGGAGCTGCAGGCGCTGGCGGCCCGCTCGCCCGATCGCGGTACCAGCCGCGACGAGGAGCCGTACCGGCGCGCGCTGGTCGGCATCTACGCGCGCGTCGCGGCGACCGCCCGCGCGCTGCACGTGGACGCCGGGATGCTCGGTTCCGCGGCGGCGCCGGCCCGCCCGTACGGAGATCCATCCGAGCTGGGCGCGGACCTGAAGGTTCTCGGCACCGCGCTGGCCGAGGACGGCGCCGGGCTGGCCGCCGACGGCCGCCTGCGCGACCTGATCCGCGACATCGACGTCTTCGGCTTCCACCTCTGTCCGCTGGATCTGCGGCAGCACAGCGAGGTGCACGAACGCGCGGTCTCCGAGATCCTCGCCCGCGCCACCGGCCGCCGCGGCTACGAGACGCTGCCCGAGCCCGAGCGCCAGGCGCTGCTCTTGCGCGAGCTCGGGACGCCGCGCCCGCTCGTGTCGCCCCACGTCAGCTACGGCGAGCAGACCAGCGAGACGCTCGCGACGTTGGCCGCGACGGCGCGCGTGCGCGCCCGTTTCGGCCCGCGTGCCGTCCCGAACTACGTCATCTCGATGACGGCGGCCCCCAGCGACGTCCTGGAGGTGGCGCTGCTGCTGAAGGAGGCGGGCCTGCTGGTGCCCGGGGAGGAGCCGACCTCCGCGCTCCACATCGTCCCGCTGTTCGAGACCATCGAGGACCTCCGGCGCGCGGGCGCGGTGCTGGACCAGCTGTTCTCGATCGCCACCTACCGCAAGCTGCTCGAGAGCCACGGCGACATGCAGGAGGTGATGCTCGGCTACTCCGACAGCAACAAGGACGGCGGTTTCCTGACGTCGAACTGGGAGCTGTACAAGGGCGAGGTGGCGATCGTGGAGGTCTGCCGGCGCCACCAGGTCGGCCTGCGGTTGTTCCACGGCCGGGGCGGAACCGTCGGGCGCGGCGGCGGCCCCAGCTACCGCGCCGTCCTCGCGCAGCCGCGTGGCAGCGTCAACGGGCAGCTGCGGCTGACCGAGCAGGGCGAGGTGATCGCCAGCAAGTACTCCGACCTCGTGGTCGGGTGCCGGAACCTGGGCACGCTGGTCGCCGCGACCCTGGAGGCGACGCTGCTCGACGGCGTGGATCTGGGCGACGACGAGGCGCCGTTCTCGGAGGCGATGGAGGAGCTGTCGGCGTACGCCTTCGCCGCGTACCGGGGCCTCGTCTACGAGACGCCGGGGTTCATCGATTACTTCCGCGCGTCGACGCCGATCAACGAGATCGGGGACCTCAACATCGGCAGCCGTCCCGCCAGCCGGAAGAGCTCGGACCGGATCGAAGATCTGCGCGCGATCCCCTGGGTGTTCAGCTGGGGCCAGTCGCGCCAGGCGATTCCGGGTTTCTACGGCTTCGGGGCGGCGGTGAAGCAGTACCTCGGCAAGGGAAGTGCGACGCGCAAACGCCGGCTCGGGGTTCTGCGCGCGATGTACGCGCGCTGGCCGTTCTTCCGGACGCTGGTCGACCGGCTGGACATGGTGCTCGCCAAGATGGACATGGGCATCGCGGCGCGCTACGCGGCGCTGGTTCCCGACAAGAAGCTCCGCAAGAGCGTGTTCGACCGCATCGCGCGCGAGCACGACGACACGCTTGCGGCGTTCTTCGCGATCACGCAGACGAAGACACTGCTGGAGAACAACCCGTCGCTCGCGCTCAGCCTGCGCAACCGGATCCCCTACATCGATCCGCTGAGTCACCTGCAGGTGGATCTGTTGCGGCGGTTGCGGTCAGGGCAGGGAGACGCGGAGGAGCTGCGGAGGGCGGTGCACTTGACGATCAACGGGGTGGCGGCGGGGCTGCGGAACAGCGGCTAATCGGGTAAATCACCGAATCGCCTGTCCCCACCGCGACATGATCCACGCCGTCGCGCTGTCTCTGCGCGAGTACACCGCGAAGCCGTCGTTGTTCGTGCGCGCCGCCGGCGACAGCTGCCAGAACAGGCCCAGCTGGCCGTCGGCCTCCGTGAACAGGTGGCGCAGCCAGCTGTCGTAGGTCTGGCCGCGCTCCTGATCGGGCGCGACGAAACCGCACTCGCCCAAATAGGCGACCTTGCCGGTCAGCGCCGCGATGGCCTGGTGCCGCTCGATCCAGATCTCGGTGTCGCGCGCCGTCGTGAAGCCGTAGTTGCGCGGGTAGAAGTGGTAGCTCAGCAGATCGAGCGCCTCGACCCGCCCCAGCTTCGAGAAGCTGGCGCCCTCGTCGCCGCGCACGGCGTAGTAATTCGATAGCCCGACGTAGGGCGTCGGGTCGTCGTCGAAGCCGTCGCCGCCGTCGGCGATCAGCTGGTTGGGCGCGATCTGCTTCAGGAAGCCGGCCAGCTCGGCGACGGTGTCGGGCAGCCGCGTCGTCCCGGCGCAGCTGGAACAGCGCAGTTCGTTTCCGATCTCCCAGGCCAGGATCGCCGGCTCGTCACGGTAGGCCACGCCGGTGAACGTGTTGACCCGCGTCGCGAGCATGTACGCGTAGTCCTTCCACCACTGCTTCATCTGCGCGTTGGAAAAGAAGTCGTCGTGCTCGTACGTGCCGCCGAGCGTGGCCGATGCCCACGCCGCGTAGACCGGCAGCCCGCCATACTCGCCCCAGTTGTTGACCAGGGGCAGGATCACGCGGATGCCGCGTCGCTTCGCCTCCCAGACGGCCTGGTCGAGCCCGCGCAGCCCCTCTTCGCGGAAACCTTCCTGCGGGTTCCGGCGAATGGACGACGTGTCCTTCGAATCGTTGAAGCCCCAGATACGCGCGACCGGCAGCGACAGGCACACGAGATCGTCCAGCACCTCGCCCACCGCCTGCAGCGCCTGCGGGTCCTGGTCCTGCTGGGCGTACGACAGCAGTTGCTGCAGGTAGTAGAGGTTCGTCCCCGTCGACCGGAACGGCGTCACCGAATCGAGGAGCAGCGCCGCGTCGCCGCGCCCGACGAAACCCGAGATGGGTGGCAGGGGCGGGCAGCCGACGTCAGCGCTCTCGTCGATCTCGACGGGGTTTGGGGGGGCAGGCGGCGGCTCGTTTTCGCATCCGACGAGCAACGCGAGCAGGAAGAACGCCCGTCTCTTCGTCAGAGCAACGTCCCCCCCAGGATGGCGGCCGCGGCGGTGAAGTAGATGACCAGACCGCTGACGTCGACCAGCGTCGCGACGAACGGCGCCGACGCGCTGGCGGGGTCGAACCCCAGCCGGCGCAGGATGAAGGGCAGCATCGATCCCGCCAGCGTCCCCCACAGCACGACGCCCACCAGGCTGAGGGCGACCGTGGTGGCGATGCCGATGTACTGGGGCCCGTAGGTATGGAACATGCCCTCCCACAACACGATGCGGATGAACCCGATCACCGCGAGCACCAGCCCCAGGCCCAGCCCGGCGATGAATTCGCGCCGGACGACGCGCCACCAGTCGCGCAGGCGCACTTCGCCCAGCGCCATCGCGCGGATGACCAGCGTGGTCGCCTGCGAGCCCGAGTTGCCACCGCTCGAGATGATGAGCGGGATGAACAGCGCCAGCACGACCGCGCGCGCGATCTCCTTCTCGAAGAAACCCATCGCGCTGGCGGTCAACATCTCGCCCAGGAACAGGACGCACAGCCAGCCGACGCGCTTGCGAATCATGCGCGGCATCTCGATCTCGAGATAGGGCGCCTCCAGGGCCTCCACGCCGCCGACCTTCTGCATGTCCTCGGTGGCCTCCTCGCGGACGACGTCGGCGACGTCGTCCGCGGTCACGATGCCCTGCATGCGCCCCTTCGTGTCGACGACGGGCAGCGCGAGCAGGCGGCTCTGCGCGAACTTCGTCGCCACCGTCTCCTGATCCATCTGTTCGGGGATCGTGATGACCTGCGTCCGCATGATGTCGGAGACGCGCGCGCGCACCGACGCGTTGAACAGCGCGCTGAACGACACGACGCCCATCAGCTTCTGCTCGGCGTCCAGCACGAACACGTAGTAGATGGTGCGCGTCAGCTCACGCATCTGCTTGCGCACGTAGCTGATCGCCTCGTCGACCGTCATCTCGGGACGCACGCGGACGTAGCGCGGGTTCATCAGCCCGCCCGCGTTGTCCTCGGAGTAGGCGAGCAGCGCGGCCACCTCGCGGCGGGTCGCCTCGTCGAGCAGCGCCAGCAACGCCTCGCGCTTCTCCTGTGGCGCGGACTGGACCAGGTCGGCCGCGTCGTCGGGCGGCAGGCTGCGCAGCCACGACCGCTGCTCGCGCGCGGGCACGCCCAGCACGACGTCGGCCTGATCGCGGGCGGGCAGGCTGAAGAAGAAGTCCTCCGCCTCGTCGCGCGGCAGCATCATGAACGCCTGGATCCGGTCGGCGTGCGCGAGCAACGGCCAGACTTCGCGGATCTCCCCCAGCGACAGCGGCTCGCGGTCAACGGCCGGCGCAGTGGGCGGGGGGGGCCCTGCTTCTTCCATTACCTCATCCTGTGGCAGCCGATCACCGAGCGTGCTCGGGGCGGTATTCGCAGGCCTCGTAGAACTGGCGGCCGAACGACGTCACGTAAAGCGCCGTGCGCTGCACGTCCGCCACGATGCGGTTGCCGTCGTCGCCGTTCGCGTGCGCCTTTTCCAGCTCGGGAATGCGCGCCTCGATCTGCGCGACGGCGGCCTGGACCTGCGGGTGAGCTTCCAGTGCGCGGAAGATTCGCGTGTCGTCGGCGATGCGGACGGGCCGCAGCTCGGCCAGTCCCAGCCTGCAGAGGTTGTCGATGTAAAGCGGGGTCTTCTCGGGGTTCTCGCACCCCGCCTGGGTGCCGAGCAGGCTGAAGTGCCTGAGCTCGGTCGACAGCCGCTCGCCGAAGCGATAGCGCGCGCCGACGGTCAGCAGCGGGTAGGGGCCGTCGTGCTGGAACGTGCTGATGATGCGGACCTCGTCCGTCGTCAGCTGGCGCAGCACCGTCAGGAACGCCGGGTGAACCCGGGGCGCGGTGTCGCCGTCCATCGACGCCGCCAGCAGGTTGAGGTAGCGCTCGCGCATCGTCGAGCCGAAGCGCACGCTGCCCGCCAGCGCCTGTGCCGCGAACCCGAGCGCCGGGGCGCGCCGCCGGTTTCCCGGAATCGCGGTCATCCGCTCGCCGAGGTCGCGAAGCGTTCCGGGGACGCGGGTCGCGATCTCGGGAAGCTGGCGCAACGGTCCGACGGCCAGCATCGCCATTGCGCCGAGGCCCCCACCGATTCCTCCTCCGGAGGGATCGCGGCGCAGTACGAGCTCGCGAATCGCGCGCGTGGCGTTCCGGACCGCTTCACGTTCCCTGCCGAAGATCATCGACGAACAGGTTAACCGAAAAGCGGCGCGGCCGCGTCGAGGAAAGACGCAGGCCTTAACCGGTGGAGCGAAGCGAGGGATCGCCCCCGTCGGTCGCGACCGGCGCAGGGCCCGGGGGAGCGCTGACGCCGCCCTCGCTGACGCCGCCCTCGATGAAGGTCAGGCTGGGCAGCTTCGGGATCCGCCCGGCGATGCCGCGCGCGGACAGCCAGGCCACGATTCGGGGCCACAGGGCAATGATCACGACCGGCAGGAAGATCGCGAACTCGATGGCCAGGCTGACGAGGCCGGGCCGCGACAGCAGCGCCAGGCCGCGCGGCGCGTCCCGAAAGATCCGTATCGGTGACATGAATCGTTCGTCCGAAAACGGCCACAGGAGCGGCAGCCCGCGGCCGCCGGCGCAGAGCAGGTCGAGGAGGGCGTGGCTCGCGACGGCGCAGGCCGTGGCGAGGAACGTGCGTAGCACCGGCCAGCCCAGCCGCCACGCCATGCAGGCGCCGAGGAGCCCGACCGCGATCGCGAGCGGAAACGAGTGCGAGGCGCCGCGGTGGCCGCATGCGCCGTTGTCACAGGCGCCGAAGGCGACCAGAAAGACGTCGGCGTCGGGAAGCAACGCCAGCCCCGCGAATACCAGGAGGGTCGCCCACGAGAGCGGGCGCCGCCTCGGCGCGCCTTCCCCCGGCGTCCCTCCGCCTGCTCCCTTACCACCGCCGCCGTGCAACCTCCCGGTCAGCAACCCCACGGCGACGTGGCCGAAGCTCGCCATGAATCAAATGTGAGTCGAGATCCCGTCGACGGCCAGTCGCCGCTCCGTCGGGATTCATGTGAGGCGGACGCGCACCGGTCGTCGGTCGGCTTGACGCAAGTGGGGATCTACCTGATCTCGGCAGAAATCGCGGACATCGCTTCGCGCCGTCACGCCTTTGACGGTGTCCCCCATCCCGAGCGCCACGGTCCGCAACCAACGTCTCCGTAGGACCCGCGCGGCCTGATCGGCTCAGACCCGGGTGATGTTCGCGTGCCAGCTGTTGCCCTGGACGAACTCGATGTGGGGGCGGCCGCCGGCCAGCTGGCCGGTCAGGCGCTCCATGTCCTCGCGCGTCCAGTAGTGGGCGATGTGCGGTAACATCTGATCGAAGATGATCGATTCGACGTTCTTGAATGAGAGCGTCCGCAGGCGCCGATAGTAGTCGGTGCGGAAGGGGAAGGTCTTGATCGCCGGCCACGCCAGCGCCGTGACCGTCTTGGCGACGGCGTGCGTGAACCCGAGCGGCATGCGCGAGCCCATCGCCCGGAACGACTGGATGATGGGCAACATCAGCCGGTTGCCTTCCTTGGCGTAGCACCACAGCACCAGATCGCCGCCCGGCGCGACGCAGCTCCACATCTTCTGCAGGGCGTTCTCGGGGTCCTGCAGGTGGTGGAGGACGCCGATGCAGGTGACGCGATCGAACGTCCCGTGCACCTTCGGATCCAGCTCGTGCGCCGAGGCTTTCTCGACGCGCGCGTTGGGGAACGGCGCCAGGTTCTGGCGCGCGGCCGCCAGGCTGCCGTCATCCATGTCGACCCCCAGCACGGAGGCGGCACCCGCCTCGACGTACCAGTACGGATTGCGCCCCATCCCGCAGCCGACGTCCATCACCCGCTTGCCGCGGAAGCTGGCAAGGCCCGTGGGGCCGAGCCAGCGCTCGAGCTGGCCTCTGGATTCGGGCAGGATCGACGAGTACGTCGTCCACTCGTAACCGAATCGATCCGGGGAACCTTTTGCTGTGCGTTGTTCTTCAGTTGCCATGCGAGGGGAGGGGCGTGTGGTTGCGACGGAACCAGTGATCTAACACGAGCAGTGCCCAAAGAGGCTTGCTGTGATCGGCGCGCTTGTCCTGGTGGCTCTGGTTCCAGGACTGGAAGACGCCGTGGTCGAGGATTCCGTTGTCGAAGACCGGCGATCGGGCGACCACCTCCTGAATCCGATCCCTGAGGGGGCCGCGCAGCCAGCTCGCGAGCGGGATCCCGAAACCCTTCTTGGGGCGGTCGACGATCTCATCCGGAATGCGGCCGCGCACCGCGAGCTTGAGCAGGTACTTCGTGACGCCACGATGGAGCTTGTAGCGCGACGGCAGGGCGAACGATCGATCGATGAGCGAGTCGTCCAGCAGGGGCGGGCGCACCTCCAGTCCGTGAGCCATCGAGGCCCGGTCCACCTTGGTCAGCACCGAGCCGGACATGTACGTCGAAAAATCCAGCGCCAGGATGCGCTGCAGGAGGTCGTCAGTCTCCGGCAACACCGCCGCGAGGGTGGCCGGCCTCAGATCCTTCGCCGCCGGGATGGCGCGCGCCAGGTCGGGGAGGTCGACGCTGGACATCCAGCGCAGGTGGCGCGTCACCATGTCGTCGTCCCATCGCTTCGTGAAGCGGCGCAGCTTCCACTCCAGGCTCTGATAGCGATCGTTGATGGGCAGCCGCCCGACGACGCTGCCCACCACGTACTTCCGTATCCATCCGGGAACGCGCCCGTAGATGCGGGCGAAGCGGTGCGCCCGGTAGGTCGGGTAGCCGCCCCACAGCTCGTCGCCGCCGTCGCCGCCGACGACCACCTTCACGTGCCGGGCCGCCAGGCGCGACAGCAGGAACGTCGGCAGGAACGACGGATCCGCGAACGGCTCGTCGACGTAATCGAGGGCGGCGTCGAGCACGTCGATCAGGTTGCGTTCGTGCAGCGTCTCCGAGATCCACTCGACGTCGAGCCGCTCGGCCATCATGCGCGCATAGTTGGACTCGTCGAAGGTGGCGTCGTCGAACCCGATCGAGAACGCCTTCATGCGGCCCCCGGCGGCGACGGCCGCCGTCGCGACCAGCGATGAATCGATCCCGCCCGACAGGAAGATGCCGACCGGTACGTCCGAGACCAGCTGCGCCTTCACGGAGCGGTTGACGTCGGTCCACAGGTCGGCCGCCAGGTCGGCGTCGGGCTTGTCGGGCGCCGGGCGCGGGGGCGGCATCTCCCAGTACGCGTGGGGCAGGCCGAAGTTGCCGTCCTGCCAGATGATCGTGTAACCGGGCGGCAGCTTTCGCACCTTGCGCACGATCGTCGCCGGCGGGTGCACGTAGTCGGAGAAGAAGTACGAGGCGAGGCCCTCGATCGACAGCTCGCGATCGACCCCGCCGTGGGCCAGCAGCGACGACAGCTCGGAGGAGAAGACGATCCCGCCGTCAGCCAGCTCCGCGTAGTAGAGCGGCTTGATTCCAGCGCGATCGCGCGCGAGCGTCAGCCGCCGGTTGCGCGCGTCGAAGATCGCGAACGCGAACATGCCGCTCAGCGCCGGCACGCCGGCCACCCCGTACCTTTCGAAGTGCTGGAGGATGACCTCGGTGTCGCTGCGGGTCCGGAACTTGTTGCCGCCGCGCTCGAGACCCGCGCGCAGCTCCATGAAGTTGTAGACCTCGCCGTTGTAGACGAGGACGGAGTCGCCCTCGGCGTTCTCCATCGGCTGACTGCCGCCTTCGACGTCGATGATCGACAGGCGCCGGTGTCCGAGCGCGACCTGCCATCCGCCCAGGTGCCGGTCCCAGATGCCCTCCCCGTCGGGGCCGCGGTGCGCGATGCGCGCGAGCATCCGCGGCAGCGCTTCGGGATTCGGCGTCCTCTGGATGAATCCCGCGATGCCGCACATGAGCTGTCGAGCCGCCGAGCCTGACCCTAGACGCCGACGCCGGACGGCGGGGCCGGAACCGGTTCCCGGTCCCTGACGAATTCAGCCAGCTTCACGAGGTAGCCGGTCTCGATCGGCTCGTTCAGATGCAGTCGCAGCCGATCGTAAGCGACCGGCAGAAACTGGTAGGACAGCCCGGGCCACAGATGGTGCTCGCGGTGAAAGCAGAAGTTCACCTTGGTCATGAATAGCCGTTCGAAGGGCGTCGCGACCACGCTGCGGATGACCGGTGCCACGGTTCCCCCGAAGTAAGGGGAGTCGCCCGCGCGTCCCCGGTCGCGGCGGAGCGGGGAGTGCTCGACGACCGAACGGAGCTTTCCGAACAGCGTCGCCGCCATCAGCGGCCAGATCCAGAAAACGATGTACGGCACGATGCCCCAGGCGGCGATGAACACGGCGGCGATGATCGCCTGCGCGATCGCCACGGGGAGAACGTCCATGCCGAAGCTCACGCCCTCGTCCTCCTTCTCGGCTGCGGCGGCGGCTGCCGGGTCGTCCTTGCGGCTCAAAACCTTCACCACCTGCCACAGGTAATCGAACCCGGACAGGCTCAAGATCACCTCGTAACCCATTCGCCAGCCGGAGAACTCGCGCTGGTAGAGGAGCTTCGTATCGCGCGCCGTGCTGACCAGCCGGTGATGTTCGAAGTGCCGCTTCCGGTAGAAATCGAAGGGCAGCCCGCCAGGCGCGGCGAACAGCCATCGGCCGACGAAATCGTTGAGCCGGCGGCGCCGCGGAATCACCAGGTTGTGAGCGAATTCGTGGGTGATGCAGTTGAGACCGTGCATCGCGCCGGCAATGAGGAGGAACGCGATCACGTAGACCAGCGGGTGCCGGAGCACCGCCGCCGCGGTGATGCACACCGCGATCTGCAGCCACGGTCCCGCCAGATCCACGACCAGCTCGCGCGTCCGCGGCTGGCGCCAGGCCTTCATCTCCTCCGCGTCGATGACCTGAGGACGGCCCTTCTCGAGGACGGGCGGCACAACCTCGGCGACGCTCACGCCAGAGGTCCTTGCCAAAGCAGGACAAACTTCGAGAAACCCAGCATTGCGGCTCCAATCTAACATGCCGCCTTGACGCCTGGGGCCGCCGCCATTTCCGAACGTGATCGCTTCCCCTGAGGAGCTGATGCCCCTATAACTGTCAGCCACGTGACCTCATGACGGTGAGAAGCGTTTTCTCAGGCCTCTACGAATGGATCTTCCGAAGCGCAGCGTTGCGCGACGCCCGCGCCGCGGTGCCAAGCCCGAAGAGCGACCGGGGCCGGGCGGCACAGCAGGCGCGGCTGCTGGTCGAGGTGGCCCGTCGCGTGGCCGATCCGGTCGAAAAGCTGCCACCCGGGTCCAACAACGCGGTCGTGCTGTCGATCTATCGCGACGCGGTGTACTGGGCGCTCGCTTCCGCCGGTTCGGGGCACGCTCCCGCCGGTGATCTCGCCACCGCCTGGGCCGAGGTGCCGTCCGAGGCGCTGCGCGCGGTCGCCCCCGACCTGGCCGCGCTGGAGGGCGTGAAGAACACGCTCGTCACGACGTCGGCTGGCCGGCTGGACGTCTCCGACGAGGAGCTGGCGCGCGTGCGAGCTTTCGCCGAGGCGCTGGTCGCCGAAATGGACGCGCCTCGCCGAAGGGCCGAGCGCGTCCTCGGACAGCGCTGGACCCGCATCGCCCTGGCCGCGATCGTACTCGCGTTCGCCGGGATCGGCGTGCGGACGCTCGTGGTGGGGCGGAACCTCGCCGCGGACCGGCCGTTCCGGACCAGCTCTGCATGGTCGGGCTGCGCGGGCGATCCGTTCTGTGTCGGGCTGCTGTTCTGCTCCGATCCGTCGGACGCCAACCCGTGGATCGAATTCGATCTCGGCTCGTCCAAGCGCGTCCGCCGGGTCGACGTGACCAATCGTGGCGATTGCTGCCAGGACAGAGCCGTCCCGCTCATCGTCGAGGTCAGCAACGATCGGACGACCTGGACCGAGGTCGCCAAGCACGACAAGGAGTTCCAGAGCTGGACGGCGAAGTTCCCGCCCCGCAATGCGAAGTACGTGCGGCTTCGCGTTCCCCGGCAGACCGTCTTCCATCTGCAGGACGTCGCGATTCGTTGACGGCGAACGCGCCCATTCGATCTCCGATGGCCGCCGTCCTGCGCTCGCTGACGTTGCTGGGCCTGACCGGTGCCTCGGCCGCGCTCTGCCTGCAGGAGGTGCTGGGGACGTGGCTGAGCGGCTTCGTTCTTTCGAACACGCTGTCGATCCAGAACCGGCACCATCTGATCATCGGCATGGTGATCGGCGCCGTGGCGGCCATGCTCGTCGGCGTGGTGGTCTGGTGGTCGGATGAACGGCGGTTGCGCCGGCTCGCGCACCTCCTGACGCCGGGAATCCTGCTGGGGCTGCTTCCGCCGGTCACCATGGTGACCTGGACGAACCACCTTAACCTGGGCATCGCGATCGCCGCTGTCGTCCTGCTGGGTGAGCGGCTGTTGCGCGTGGCGTTCGTCGAGGCCGGGCAGCCGGCGCTCGCGTACGGCCCGGATGGTCCGGGGCGGCTGTCGCGGGCCGCGACCGCGGTCTGGGAGGGTATCGCCGCCAGCTGGTCGCTGCTGTTCCGGCCGCGCGTCCGGCGCTGGCTGCCGGTCGCGATCGTGATCGCCGCGACCCTCGGCTACGCGATCTACTTCACCGTGTTCACGCTGCGCATGCACGGGCGCTTCCAGACGTACGGCTTCGACCTGGGGCAGTACGACAATATCTTCTGGAGCTGCCTGCACGGTTTCCCGATGCGGGACACGCCACTGCATTTCGACAAGAACTGGGAGCAGCTGCGCGGTCACGCCGAGCTGACGGTGTTTTTCTTCCTGCCCGTCTACGCGATCCGGCCCAACGCCTCGACGCTGCTGGTGCTGCAGTCAGCGATGATCGCGCTGGGTGCGATCCCGCTGTATCGGTTCGTGCGCCGTCGGCTGCCGCGCGCGTACGCGGCCGTCTTCGCGGTCGCCTACCTGATGTACCCGCCCACGCACGGGCTTCAGTTCTACGACATCCACTTCCAGCCGATCGCGATGCCGCTGGTGCTGTGGGTGATCGATCTCGTCGACTGCCGCCGCTACTGGTGGTGTCTACCCGTATTCATCCTCGCGCTGGGCTGCCGGGAGGACATCTCCGTAGGGCTGGCGATCATGGCGACGTTCATGATCCTGTCGGGGTATCGAGTCCGCGCCGGTTTCGTCATGGCGGCCTCGGCGACCGTGTACTTCATCGTGATGCGCTTCATCATCATGCCCAGCTTCGGGAGTTTTGGGTTCGAGGGCGCCTACAAGGATCTGCAGCCGAGCGGCGATCCCACCTTCGGCGGCATCATCGCGACGCTGATCAGCAACCCGATGTTCACGCTGATGTCGCTGTTCACCAGCGACAAGCTCCGGTTCGCGCTTCAGATCCTGCTGCCGCTCGCGTTCTTGCCCGTCCGGCGCGCGGCGCTGGCGGTGTCGATGATTCCAGGGGCGATCTTCACGCTGCTCACCACGGGGTACTCGCCGACGATCGACATCGGTTTCCAGTACTCGGCGCATTTCCCGCCCTACATCTTTCCGGCCGCGGCGCTGGCCATCGCGGCGTACCGGGGTCGGGGCGTCGTGGCGGTTGCGCACCGACGGGCGGCGTTGTGGGCGCTGATCGGCGGGACCACGTTGGCGGGCGTCCACTGGGGCGCCATCCCGCCCCGCAGCGCGGTCCATGGCGGCTTCATCATGCTGCCGATGCGCGCGCCTACCCCCGCCGAGATTCAGAAGGACAGGGACATCCGCGATTTGGACAAGCTGGTTCCCAAAGACAAGTCGCTGGCGGTCAGCGAGGGCGAGATGCCGCACCTCTCGCGGCAGTGGGTGCGGACGCTGCGCGACACCTACGACGCCGACTACATCCTCTACGGCGTCGATACGGGCTACCTCGGCGGAAGCAACGCCCAGCGCGCGCTGGCGAGCGGCGACTACGAGACGATCGCCGAACGTCCGGGCCTCGCGCTGTTGCGGCGGAAGTCGACGACCCAGCCGCTGCCGGGCGCGAAGCCGCCGGCGCCTGCCCCATCGCCGGGCGGCACGCCGCTCACCACGCCGCCGCCGGCCGCCGTCCCACCGACCACGGCGCCGCCACCGGCTGGTCCCTCTCCGGGCGGCAGGTTGCCCGGCCTTCCGCCGCCGCGCGGGCTCGCGCCGAAGCCCGGCATCACGCCGCCGGCGGTGACGCCGCCGCAGCCTGATCAGCTCCGCCTCCCGCGCCAGCTCCCGTAACGGCCGCCGGCTCGATCCGACCGCGACGGTTAGCCGGGGCGTTTGCCCTCGGACGGGAAAGGCACGACCGCCTTTCCGGCCTGCGGGGCCGGCGCGTTGACCTGCTCGGCGATGAGATAGACCGCCTTCTGCTGGGACTCGTGGTACGTGCGCACCAGCAGCTCCGCGAGCAGCCCCATGCCGATCAGCTGGATGCCGACGACGAACAACATCACCGCGAGCAGCAGCAACGGGTTCTTGTGCGCGAAGTATCCGTACATGAACTTCTCGGCCAGCGTGATGGCGCCGGACACGAACCCGGCCGCGATGCAGAGGAAGCCCCACAACCCGAACAGGTAGAGCGGCTTGGTCGAGTAGTCGCCCAGGAATTTCACCGTGGTGAGGTCGAGCAGCACCTTCAGCGTGCGCGCCAGGCCGTACTTCGACTTCCCCTCCTTGCGAGGGTGATGGCGCACCACCTGCTCGGTGATCTTCGCGCCCGCCCACTTCGCGTAGATCGGGATGAACCGGTGCATCTCGCCGTACAGACGCACGGGCGCCAGCACCTCGCGGCGATACGCCTTCAGCGTGCACCCGTAGTCGTGCAGCCGGACGCCGCTGACGCGGCCGATCAGCCAGTTGGCGATCACCGAGGGCAGTCGGCGGCTGAGCGCCTTGTCCTGCCGGTTCTTTCGCCAGCCCGACACGATGTCGTAGCCCTCCTCGAGGCGTGACAGCAGCAGCGGGATGTCGTCCGGATCGTTTTGCAGGTCCGCGTCCATCGGCACCACCACGTCGCCCCGCGCCAGATCGAATCCGGCCGCCATCGCCGCCGTCTGCCCGAAGTTGCGCCGGAACCGAACCAACCGCATCCAGGGCCGACTGGCAGCCGCGGCCTTCAGGCGCGGGAACGTGTCGTCGCTCGAACCGTCGTCGATGATCAGCACCTCGGACGATCGGCCGCCCGCCTGCAGCTTGGCGACGGCGTCGTCGAGCGCCGCGCACAGCCGCGCAACCGTCGCCTCCTCGTTGTAACAGGGGATGACGATGGAGACCTGGACAGCGCGATCCGGCACGCCCTGTTTATAGCCGACCGTCCCGGGTCGGGTCGAGAGGCTGACAACCCCCCACGCGCCGTGGTAAACGGACCGCGTTCTCTCGATGCGCGGCGTTGCGGAACTCATCCCATTCGTTCCGTGCTGGGCGCAATGAAGGCCCGGCTGCGAAGCATCCTCGCCGGGCTGTTTCTGGTCGTCGCCGTCGTCATCGCGGCCCGGCAGCTCGACGGGTTCTATCCGATCCGGAGCTGGCTGTTCTGGCCGTACCTCTACATCTGGGCCCTGTGCGCCGTGTTTGCCCTCGCCTGCATGTCGGCCGGGCACCTCATCCTGCGACGGCTCTTCGGCTGGACGCTCCCGCTGCGCACGCATCTGCTGTTTTCGTTCGCAACCGGTGTGCTCGCGTTCGCACTCGGCATCTTCCTGATCGGCCTCGCGCATGGGCTCTACCCCGTGACGTTCGTGGCCTGGCCGCTGCTGATGATCGCCGTGGGAGGGCCGGCCTTGTGGCGCGACGGCCGGCGCGTGTGGCGGCTGGTGGCGCATGCCCGACGGCAGCCGCGCCCGCGCGCGCCCTGGATGGCCACGGCGGGAATGCTGGCCGTGTTCGCGCTGGGCGCGCTGGCGATCGTCGCCCTGTACCTGAACATCCTGACGCCTCACAACACTGCCTACGACGCGCGCTGGGCACACCTCGGCATGGCCGAGCACTACGCGGCCGACCACGCGATCCGGCGGTTCCCCGAAGGGTGGTTCCCCGGCACGCTCCCTCACCTGGCGAGCCTCATCTACACGTGGGCCTTCATGTTGCCGGGTGGGACGCTGTTCCTGCGCATCGAGCTGGCCGCGCACCTGGAGATGGTCCTGTTCCTCGCGACGCTGGCGGGCGTGCCGCTGCTGGTCCGCTGGCTGCTGCGCGGGGTGTCGGCGCCGATGTCCTGGGCGGCGGTGTTCCTGTTCCCCGGCATCTTCGTCTATGACGGGACGCTGAGCGCGGCGGCGGACCACGTGCTGGCGTTCTGGGGCGTTCCGATCTTCCTCGCGCTCGGCCGGTTCTGGCGGATCGGGTCGCGCCGCGACGCGGGCTTGCGCCACCTCCTTC
>Ga0207662_10000612_pt1 | contig 16008 bp, 32 predicted proteins | sample KBSS33LmetaG_FD_184338 | JGI IMG/M metagenome (GOLD analysis project Ga0207662, IMG submission 184338) | Switchgrass rhizosphere microbial communities from Kellogg Biological Station, Michigan, USA - KBS S3-3L metaG (SPAdes) (version 2) | ecosystem: Host-associated > Plants > Roots >... | reverse complement strand
ACCGCGCTGTCGTAGGTCTTGAACGCGCAGCCGTACTGGCCGCAGCCAAGCTCCTCGACCGAGGCGCTCACCATGTTCATGGCGAGGGTGCGGATGTCCTCGAGCTCGGGCATCCACGCGGGCTTCACCTTCGAGCGCATGTACTCCCATGCGTCCACGATCGTGTTGGTGGCCCACGCCGGGTTCTGTACGAAACGCCGCGACCGCGAGGGTGGCAGCGCGGACTTGCGAGGTCGCGATGTCATATGGGTACGTGTATCCTATCGTCACCAGTGAAGATCACCGACAAGAACCTCGAGGACTTTCGTGCCTGGCTGGTCAAGCGGGGACGCTCGGAGGGGACGGCTGACCTCTACATCACCAACGTCCGCACGTGCGCGGCGCACCCCAAGGGTCTCACCTACCGCCTGGTCTCCGGCGACCTTGCCCCGAACACCGCCCACGCCAACCTGTCGTCGCTGCGGGCCTGGGCGGCGTTCTCCAAGGATCGCGACCTCGCCGACCTCCTCGCCGACCTCCTCTTGCCGCCGGCGCGGCGGGTCAAGACCAAGCCGCCGCTCGACGTCTCCGAGTGGAAGAAGATCGTCCTGTACCTCCAGACCTGCGACATCCGCCCCGAGGCGATGCGCCAGGTCCTGCTGATCATGGCGCTGCGCGGCATCCGCGCCAGTGATGTCCTACGAATCCGTCGCACCGAGGTTATGCATGCACTTGATACTGGCAAATTGGTCTACGAGGGCAAGGGCCGGAAGCGGATGGAGGTCGGAGCGAAGTCCATCCGCCCCCAACTTGAGGCGCTGGCCAAGATCAAGGGCTGGGACCGCGTGCGTGATCTGATCGGCGTCGGCAAGTCGCCGCGGGCGATGGGGACCAAGGTCTGGCGGGCTGCGCAGCGCACCGCGCGGGCCTGTGGCGTCGCCAAGGTCAACCCCCATCGCTACCGCCACACGTACGCCACGCGCTTCCTGAACGAGTTCAAGGGCGATCCCAACGCGATCATCAAGCTCCAGCGTCACATGGGTTGGGCGTCGATCGGCACGGCGTCGCGCTACGTGAGCCACATCGAGCAGGACGAGCTCGACCAGGTCGGCGACGCGCTGGTCGAGAACCTCCTGCGCTAGGACGCGATCACCGGACGCGACAGGGGCGGCGGCGGGTAGACGTCCTGCGCGCGGAGCCACGACAGCCACTCGGCGACGTCGGGTCTGCACATGCCGCAGTCGAGCGGGCACGTCGGGATGCCGTGGTCGGCGTCGACGTCGTACGCGTAGTCGAGCCGCGACACCCAGAACCGCTGGTCACCAGTCACCCACGGCTGGAGCTTATTCCCGAACCGGTCAGTGCGCAACCACACGACCTCGTCGAGGTACTCGTCGTATTCAGCAGCGAGGTCGATCACGGCGAGGCGGGACACGATCGCGAGGATACCAGGTAATCCGATGCACCATGGCGTCCGCGCCGAGCGTCTTGACCAGCTTGTCGAGGTTGGACAGCCAGTCGGCGGGCATCACCGAGCAGGTGACGTGCTGGCGGCCGGCGTGTACCCCGCGCCCCTGGGTGCGTACGGCAATCACGAGGTACGCGCGTCCGGTGCTCGTCTCGATGAGGTCACCCTCGCGCACGACGCTGTCGAGGTCGAGGTGGAGCGTGACGACCGCCCCGGGTGGCGCCTTGCTCATTCGGCACCGACGCTAGCCATAGCGTCATCCTACACGTCCGACTCTTGACCTAGGGGTGGATAATCGCCCTCATCCTTTGTAACCTGGTGACATGAGATCGCTCCCTCGAGATATCCCGGCCCCCCCCGTGTATCACTCACCGCCGTTCAAGGACGTGGAACGCATCGGGCCGAACTCCGTCGGCATGGTCGGTGTGATCTCGCAGCGGCTCAGCACCGGTCTGGTGACGTTCGCGATCTTCCGGGTGTTCGAGCGCGACGGGCGCCCGGCCCAGACCGGGTTTATCCCCGCGGACATGGGCGACATCTACCTCGACTTCACCAAGATCGTGCTCGAGCGAATCAGCGAGCTGCGCAAGTCCAACGCCTTCCCGGTTCCGGTGCAGCAGGATCGGCACGGCGCTCAGGAGCCAGCGTGATCATCGCGGTAGATTACGCGAGTGTCGACGGCAACCCGTCGCCGGACTACATCGAGTTACAGCGCGCGTGCAAGGCGGCCAACTCGGTGACGCGGGTCGCCATCATGCGCGGCGCGTGGGGTACCGCCCGAGACCTGACGGTCCAGCGCGACGCGCCCAAGGCGCTCGACGCGGGCCTCATCTGCGGGGCATACCTCTACCTGCGCATGCCGCAGCTGGGGTACAGCGCCAGCGCTGCCGACCAGGTCCACGCGTACGCTGACAGCCTGCAGGGGATGTCTATCGTCGGCCGTGAGGGGAAGTGGCTGGCTCCGATCCTCGACGTCGAGGACGACGCCGGGCTGGGCGCGACAGCGACCATGCGGCTGGTCCAGGACGCGTGGCACGAGATGGTCAAGGCGTTCGGGGTACCGCCGATCGTCTACACCTCGAACCGCGTGTGGGTCGAGGTCCTGCGCAGCCTGCCCGCCGGCGATCTGACGAAGTCGCCGCTATGGCTCGCCAAGCCATGGCCGTGGAAGGAGCGCACCCCGGCGGTCCTCAGCGGCGACTCATTTGCCATTGGCAACTTGGATCCCGAGGTGCCCGCCCCGTGGGGACCTGGCAACTGGTGGATGCACCAGTACCAGGGCGACGCGAAGCCGTGCCCGGGCTTCGCCAAGACAGTCGACCTCAGCCGGTTCAGGGTGATGCGCCAGGGGGAATCCGGCCGCCGGGTCGAATGGGTAGCCAAGCGGCTGGGCGTCGCCACCAGCGTGTTCGGTCCCGACCTCATGAAGGCGGTCCGCTCGTTCCAGATGACGCGCGAGCTCTACGTCGACGGCATCGTGGGCCCGCAGACGTTCGCGGCGCTGACCTGGTTCAAGCCCGTGGCATGAGCGCGCGGTGTATCGCACCCAGCCGTAGGGGTGCGTGCCCCCGCGATCCAGAGCCCGGTAGCGTGTTCTGCCGCACGCACGAGCGCGCGCCGCCTGGCCGTCGCGGCGGGTGGCTGTCCGCCGAGATGCGCCGCCGCAAGCTGGCCGCCGGCGGCGAGCTCGACGCCTCAAACATCACGCCGGGCGCGGGCGGGCGCGCGGAGGGGCCACGGCGCAGCCTGTGGGTGGGCGGCAAGCCACCGTTCGACCGCGACCTGCCCGCCTTCGACATGGTGGTGCTGTGCGCGAGAGAGATCCAGCCCGAGCAGACGGCGTTTCATGGCTACGTCGTGCGCTGCCCGCTGCCCGACGGCCCACTGTCCCCGATGGAGCTTCGCCTGGCGCTCGAGACGAGCAAGCTCATCGCGCAGTCGCTGGTGGCGCGTCGCCACGTCCTGGTGACGTGCGCCCAGGGTATCAATCGGTCGCCGTTCGTGGCGAGCCTCGCTCTGGCTCGGGTCACCCGGCTTGACGCCGACGCGCTGATCCGAATCATGCGCAAGAGGAGGAGATCTGACGCCATAGCCAACGAGCACTTCCAGGAACTCTTGCATCGGCTCATCCGTCGCTGACACCATGGACTTCCACAACACACGGAGGAGAGACAATGAAGACGAAGTTCGAAGAGAATGAAGGTGGCGAAATTGTCCTGGCGGTCACCACCGAGAATGCAGCCGAACAAGAGCAGATGCTGACGTTTGCGAGTTGCTTTCGCGCTGTGCGTGGCGTCGGAGCCGACGACCATACATGGCGCATCACCGGACAGGTCCCGCAGAGCTAGGCGCGGTTCCGGCGCGGCCGGCGGTTCGGCGCCTTGCTGCCCATCGGAAGAACGGTACGAATGGTACCGTCGTAGGACACGCACAGGAGGCGTCCGCTCTGGGTGCGCCAAATGGCATCCTCGCCGGGCGGGCACTCGTGGAGCGTTGCGGTGCTGGCCTCGCGGATGAGTTCCTGCTTGGCGTCGGTGAACCTCCATCCAGAGCGGTGGCGCTGGATGTAGCGTTCGACCGCGTGCCTCGATGCGATGGTTGGAGGCTTCACTGTTGTGGAACGGCGTTGCTGACTTCCCACTCAACAATCGCTTGCATCAGGTCGTCGAGGCTCGCCATGATGTCGACTCCATCGCCTTCGTAGAACACCAAATCCTTGGGGTCGACGCCAACCAGGAATATGGCCTTGGGCCTCCCGGCGAGAGCCGCTCCCAACTCGACATGAGAGCCCTTGCCGAGACGAGCGATACCGATAAACAGGTCGCAGTTGCTCGCAGCATCGAGCTCGAACCTCGCGAGCGCCTTCCTGTCAGGCACTCCGCACACCTCGGTCGAGCACTTGTGGTTGAAATGCTCGGGCCACGGGAATGCGTTGTGCAGTCCAATACTCTCGAGGTGCTTGGCCAGTATGATCACCTCGTTGAGGCGATCGCGACTCGATGCGATGTAGAACGTCTCCATCACCTACTCCAGTGGGCACTTCGCCCGCGTGCGATCGCACGGGTTGCCGCCCATGTTGTTATACGAGCACGCGTTGCGCTCGCTTGCCGGAAACGGCGCACTCATGGACAGGTTCGGCCTGATGGTTTCTTTGTTAAGAATCAGTCGCAATTTACGCATGCTCACTCCTCGCTATCTTGCACGTCGAGAACCGCCTGCTGCTGACCACGCTCCCATTCGGCTGCGTTATTCGAGCCGTGCCTGTATGGATTCTGCTCGTTGGGCACGTTCGGCTCGTCGTCTCGCTCGCCAGCCATGTACACCGCGTAACCACGCTCGTACGGCTTCAGCTTGAGGAACTGGCGCTTGGAGATCATGGCTTCGTTGTTTCGAGCGCCGCCTTGGCCAGCTCGCGACGCTGTCGTACCGACTCGGTTGCAGTGTCGAGCCGGACGGATAACTCCATCGCGAGGTCGAGCGTCAGGACGTGGTCGACGCCGCCGAGGTTGACGACGATGCGATCGTCGCCGCGAGGCGTGGTGTACTCGTAGACCTTCACGGCCCGCGATCGCGGCGCAGGGTTCCGGCCGCGGAGAACGTGTGCCTGCATGTTCGGCCGTCGGACAGCGTCATCATCACGGCGCCGGCGCCGGAAATCTCATCGCTGGAGTCCACGGTCAGGTTCACGGAGAGGGTGAAGCTCGTGATCGCGCCGCCCGGCGAGCCAGTCTCCGTGAATGACAGGTTGCACGACCCCGGTGAGCATGCGACCTGACCGGTGAGGAACTGGCCGTGCTCGTCGATGAGGTAACGATTGCCGACGCGTGACACCGTGGTGGATGTGTACGTGAGCGCCACGGGGAACGTGCCGCACTCGCCGATGGGTGACCACGTGATGGTCGCGGCCCAGACGCCCGTGGGGTCCACCGGGTCCGCTTGGTCGGCGGTACAACCTATGCCAGTCAGAAGCGCGAGAATGATGAATAGTCGGGTCATGGTGTCCTCGATTCGTGTTTCGTGAGTCGGTTGATGAAGTGTCGCAGACGCCAGCCCTCGCGGTACAGGACCGCGATCGGAAGATCGTGGCGACAGGGCACGAGCGCAGATGCATCGCTGATCGCTTCGAGGTCGTCGAACAACTCGACGACCTGTTGCGCGAACGTCGGCGGCCAGACCTCGCCGGTGGGAGGTCGGTATCCGTGGAGGCGCGGCACTACAGCGGATCGTACCAGCGACACATCCCGCCGCGCGGGACATCTTCGAAGTCGTCGTCGATGAGGCGCCCGATCGCCCCCAGATGGTTGCCATCGTCCCAGTGATAGACCCACACGCTCCACGCCATGCGACCGCCCGGAACCGGCGTGCTGGCGCCCATGAACGGATAGAACGTGTCGTCGACGATGATCCGCACACCGAGGGGAGCTGGCGACATCGAGTATGTCGTCGTGGTGCCAGCGGGCGCCATCGCCGCTTCGTAGGTGACGCAGGGTTCCTGGTCCGGGAACGGAACATCGGGGGCCGACAGGCAGCCGGTCAGGAGCATGAGCTCGACCACCAGCGCCGCCAGCCACGTGTACACAGAAACGCCGAACACCACCAAGCTCGAATCTCGTGTCATCTCGTTGTCTCCCTCAGAAGCCCAGGAACGTGTTGTAGTTCGCGAGCAGTTGTGTGGCTTGCGATGTCGTGATGCCATTTCCGATCAACGAGAACGCCAGCCAGCATAAGCGATAGAGGATCTGGGCAGCCGCTGTCAACTGAACAATGGGGACCGCCGTGGCAGGCAGTGTAACCCCCAGAGAAGAGAAGACTGTGAGCCAGTGCGCGACTGGCAAGCCGCCCTCGAGCGTCGCCGGGAAGATCGGTAGGCTGTTCTGACAGAACAGTGCGATGCGCCCGGGGAGGTCGTCCGCCAGCCAGATGATGTGCAGATTGTCATAGGCCTGGCCCGCGGCCTGCGACAGCGTCGTGGCGGTGGCCATTACGTCGCCTCTTCGATGTCTGACGTCACCAGCCGCAGAGGAGCGGGACCAGCATTGTCGAGGCTGATCACGAGCGCGTCGAACATGCCGTGCTGCGAGGCGCGGATCACGTGGTCGATCGACTCTCCGTTGGCCACGGCGGTCTCCGTGAGGAGCGTTGTCTCCTGGTGGTACGGGTTGTCGGAGTCGTCCTGGGTGATCGCGTAGTTCACGCCGACGATCCCGATCGTGTTGCTGGTGAGCGCGGCGCGGTTGGTGAAGTTCAGGAACGCGTACTTGCGTCCGTAGTACGGGATCACCAGAAAGAACCGCCCGCCGGACAGGAGCGCCGGGTAGTTCTGGAACACGAACTCCTTGTCCTGGCGACCTGGTGTCAGCGACGCCAGTGGCTTGAAGTACTCGATCACCTCGAGCTGGGGCGCGACGAAGTTGATGGTGTCCTTGTCGGGATCGAAGGCGGCCGGCTTGGCGATCGGACGGTAGTTCGGATCGTAGATGTCCGCCGGCCAGAACAGGATGCGCGCCGCGCGGCCCGCCGGCACGTAGCTCGTGTCGTTGCGGGCGTCGATCCGGCCCACGAAGGCGCGGTTCGGCGAGATCGTGGTCATCGCCATGTAGGTTGGCAGGACCTGATCATCGAAGTACGCGAGGTTCACGTTGGCGATGTCGCTGGTCGGCCCGACCGCGAACCCGTGCGCGCTCTGCGTCGAGTCGTAGATGTCACCCGGCGACACGAGCGTGGTGGCCAGCCGGAAGTACTGGTACCCCCGGATCGCGTACTGGTCGGCGCTGGGCTGCGGGTACGTCATTTGCCAGCGGCAACTTTACAACTTGGAGCCCGGGGTTGTCTCCGGTGCTGCGCGGCTTCGCAGGGTCGCGTCGATAGACGCCAGTGAGCCGGTGATCGGCTCGAGCCAGGGTAGCGGCTCGATCACCCGCTTGATCCGGTTGATCCCCGTGCTGACCTCGTAGAGCCGCGTCCCCTTGGCCACGTAGAACACGGTCGGCACGTCGGTCTCGAGGAGTTGGCCCTTGCCCGACAGGACCGGCGCGAGCGTGGCCTGGTTGCCGACCGCCACGGGGCCCGCCGTCTCGAGCGTCAGGGTGACGCGCGCCCAGGTGCGATCGCCGTTGTAGATGATCGGCGTCTCCTGGCCGACCACCGGCACCCTGGTGAAGTAGGTATCGATGTAGGTCTTCAGGTCCGACGAGCTGGTCGTCACTGCGGGCTGCGCGATCTGGGCCTTGGTCCGGTCGAGTGAGACCGCGCCGATCTTGCTGACCTGTTGCCCGCGGACTGGTCCGCGCTGTGGTGGGCCCTGTCTACCGAACAGTTTACTCATCTGCGCCTCGCGATCAGGTAGATCAGCAGTGCAAGCCCACCACCGATGATCAGCATCGTAGCCGAGATCGGTTCGGAAAAATAGGCCGCCGCTTCGACCGGTATCGTGTACGGCCCTGCGGGCGGGTCCGGGATGATGGTCGGGGGGCCCGAGTAGCCGGACTCGACCGCCTGGCCGATGGCCCACTGGCGGGCGATGTCGGCCACCCGCTTGGCGACCGTCGCTGAGCTCTGGCTGCCCAGCGGGATTCCGCCGCTCGCGGCGGTCCAGCGCGCGATGTCGCCGTAGACGTCGCCCGGGGTGAGAGTGCCCAGTCCCGCAGCGGTCATCGCCGCGAGTTGGCGGGATCCGGCGCGGCCGACCGCGAACGACAGCCGAGCCAGGCGCCATGCGTCTGCTGAGGGGATCTGCACGAGGCCCGGGAAGTCGATCGCCCACTTCGCCGCCTCGAGACCGTACTCGAGTGAGGCCAGGGCAACGTTGGTCTCCGGGTCCGCCCGAGCGCTCGGGTCGTACCCGAACAGCGCCGGCACGTAGCTGGCGATCTGGTAGAAGCCGATCTCGCCCAGCGCCGGGTCGCCCGGGGACGCGAAGTTCCCCCCCGACTCGTGGAGCATGATCGACGCCATCCACCCCGCTGGCAGTCCGCCGCGGTACTTGTCGATCCATGGCCGGAACTGCGACAGCAGGAGGCCCGCGCGGGCCACGTCGGCATCAAAGGAAGCGTCTCCCATGTCAAGGATGATACGATGCCCACATGGCAAAGGTCACCCAACACTACGAGTACACCATCGACGACAACCGCAGCACCAGGGCGGAGGTGCAGTTGCACAAGGGGAAGTGGATATCCACCGCGTATGTGGATCAGCACACGGTTGGGCTGCAGGACAACCGCGATGTTGCGCGCGCGGGTCTGGTCAAGGCGCTTCGTGCACTGGCCGACGACGTCGAGCGCGACGCCGACGACGAAGCGGCGGCACCGGAGCCGACCGCGAGCGCGCGCTAGTCGATCCCGGTCGGGATCTCGACGCCCTCGAGATTGATCACGGCGGTCATCGGCGCAGCCAGCCCGAACCAGTCGATGCGGACGCTCATGTCTTGTCGGACGCCGAGGCGCTGACCGACGGGGCATCCGATGACCAGGTCTCGCAGCTTGTACACCCCGATGATCCGCATGCCAAATCGCAGCTCGACGAACACGTTGTCAGCGGTGCCGAGATCGCGGTCGACCTCGGCGTAGATCTGGCGGACGTCGAAATGAGCATCGAAGCACGGCATGCCAGCGCATTGCAGGTTGGTCAGCCCGATGTTGCCGACGTTCGTGTTGCCGAACATTCGCCACGATCGATGGAGATCCGTCGGCGCGATCGTGATGGTGTCGTACACCTTGCCCCAGCGGAGGTGGCGCTCGGCGCCGACGAGCGATATGTCACGCGGTCGGCCGCGCCAGACCGCCTTGTCGCCGGCGCTCGCCTCGGACCACCGAACCTCGCCAGCGAACACCGCCTTCACGCGCGGAACCGCCTCCGCGTAGATGTCGCCGAGGCTGAGCCGGTTCTCCCAGTCGCTGTTGACGCCGTGCTCGGCCTTGAACCACTCCAGCGCGGCACGCTTGATCGGATCCATCGTCATCTCGGATCTCCTGAATCAGAAGTTGGTGTTGTACGCGAGCAGGAGCGCGGTCTGTTGCGCGGTCGTGATGTCCGGTGACGTCGGCGTCGGCTTCGCGCCAAGCCAGCAGATGCGGTACACGTAGTCCGCTGCGGCAACGAGGTCGCCGTATGGCACGACCACGACGCCAGGCTCCGCCTCGGGCGGCATCTGCTCGGCCAGGGACGCGATCACGATAAGCCACGCCGCGATAGGGAGACCGACCGCGTCGGACTCCGGGAACGTCGGAAGTAGCGCCTCCTCGAATTGCGTGACGGCGTCCTTGAGCGCACTGGCGCCAAACTTCCACAACTCGAACAGGTTGTCGAACGCCTGGCCGGCGGCCTCTTCAAGGGTTGCTGCAGCTGCCATGGTGTCCTCCTCCTACGATGGGGTGTCGCTCATCACGATCTCGAACGGCGTGGGCCCCTCCCCCTCGCTAACGTTCACCTCTATCATGAGCGCGTCGAACACGCCGTGCGTCTGAGCTCGCACGAGCGTGGTGTGGTTGTCGCCGACGTTGAGCGTGTCGATGTGTTCGATCTCGGTCTCCGTCGCCTTGTGCTGATCGTTGGGGTAGTACGTGATGCCCGTGACCCGCCACGCTACAGATCCCGTCGACTGATTGTCGATCCGGCACGACGCGTACTTGCGTCCCCAGAACGGGAGGATCAGGAACGTGTTACGTCCTTCTGATGTGTCGATCTGCGGAAACCGGAACGTCTTGTCGTTGCGAGCTGGCACCAGCGACTGCTGGGGCTTGAAGTACTGGATCACGTCGAGGACCGGCGTGATGAACGACAGCGTGTCCTGATCGGCAACAAAGTTCGACGGAACGAACGCCGGATCGTACAGATCTGCTGGCCAGATCATGATCCGTCCTTTGCGTCCCGACGGTGCGTACGTCGACTCGTTGCGGGCGTCGATTCGCCCGGTGAACGAGCGAGGCGGCCCCACCAGGGTCTGCGTCAGGAACGTCGGCGCCTGGTCATCGAAGTAGGCGACGTTGACGTTCGCCACGTCCGAGTCGGGGCCGATCGCCAGCGCGTGACCCGACTGCTCGGACAGGTAGATGTCCCCGGGCGTCGCGAGCTTGGTCAGGAGCCTAAAAAACTGTACGCCCTTGATTGCGTACTCGTTGCTGCTGGGCTGCGGGTAGGACATCGCCTCTCCTCCTCGCCAAGGATAACGCGGATCGCGCGCCCAGGTCACTTCGAACGTGACGTCATGCGGGTCATATAGCGGTCGAGCGTCGGCGCGTCATCGTTGATGATGCGGGTCGCGCTCGCCTGCGTCAGGAGTTTTACGCGCCAGCACGCGTCCGGCGGCAGCATCGCCATGATCCAGTGCGGGACGAACCCCGTCTCCGCGCGCCAGTAGATCGCGATAGCCTCGAGCCAGATCACAGACCGTGTTCAAGCGCGACGACCAGGAAGTCGGCCGCGCGGTTGACCGCGATCATCTTCTCCTCGGACCCGCCCTGCAGATCGGGGTGGTACTTGCGAGCGAGCTTGCGTCGGCGCTTGTCGACGTCCTCTTTGGTGATCGGTTCTGTGGGACCGAACCCGAGGATCTTTCGCGCCTGGCGCGCGGCGGCAGCGGGGTCCCTCCGCGGGGGCCCCTGGGGGCCCTGTCGAGGACCCTGACCAACGCCGGGGGTACCTCCGATGCCACCGGTCCACCCAGGCGGAGCCCACGGCCCCCTCTGGGCCCTCCGATGGGCGTGCCCCTCGGACTCGCCGTCGACGACGTCGGGATGGTAGTCGGCCCCCATGCCCCCCATCCACTGCGCGAACACCGCCTCGGCAGCCCCCAGCGTCGACTCGATGTTGATAGGCTTGCCAGCGAGAAAGTTCGCCATGGCCTCGGCGAGGACCTCGGTGGGTCGTCGCGGTCGAGTGGCCTCGGCGACCGCCACTCGGTGGGCCGAGCAGAGCGGCGGGTTGCCGTCGCCGTTGCGCTGGCAACGACGGCTGCCCTCGCGGTAACTGCACTTGTACTTCCGGGCAGGCACGGCTACTTGGGGAACCGCTTGTCGAGCGCGGCGTCGGACGCCGCGTCGTTCGACGCGATCTTGGATCGCAGGTCGGCGATCGCCTGCTCGACCGTCTCGTGGGTGATCACACCGCCGCCCTCGAGCGCGCCGATCACCGCTTTGACGGCGACCTGGATGGCGTCCAGAGCGTGGACGTACTCATTGGCATAGCTCGTCTTGTTCAGCACCTGGCCTGCCAGCTCGCCGATCACCTCCAGCGCGGTGATGGCGTACGAGGCCCCGGTGAGAACGTGCTTGGCCTTGTCGGCTGCGGTCGACATCACTGACCTCCGATGAGCTTCTTGGCAGCGTCTACGATCTCAGCGGCGGCGGTGAGCGCCGCCTTGAGGCTGGGGTCGTCATTCTGAGTGGCGGCGACCGCGATCAGACGGTAGGCGAGCTCAAAGCTGTCCGCGACGGTCTTGCGCCGCTCGCGGTACGCGGCGAGCTGCGCTTCGCCGTCCTCGCGGCTGGTCGCCTTGTCGACGATCTCCTGTTGGTGGTTGCGATCCCACGCGGTGAGGCCATCGCGCGCCGCGTTGACCGCGACGATGCTGTCGTGCAGCGTCTCCTGGCGTCGGTTCTTGGTGCATGACACCGACGACGCAAACAACAGGAGGAGCGTCAACAGCAGGATGAAGTACGCCGAGAGCGGTGGACGAGATCTGGTCATGTTCCTCACGATAGCGGGGTGACGGGTGGGGGCGTCGGAGGGACGGTTACCGGCGCTGGCGGCGCCGGCGGCGGATGCACTGGGCGATGCTCCATGTACGTCTTGAGCATCCCGAATAGGCCGTCGATCATGTTGGTCTGGCCCTCGCGGGTGTTCGCGCCGATCGTGGCGGCAGCGGTGGTCACCGTCTTGCCGGCCACGTAGGTCACGAAGATCCACTTGCTGTAGTCGAGCCACTGGTCGGCCGAGATGACCGACATCCCGGCGAGGACCGTGGCCGCGCCGATGAGCGCGATGGCAACGATCCCGCGCTCGCTCGCCCACAGATCCTTGAGCGCGCCGAACATCTACTCGACCTCCTGTGGATGGCCTTCGTTCAACCAGTTCACCTTGAAGGGGTCCCTCATATTGCCAGTGTCAACGAACCGGACGGGGACCGCAAGGTAGATCCCCCCATCAGTCGAACGTAGGTAGATCACTCTGGCGGTGTCGGACTGATCTCGGCGAATTCGCTGCACTCGGTCCACACGCAGTCGGGCAGCGTCGGGTTCCAGCCGGGTCTGTACTGCTGGCTCTGAATCACGCCGTAGACCGCGCCGCAACTCTGACCATCATCGTCGACACGGCGCATCGCTGGCACCCAGATCCCGATCCGGTCGTGGAGTACCCGGATCTGCTCGCCGCCGATCGTCAAAACCGGATCGTGAAACGGGTCGGAGATGTGGCAGAGGAGATTCTCGACGTACTCGACGTGCCCCTGGTAGAACTGGCACGTGAGAGGGTCGCTCGAGATCTCGGGCTCGGGGCAGTACTCGGAGTCAGAGGCGGTGGTGGCGCAGCCCATGATCGTGATCATCGTCAGTAGCAGGATCGTTTTCATCGCGTGTTCCTCGTTGGTTGCTTTGCAGCTTCGTCGCAGTCGTAGCAGTTGGTGTCGATGGTGTGTGGTTCGCGGTCGGTGAAGACGAGCAGCATCGCGACGTGTCCGCGCGGGCAGACGTGACGCCACCGCTCGGGCCATCCCAGTACGCCATCGCACCCGGGGGTGGAGCATGGGATGTTGCCGGTGTGGAGAGTGTAGGCGCTGTATCCGCAGGACTTGGTGCAGACGCGCACCAGTCCTTGCGGCATCAGGGTGCTCATCGCTTCTTGCTCTTGGGCTTGCCCCCTCCCTTCCCCTTCCCCTTGGACTTGACAGCCTTGTCGGCGGCCTTGTCGGCCTTCCCCGACGAGCTCTGGACGTGTGCCAGGTACTGGTGCCACGGCTTGCTGAACGAGCCCGGGTCCTGGAGACCGGTGGCCCACTTCGCGCCCGCGAGGATGCCACGCACGTAGTCGTGCGTGGGCGGGGTTCGCTTGGCGGTCCCGACGAAGTCCTCGATCACGGCGAACGATGGCGGCTTGCGGACCGGTGCTTCCGGCGCCGGCGCCGATGCGGGCTTGCGCGCCTCGGGCTCCTTGCCCTTGCTCGCGGCCGGCTTGGGATCGGCCTTGGGCTTGGGGACCGGACCCGGCTTGGGCGCGCGATCCGGCGCTTGCTCCTGGCGATGCTGGATCGCGCGCTCCTTGGCGATGGTGCGTGCGCCTGCCTTGTCGCCCGTCCGGCTGGCCTCGATCACGCGACTCGCGGTCTCATCGTCGCCCTTGGCGACGGCGGTATCCTTGAACACCTCATCCGTGATCTCGCCGATCTTCCACGCGTGGAGGAGCTTGGGCGGAGCGTTCTTGTAGGCCGCCAGCATCCGGCTCACCCAACTGACGTGGCGACCGATGGTCGCGCCGATCTCGACCAGCGTGTACTCCTTGCTGGTCTCGGGGTTGATCATGTCGCGGAGGCGACGCGCGTTCTCGGTGAGCTCGTACGAGCTCAGACCGGCCCGGTGCGCCACCGTCCTGAGCGCGTGGGCGAGGTACTTGGACGCCAGCGCCGGCGTGAAGGTCACGGGCTCGGGCTCGAGATCGATCACGCGGACCAGCGTGTCGTCCTGGTCGAGGCCAGCCAGTTCCATCGCCCTGCAGCGGCGCTGGCCGTCGATCACGAGGTCGTAGACCGATCCGTTGTCGAGAATCTTGACGACCTCGAGCGCGACGCGAACGCCCGCGTACGTCGCCGTCTCGTCGGTGACCGTGCCCGCCTTGATGGTCGTGGCCATGTCCTGAAGCTCGTCGTCGGCGAGCCCGGTGACCGTGCGCGGGTTGGTCCAGAACTTGTGCTCGAGCCGGAGGTTGCCAAAGCGCGCCCAGCGCAACTCTTCGGGCTGCTGCTCGGGCTGCGTCGTAGGTGGATCCGAGGACTCGGTGACGTCCGATGAAGATGGAGAGGAATCGGTGTTCATGTGGGCTCCAAGGGAAGAGAGCGACGGCGCTATAGCCGTCGTAGCCGTCGCGCTTCGATGACGTGCGCGACATAGCCGGGGAGAGAAAGGGAGAGCGGAAGCATCTCGTAATCTCGGGCGCCCATCATGGACCCCCGATTTGCCAGTGGCAAGTCCTAGCAGGTGCAGTGGTCGACGTGGTGCGCGATCTTGCAGCCGAGGTCGACCTGGTCGGTGGCCAGACCGTTGTCGCCGCAGTCCTCGCAGCCCCATGCGAACTCCGTGCTTCCAGCCACGCGGCAGATATGGATCTGGCGGATTCGCGGGTTCAGGGTCATGCGCTGGACAGCGGGCTCCGGGGTGAGGTCAACGGCGGGCATGGCTTCAGACTGCGACATCAGATCCTCCTATCGTTTGGCCTTGCGTGCGCGCCGCTTAGGCGCCCCCTCAGGACGCGCCGCGTCCTCACGCCGCCCGGTAACAGGAATCACCCCGACCCGACCTTGCTGCTCGGTGACCAGATCCACCTGATCCTTGTGGACATTAGTCAAGACATCGTTGCGCGGATGCCACGCCGTGTAAATCGGCGACCGCGCCTGCGGCTGGTCATCCCAGATGAGGACCAGATCCCCGCGCCGCAGCGACGTCAGCGATCCTCGGATATCGCCACGCACGCGCCCCAGCAGCGGCCGGACGTCGCGGCGCGCGGCGACTGCGCCGGACAGGCTCTTGCGGGCGAACGCGCGCCAGGCGGTGCGGAGTCGCTTCGTGGTGCCCGCTGGAGCTGGTGTCAGATCGGGCGGCGCCATCATGCGCGCCGCGATCGCCGCGCGCCGGACGTTCTCATCGCGCGCCGTGCGCTGGCGCTTGGTGCGGCGGAAGAAGTGATCGTTGTTCACGGCGACACCTCGGGTGCCAGCTCGGCCTCGGCCGCCTGGAGCGCCTCATTCAGGGAGGCCGCGACCTGCGGATCGCCGCCCTTGTCGGGGTGGGCGGCGGCGATCGCCTTGCGGTGGCGGCTCCGCACGACCACGAGCAGATCCTCCGGGGGGAGCGCCTTCATCTGGGCGAGGTCGACATCGAAGATCTCGCGCCAGGTCGGCTTGGGCGGCGGGCCCGCGGGCAGCGCAGAGAACCCGGCGACCACGCGTCCGACGACATCGGCCATCCCCCAGCGCTCGATGCCGCGCATCGCCTCCACGGACAGCGCGATCGCGTGGAGGTTGTCGGACGGCTTGCTCCACTTGTCACACGCGAACACACGCTCGTGCATCGTCCCGACGGCATCGGGCATGTGAAACCACACCGCGATCCCCGGGTCCTCGCTGCGATCGTCGCTGTACGGCAGCCCGTCGGGACGGGTGGGCAGGAAGCTCGTGATCACGATGCAGACCGCGCCCAAGCGTTCGAGCTCGGCCTTGAGTCCCTTGGCGGCAGCGTGGGCGGAAGCCTGCTCGAAGCGAGATCGCTTTCGCTCGATCGGCAGCGTGCGGCGCCAGCCGTCAGGCCACTGGAGCGGGTACGGGGAGCGGGTCATGAGGAACTCCTATCTGGGAGAGTTGG
>Ga0207662_10000611_pt1 | contig 16010 bp, 12 predicted proteins | sample KBSS33LmetaG_FD_184338 | JGI IMG/M metagenome (GOLD analysis project Ga0207662, IMG submission 184338) | Switchgrass rhizosphere microbial communities from Kellogg Biological Station, Michigan, USA - KBS S3-3L metaG (SPAdes) (version 2) | ecosystem: Host-associated > Plants > Roots >... | reverse complement strand
GAACCCGGGGTGGTACTCCGGCCATTCCCGCGGCTCGTGCAACACCTCGCCGCCGAGCCCGACTGCCACCTGGTGCACCGCGCGCACCGCAGCACGATCGGCCGCAGCGAAGGCGATATGAGTCTGCCGACCGCCGGGGTCGGTCGCCGCGCCCAACCAGAACGACGGCGGGCCATCGGTGGGCCCGTAGCCGGCGACGCCCTCGAACTCGAGCACCCGGGACACACCCAGCGGGGCAAGGACGGCGTCGTACCAGCCGACGGCGGCGGCGAGATCATCGGTCTGCAGGCTCACGTGGTCGATCATGCTGACACTTGGCGCAGCAATCGGCGGCGTTATCACCGGATGGTTCGGCACGAATGCGGCGTTTATTCTCGATGCTTTGAGCTACTTGCTTTCGGCTTGGTTGATCTTCAACGTGCGGTTGCCGAAGCGACCGCCTCGAGAGAGACAAAAGCTCAGCTTCGCCAAAGCAATTGGAATCACCGACACGATTGAGGGCGCCAGATACGTCAAGGATCGCGTTCGTGTATTTGCCTTATTAATGGTCAAACCCGCATGGGGCCTGGGTGGGGGCATTCTGACGCTGCTGGCAGTCTTTGGCGAGCGTATCTTTCCTGTCGGTAAGAGTGCCGCGACAGGAATTGGGGTACTCTTCGCTGCACGTGGCATTGGAACAGCGGTCGGACCCATAGTCGCCCGTCGCATAGCCGGCGAGGGGGATCGGCGAATGCAGATCACGATCGGCATTGCCTTTCTGATCGGCGGAGTTTTTTATATGGCCTTTGGCAGTGCGACGAGTTTCATACTTGCGCTGATCGTTTTGGGAGTCGCGCACATGGGCGGCAGTATTCTCTGGGTCTTCTCAACCGTGCTTCTGCAACGGTCAGTGGAGGATAACTTTCGAGGCAGAGTGTTTGCAGCGGAGTTGGCCTTACTCACATTAACGATGGCGGCATCGAATTATGTGACCGGAGAACTATTAGATCGATTTGGTATCTCGCCACGCGTCGTTACGATCGGGATCGGCCTGTTATTCGTCGTTCCCGGAATTATCTGGCTCATTACGTACAGGTGGTGGGGCCAGGGAAAAACACTACCGCCAAAAGAACGACCGTTTGCTGATCGTGATCGTACTATTGCTCAAAAGCTTGAGACTGCTGAAGAACTTGTCAGAAGTATCGACTGAACCGGATTCGTTGCTTGATGAGAACAGCCACCTCTTTGGCTGTCGATAGTTTCACCAGGATTCAAAACAGATGCGAATCAAAATCGGCGTCATGGGTTCGGCGTCTGAAATTGGCGCACCGGAAACTCGCGAAGCGTTGACGCAGAAAGCTGAAACTTTGGCCGTTGCGATTGCGAAGCGCGACGCGATTCTCTTAACGGGCGCAACAACTGGAATCGTTTATCTAGTTGGAAACACGGCGCAGACGGCGGGCGTCTTTCACATCGGCATTTCTCCGGCCAGCAATGAGAATGAGCACGTTGAGACTTACAAATTGCCGCTCGACGCTTGCAATGCGATCGTGTATACCGGCTTCGGCCTAAAAGGGCGCAACGTTGTACTGGTGAGGTCATCTGACATTGTTCTTTTTGTAGCGGGCGCAATGGGTTCTCTGAATGAATTCACAATTGCACACGATGAAGGCAAGATCATCGGCTGTTTGACGGGAACAGGTGGAGTCGCTGATGAAGTGGACTATCTGATTGAGAAGTTCGGCAAGCGCGGCAAAGCAGTCGTGTTCAAAGACGAGGATCCGGAGAAGTTGATTGAGCGGTGTTTTGAAGCGATAAAGGCGTAGTGGCTTTGTGTTTAGTTTTTGTACTTTGTACTTTGTGCTTGTGCTTAGTACTTTGTGCTTAGACCAATAGCAACGTACTAAGTACAACCACCAAGCACCAAGTACCAAGCACCAAGCACTAAGCACAAAGCACACACCAAATGAATCTCGGCTTATCCAACAGAATCGCTCTCGTGTCGGGCGCCAGTGCCGGCATTGGTTACGCGTGCGCGCTGGAGTTAGCGCGTGAAGGTGCTCGAATTTTTCTCTGTTCGCGTGATGAAGGGCGAGCAAGTGACGCTGCTCGTCGTATTCACAACGAAACTGGTGCTTCCGTAGCCGGCGTCGAAGCGGACGTAACTGACGCGACCGCCGCAGAACGATTGGTGCGAATTGCTCTCGAACAAGCAGGGCGTGTGGATATTCTCGTTACAAACGCAGGTGGCCCGCCTGCCTCAACATTTGCGGATGCCGACATTGATACGTTTCGCGCTGCATTTGAACTGACTGCCGTATCAGCGATACGACTCGCGAGGCTTGTCGTACCAGGCATGCTCGAACGGAAGTGGGGCCGCATTATTAATATCACTTCAGTTTCAGCCAAACAGCCGATTGACGGCTTGCTGTTTTCAAACACGATACGGCCCGGTTTGACAGGATGGGCCAAGAGCCTTGCCAATGAGGTGGCAGCACACAACGTCACCGTCAACAATGTCGCGCCGGGTTACACGCTTACAGAACGACAGCACCACCATGCCGAAGCCCGTGCGCAGGCGCTCGGAAAATCAAAAGCAGAAATGATCCAAGGATGGGCCACGCAGGCTCCCATGAACCGGCTTGCCGATCCCGCTGAGATTGGTTGGGCTGTCGCGTTTCTCGCATCAGAAAGGGCTTCATACATCACCGGCATCACACTTCCAGTCGATGGAGGCTGGATCAGGAGTCTGCTCTAAGATCAACCAGCATGGACCAGCAAGCCACTATCGTTGCCCACCGCGTCGCGAATCCTCAAACCGTTCACGATTTGAAGAATCCTGTTTGGGACGAGGCGCAATCAATCACAATTGAGCGGCTCTGGTCAGGCCAAAGAGCACCCGCCGAACGACACGCTGAAGTCCGCTTATGTTGGTCGGATGAAGGACTGCACGCGCTATTCGGATGCGAACAACACGAGCCCGTAATTGCCGCTGATGCACCGAGCACTAATAAAAAAACGATCGGCGTTTGGGATCGCGATGTTTGCGAGATATTCGTCGCGCCCGACGCAACAAACCCGTCGGTGTATTACGAATTCGAAGCGGCCCCAAACGGTGAATGGGTCGATCTCGGACTCGTGATGACACCAACCGGTCGCGATACTGAGTGGGACTATTCGTCAGGGATGAAGACGAAGTCGATCATCGGCGAGGATTTCGTATTTACCTTGATCACAATTCCCTGGAGCGCACGGATTCCCAGACCGAAATCTGGAGACGTGTGGAGAGTGAACCTGTTTCGTTGTATTGGTCTGCATCCGACCGATCGATATCTCGCGTGGCGACCGACGAAGACTCCCGAGCCTAACTTCCATGTGCCGGAAGCGTTCGGATCGTTAGTGTTTGAGTAGGCAATGGGAAGAGGGGAAAAGGAAAGTATCTTTCTTCCACTTTTCTTTACGGATGGTAGCTCGGTTCGTGATGCGGCTTCTTTAACATACCCTCAACGTACTTGGTGAACGTCGCTCTATCCGGGGCAGACATCGATTCGATGCGGGCACCTATGAGATATCCCTGCTCTTTCGGATTGTCTTCAAGACTTTCATAACGAACTGGAACTAGTTTCAAATCAACTGTCTGATCCTCAAGCTCCAGTCGTACAAACAATCTCTTATCTATCCCTGCCAGATAGTGCTCACCGATTCGGATCGTAGGAACGATCAGAGCAAGACCAGTTGTGCTGATATCTGTGGTGTGGCCTTTGAGGGGAGGGAGTCTGCGAAAGCCGTTGCCGTTGAGGCGTGGGTCCTCGAGTGTCAGAGTGAAGTTCAGTCGGGCGGTCACACGTCTAGCCATGCGCCGATTGCCAACGAAGCGCCGCAACTGGGCTGCCATTCGTCGTGGGAAGTCTGACATCTATTTACCCGCTTGCTTACTGGACAATGAGGAAGGGGCCACCGTCGGGAGGGCGATTGCGCGAATCGCTATTTCATTCTAGAGAAACGCGCGTACGCGGCGCAATAGCTATTTATCGAAAGCGATCGCGATCGAGGGCTTATGGAAGAATGATTGGTATTTCCAACACTCTCTGTTGGTCAGCACTGAGGGTGAGGCGCTGCGGATCAGCACCTAGCGAATCCATGAAGCCTCGAGTGATTGTCACAGGCACCTGATTACGCGGGCGCCCGATAACAACGTACTCGCCGGGCGGGACTTTCCCTGAAAAAGAGCCGTCCGCACCAACCAAAAGCGCCGTGTGAGCGGTCCGAAACCGCCACTTCGACGCTTCAACGGGGACGAATAAGACAACAAAACCCTGGTCATTCTGCGGCGGCTTGATGCGGCCGGAGACCTGCGCGTACTTAGCTGAAATCTCGACGCGTACCGGCGCACCTTCCGCATCCTCTACAATTGAGATCCCTTTAGTCAGGTCCTCCCCACCTGCGGTCGCCGATAGAACGAAATGCTCAGATCCATTGGGAAGCGCCACTGAGATGGCCTGCTCTCCCGCCGGGACGCCGTCCAGCACGAAGGATCCATCCGCTAAAACCTGGGCAGGCTGAGGACGAGACGGACGGCCACCCTTGTCAGCAAACTCGAAGAACAGGGTCAGACCGCGCGGTAACGGATCGCCATTGTCTGTTTCGACAACCCCGCGTATGCGTCCAGTGCCGCGCAAAGTTAGAGTCAGGCCCTCGATATCTGACGTGACCAAACTCAGCTGTTCCTGCACCATCGAATAGCGCGGTCGCGCCACGGGCACTATCGTTGAACCCGAACGAAGGACCGGTGCCTGCCCATCTGATGGTGGTCGCACGAGAGGACGCGCGCCTGTTGCTGAACCATCGAGCGGCCTGAGCGCAGTCACTTCGTAATCCCCTGGGCTGAGGTTGCTGAAAGCCCATGTACCGTCAGTCGCTGTCGTGGTCATCCGTTGCGCCATCCCGGGAACAAGCGGGCCAAGGTGTTCCGAGTCTCTGGGTCTTAGGATGACGGTGGCACCTGAGATTGGCGAATCGTCACGGCCGAGGATCAATCTACCGCTAATCCTCAACGTCGGTCGTTCCACGAGTGTGATGTCAACACCACTCGATTCCCGCGCGGAGTCGACACGAACCTTCAGTGCCTCTGACAAACGAATGGCGGCAGGATGAAACGTCACAATCTGCGACTCACCTCGCAGCCGTGCGCGAACATCGTAATTGCCAGTCTTGTCTTCGACTGAGGCAGCGACGACGTAATCGGCAGGCGGAACATTCTCGATCTAGAAAAGTCCTTTCTTGTCGGTACGCGCAGAGAACCGCGCTGAGTATGACCCACCATTGTTGTCGCGCGACAGAATATTTACTGCGACATCTGGTACCGCTGTCCCATCCGATTTCAAGACTCTGCCGGTGATCGTACCTCCCCGAATGACACGAATATCCACATCAACAGTGTTCGTACCGTCGACTGTAAATACAGCATCGTGCTTGGGAACTATCTCCGGATAATCTTCAGCGCGTGGAACCGCTGCGATCGGAAGCGGTATCTGCATTCCCGCACCACTCGGCGCCGCCACGCCTGGTCCCTGCAAGTTAACGTAATATTTTCCCGACGTGAGGCCGTCGATGTGAAACTCACCTCGCCCATTGGTGATTGTCGTCAAACGATCATCAGAGTCGGTGCGAAAGACTTCGACAGTTACACCGCTCAAAGGTTGTCCGTTATCCCGGTAAACGACTCGGCCACGAACAGACGAGCCAACTTTCGAAGCGGGTGTTCGAGTTGTTTGTGCGCTGATCGCAAATGTTGTGAGGAGAACGTAGAGCCACGCGATGGTAACCGTCGCGAGATATCGCAGGGGCTGAACACTCATCGAACTAACCTTCTTTGAAACGTCAAGGCTGTTTGGGTGGCAAAGGCTTGCCACCTGTATCGCCGCTTCTGATGCCGGTTGGATCCAGATGGAATGAGAGCCGGCCAGTTCGTCCGTATTGAGCCGGTTCCGCAGTCGCGTACCACGTCTTAGCGTCAGAAGACTTAATAACCTGAAACCGATAGCCGGTGGAATCAGTGGCCTCAATGTCCTTCGGCATAAACCCAGCGGCAATCAGTTCCTGAAGGTTTCCAAATTGGCCATTGTGCGTCTGGCTGTAGGCCACTTGGGCCAGTGTGATCCGCGTCATCATGTCCTGAACGTCGGTATGATGTGCATTAATGCGCGCCTCGAAGAAGAACTTTTTGCCCTCCTTTAAGACGAGTTGCTGGCTCTCTCGGTCACCTACGATCCAAACGTTCTGAATTTTGAGTAGTCCTGCCGGCTGAATCACGTCCTTGCCGTCCGCGTCGAACACGTGGACGAACACAGTTGCCACATCGCCGCTGATCTGTTCGCCCGTTATTGAAACCTTTGGAGGCATCTTCTCCGTTACGGCGACCGCCATCTTCTCGAAGTCCGGTCGCAGTTCTTCGAACTCCTCTTTGGAGAGTCCGTCTAGAGCGGGCCCGTAGATCGAGAGCGCAAAAGCCTCCCGAAACTTCCTATCGCGAAGGAATTGATAAAAGTCGCGCACCGTGTCAGTGGGGGTGCGTTGTTGCGCCGCGGCGGTAAACGGCAAGAGCGCAACGAGCAAGAGTCCGGCAAGAACGGGCTGCTTGAATCTGACAATTTGTTGGAGCATCAATTCAATCCTTGCTAATTAAAGGGCGCGCCCGAGATAGCAGCGCGCCCCAGATTGGCGGGAAGTCGATCAAGACACGATGACTTCATCACGGTCGATCTAATTGTTTCGCTGTTGCCCGTCGCGGCGCAAGTAATTTTTCACGACCGACGAGATACAACAGGATCATTAATATCACGAACGGAATTAATGAGAGCAAGTCGGAGTAGTCACCGTTGAAGAATTTGTTGTGATCGCGAGACCACGCTTCGACCAGATCACTGCGCTCCTTCCAAACCCCGGCGAAGAAGGCAATGAATACGGCGGCGAGCGCTCCTCCGGCGATATAACCAGAAGCCATCAGGACACCGGGACTCTTGTCAGTCTCAGCAACAAACTCCTCTTCCGTCAGATCCTTGCCGCGAAACTTGACGCGGAGATACTTATCGACCAGCCACCGAATCATACCGCCGAGAAAGATCGGGCTCGACGATGACAATGGCAGATACACGCCTACGGCAAATGCGAGAGATGGAATACCCGACATCTCGAGCACGATCGCAATCATCACTCCCAGCAGCACTAAACCCCATGGCAATTGGCGATTGAGGATGCCCTTTATGATGTATGACATCAGTGTCGCCTTCGGCGCATCGTACTTCGTCACTGATGAAGTGCTGTTTGGAATTGTTCGGTGGGTTCCGTTGATCCCAGGGTCGACGTGGTAGGCAATACTACCGTCGTCATTAACCAGATACTTTCCTGGAGGTCCATTCTTTTCTTCGATCTTATGCCAGGTCTTATATTGTTTGGTGTCTGTGCCAGCCTGCACACCTTGAATCGATTCCGGCGGACCCAAGTTCGACATGTCAGGTTTCAGATCAGCCGGGAAGTTGCGTTCGACCTTCTGCACGACCTTTCCAGAGTCGTCAACCAGATACTCGCCTGGTTCAAGACCAGCAACCGTCGGGGCAGCCGCATCATTTTTCAGCACCCGGTAATTGCCGCCCGCTGTCGGCTTAACCGTTTCTGTAAATGGAGTGAGGCTGCCCATCGCAGCACTGTCAACTTGTGTTGGATTCTCGACTGCCTTGAAAGTTGTTTGAGGAACATAGACCGTGCTCTCATCATTAAGTCGCAGCAGAATTGGACCAAGGATCAAAGCCGACGCCAGCGCTCCGACTAGTATCGCAATCTGCTGATACTTCGGAGTCGAACCGACGAGGAATCCTGTCTTCAAATCCTGCGATGTGGTGCCGCCGTTCGACGCTGCAATACAGACGATGCCGCCAATGGATAATGCGGTCACGTAGTAGCCCGGGCCAGTCCAACCTACGATTAGGAAGATCAGACACGTGAGCAACAACGTCGCGACTGTCATGCCGGAAATTGGATTCGAAGAGGATCCGATCTCGCCGGTTAATCGCGAGGAGACTGTGACGAAGAGAAAACCGAAAGCGATGATTAGTACTGCGCCGAGTATGTTCCACTGCAAATGCAGTTGCGGCATCAGTACGATGAGCGCGATCAAAACAAAACAGCCACCCAAGACCACCTTCATCGATAGATCCTGATCCGTGCGTGGGACAGCAGCAGTCGACGATTGTCCGCCACGCAAATCGCTAAGACCGCCTTTCAGCCCGCTCCAAATTGTCGGTAGCGAACGGAACAAACTAATGATGCCGCCGGCAGCGACAGCACCTGCGCCGATGTACAGGACATACGCGCCGCGAATTTGGTCAGGCTCCATTTGGCTGATCGGCACATTGCCGGGAGGCAGCGCCGTCGTCATTCCTTCACCAAAGAACTTGATTGCGGGTATGAGTACGAGGTAAGCGAGCACACCACCAGCGCACATGATCGACGCGATGCGTGGACCGATGATGTAGCCGACACCCAACAATGCTGGTGAGATTTCAGCGGAAATAGATCCGGCTTTGAACGGCGCTCCGAAGATATGCTTCGGAGTGTCTTTCCAACCTTTGAACGCTGCCATCGCAACCTGGTAAATGAGTCCTATTCCGAATCCGGTGAAGATCGTCTTCGCTCCAGAATCAGTGTCGTCAGCAGCCTCTGCTCGTGCACGGTGTTCCGGGTGCGCGGCAGCGCGCGATTCAGCAGATGCACCGGCCTTCAATACCTCTGCACAAGCCGTCCCTTCCGGATACTTCAAAAGGCCATGCTGCTGGACAATCAGCGCTCGGCGGAGTGGAATCATCATCAGGATTCCCAACAAGCCTCCAAGCACGGCAACTAACATCACGCGCGTGAACTCCAGATCGAAGCCAAGAATCATGATCGCCGGCATCGTAACGCCCACGCCGAACGCGATTGACTCACCTGCTGAACCAGCAGTCTGAACGATGTTGTTTTCGAGAATTGTTGCCTCTCTAAATCCGACTTTGCTGAGCAACCGGAAGAGGCTGATCGAGATAACGGCGACAGGAATCGACGCACTCACCGTGAGGCCGACCTTTAGTACCAACCATAGCGACGAAGCACCAAACACCATTCCCAACAATGTTCCGATGATCAGCGGCAGCGCAGTTAGTTCTCGCAACTGAACTGACGCTGGAATATACGGACGAAATGTCGCGAGCAATGGATTGTCTGGGTGTTCAGGTTTGGCCCCGATCCTATCAGGGTATTCGTTCGCACCGATGCTATCAGTCGACATCCGGCAAGACCTCCAAAGAAGTTTTGATTACGGGGAGTGCAAAGGGGTGAAACTGGCCCTACTTTACACGCGCGATGGCCCGTGAGCAACCTGTCGAATGAATGTCCGACACGCCTTTAGCTTGTCGTCAACATTAGGTTTCCCTCAACGTTGAGTGATAGTGAGTCTTGACGACCAACTAAAGCGTATCGGACACTTTCCGTGCTTCATTAACCTTCGCGGTTGCCCAAACAGATGAACAAAAGAATTCTCGTCCTCTCCTTGCTCTTGATCGGATTCGTCTACCTGTGCGTTCGAGATTTATCGGCGCCAGCCGCGACCGCCGCGCAATCTATCCCTGCGCCCGAAGAGGTACTGGGATTCAAGCCTGGTGATGATCGGAAGCTCGCGAGTTGGGATCAGGTTGTCGAGTATTTCGATCGGCTAGACCGCGCGAGCGATCGGATTAAGTTCGAAACACTCGGCAAGTCGACGATGGACAGGCCATTCGTTATGGCGACGATCAGCGCGCCGGAGAACCTTGCGCGGCTTGAAGAATACAAAGCGATTCAGGATCAACTCGCTGATCCACGAACGCTTGGCACTGGCGCTGGTCGAGATCGGAAAGCAGCTGAGCTAATTCGAAAAGGAAAGACCATCGTTCTGATCACGTGTGGTATTCATTCGACTGAAGTGGGCTCGTATCTCTCGAGCATGCTGATCGCTCATCGATTGGCGTCATCAAATGAACCTGAAATCCAGAATATTCTCGACAACACGATCATTCTTTTGGTTCCTTCATTAAATCCAGACGGCGTCGACATCGTTAAGAATTGGTACGACAAGACACTTGGCACTCCTTACGAAGGCACAGATCCACCCGAGCTTTATCACAAGTACACCGGCCACGACGACAACCGCGACTGGTACGCATTCACCCAAGTCGAAACACAAATCACCGTCGAAAAAATCCATAACGTCTGGCATCCCCAGATCGTCCACGACATTCATCAACAAGGTGCAGTGGGCTCGCGTCTGTTTCTGCCGCCGTACATGCAGCCGGTTGAACCAAACGTCCCGAAGCAGATCGTCGAAGGCTACACCGAGCTTGGGAACTGGCTTGCTCGGGAGATGCGAGCAAAGGGATTCCAGGGGATCACGACAAACTCCACCTACGATGCCTGGTCGCCGTCGCGTGCGTATTCCCATTATCACGGCGGTGTACGCATCCTTTCTGAAACTGCATCAGCCAGAATCGCTTCGCCAATCACGTTGAAGTTCGATCAACTCACGTCGCGCGACGGCTACGATCCGCAGAAGGAATCTCCGAACTTTGGACCATTGTGGCGTGGTGGTGAATGGAAGCTAAGAGACATTACGAACTACATGACGACAACCGCGTTCCTACTGTTGCAACACGCGTCGAAGAATCGTGAGCAATGGTTGACGAGGTTTTATGAGATTGGGAAGCAGGCGGTCCGGCGGCGAAAACCCGGCGAGCTCGTCGCCTACAGAATTACTCGAGACGCAGGACAGTTCAACAACTGGTCCCAATTGCGCGTAATTCTCCAGCGTGCTGGTGTCGGAGTCAGCTTTACAGACAGGGGCACCATCGTCCGCTTGGACCAACCTTATGGAAGTTTCGCGCGCGCTGTGTTGCAGAATCAGGTGTACCCGAACCAGCGAGACGCTAAGGGTCACCCAATCGCACCCTATGATGTAACTGCTCACGCGTTACCTGCCTTGATGGGAGTGGAAGTGACTAGCATCCGCGCACCATTTAGAGCGGGGGCGTTGTCCAGCGTACTGATTGAGCAACCAGACTGGCTATCGGGCAACCACAGAATCGCGCTTTACAAGTCTCACGTACCGGCAATCGATGCGGGATGGACCAGTTGGATCTTCTCTAAATGGCCTCCGGGACAAACGAGTCTTTTGGTCGACAGTGAAGTTAAAGATGGAAACTTGAAGTCGCGCTACGACTCGATTGTCATTCCGGATCAACCTGCTCGCACAATTCTGAACGGCTATCGTGCTGGCACCATGCCAGCTGAACTTACCGGCGGGCTCGGTCAAGAAGGTGTGAAAGCACTGCGCCAGTACGTCGAAGACGGCGGCACGATCGTCTTCCTCAATCGCGCATCAGACTTCGCTATCGAACAATTCAAACTTCCGATAAAGAACGTCGTCGCTGGTCTACCGCGTACCGAATTCTATGTGCCCGGATCAATCCTCCGCATCGAGCTCGACACAACCCATCCGCTGGCGCAAAGCATGCCGAAACAATCAATCGCCTGGGCGGAAGATTCGCCTGTATTCGAAGTGATTGATAGCGCAGCAACCGCGGGTCAGTATTCAGTTCCTGCCAGTGCAGTGAGAGTAGTCGCATGGTATCCGCGTAATGCAGATCCACTTCTATCCGGGTGGCTATTAGGAGCAAGTCGGATCAAAGGCAAAGCTGCGTTGTTGGAAGTGAAGATGGGAAAAGGTCGAGTTGTTCTGTTTGGCTTCCGACCTCAGTATCGCGCCCAATCGCTGGCGACATATCCGCTGTTCTTTAATGCTCTGGCGAGGCGGTAGGTAGGACACGATCGCTTTTACTGGTTTATTCCAGTCAAGTTGATAAGAAGAAGTACACTCGCTTTCTTGAACCTTTTCACCTAAACACCGTATAAACAAATACGCGGCGACGGATTTAAAATTAACCCTCCGAAGCCAGCCGAATGATCACCCTTCTTTTCAGTTCCGTTCTAATTCTAGGCCTACTTGTTTTGGCCGTTTACCTCTGGCAAAAACCTGCTAGCACAGTCGAAGTAGATGAATTGCCTCCGCCACTGGATCCGCGAGGTTTATTCACAGAACCTGAAAAACCCGCGCAAATCGAGACGAAGCTGGACGATGAACAGATACGGGCGGAGTTGATCTCGCTCGCTAGCGCCGGAGACAAATCAGCACTACAGAAAGCGCGCGAGCTAAACGATGCGCAACTGTACGATGAACTGCTAACCGCACTAGTCGCGTCAACTACATCTGATGCGCAACTGCTTTCATTAACCTCGTATGTAACCAGAAACGAATGGCCGGTTAACACGACATTAGCAAAAGCTTGCATCGTTTCGTGGCAAAAGGCTCCTGACAGATCGTCGACGGCCAAAACTCTGCATGTTGCCGCTCTTTGCGACGACGCTGACATTTATCGAAATGCCGCTGAACTCGCCCTGAAATTCTGGCGCGGTGAAAAAATACCGGATCTGACAGCTGTCGAGCTGAACGCTTTATTAAACGGAGAATACTGGGTACTCTCGTCCGCAACCCGAAGTTCAGGTGCCGGATTTGTTTTGAAACGCAGCCTCGCATCTGCCCGGCGCGAACTCGATCAAACCAATGCAACTAACAATCAACTGAAAAGTTGAACTGAAGAAAGAACCAACATGAATAACATCGACCTCGTTACATTAATACCAGTAGCGGTTGTCGCACTGCTGGCACTGATCATCCTCATCGCGTTCATCAGGCGAATCTTCGTGAACGTCGATGCGCGGGAAATCGCGATCAAGGAGCGGAGATATCTTGGCGAGAAAATGCCTCCTGGACGCGTGGTCGCGACTGAAGGCGAAGTCGGTATTCAGGCAGATGTTCTGAAACCAGGTCTGCACCTCATTAAGTTTCCTTTTGAGCGCGTCGTCCGCAAGGTTCCGCTGATCGAGATCGGCGCAGATGAAATGGGAATCATCGAAGCTGTCGACGGCGAACCGATGCCCCCGGGTGGAATCTTTGCACCTGACCGTGCACAGAACGCGCACAACAACTTCCAGGATCCAATTGCGTTCATCAAGAGGGGTGGCGTGAAAGGAATACAACTCCGAACCTTGCCGCCGGGCTTATGGCCCATCCATCCGTACCTGTTTCGTGTTTCCGTAGCCAAGACGACAGTAGTCCCGCAAGGTAAAGTTGGCGTGGTAACCGCAGCTGATGGTGGTCCACTCGACCCGGGCCGCTTATTAGGAAAAGCAATCACGGATCATCGAAACTTCCAGGACGCTGAACAGTTCATCGCATCGGGAGGTCAGAAGGGTCCGCAAGTCGATATTCTAACTCCCGGTGTTTACCGCATCCTGACGCAATCTACAGCTCTTGAAGGTGGCACCGACGTTAAGCCCGGGCTGTTTGCAGTTCGACTCTTTGACGCCACCGGCATCAGCGAAAATCAGATCGGCTTAGTAGAAGCACTGGATGGAGCTCCGTTGAATCCGCGTGATTACGTCGCCGAATCCTTCGAAGGTCACGACAACTTTCAGGATGGTCATGAGTTTATTGGACGCGGCGGGCAGCGTGGTCCACAAAAAGACATCCTGCTTCCGGGTACCTACTACATCAATCCTTTTCTCTTCAAAGTCATCCTCGAGACTGCGAAGGAAGTAAAACCCGGCGAAGTCGCAGTGGTGGTTTCAAACGTCGGCAAAGATCCTTCCGACGATGTGCGACGCCAAATGGCTGCGAAGGTCCGGCAACGCATGGAACGCGAAGAACAGGAGCAAGCAGAACAATCAGCCCAACGACTGGACAAGATCGACGACGCGAGAACAGTTGAAGAGATTCGACAAGACTTAATGACCGGTGATCCTGCCGATCGGCGCCTGGACGAAGGCGCTCATGAAGCGTACGTCGTACCTCAAGGTTATCGCGGCATTCAGGAATCGGTTGTTGGACCAGGTCGTTACTATGTCAACACGCTAGCGATCTCGCCGATCATTATTCCGACAACTAACCAAACGGTTGAATGGACCGCGGGTGAAGTAGCAAACACATTCAACCCGTTCGAAGTGATCTCCAAAGATGGTTTCACGATGCAACTCGAGGTGCGCGTCGTGTTTCGAGTGAAGCCTGAAGACGCGCCGTTCATGGTCGCGAAGATCGGCGGGATTGAACGCTTGATTCAGAACGTGATGCACCCACTGATCGATTCAATCTTCCGCAACCAGGCGTCAGAGTCGTCAGCAATGGCGTACCTACAAAATCGTCACGAGGAGCAGGAGCGCGCCGAAGCTCGCGTACGAGCGCACCTGCTGAAGTATCACGTTGACGTCGTGAACGTGCTTATCTGCCACATTCATTTGCCGGAAGAGCTAATGAAAACGCAGACGGAGAAAATTCTCGCCGAGCAGAAACAGAACATGTTCAATGCGCAACGTGAAGCTGAAGACAAACGCATTCAACTCGAGAAGACTAAGGCACACGCAGACAATCAGAAGGATCTGATGGCTGCAACTGTCGGTGTTGAAATCGCTGCCAAACGTGCCGAACAACGCAAGGCAGAGGCAGAGGGTGAAGCTCACTACATTCTGCAAACAGGTAAGGCCGAAGCTGAGAAGGTACGGCTCATGGGTGAAGCTCAGGGTGTCGCCTATCACGAACAGGTGAATGCGCTCGGAGCTCAAGGCGTCGCGCTCGTCGAGACGTTGAAGGTCATCGGTGAAAAAGGCGTACGAATCACACCTGACGTTATGGCCACCGGGGGATCGGGCGAAGGCGGTGGTGGCATCGGTACATTGCTGCTGCTCAACCTGTTCCGCGAGCGACTCAACGTCACCGGGAATGGCGAGAAAGCGCCGAGCCGGTAAACTTGCGACCGACGGGCAAAGACAGGGAGACTAAAGGACGGGGAGACACGGAGATACGATTCTCCGTTTCTCCCCGTCTCCGTCTCTTCCCGTCCCTGCTTCTCCCCCTTCGCCGTCAACGTCGGCACAGAAAAGCGAAACAATCTCCAAACCTTCTTGCTGAATCTCCTGGATACTCGGCGCCGCCTCAAGTAATCCACCTCGCCAGTTAGCCCCGTCAAGGAGGGATCGAATGAAGCAACCAGGCGCTTTGATTGTGCTATTCATCTTTGTCGCCGCTGTGAGCTTTGCGTTAGCTTCCGAGCAATACAACTCGAGCCGTCAGCTAAAGGCAACACTGACTGGCTCGGCTGAAGTCCCTGGACCCGGCGATGCGGACGGAACTGGCCGAGTTACGCTCACACTCAGCGCTGGCAAGAATCAGATTTGTTACGAACTGGCAGTGTCGAATGTTGGCAATGCAACTGCCGCTCATATTCATTCTGGAGCGGCCGACGTTGCGGGGCCGGTGTTAGTCATGTTGAAGGCGCCGGAAAACGGCTCAGCAAAAGACTGCGTGGCACTCGAACAGGATAAGATTCTGGACATCATAAAGAATCCAGATCACTACTACGTGAACGTTCACAACGCAGACTTTCCGGATGGCGCGATCCGGGGCCAGCTAGCGAAGTAAAGGAAGGAAAGGGGCAGGAGCAGCAGGCAGGAGCAGGAACCCGTAATCCCTGCTCCTGCCTGCTGCTCCTGCTCCTATTATTTTTCCAGGTACATCTGCGCGGCCATCTTCGTAAGTTTCCAAACTCGTGACCACGCAATGCGACCGTTACCGTCCTCTCGGCCCGACAACTTGTCGAGGATCAACTTACGAAACATCTTTCCTTCGCGCCGCAACATAAACTCCTTCGCGTAAGGCTTCGCAGTCTCGAAGAAACTGAAGCCCGGATCGGTCACCACGCCAATGCCTTCGAGCGTCATCAGCGCGCGCATGATGTACGTGAAGTTCGACGGCAGACGGAACGGATACTCGTAAATCACTTCGGCGAGATCGTAAGTGAGCTCCTTGAAGTTGACTTCGCCAAGTCGCAGGTTGAGGTAGTGTGTAAACAGGCTCTCAA
>Ga0207662_10000609_pt1 | contig 16046 bp, 15 predicted proteins | sample KBSS33LmetaG_FD_184338 | JGI IMG/M metagenome (GOLD analysis project Ga0207662, IMG submission 184338) | Switchgrass rhizosphere microbial communities from Kellogg Biological Station, Michigan, USA - KBS S3-3L metaG (SPAdes) (version 2) | ecosystem: Host-associated > Plants > Roots >... | reverse complement strand
CTCCCCCGAGCTTCTCGCAGCTTACCACGGCCTTCATCGCCTCCGTGTGCCCAGGCATCCCCCACATGCCTTCTCTCGCTTGACTACATAAGTCGCCAAGCAGAACTACGCGCATTACGTCGCAATCTACTTCCTTACCAATTCCCATCTGCGTTCCGTGCACCACGCGAGCATCACGCCCGGCAGCGCATCGAGCGCACGATGAGCTTCGATAAGGATTCCATTTCCCACGAATCGATCATCGACAAAAGACCAAGTCGATGATCCATCCTCTGTCCTTCACTTTTCAAATAGCGTCCGCGACTCGAAAACTCTCGCGGTGAGCCGTTCATCTTAACCGAGCAGGAACACGGCTGCAAGTGTGCCGGTCGCTCGTTTCCTCACTCACGTGAACGAACTCGCTCACTCGAGGAAGGGTCCGAATAATACGCTTGCGCGAGAGAAAATTCAAGCGTTTGGCGTCGTGCGAACATGCACGCGGTGTGCACGCACTTCGTGACGCGATGTGGCGCACTAGCTTCACGCAATGCACAGCGCGACGGTCTCCGCGAAGGGCGCCCGGCGATGGTCGGCGGGACATCCGTGGATCTATCGCAGCGATCTCATCACCGTGCCCGAGGCGGACGCCGGCACCGTGCGTGTCACGGATCAGCGCGGCAAACCGCTCGGCGTCGCTCTCTGGAGCCCGCACTCCGAGATCTCGCTACGCCAGCTCGACCCGGATCCTGACGCACTCATCGACGACGAGTGGTGGCACCATGCGCTCGCGCGCGCGATCGCTCGCCGAAAACTGCTCGCGGACGAGACCACCGCCTACCGGCTCGTGCACGGCGAAGGTGATCTCCTCCCGTCGCTGATCGTCGACCGATACGACCGCTGGCTCGTCGTCCAGCTCATGAGTGCGGGCCTCGAGCGGTTTCGAACCGAGATCGTCCGTGCTCTGATCGAGCTCGTCCATCCCGACGGCATCCTCGCGCGCAACGACGTTCCACTGCGTCGAAAGGAAGGGCTCGATACGAACGTCGAGCTGCTGAACGGCACGGTGCCCGACGAGGTGGAGGTGAACGAGCACGGCGTCCGCTATCTGGCCGCACCGTGGCGCGGGCAGAAGACCGGTGCCTTTCTCGACCAGCGAGAGAACCGCGTCGTCGCCGGCCGCGTCGCCAGGGGCCGCGCGCTCGACTGCTTCAGCTACCACGGCTCGTTCGCGCTTCATCTCGCACGCCGTGCGGAGCACGTCGTCGCGCTCGACGCGTCGGCTCACGCACTGACTCGCGCCGAGGAGAACTTCCGACGCAACGCGCTCTCGAACGGCGAGTTCGTGGAAGCGAATGCCTTCGAGTACCTCAAGGCCCGCGAGCGAGAGCGAGTCCGCTTCGACACGATCGTGCTCGACCCGCCCGCGTTCGCGAAGACGAGAGCCGCGTTGCCCGGCGCGCTGCGGGGATACAAGGAGATCAACCTGCGCGCGATGCGCATCCTCTCCCCTGGCGGGATGCTGTTCACGGCAAGCTGCTCGTACCATCTCACGAAGTCGCTCTTCCTCGAGATGATCGAACAGGCGGCGGCGGACAGCGGGCGGCGGCTGGTGCTTCGCGAGCTGCGCGGCCAACCGCTCGACCATCCGGAGGTCGTGACGATCCCCGAGACGGGCTACATCAAGGGAGCGCTACTCGAGGCGCTCGACTGACCTGCCTCGAGCGACTCTCGCTTCGATCATGCATTGCTCGACGCGCTCGATCAGCGCGCGCCGCGTGCTCCCTTGCTCTTCTTCGCCGTCGTGGCGCGCTTGGGTGCAGCGGCGGGCTGGCAGTGGGGGCAGTAATACGTGCTGCGCCCCGCCTGGACGACACGCTCGATCGTCGTGCGACACCGCCGGCATGGAAGTCCTTCCCGATCGTACACGTCGAGCGCCACGGTGTCGTCGTCGGTGTAACGCGATCCGGTCGCGCGCACGATCACCGCATCGATCGCCTTGCGCAGCGCCGACACCTGCGCGGCGCTCAGCGTGTTGCAGGGAGCGAAGGGACTGATGCGAGCGCGCCAGAGCGACTCCGCGGCGTAGATGTTCCCCAGCCCGGCGACGAGACGCTGGTCGAGCAGCGCCGGCTTGATCGGACCTCGTCGCGGCGCGAGTGCGGCAGCCAACTGCTCTGCGGTCCACTCCGGATCGGCCGCGTCGGGCCCGAGTCCGAGGTCGAGCTCGACGCCGGCCGGATGTACGTCGATCGTGCCGAGCGCTCGCGAGTCCACGAACACGAGCGCGCTGCCATCGTCGAAGTCGAGCACCGCTCGCGCGAAGCGCGGCGGCTCCGCTCCGGTCTCGGCCAGCATCCAGTCGCCATTCATCCGGAAGTGCGCGTGGATGATCCGCCCGTCGTCCAGGTGCAGCAGCTGATGCTTACCACGTCGCTCGACGCGACCGATCCGCGCACCGACGAGTGCGCGAAGCTGCGCTGGCTTGATCCGCCGACGCAACGCGGGATGCAGCACGCGCATGCGGACGATGGTGCGTCCTCGCGCACGCGTGCGCAGCACCTCCAGTGCGGCTTCTACCTCGGGTAGCTCGGGCATTGGTCGACGAAGGATGGCGTTGACACGAGTGGGGCAGCCAAGGCAAGATGCCGCGATGGACGCGCGCGCTCAATCCGAGATCGTCCGCGCCGACGGCGCCCGCGCGGTCATCCTCGCCGCCCGCTCGGTGGGCGTGCGCCAGGCGCTTCTCGTCGTGCTGCTGCTGAACGCGCTCTCGGCGGCGATCAAGATCGGTGTCGGCGCGCGCACGGGCGCACTCACCGTGCTCGGCGCCGCACTCGAATCCGTGCTCGACATGATGAGCAACGTCGTCGGGATCCTCGCCGTGTCGGTCGCGGCGCGCGAGCCCGATGAAGGGCATCCGTACGGGCACGAGAAGTTCGAGACGCTCGGCACGCTCGGCATCGTCGGCTTTCTCTCGATCTCGTGCTTCGAGCTACTCCGCCGAAGTGTCGGTGAGCTCGCGGGGAGTCACACGCCGCCGTCGTCCACCAGCGCGGATGTGCTGTTGCTCGTGACGTCGCTCGCCGTGAACGGTTTCGTCGTGCTGTACGAGCGTCGTCGCGGCCGTGCGCTCGGCAGCACGCTTCTGCTGGCGGACGCGGCGCACACGGCGAGCGACATCCTCGTGACGATTCTCGCCATCGCGTCACTCGGCCTGTCGTACCTCGGCTTCGTGAGGGCCGACGCGCTGCTGGGAATGACGGTCGCCCTGATCATCGCGTGGAGCGGTTATCAGATCCTCCGCGACTCGATCCCGATCCTGGTGGATGCGAGCGCGGTGGACGCTGCCCGCCTCGCCGACATCGTGCGAACGATCCCGGGGGTGGTCGGAGTACGGTCGGCGCGCTCGCGCCGGACCTCGTCTGGTCATCTGTTTGCCGAGGTGACGATACTCGTCGACGGCGCGACGAGCGTGTCGGCGGCGCACGACTTCACGGACGACGTGGAGCGCGCGATCGAGCGCGAGTTGGGGACCTCCGAGGCGATCGTCCACGTCGAACCCGCGTGATGCGTCGATAACCTCGCGCGGGACAGCTACTTGCGCGATTGATTGACAGCTCTACCTTAGGTCTGTCCCCAGCCTGCCATCCATGCCCCAGCGGCCGTCCCGCTCGCTCAGACACGAGTACGAGCTGTACGTCGAGCGGGAGATCGAGAACTACAAGGAATCAGTGCCGAGAAGCGTCCTCCTCTCGATCGGGGATGACGCCGTTCGCGCGCTCGCCGCGGAACAGCAGTTTGCCCTCACCGAGCTCCTGCTGTGGGACGAGGTGGACAAGATCATCTTCAAGCGCCTCCGGCTGCCCAGCTATGCCACCTGGCGGAAGCGCCGGATCAAGCTGCTCGAAGAGCTCCGCCGTCCCGAGCATTGGGGGCTGAGCCCCGACGACTTCGTGGTGCGGGCCGTTCAACCGGTGGCGGCGGAATCCCGGGTGCTCGTCGCGGGGGTGTCGGACGAGAATCGCGCCCTGCTCTATCTCGCGGCGAACGGCTGCGACGTGACGGCCGTCGCCAAGGATGAAGACGTGCAACGGGTGCTGGACGCCGCCGAAGCGGCCGGACTCGCTGAGAGGGTCCGGGCGACGGGTAATGGACTGGGCAGCTGGACTCCGGATGCGCCGCTGACCGCGGTGATCTACACGCCGGCCGCATTCGCAGGCCTCAGCGCGACCGAGCGTGCGCGGGTGATCGAGGTGCTCCAGAGCGCGACCGAAGACGGCGGCGTCCATCTCGTGCAGACGATAGCCGCAGGCAAGCGGGCCCCCGTCTCGCTCGATGAGCTTCGCCGCCGTTATCGAGGGTGGGACGTGACCGTCGTGGAGGGTGGCGCGAGCACCTTCGTAGCCCGAAAGGGGGTAGCCTGAACCGTTGTGTTTCCAAGTGACACGATTTGCGATGGATCGCGTCGTGTCAGTGGGACACCATCGGTGGAGTGGCAGAGGTCGCGCTTTGGCCTAAGTGCCAACGCTTCAACAACTTACGATTTCCGCGTCCTCTGGCATCGGGGGTGCTTTGTGACGGGCGTCCCCGACCGTTCCGGGGACGCACCTCACTCCGCACACTATATGAAGCAGAGCACAGACACTACGCGTGACGAACCGGTGGGCATCGTCATCTCGGGCGGCCATCCGTCGTCCGAGGCAGCCACGCGGTTCTCGGCGTACATCTGGGCGCCGGCGCCGGAGGAGGAGTCGACCGAGGAGGTCCAGGCGGCCTGATCGGCTGGCGAACCGAGCTTCGACGAGAGCGTCACGGACCTGTCCGTGGCGCTTTCGTGTGTTCGATGGGCTCGGTACGCGCCTTGCCCCCGTTCGCGGCGTGGACAACCGGCCGGCGGAGTGGGACGCCGAGCGAGGGCAACTGCTCGGGCGGCGGATCTCCGATCTCGGACTCGAGATCACGGGGACCCGCGTCGAGCGGTTGGTGGGCCGCCTCTACGATGAGCTCGCCTCACGAGGGATCACGTTTCGACCGCCCGTCTACCTGAGCGACGAGTGGGGATGTCCGGACGACACGCCAGTGATCGGCGTGCCGTTCTACCTCGCCGACGCGCGGCTCGAGCGAATCGAGGAGGAGTACGCGGGCGCGGTCGAAGGTGACGAAGAAGCGATGCGCTATCTGCGCCACGAAGCCGGGCACGCGCTCAACTACGCATTCCACCTGTACGAGCGTCCCGACTTCGGTGCGCTGTTCGGCGACTACGGGACCCCGTACTACGAGCGTTATGCGGCGAACCCGCTGTCGCGCGCCCACGTGCGACACATCCTCGGATGGTACGCCCAGAAGCATCCGGATGAGGATTTCGCCGAGACGTTCGCGGTCTGGCTGACGCCAACGTCGGACTGGCGGACCGATTACGCGGGCTGGGAGGCACTGCGCAAGCTCGAGTGGGTGGACGGCGTGATGGGGGAAGTCGCGTCGCTCTCGCCCGACGTGCCGGAGCTCACGGAAGACGACCTGCCCGTGTCGGCGATGCACTGGACGGTGGGCGAGCACTACGCGGACGACGACGAGAGCTTTCCGCTGGGCGACGCGCGACCGTTCGACGGCGATCTGCTGCGCGTGTTCGCTCGACCATCGGAGGCACCGGACGCCGAGTCGGCGGTGCGATTTCTGACGGCGCACGAAGGCGAGCTCGTGACGCGCATCGCCTACTGGACCAGCGAGCGTCCGGGCGCGGTACGCGCGCTCATCCGCGCGCTGCAGGACCGCGCCGCGCAGCTCGATCTTCGCGCGAGCGGGTTGGAGGCCGCGACGCTGATCGAACTGACGGCGTTCGGCACGGCGGTGATGATGCACTGGCGATACACGCGGGTCGTTCGAGGCACCCACGACGAGGCGAATCGATGAACGTGACGTTGCTGCACGGGGCGGATGCTGGGGAAGCGCCGGAGGATCCGGTGCTGGGTCAGATCGAGGATGCGCTACGGGCGATCGGGCACGACGTGACGCGCGTGTCCGTGGCGGGAGACATCGTGCCGATCATCGACGCGCTGCGCAGCGCGGAGCCCGGGCTCGTGTTCAACCTGGCGGAGTCGTTCGACGGCAAGAGCGCGCTCGAGTCGAACGTGGCCGCGCTGCTCAATCTGCTCGGACTCCGCTATACCGGCTCGAGTCCGGCGGGGCTGCTGATGGCGGGGGACAAGAGCCTGACGAAGAAGGTGCTGCGCTTCCACGAGATCCTGACGCCCCAGTTCGCGACCGCATTCCGGGGCGCGCTGGATCACGTGGGTGATCTGCGGTTCCCGCTGATCGTGAAACCACCGCAGGAGGACGCATCGCTCGGCATCACGTCGAAGAGCGTGGTGCGCGACGTGAAGGAGCTCCTGGGGACGATGGACGCTCTGCAGCGGGAGTTCCAATCGCCCGTGCTGGTGGAGGAGTTCGTGGAGGGGCGCGAGTTCTATGTCGGCGTGCTGGGCAACGTGTCTCCGGTCGCGCTTCCGGTGATCGAGCTGGACTTCAGCGCATTTCCGGCGGATCGGCCGAAGGTGGCGAGCTACGAAGCGAAGTGGGGTGAAGGCGGCACGGGGGACACGACCGAGACGGGCGCCGAGTTCGCGGGGACGAAATCGATCTTTCCCACCGACCTGTCGCCGGAGCTGACGCAGCGGATGCAGGCGGTGGCGGTCGAGGCGTTCAACGCGCTGCGGCTGCGCGACTACGGTCGCGTGGATCTGCGGGTGACGCCGTCCGAGGAGATCTACGTGATCGAGGTGAATCCCAACTGCTATCTGGAGCGATCGGGGGAGTTCGCCCGATCGGCGCAGGAGCATGGGCTCGACCACGCCGCGCTGGTGGGACGAATCGCGGAGCTGGCGCTCGGGCGCTACTCGCGCTGACGGGCGGACGCGGCAGGGGAGAACGCGAAAGAAGCCGGCGCGAATGCGCCGGCTTCTCCGTTATGCGACGACGAACCGACTACTTGCGGCGCGAGGTCTTCTTCGCGGCCTTCTTCCGAGCGCCGCCCTTCTTCGCGCCCTTCTTCGCCGACGACTTACGGGCCGCCTTCTTCGCGCCCTTCTTCCGAGCTGCCATGGTAATCTCCGATGAAGGAGTGGAACGCTCGATCGAACCCCCGGTGGTTCGGACGAGCCAGTGGTTGGACGCCTGAGCGTCTTCCCCACCGCGACACCGACTCATGGCGAGTCGATGACGTCAATGCGTCCCCAGCCTACATGGTGACGCCCGTGCTGCAGAGGCGAAGCCATCTCACCTCGAAGAAGTTCAGCAGTAGGACGGTCGACGCGGCAATCCGCAAATTCTTTACCGCCACGTCGCCAACAAGCCGTGTAGTCGAGCAATGTGCCACGCGTGCGCACCCCACTTCATCGTGGGCATGACGCCCTGAGCGCGCGAGCAGTAACGGATACGACGCGGTCACGGCGCGCTTCGCGCGCGTGATCACAGCGATGCAGCGGTGCGAGATGGGCTCGTCGCGGACCGACGAGGGTGGCGCCGACGTGCGGCGCAGCAGGGAGGCGAGGAGGTCCGCCGCGGTGCGCGTCGCGCTCGCAGCAGCCAGTGATGATGTCGACGTCAGCAACCCGGTGCGGGGAAAACCCACGCAGTACCCTCGGCGCACTTGCCTCGTTCACCGACGCGTGCAGGCTGGTCGAGCCAGCACGAATAACGATCAACTTGCGCGAATATAGGAACCTGTGAAATCGCACGCAATAGCGAATCGCGCATCGCACAAGGAGATGCGTGGCGTCGTGGCGGACTCGCGCGCGCGCCGATACGCCGCGACAGCACGTCTCGCGCACGCGATCTCCACTTCCATCGCTCGCGCGTACCGGCGAGGTTTCCACAGGCGACGACAGCGCAGCACGCGTCGAGCGCGAGTCTCCAGCATCGAGTGCACTATCGTGAGAGCGTTGGTGAAGACGGCCGCCGGGCCCGGGTTCGCGCTGCGGGATGTGCCGCAGCCGGTGATCCGAGACAATGAGGTGCTCATCCGGGTGCGACGCGCCGGCGTGTGCGGCACCGACGTGCACATCTACGACTGGGATGCATGGGCCCAGGGACGATGTCATCCGCCGTTCACCGTCGGCCACGAGTTCGCCGGCGACGTCGTTCAGGTCGGACACCTCGTGACGGACGTGCGCGAGGGCGATCGGGTGACGGCCGAGGGACACATCGTCTGCGGCCGATGCCATCTGTGCCGCACGGGGAACGCGCACGTCTGCCCCAACACCCGCATCATCGGCGTGGACCGTGACGGCTGCTTCGCGGACTACATCGCCATGCCCGCGACGAACGTCTGGCAGCTGGACGACGCGATCTCGTACGAGATCGGCGGCATCCACGACCCGATGGGGAACGCCTTCCACACCGCGCTGACCAACACCGAAGTCCCGGGCTCGACGGTGCTCGTGACCGGTTGCGGTCCGATCGGGATCTTCGCGGTCGGGATCTGCAAGGCGGCCGGCGCGTCGCGGATCATCGCGAGCGACGTGAACCCGACGAGGCTCGCGCTGGCTCGCGCGATGGGCGCGCACGACGCGGTGACGCCGCAGGAGGCGGAGGCCGCGGTGCGCGCCAGCACGGGAACGCTCGGGGTCGACGTGGTGCTCGAGATGTCGGGGGTACCGAGCGCGATCCATCAGGCCTTCGCGCTGGTGCGCGACGGCGGCCGCGTGCAGCTGCTCGGCATACCGGCGAAGCCGATGGAGCTCGACCTCGCGACCGAGATCATCTTCAAGGGGATCACGATCTACGGCGTGGTGGGCCGCCGGATGTACGAGACCTGGATCCAGATGACGCAGTTCCTCCGCTCCGGGCAGTTCGACCCCACGCCGGTGATCACCCACCGGTTCCCACTCGAGCGCTACGACGACGCGATCGCCGCGATCAAGAGCGGCAGCGCGGGCAAGGTCGTGTTCGAGATCTCCTGATCCGCCGTTCGGCCACACCCAGCATCCGATGACGCTCAACGTCGGCTTCACCGCAGGACTCGAGTCGAAGCTCCAGCAGCTCCGGGACGACCGCGTCTACAAGCGGCTCAACCATCTGGCATCGCCGCAGGCGGCGCGCGTGCAGATGGAGGGCCGAGGCGAGGTCCTGATCCTCTCGTCGAACAACTACCTCGGGCTGGCCGCCGAGCCAGCCGTGATCGATGGCGGTATCGACGCGCTGCGGCGGTACGGCGCGGGCACGGCGAGCGTGCGGTTCATCTGCGGTACGTTCACGATTCACCGCGAGCTGGAACAGGCGGTCGCACGGTTCGTCGGCACCGAGGCATCGATGTCGTACGTGTCGGCGTGGAACGCGAACGAAGGGTTCACGGCGACGGTGGTCGAGGAGGGGGACTTCGTCTGCTCGGACGCGCTGAACCACGCCTCGATCATCGACTCGATCCGACTGGCGAAGTCGATCACGAAGTGCCAGACGGCGGTGTACAAGCACGCCGACCTGGACGATCTGCGCGCCAAGCTCGCCGGCGCGCGTGCAGCGAAGCGACGGATCATCTGGAGCGACGGCGTGTTCTCGATGGAGGGCTCGATCGCGCCGCTGCCCGACCTGCTGCAGATCGCGCGCGATCACGACGCGGTATTGGCAATCGACGACTCGCACGCGACGGGCGTGCTGGGCCGGACCGGTCGTGGAACGGCGGAGCACTTCGGCGTGCTCGGCGAGGTGGACGTCATCACCTCGACGCTCGGGAAGGCGCTCGGCGGCGCCGCGGGTGGATTCGTCGCAGGCTCAGCGGCGCTGTGCGACTACCTGACGCAGCGCTCGCGACCGCAGCTGTTCTCGAACGCGCTGCCGCCGACGGTCGCGGGCAGCTCGCTCGCCGCGATCGAGCTCATCGAACGGCATCCCGAGCGCGTGCAGACGCTGCGCGACAATGCGCGCTACTTCCGCGAGCGAATCATCGACGCGGGCTTCAGCCCGCTGGCTGGCGAGACCCCGATCATCCCGATCATCGTCGGCGAGACGGCAGCGGCGATCCAGATGAGCGAGATGCTGCTCGACGAAGGCGTGTTCGTGACCGGTTTCGGGTTTCCGGTGGTACCGCAGGGAGAGGCGCGCGTGCGATGCCAGATCTCCGCCGCGCACACGCGAGCGGATCTCGACGAGGCGGTGGCGGCGTTCGTGCGAGTGGGGAAGAAGCTCAAGCTGATCTGAGCGATGCGCATTGCGCTTTGCGCAGTGACGGCTTCCGGCAACTGCGAGAGCGCCGTCAGTCGGACTTCCGGACGGCGATCACCAGGCGCTTCCAGCTCTCCGTGCCGGGCTCACCGATGCTGCGCACACGAGCGCCGTAGCGGGCGCCGTCCATCATACGCGGCGCGAGCCAGCGATTGACGTCGGGCGACAGATGGCCGACCACGTCGCCACCCAGGGCATGGACCCAGACACTGGGCTGCTCGACGCCGGGCGGATCCGGGACGAGGATGAGCTGGTCGCCCTCCCGGAGCCGGTGGACGACGCGTGCTCGCTCGCCGAAGACGGTCCCGTAAACGGGAGTCTCGAAGCTCGGCGTATCGGGGAGGATGGACGACATGAGACTCCTCCGGGCCGGAGTGGGCGGGCGCGACCTTCGCATCTCATAATAGTATGGACAGGCGCAGGCCCCTCCCCGGAGGAGATGCACCCGGCGTTCCAGCGCGGAGGGGGGTCCGTGACCCAGAACCGCCCCCCCTCGTCACAGACATGAGCCTGCAATCGCCGGCGGTTGTGGCCTAACGGTCTCTCTCTTCGAGGTTCTGGATATGCGACTCCTCCGTGTCTTGACGGCGGCCATAGGGCTGGCGGCCCTGCTCCCCAAGCCGAGCGCGGCACAGGGCGGGAGACAGTTCAAAGACGCGTGGTTCTGGGGGGTGAAGGGCGGCGGCATGCTCTACTCCTCCGCGAGCACCGAGAACTCGCTTGCTCCGCTGGTCGGCGCCGAGTGGTTGATCACGCGCACGCGTGGCGGGCTGTATGTGAGCTTCGATCAGGCGTTCCTGACGACCACCGGAAGCTTCCAGGACCGCGAGCCGGACAGCACGTTCCAGCGGAACGTGGCGCTGAAGAACCTTCGGCGGTTCTCGATCGCGGCGATGGTGTTCCCGATGCAGTCTCCGCGCTATCACCCCTATGCCGGATTCGGCATGGTGCTGAACCAGATCGGTTCCGCGTCCGCTCAGGGCGCGTTCCTGAACTCGAGCCGCTACGCGATCGCGCTCGACAGCGTGCAGTCGAAGAAGACGAGCTTCACGCCGATGCTGGTCGGCGGCCTGCAGGTGCGGATGGCTCCCTTCTCGGTGTTCGGCCAGGCCGTCGCCTCGCCGGCGCAGCAGAAGTTCTTCCTGTACAACATGAACGGCGGCCAGGCGTTCAACCTGTCGCTCGAGGGTGGTGTCCGGTTCAACTTCGGGAGCTCGATCGACAAGGTTCGCTGAGCAGCGTCTCCCCCGACGGCAGAAGGGCCGCGCGACATCGCGCGGCCCTTCGTGCATTCGTGCGCCCGGTGCTCAGGGACTCGGCGTCCCCTGGAGGACGCGCTCCATGACGCGCAGCATGTTGCCGCCGAGCATCTTCGTCACGTCCGGCTCGGAATAGCCGCGGTCCAGCAGAGCCTGGGCGATACGCGGCAGCCGGGTAACGTCCTCCATACCAGCCGGCAGGGCCGATACACCGTCGAAGTCGCTGCCAAGCCCGACGTGGTCGACGCCGGCAACGCGCGCGATGTGGTCGATGTGGTCGATCAGCACGCTGAACGGCGTCTGGGGAAGCGCCGCGAGCAGCGAATCGCGTCTGGCGGTGAGGCGCGCGACGGCGGCTCCGCTATCCGGTCCCGCGGGCAGCGTACGGCGAGCAGCGGCGATCTGCGCATCGATCGCCTCGGCTCGCGCGCGATACTCCGAATCCAGGAAGCGCGAGAAGAAGTTCACGTTCACGACGCCGCCGTTCCGGGCGATCGCGCGAAGCTGATCGTCGGAAAGATTGCGGGGAAAGTCACTGAGCGCCCGCGCGCTCGAGTGCGACGCGATGACGGGTACGCTGGAGACGGCGATGGCGTCGAAGAAGGTGCTGTCGGAGACGTGCGAGAGATCGACGAGCATGCCGAGCCGGTTCATCTCCCGCACGACGTCGCGCCCGAAGTCCGTGAGCCCGCCCTTGCGGGTACCGTCCACGCCGATCGATGAACCGGCCCAGGGCAGCCCGTTGTTCCAGGTGAGCGTGAGGTAGCGGACGCCGCGCGCGTGGAGCTCGCGAAGGCGGTCGAGCGACGATTCGATCGCGTGTCCGCCCTCGACGCCGATGAAGATGGCGACCTTCCCCTCCCGCTTGGCGCGTCTGACGTCCGCCGCGGTGGTAGCGAACAGCAGGCGGTCGGGATGCCGGTCGACCCAGGCGTGAATCGTGGAGACGTGCTGCATGGCGCGCTCGAACGAGGCGCCCGGTCTGGTGGCATACGGCGCGTCGACCCACGCCGACATGAACTCGGCGGTGAGACCGGATTCGATCAGCCGCGGCAGATCGGTGTGACCCTCCTTCGGCCCGAAGCCGGGCGAATGGCGCACGTCCGGGTCGTAGCCGTCCTCGAGGATCCGCGACGGCATGTCGTTGTGCGTGTCGATGACGAACGCGTCGCGATAGACGCGGAGCGCGCGGGGAGAGACTTCGGGAATGGCCATCGAGCGTGGTGATGCCGGCGCGGAGGAGTGCGAAGCGCGTCCACAGGCGACCGCGGCGAGGGCCAGTGGAATCAGGCGCGTGCGTAGGGGGATCATGGCGTGTACGAGGTGCGCGCGAACGACGCGGGGGTGGGCGAGACGAACGGATCGTCGCGCACGAGATAGCGGAGTGGCCACTCGGCAGCCTGGGTGATACCGATGCGCGGCGTGACGAGGACGTCGGCGTCCGGCACCGCGGAACCGCTGCGGATGACGATCGGCCCCGTGCGCAGCGACGCGCCGCTCATCGCGCCGACGATCCCCATGGCGAGACACAGCTTGCCCGGGCCGTTGGTGAGATCACGGTCGCGCTTCACCTTCGGTCGACGGCGGCGCATCAGCTCGAGGCCGTCGATCGGCGACACGGCGCGCACGAGGACCGCGCTGCCATGGCCGCGCTCACGCGTGACGGCGTTGAAGCACCAGTACATGCCGTAGATGAGATAGACGTACGCCTTCCCCGGCGGTCCGAAGAGGTGTGTCGTGCGCGCCGTCAGCCCGGCCGCGGCGTGACACGCGGGATCGTCGGGTCCGAGGTACGCCTCGGTCTCGACGATCTCGCCGCGCGTCACTCCCTCGGCCGTCGTGCATTCGAGCACGGCGCCCAACAGCTCGCGCGAGACGACCTCGGTGGGGCGATCGTAGAACGCGTACGGCAGTGGAGCCCCGAGACGAGAACGCCGCGCTCGCGGCGCGGCGTCTCGACTCACGTCTCTCTGGTGGCCGTCGCCACCTTCTTGGCTCGAGGCTTCTTCGCCGCGGCCTTCTTCGCCGCCGGTGCTTTCGCGGTGGCGGGAGCGGCCGACGCACCTCCGTTCTCCGACGGCGCTCCGGCGGTCTTCTTCGCGCCGCGCTTGGCCCGCGGTCTGGCTGCCTTCGCTGCCGGCTGCGCCTCACCATCCGACGGCGCCGCGCTGGCCACGACATCGACCGGCGCAGGTGCTATCGGAGAGGCGGGAGACGCCGCGAGCGACGAGGCAGGACGCACGACCCCGATGCTCAGCAGATCGGGAGGTGGTGCGCCCGGACGTCCGCCACGGCCGCGTGGACCACTGACGCCGCGCGCGCCCATTCCGCGAGGCGCAGGTGGAGCCGCGGGGGTCGCCGGGGCGTTGGCGATCGCCGTCTTCGCGAGCTGATCGGAGACCGACTCGGCATCGACCGCGCGCGCGATCTCGAAGTCGTCGCCGCGGCGGCGCAGGTCGATCACGTCGTTGTCGTGCGCGTCCTTGAGGATGCGCGGGAAGTTGCGATCGCTGAGGCTCTCGCTGTCGCGGGCGAGGAGCTCGCGGGCCTTGGCGCGGACGACGCCCGCACGGACCGCCTCGTCGCCGGTGACGAGCGCCGCGACGGAACGGCGCACGAGATCGAACGCCTCGTCGCGCGTGAGACGCTCGCCGGTGATCCCGATCTGCTCGCCGCCCTCGACGCGTGGCGCGCGCTCCGGACGCTCGGGCCGCTCCGGGCGCTCGACCCGGCCGCCACGCTCGGGGGCACGCGGCGCAGGCTCGGCGCGTGGAACGACGTCGGCGATGATCTCCGGCGCGCTCGCTGGCTCGGGCATCGCGGCGGCCTCGCCGTCGAGCGGAAGCTCGGCGGAGGGGCGGTCGGGGCGCGGACCACGATCCTCGCGATCGCGCCCGCGACCGCGGCGGCCGCGGCGCGCACGTCCCTCGCGCTTCCGGTCCTCGCCCGCTTCGGCGCCGTCGCCACGGGCGGCTTCGTCCGCCGCGGCGTTCTCCGCCGCGCGTGCTTCGCCCCGGGCGCCGCTCGGCAGGCCGATCTCGAGCTGGCCGTTCTCCAGCTTCGTGGCGGAGAGGAGGCCGCGCTGCACGGCGTCCTGCACGAAGCGCGAGAACTTCGCCATGCCGAGCTCCTTCTCGTCGAAGGTGCTGTCGATCTCCTGCATCACCTGCTTGAGGCGGTCGGAGCGCATGACGTCACCGTTGCGCTTCATGCGGCTGACCGCTTCGGTGACGAGCTCCCACGGATCCCACTTCCGCGCGGGCTCCTCGTCGGAGTTCTTCACGAGGCCGGCGAGGGCGTTGTAGCTGTAGTACTCGTCGCAGTTCATGACGAGCAGATCGCTCGACGACTCGCGGATACCGACGCCGATGACGTACTTGCCGTACTCCTTGAGCTTCGTGACGAGCGAGGCGAAGTCGCTGTCGCCGGAGAGCAGGATGTAGGTGCCGATCTCGGGGCGCGTGAAGACGAGCTCCATCGCGTCGACGGCGAGGCGGATGTCGGTGGCGTTCTTCTTCGACGACCCGTACGCCGGCGCCATGATCATGTCGATCGACGATTCGGCGAGGGGCACGATGTACTGCGGGTAGCGACGCCAGTCGGCGTAGGCGCGCTGGACGGCGACCTTGCCCTTGATGATGTCGGAGCCGAGCAGGGTCCGGAGCTCTTTGCCGAGGTCCGAACGGATCCCCATCGTGACGTTGTCGAAATCGATGAGGAGGGCCGCGTTCGGCGCGTGCATCGGAGGCGCGTAGTTCGCTGAAGCGGCGTGAGGCGCGCTGAGCGCCTGGGGTCCGCGGTGGATCAACGCAGCGCCGGAGCGCGACGGTCCATTCCGCGAGGAGCGTGGATTCATGCTGTCCCTTGCGTCACCCGACGCATGGCATGTGAGCGGGCGGACCTGCACCGTGGTGCAGCGCCCGTGCTCTCATCGGCGGAGGTCCGCCCGGCCGTCGTTCGGCCGGCCATCGCGGCGTCCACCCGAGAGGCGGTTCGCGGTGCGTGCGTCGACCGGCTCGCCCGCTGCGCGACGCGCAGATTCGTGGGCGGCACCGATCACGCCGTCACCGTCATTGACCGGTCACCCCCGACGCCGCGGGCTCGGAGCTCGCGCCGACTTGGGTGGCCGACGCGCAATCTATGGTCTCCCAACGAGATGCGTAAGCCTGACTCAGCGGACGGGTCAGTCGCCCATCGCCTTGAACACGACGCGCTTCGGCCGCTGGCCGTCCCATTCGCCGTAGAATACGCGCTGCCACGGGCCGAGGTCGAGTCGGCCCTTGGTGACAGGCACGATGACCTCGTGGCCGATCGTGAGGGAGCGCAGGTGCGCCGCCGCGTTGTCCTCGCCGGTCCCGCTGTTGTGGCGGTACGCGTCGGGATCCCACGGGGCGATGCGCTGCTCGAGCCAGTCGAGGATGTCGGCCCACAGCCCGGGCTCGTGATCGTTCACGAAGACGGACGCCGAGATGTGCATCGCCGAGACGAGCACCATGCCTTCCGTCACACCGCTCTTCGTCACGATCGCGGCGACGTCATCGGTGATGCGGATGAATTCCTGGCGCTTCTTGGTGTTGAACCAGAGGTAGTCGG
>Ga0207662_10000604_pt1 | contig 16090 bp, 16 predicted proteins | sample KBSS33LmetaG_FD_184338 | JGI IMG/M metagenome (GOLD analysis project Ga0207662, IMG submission 184338) | Switchgrass rhizosphere microbial communities from Kellogg Biological Station, Michigan, USA - KBS S3-3L metaG (SPAdes) (version 2) | ecosystem: Host-associated > Plants > Roots >... | reverse complement strand
AGATCACGCGACCGGTCGCTCCCGGAGCCGGAATCGTGCGAGCCGACGAGGACGTCGCCGCGGGAGAAGAACTGGTCAGCGCGGGACGACCGCTGCGCGCCGCGGAGCTGGGATTGCTCGCCGCGGCGGGGGTGACAACAGTCGAGGTGCACGCCCGCCCGAGGGTGGCGATCATCTCGACGGGCGACGAGCTTGTGAAACCGGGAACAACGATCAAGCCGGGCCAAATTTATGAGAGCAACTCGGTGTTGTTGCAGGCGCTGCTGCAACGCTGCAACGCGACCATGCGGTCCGTCGAAAACTGCCCGGACGACCAGCACTCTTTAACCGACGCACTCAAGCGCGGAATCCCGTACCATGTTCTCATCATTAGCGGCGGTGTATCGGTCGGCGAACACGACCTCGTTAAATCAACGTTGCTCTCTCTCGGCGCCAAGATCGACCTGTGGCGGGTGGCGATTAGACCGGGTAAACCATTTCTGTTTGGTCGGGCCGGCCGTTGCGCCATCTTTGGCCTGCCCGGCAATCCGGTTTCTGCGTTCGTCACGTTTTTGCAATTCGTGCGGCCCGCGATTTTGAAAATGATGGGCGCAACCTGTCTGGATTTGCCCGCGGTGCCGGCAAAGCTGATTGCCGATATGACGAACGATAGCGATCGGCCACATTACATTCGCGGAAAACTCGAGGACGGAAAATTTGCTCCTGTCGGACGCCAGGAATCACACGCGCTTTTTGGTTTGAGCCAGTCGAATGCATTGTTAAGAATTGCTGTGGGGGAGTCGTTTAAAGCGGGTGAAATTGTTAATGTTCAAACCTGGGATTAGCTAATTCTTTTCGCCTGAGGGCGTTTGACAGGTCATGCGCTCATTCCTAGCTTAGTCGCCTTGAATACGGGAGTGCTCACCGCGTTTGCACCAAGTCCGACCAATCAAACTCGTGCCGATGCGGAACGGCTTTCCCACATCATTTTGGAGATGCAGCGCTGCTTTGTGCTGCGTCTTTCCAAGCAGCTTGCGCCGGGCAACGTTTCGTTCTCGCAATTTTTTCTTCTCGCTTATCTCGATCAGAAAGAAGTGCTCACTATGTCGGCGATCGCGCAAAAGATGGGGCACACGACCGCTGCGGCGAGCGGCCTGGTGGCGCGGCTCGAAAATCTTGGTTACGTGGTCCGTTCGATTGCACGGGATGACCGCCGAAAAGTAATGGTCTGTATTACGCCGAAGGGCTCGGCTCTCGTCCGTCGGATTCGTGAGGAAATGGTCGGCAACCTGATGAAAATTTTGGAACACCTGACGCCCGACGAGCAAAAGGCCTGGTTGCAGATTTACAGTAAAATTTATGATTACTGCCAATCGAAATAGTTTCCGTTTATTGGGTGGCGGCGCTAAGAAATCGGGGCAAAAAAAAAGCCCCGAAAGTTTTCGGGGTTAAATCCGTTCGCTGCCTTTCGCGCATCTAAACGCTAAACCTCTATGAGAAAATTGTTTCTTGTCTTGGGGATTTTTGCGCAGATGTGCATTCTCGCCGGCTGGACGCTTGGCGGAACGGAAACGTCTTCCGGGGGGAGTGTTCCTACGTTTACTCTAAATCAAGCGATCCTGACATCGCTGCAACGTAATCCCGATATTCTGCGTGCGGAACAGGAGATCAAACGGACGAAAGGCGTAATCATTGAAATCCGTGCGCAGGTATTGCCTCATGTCACAGCCGCCGCGACTTGGGAATGGACTGATCCGAACCTGGTTGGCGCCCGGATATTGGGAAATACGACCGGAACCAGTACAACTGGGACCGGAACCGGGGCTGCATCCATTATTGAATCACCGCAGTCGCAGGTCAGTGCTCTGGCAGGTGCCGCACTAGCCGCCGCCCCGTCGGCAGCACTGGCCGCCCCATCGCCGACACCAAGTCTCATTACTGAATCGAGCGATATATCCTACACCATCAGCGTGACCGGAACGCAGCTGATTTTTAACGGAACGAGCTGGCCGTCGATCCGCGGTACGTTCTTTCAGCGAGATGGCGCCTACTTCGCATTCCGCAACACGCTCGACCTCGTAATATCGACTGTTAAGACGCAGTTCTATCAGGTTGTGGTCAACAAGGCGCTGATCGATGTCCAGCAACAGTCGGTGCATCTGCTGGAGAGCCAGTTGAAGGACCAGCAAAATCGGTTCGAAGCCGGAACGGTCCCGCGGTTCAATGTGCTGCAGGCGGAAGTCGCACTCTACAATCAAATTCCGAATCTGATCACGGCGCAGAACAATTATCGAATCTCGAAGTTGCAGTTGTCGAAGACCATCGGCCTCGATTTTAACCCGCTGCGTGGCGAAAATCCGCCGCTCGATGTCGTCGGTGAAATGCCCTACATCCCGCGCAACATTGCTCTGGTCGAAGCGATTGAGCTTGGGAAAAAGCGGCGCCCGTTTCTCAAACAGGCGCGGGCAAATGTGTTGAACCAGAAAGAGCAAGTGCGCGCAGCAGCGGGCCAGTATCTACCAACCATCACCACCACGGGAGGCGGCGAGTGGATCAGTTCCCCCACCAACTCCAGCTGGCATGATATTTCAAAAGGCTGGATCGCACAGGTGCAGGGCAGTATGCCGATTTGGGACAGCGGCCAGATCGCCGGTCAGGTCATACAACAGCGTGCTCTGCTTTCGGAATCCAAGATCACTTACGACGACGATGTTCGGCAGGTGGAACTGGAAATTCAACAGGCCTATTCAAATTTGCAGCAGGACCGCGAACTGATTCAGAGCCAGGAGAAAAACGTTGAGCAAGCCGAGGAAGCGCTGCGTTTGGCCAAGGCGCGCCTCGACGCCGGCGCCGGAACGCAGTTGGATGTGCTCAACGCTCAGGTGCAATTGCTTACTGCACAATCAACGCGTCTCCAGGCACTTTTCGGGTACAACTCCGCGCTCGCGGAGTTCGATCGCGTTACCGGTGCGCAGAGCACCTACACCGAAACGTTCGCCAACCTGAGGCCGCGTGCGACGCAATCGAAAACGTACTATACTGGTAGTAATGTCGACGCCGAGGGAAAGCCAAAAGAACGATCTGAAGAGCGCGTTTCTACTACGTCTCGAAGGTCAACCTCCAAATAACAAAACTCGATCTTTGGAGCTTCACCGGATGTTGGAGCTTGGAATTCGGAGCTTTAGATGATGCAGCTTCCGTTTGAGCAATTTCCTGCACTTAGCGCGATCGGGATCTCGCGACACATTTTCACGCAAAGAATTCCCGGCATCGATGTTTCCCACAATAAAGCTGAAGCATTAGCGCGGCTCGAGAAAGCACATCGTGAAATCCGCAAGGCAATCGGAGTAGGTGATTGGCCGCTGGTCACCGCTGAACAGATTCATGGAAACAAAATCGCGATGGTTGATAAGCCGCTCCGAAGCGACAAGGAATTTTCGGGCTGCGACGGCATTATCACGAATCAGCGCCGTGTCGCGCTGGGCATTTACGTCGCTGACTGTTGCGCTGTTTACATTGTCGAGCCAAGCACACCAGCCATTGGTCTGGTGCATTCCGGGCGCAAAGGCACCGAGCTCGGCGTCGTCACTAACGCGATCAGGCAAATGATTGATCGCTTTGGGTCCGATCCAGCGAAGATGATCGTGCAACTCAGCCCATGCGTTCGCCCGCCGCACTACGAGATCGATTTCGCAGCGAAGATTGTCGAACAATGTAAGGCGCAAGGCGTTCTCGAAATCCACAACCGTCACGTCTGCACCGCTTGCCATCTCGACCTTTACTATTCCTACCGGGCGGAGAAAGGTCGCACTGGCCGCATGCTGGGGTTGATTGGGCTCACGCCCACAACTGCGTATTAGAAAAAAATACTCTCCTCGTTTTCATCATTCTTGCGTTAACAGCCCGGCGGCGGGAACGTCTTTCATCGCAGCATCAGTCACTTGATCAAGCACTCTAGTCGCCGGCCACGGACGGCGGCGCGAAAATTCCTCGCGACTGATCAAGCAGCCCTAATGCGGTGCCTTGCCTACAAGTTGCATCCTGCGCACGGTATACTTTCCGAACAACTGTGCCGATAATGCCCCATATTTCCCAGATCGACTTTATCGGCATTGGCGCACCCAAATGCGGAACCACATGGCTTTCGGCCCAGCTAGAGGTCCATCCGCAAATCGGCTTCGCTCCAGACAAGGAGGTCTACTATTTCGCCGATACGATCCTGCGGCGGATGGCCACCCAGGAGCTACGCTGTTTTGAACGCGGTGTCGCCTGGTATCACGAGCAATTTCCGGCCGTCGCCGGAGCAATTACCTGCCGCGGAGAGTTTTGTCCCGCCTATCTCTACTCGGAGGAAGCGGCGGCAAGGATCGCCGCTTACCGGCCGGACATTAAACTGCTGGTCTGCCTGCGGCCGCCGATTGAGATGATTTACTCGTGGTACTGGTACAACCGAAACGCCGTGGTGGCCTCTTTGCCTGAATCGTTCGAGGAAATGATGGAAAATCCGTTTCTTCGAGACCTCGGATGTTTCGCGCGCCACCTCAGGCCATATTTCGACCGATTTCCTCCGACAAACATTCTGGTCGTTCAATTCGATGCGATCCGGCGCGATCCCGATCACGTCCGCCGAGGAGTCTACGCATTCTTGAACGTCGCAACGGACTTCACACCCCGGATCGAAGCGGGGAAGAACCCGGCTAGGGCTCCTCGTTTTCCCATCCTTCAATCTGTCGCCCAGCGTCTCTACTCTGGTATCTCCGGGCTTCCGGGCGTAGGCAAACTCCTGAGATCGCCGCCGGTCGCGAAAATGCTCCAAGATGCCTATCACCGATTAAACACCAAATCCCGCAAATACGAGCCACTCTCCCCGGAAGCGCGTCTCAAGTGGGAGGCGTACTACGCCGCCGATCAGGAAGAACTTTCCCAGCTGCTGCGGAATCTTCAGGTTATCGACTGAGGCTCTCCCTTCCGATCGCGGTGTTCGTCTTTGGCTCTTCACCACTGCTCAGAGCGCCGGTGCGCGACCGGGAGTGGCCGTCGTGGCATCGTGTCTACGACACTTCCTGGCGTCCTGGCTTCCTGATTACGCGACACCCAAGTCGTACCCCAACACGAGGACGAAATCATTCACTGGCCATTAAGGTAGCGCGCCAGCGCAAAGTTAGCCCGTTGACTATTAAAGTTGGCTTGAAATCCGACCGCTACAATCTTCCCATCGGCCTGAAAAGCGGCCCCGTTGGCTCCGCCATTGAGATCGCCAAACGAGGTGCGCACCTGGCCACCGACACCAAAAGTGGCATCGATTGAGCCGCGCGGGTTCAAACGCGCCAGCAAGAAATCGTCGTCGGATGACTCGCCGTTCGAACCGCCGACGGTGATGATTTTGCCATCGCTTTGCAGCAGGACTTTGGTGGCACTCTGGCAGCAATTGCCAAAGTCGATTTGGGTTTTCCCATCGCGACTAAAGGTTGTGTCGAGAACGCCGCTTGAGGTATAGCGCGCGACCGCGAAATTCTGGACTCCTCCGCCATGGGAAATAGCGAATCCAGCAGCGACGATCCTGCCATCGGGTTGAAGGGCGGCCGAGCGCGCCCGATCAAAGTTTTGATCGCCGAAGTCGGTGTGCACTTTTCCGGCCACGCCAAAAGTCGTATCGATCGTGCCATTACTGAGATAACGCGCAGCGGCGAAGTCGTAGAAAGTCGCAGGGTCATTGGCGGAGCCGACTGCGACAATCTTTCCATCGGGTTGGATCAAGACCGAAAAAGCGTCGTCTTCGTGACCGAGGAAATCCGTTGAGATCTGGCCGCCACTGCCAAATGTGGCGTCCGGGGTTCCATCCGGATTATATCGGGCCAGGGCGAAGTCAGTATCGGACATTTCGCCCGGGTCGAAATCGACGAAAACGGTCCCGGCGGCGATGATCTTCCCGTCCGATTGCAACGCCACGTCGAACGCGTAACTACCCTGGGGAAAAATCGTCGTCACGATGCCGCCGTCGCCAAAGGAAGTATCGAGCGATCCGTTTGGGTTGTAGCGGACCACTTCGAAATTGCCCAGAAAGGTAAAGAGCGGAAACGCTCCGCCCGCGACGACGATTTTGCCGTCAGGTTGTATAACCACCGATGATGGGACCGCCGCCAGGCCGGGGAAATCGGTTCGCACTTTGCCCCCAACGCCGAAGGTGTTGTCGAGAGTGCCGTCTGTGTTGTGGCGGGTGACGACAAAGTCCTCGCCTGAGAAGTCATTCTGTCTATAGGTTGTCCCGACGACGACCAATCTGCCATCAGCCTGGATCGCCACCGCGTTGGCGATGTCGGTGCTACGATTTATATCGGTCATCAGCATGCCGCCGGTCCCGAATGTCGGATCGAGGTCTCCATCGGCCGCTTGCGCCATCTGCACACTCACGAATAAGGTCAGGATTATTGCCGCGGCGCCGATCGCGCGGCAGTGAGTGGCGAATCGGCAAGGTTTTGTGTGGGTGGTTTGCATATATGTCCTTTCGTTTTTTCCTTAAAGCTTCATAACCCGAGACGTCGCATTTTCCAAAAACAGTGTGGTAACAAGCTTGTTACCTTTCGAAATGCTCGAAATGTGGATCGGTATCTACTTCCTCCCCGAAATCAGTCGCGCCACGGCGGCTTCGACGTGAATTTGCGTCGTGTCGAGAATTCTGACCCCGAATACGGTCTCGTCACGCAGAATCAGGGAGAGTTCCGTTCCGCCTAGAATCGCTCCATCGATCTGGGCGCGGTCTTTCAGGGTCTTGATGATGTTCATCAAACGATCGCGCGTTTCCGGCAGAATGATTCCCGGCACCAGCTCATCCATATACTTGGCGTGGATGTAGGCCTGCTCTTCTCCGTCCGGCAGAATCACCTCGATTCCACGGGCAGCTAATGCGTCCGGATAAAAGGACGCTTGCATGGTAAAGCGCGTCCCGAGCAATCCCAAACGCTTTAGACCCGCTGCTTTCGCCGCATCGGCGGTGGCTTCAACGATGCTGATGAGCGGAATACGGGTTTGCCGGGCGATCACATGAAAAACAAGATGGGGCGTATTCGCCGCGACGAGGGCAAAAGCCGCGCCGGCGCGCGCCAGCGTTTCCACTTCTTCGCTCAGAAACGTGGCGAGCTCGTCCAGTTTATTGGTTGTCAGCATCTCCAGCGGTTTTTTCATGTCGAGGCTGTTGATGATGATGTAAGGCGCGCTGCCGTCAGGATTGCGCCGCCGATACAAATCGAGGATCCGGCGGTAATATTCGACAGTCGTTTCCGGGCCGATTCCGCCTATGATTCCGATCCTCGTCATTTTTTTTGGCTGTCCAAGTTGCAGCCAGAGGAAGGCGTGTGCGAGCGGGAATTTAGCGGAGTTGAGGCGCACCATGCTTCCCACTTTTAAGCGCTTCGAGCTTGCTCACCAAAAAATCTTGATGCCGATCCGGATGAAGGATAATCCGATCTTAAACATGTGAAAATTAACGTCTTTCGCGTTTTTGTCTTACTTGCCATCGGGGTCGGCCTGTTCAACGCGCAACAGACGCGCGCCGCTGCTGGACCGGCGAAATCCGCATTCGTTTTCGACGGCATCGGTTATCTGCACCGTTGGTCGATGAATCATCAACATGAATTCACACCCAAAGGCCAGGAAGACCTCGAGAAGTGGTCGGACATGATCACGATCAATGTCTATCCAGACGCTCGTGATGGCGAGGCATTGGCGGCTAAGGCGAATGCCGTGCTGGAGAATTACAAAAGTCACCAAGCCATGGTGCTCAAGACTGATTCCGTCCCTCGGACGCCAGATCGGCCCGCGGAGCATTTCATCGCCGTGGTTTTTGGCCGGCCAAATTTTATTGAGGTGGCATTTGCCCGCTTCAAACTCGTGGATGGCCTCGCGTGTTCGATCGTTTATTCCCATCGCATTTACGGCGAGAAAATTGGCGACCAGATGAGCGCATGGCTAAAGAACAACGGCGCGGGAAAAGAAAAGCAGTTGATGGAATGGACCGACATTCCGTCTCCAGCTTTGTTGGACCGTGAGCTCGACGGAAAAGCGAGTCTCCCGAGCGACACGAAAGCTTCACCTTCGAAGCGTTAGTCCGACGCAACACTTCATGGAACAGAAGCGTACGTTCCAGGATCCGTCGCATTACAATTTTGAGTAACTAAAACGTTGAACGAAGCTCCGACCCAATGAAAGACCTTACCCAGGGTTCTGTCACCAGGCACTTGCTGCATATGTCGGCGTTCTTGGCAATGAGCATGGTGGTGCAGACTCTTTATTTATTGGCTGATCTTTACTGGGTGGGGCATCTCGGAAAGGAAGCGATTGCGGCGGTTGGCGTGGCCGGAAACATCACGATGATTGTGTTAGCGCTCACCCAAATGCTAGGTGTGGGCACTACCACGTTGATCTCGCATGCCGCGGGCAGAAAGGACCAACCGCAAGCCGAGCTGGTGTTCAATCAGTCCTTTGTCATGTCGATCTTGATTGCACTCGCTCTTGGCGTTGTCGGATTTCTTCTACGCCCGGCTTATTGTGAATGGCTAAGCGCGGATGCGGCGACGGCAAGCCTGGCAAAAGCTTATCTGCTCTGGTTTCTTCCCGGGCTCTTGCTGCAGTTTCCCCTGGTGGCGCTAGGTTCGGCGCTGCGAGCTACCGGCATCATCAAGCCGGCCGTGGGATTCCAGGTGCTCAGCGTGCTGCTCAACATCGTGCTCGCTCCTTTGCTGATTTTCGGAATCGGTCCGTGGCCGAAACTTGGGGTGACGGGCGCGGCGCTGGCCACGTTCATTTCCATTCTCGTCGCTGACGTGCTGATAGTAATTTATTTCGAAAGGAAATATCGTTATCTGCGTTTTCGTTTTCCGCTTTTCAGCCCGCAAACAAAAATTTGGGGCGGACTGCTGCGGATCGGTGTGCCGGCCGGAGCTGAGTTCGTGCTGCTCTTTGTCTACATCGTGATTGTTTACGCGATCATCCGCGGCTTTGGGCCAGCGGCCCAGGCGGGTTTTGGGGTCGGAGCGCGGGTGATGCAGGCGCTTTTTCTTCCGGTGGTGGCGCTCAGCTTTGCCGTTTCACCAGTAGTGGGACAGAACTTCGGCGGTCGCCACGCAGATCGAGTGCGGCATTCGGTCTATTCCGCCATTGGCATAGCATCGTTGATGATGCTGGTGCTCACCTTGATCGCGTTCCTCGCGCCGGCGACGCTGATTCGCATTTTCTCGCGCGATCCGCACGTGATTGCCTTCGGCAGCGAATACCTTCGGATCGTTTCGTTGAATTTCATTTCTGCGGGAATTGTTTTCGTAACGTCCAGTATCTTCCAGGGAATCGGCAATACGCTGCCGCCGCTGTTTAGCTCGATGACACGGCTGATCCTGTTCGCTCTCCCGGCGTTGCTCATCTCGCGGACACCCGGTTTTGAGATCAGGCATATCTGGTATCTATCCGTTGGGTCTATCATTCTTCAGATGTGCGTTAATCTTCTGCTGCTGCGGCACGAGCTGCGAAAACGGCTTCGATTCGACGAGCCGGAAACTTTCATTCCTGCAAGCGCGACGGCGTCGTAATGAGCGGCAATATCGAAACGCGAGAATTTTCCATCAACGATTACGATGCGGCAATTGCCCTGTGGCAGCGGGTCGAAGGTCTCGAGATCGCCGAGGGCGACGACAGAGAAGGCGTGGCGCAATTTCTCGCGCGGAACCCGGCGCTGAGCCGGGTGGCGACTGATGGGTCGGCGATCATTGGGGTCGCATTATGTGGTCACGACGGACGCCGGGGATACATCTATCACCTGGCAGTTGATCCGACTTACCAGGCACGCGGGCTGGGTAAGCGTTTGATGGATGAATGCCTTGGCGGTTTGCGGCGGGCCGGCCTTAAGCGAGCGCTTATCCTGGTAGCAAACGACAATCCGCGCGGCCGAAAATTCTGGCGTCGCTACGGCTGGGAGGAAGTCCCTGGTCCAATCGTCATGGGAATTGACCTCTAATCATCCGAAAGCGTTAGGGTTTGCTCCCCGATAAGCAAGAAGTGGAAATCTATCGAACGTGAAGCTCGCTCATAAAAATGATGGTGTAGGATACTTTTCCATGAACATGTTAGTTCGACCGATCGCGGCTCTCCTTTCATTGACAATCGCGCTCTCAGTTTCCGCGACTTCCTGGCAGGACAATTCACATTATGTCGCCCTCGGGCCGCGCACCGGTTATTATATCGTTCGTCCCGGCTCATCGTTAAGCCGTCAACTCGGCATCGACGACGCCCCTGCGCGCGATACGGCCGATCCATTTAACCACGGGTACGGAGCCGACGCGCTTGCCTTCCGCTTTAATTCCGCCAGCATCTTATCTGCGCCTCCCGCTTACATCGTGCAAGCGATACCAAACAAATTCTACACTCAGCGGCTGGGTTCATTTATTCGTGGCCAGAGCAAGTTGGCGGACGTAAAAGCATTTTTTGGTCAGCCCCAGAGCATCCAGCGCCGGTCCGATGGTTTCATGGCTTATTACGCGATCCAAGTTTACAACCCGTTTGAAAGTCTCGGTGGCGGAAGGCGTTGAACTGGCAGCGGTGACCTGATCTCGGAGCAGACGATCAACGCCGACACTGGACGATCAGCCGTCTCGTCCTAGATTCGTTCCATGCGAGTCGCGATCTTGCTGGCGACCCTATTTGCAACGAGTGCTTCGGTGGTTGCAAGCGCGATCAGCGTCACGAGCCCCGATCAGGCCCAGACGTTCGCGTACGGCGAAGTGGTTTGGCACCAGCTCTATCTCGAACCCACGAGCGGTGGACTGGAGGCGAGGATCACGTTCAGTAATTTGCCTTACGCCTCGAGCAACGAACCGCGCAGAGACGAACCGTTCGACTTTCGTTTTCCAGGTATCAAATTCGATGCCGCACGAGGTGCATTCTTTGCGAGTGGTCGGCGTGGTGAATCGATCCCGGTGGCGCGGTTTCGGGGCGGTCCGGCCTGTGGCTGGATTGATTTGGCGCCGGGTACAAAAATATACCTGCTTAAAGAGCGCGGTCGCGTCACGGCCATTTTGACAGCAACCGATTATCCGCGCCGAGGGATGCGTTGGATCGAGATGGACGACAATTTTTCGCTGCAGAACATCTTGATTGCGTTGTTCGGTGGCCCCAAGTCCAGCGGGCCGTGGGCCGCTGAATAGAGGTTCGTACAGTAAAACCGCTACGGTTGCACGTCTGAAAGATTGCCAAGTTAGGATCAGTTGCACAGATCATAGTCACAGCGCGTGAAAGTAGGCGGCGAACATTTTCGAACGATCTGGCTTAAGCCGGGCGATGAACGGGTGGTGCAACTTATCGATCAGCGATTCTTACCGCATCGGTTCGTGATCGAAGAGGTCCACACTGTCGAACAGATGGCGACGGCGATTCGCGAAATGCATGTTCGCGGAGCGGGGTTGATCGGTGCGAGCGCGGGGTACGGAATGTACCTTGCGGCGATCGAAGCCGCGGAGCGCGGTTCCCTCGACGAACAACTGGCCCATGCGGCGGCACAACTTAAGGCAACCAGGCCGACGGCAGTGAATCTTTCCTGGGCTGTGGAGCGTCAGATAAAAAATGTCGCCCAAGGTAAGAATGCAAAAGAGAAGATTGCGTTTGCCCTACAGACAGCCAGATCGATTGCAGACGAAGATGTTGAGCAATGCCGGATGATCGGGCTGCACGGGCTGAAACTCATTCGGCAAATCGCGAGAAAGAAAGCGGGAAAGCGGGTCAATGTGCTTACGCATTGCAATGCGGGTTGGCTTGCATTTGTCGATTACGGTTCAGCCACGGCTCCGATTTATGCGGCGTACGATAGCGAGTTGCCGGTGCACGTGTGGGTCGCTGAAACGCGACCCAGGAATCAGGGCTCCAAACTTACTGCCTGGGAACTGGGCGAGCACGGCGTGCCTCATACGCTGATCGCGGACAGCGCAGCCGGACATCTGATGCAGCGCGGCGAAGTGGACTTGGTGCTGGTCGGAACAGATCGCACGACTCGCACCGGAGATGTTGCAAACAAGATTGGGACCTATCTGAAGGCGCTGGCGGCGAAGGACAATGACGTTCCCTTTTATGTGGCGCTGCCTTCCTCTTCGTTTGACTGGAAGTCGCGGGACGGTCTGAAAGAAATTCCGATCGAAGAGCGCGGCGCGGAGGAAGTGACAAATGTTGACGGCTGGCGAGAAGGACAACATGTCGAGGTGCGCGTTGCACCGAAGGAGAGTCCAGCCGCAAATTATGGGTTTGATGTTACGCCGAGATATCTTGTGACCGGTCTGATTACCGAGCGAGGGATGTGTGACGCGAACGAGAAAAGCATCCGCGCGCTTTTCCCCGAGCACGCGCCGTGAGTGAATACGTCAAGTTTTCGTGCCAATGCGCGCGTGCCGACATTACTTTTTTCGGCGGACTTGCTGAATTGAATGAATACAGGCGGAAACTTCTCCGGCTCCGATTGATCGGGGTGGATTCGAATGGCACTGGCTTCGGCAACCTGAGCATAAGGGACGGTGCGACCGATAATTTCTGCATCACCGGTTCTGCGACCGCTGCGATGCCTGAACTGGCGTTGGCCGACTGCGCGAAAGTCGTGGCTTACGATTTCAACAGGAACTGGGTCCAATACGAAGGGTCAGCGATTCCATCATCGGAATCGTTGACTCATGCTGCCGTTTACGGATCGGATGCAACGGCTCGAGCGGTCATCCATTGCCATGACTTAAAGTTGTGGGCCGCGCTTCAAAATCACGCTCCGACCAGCTCGAAGGACGCCGAGTATGGAACACCGGAGCTGGCATATGAAATCATGCGCCTGTTCAAGAATGGCGAGGTGGAAAGCAGAAAGATTCTCGTTATGGCCGGACACGAGGGAGGCATTGTAACTTTCGGGAAAGATCTTGAGGAGGCATTTGCAACTGTGATGCGCGAGCGGAAGAAAAATGTATGAAACGGCATTGAATCGTCACCGGTAGGGCGGACCGCTCGCCCAGTTCGTTGACAGCTATTTGCGTGGCCGTACGCTGCGCACATCATGCACGACAAATCAGCGAATCAAGAGGTGATTGATAACGGTATTACTCGCCGAGCATTTCTTGGAATAAGTCTGGCGAGTGGCGCCGCGCTTTTGGCAGGGGGATCGAGCACGATTTTTGGAGCTACATCACCCACGAGTGTTGATAGTAATTCTATTTTTCGCATCGGCGGCGATCTTCCCGTGAACCGACTCGGCTTCGGCGCGATGCGGCTCACCGGTGAAGGCATTTGGGGTTGGCCGCCCGATCGCGCTAATGCGCTGAAAGTTCTGATGCGCGCCGTGGAACTTGGCGTGAATTTAATTGATACGGCCGACGCTTACGGACCGGAAGTCGACGAACTGCTCATTGCTGAAGCGCTTTACCCTTATCCGAAAGATCTCGTCATTGCGACCAAAGGCGGTAACACCCGACCGGGCCCCGGCCAATGGGTGCCGGATGGTCGACCTGAATATCTCAAGCAATGTGTCGACAAGAGTCTGAAACGGCTACGACTTGAACGCATCGATCTGTACCAGTTGCACCGCATCGATCCGAAGGTGCCGATGGAAGATTCGCTCGGCGCGCTTAAAGAAATGCAGCATGCGGGCAAGATCCGGCATATTGGATTGTCGGAAGTGTCGCCGGAGGAAGTCAAACGGGCGCGCAACGTTGTTCCGATCGTGAGTGTCCAGAACCAGTACAACATTGGTAACCGGAAATGGGAAAACACTCTGATCTATTGCGAAAAGGAGCGTCTTGGCTTTATGCCGTGGTCTCCGATTGGGGGAAGCAGAGGCTTGAAAGCTGGCGGCGCATTGGAAGCGGCCGCCAAAAGTCATGGCGTAACGGTCGTGCAACTTGCCCTGGCCTGGCTTCTGCACCGCTCGGCTGTGATGCTGCCGATTCCCGGCACATCCTCGGTCGCGCACCTGGAAGAAAATGTTGCGGCCGCTAAGATCAAGTTAACTCCCGAAGAATGGAAAGCGATTGATGCTTTGGCCGGTTAAGGCTGACGGGCAATCAAAATCCCAGCCGCCCGCCTTTGCCAAGGCCTAAGGCATGACAGGGTGACGGTGCCAACGACTGATACGTCGCAAGTGATCGGCCAAGCGAAAGACAAATATGCGACTATCGCCTCAGTTTGAAAAAGCGTTGATATACGCCACGCGAATTCACGGCGGCAAACTCCGGAAGAAGACCAGGATTCCCTATATCGGGCATATCCTTGGGGTCGCCGCGATCGCGATGGAATACGGCGCGAATGAAACCGAAGCGATCGCGGCGCTGCTGCACGATGCAGTGGAAGATGGGGGCGGTCCGAGACGGCTTCGTGATATCGAGCGTAAATTCGGGAAAAAGGTGGCGCGAATAGTCGAAGGCTGCACTGACACTTTACAAACACCCAAGCCACCATGGCGCGAACGAAAAGAAAATTACATTGCGCATCTAAAGCGAGCTTCAGCATCGACGCGACTCGTATCCGCAGCCGATAAACTCCACAATGCCCGCGCGATCTTACATAACCTGCGCTACGAAGGAGACAACGTTTGGTCGCGGTTCAACGGCGGCAAGGAAGGAGCTCTCTGGTATTATCGCTCACTTGTGTCGGCGTTTCGTGAGCACGGTAGCAACGAATTAATCGAGGAACTCGATCGCGTCGTGACAAAAATCGAGGAATTAGCCAGATGAAACAGATGCGTTGAGCGCAAGCGACACGCCTTCGCGGACCTACGCCGTGACAGGCTCGCCTTCGTTGGGCTTCGACGTTGCGAAGCTGCGCTCCTCTACGGGTATTTTGCAGCATTCTTCGTCAGTTCGCCTAATCCTTATGGTGTCGGCGTGGGGTCGCGATTGGGCACGGGGACTGATCTGTTCATTTGAACTTGCATTGTCGGAATCGTGCGCGAACCTTAGGGTATGCTGACGGAACGGCAAAAGACTGTTCTCGACTTTATCCAGCGCGAGCAACGGGAAAAAGGGATTACGCCGAGCACGCGCGAAATCCAAAGTCATTTCGGGTTCGCCAGTCAGACTTCGGTGATGCAGTATCTCGTCGCGCTCGAGCGTAAAGGTTTTCTGGACCGGCATCCGCGCAAGGCGCGGGCACTAATTACCCCGGCCATGAAGGTCAGGATCACCGATATTCCAATTTATGGGCAAATACCGGCGGGAATGTCGGCCTTGACCGAGCAAACCATCGAGGGCCACGTTTCGCTCGATGCCCGCTCAGCCAACGTTTCCAGAAATCGCAGCACCTTCGCCTTGTGTGTCCGTGGCGACTCAATGATCGGCGCTCACATTGTCGATGGTGACATCGTGATTTTGGAGGAGAGCAAAGAAGTGCACAACGGCGATATCGTGGCAGCGTTGATCGACGGCGAAACGACGCTGAAGCGCTATGTCGTTGAGCATGGACGACCGTATCTGAAAGCGGAAAACCCGCGCTACCCGAATTTGATTCCGGCACGTGAGTTGAAAATTCAAGGCGTGATGGTGTCGTTAATCCGCAAACAAGAGCGGCGGAAAAAACACTGAGGCGGGAAGTCAGAAGTCAAGAGTCAGAGGTCAGAGGTCAGAGAGATTCCGCAAAACTTTGCGCAAACTCGCGTGAACACGGGCCGTGCTCTTTCCCATCTTGAATTGATAATTAATGTTCGCTTGAACATAATAAAACGTATGTCATCTTTTTCTTCGAAATGGCTGCGCGCGGCAAAATCATTGATCTTCGGAAACTGCTGGCGGAACGTTTTCCTCACGCACCTTCTGTTGCGCCGGCGTGTTTAGTCACCGGTTTATCCTTTCTCGATCCAGCGATCGGCGGCGGCTTGCCGAAAGGCGCGATCACAGAATTAATCAGCCCACGAGTAAGCGCGGGCAGCGCATCGCTCATTCATGCGCTGCTCCAATCAGCGCAGCGGGATCATTATTTTGTCGTGTTGATTGACGGCCGCGATTCGTTCGATCCGTGTTCGCTGGACAATTCATGTTTGCGTCATCTGCTTTGGGTTCGTTGCATCAAAGCTCTCGAAGCGGTCAAAGCGGCTGATCTGCTTTTACGCGATGGG
>Ga0207662_10000603_pt1 | contig 16102 bp, 14 predicted proteins | sample KBSS33LmetaG_FD_184338 | JGI IMG/M metagenome (GOLD analysis project Ga0207662, IMG submission 184338) | Switchgrass rhizosphere microbial communities from Kellogg Biological Station, Michigan, USA - KBS S3-3L metaG (SPAdes) (version 2) | ecosystem: Host-associated > Plants > Roots >... | reverse complement strand
TCTCACCCCATCCACTAGGATTTCGCCTCATAACTAGCGGAAAAGGAATACGATTTGCTTGACAGAATCGCGACTTCAGCGTACATGAGCGCATATGGCCATTCCTTCAGTGCCAGACAAGTTGACGCAGAAACCCACGGTTCTGGTCATCGACGATGAGGCCGGACCGCGCGATGCGTTGAAGGTCATTCTCCGCCCCTTCTTCAATATTCAATCTGCAGAATCCGCTCAAGCCGCGATCGATGTGCTGAAACACCAACCGATCGATCTCATCACGCTGGATCAAAAACTTCCGGATCGCCAGGGCTTGGACCTCCTGCAGGAGATCAAGCATGATCACGCGGACATCGAGGTGATCATCATTACGGGCTATGGCAGTCTGAAATCGGCAATGGAAGGCATCAGGCACGGCGCCGCTGGCTACTTGCTCAAGCCCTTTAACGTCACCGAACTCATTACACTGGTAAATCAAACGCTGGAAAAGAAGCAGCGGCTCGACTATCTCCGACGCTATCTGCAGACGTCGGCGGGACTTTGGGGCTCGGAAGCGGAATGCGCCCAGGCATGGCGCGACATGCGGGCCGGATACGAGGCCCTCGGAAAATCGAGCAGCCAGACTTTGCCCTGGGGAGACGAAACCGCCGATCTCCTCCCCATGCTGTCCGACCTTCTGGAAGCCAAAGACCGGCAGCTTCTGAACCACTGCAGCCGCGTCAGCTTTTACGCCACGCTACTGGCCAACCGGACGAATCTCACTGTGAACGAACAGAAATCCCTGGCGCTCGGCGCCTTTCTCCATGACATTGGAAAAATCGGCAGAGAGCCTTACCGCTTTGCCGACGATGAGATCGTCGCCACGGACCGCTCCAATGCGCTGCGAGCCCACCCGGAAATCGGCGCAAGGATAGTGTCGCCGCTCGGGCTCCCGGCGGCGGCGGGGCAGATTATCGCCTATCATCACGAACGGTGGGACGGCTCTGGGTATCCGCACAGCTTACGAGGGGACGGGATTCCGATCCTGGCGAGAATCGTTTGCCTGGCGCAAGCGTTCGACCATCTCACGGCTGAACTTCCTGACCGTGTGGCGCTCTCGATCGACGATGCCACCCGCTTCTTGAACGAACGCGCAGGCACCTGCTTCGATCCTGCGCTTACCGCACTGTTCACGCAAGTCGTCCAGGAATGCAAGGCGTCGCTGCCCGCGATGGCCATTGCGACCAATCCCTCCACCCGCTCGGACACCTGACCACTCAACGTTTCGCTTTCGCGCCCGCAATCAATTCCGCCGCCGTGGCCCGCACCTTCGTGGTCACCCTCTCTCCCCCGATCATCCGCGCGATTTCCTCTTCGCGGCCCACACCGGTCAGCGGCCTCACAGACGTCACCGTTCGTTTCCCGTCCTGCCCCTTGGCGACCAGGAGATGGTGCTCGGCTTGTGAAGCGACTTGCGGCAGATGGGTGATGCAGAATACCTGGTGGAACGCCCCCAGTTTCCGCAGCCGCGTTCCCATGGCGGCGGCGACGGCGCCGCCTACCCCCGTGTCGACTTCGTCAAAGACCAGAACCGGCACCTGATCCCTCTCCGCCAGAACCGTCTTCAGCGCGAGCATGATGCGCGACAGTTCTCCGCCGGAAGCGATGCGGCTCAAGGGACGAGGCACCTCGCCGATATTGCTGGACAACAGAAACTCGACGCGGTCACGGCCTGTCGGCCCGAATCCTGTCGGCGCGTCCTCCAACGTCACAGCGATTTCAAAAATGGTGTGCTCCATCTTGACGGCCGCCAATTCCTTGGCGACGAGGGTCGAGAGCCGTCTGGCAGCTTCTCTCCGCTTTTTTGTCAACTGGTCGGCCCGGTCGGAAAGCGCACGCTCTGCGGCGTCAAGCCGCTTCGTGACCTCGGCAATCCGTCCGGCATGATTCTCCATCACCTGCAGGTCCTGCCTGGCGCGTCCTGCGGTGTCCAGGACCGCCTCGAGCGACCCGCCATACTTCGTCTTGAGCCGTTGAATCACATCCAACCGGTCCTCAACCACGGCCTGTCTGGACGGATCCGCATCGAGGTCTGCCGCGTAATCACGAAGTCGGCCAGCGACATCTTTCAGTTGAATCGCCGCCTCCAGGGACGTGGATTCGCAATCCTTCATCGCGGAGTCCGTCTGTGCCAGCTCACCCAGCAACCGTCCGACGCGTGCAAGCTGCACGAGAATCCCGCGCTCGTCGCCCTGAAGCTCTGCATACGACGTTTCGGCCAATTCCCGGAGCCGGTGGGCATGTCCCAACCGTCGGCGTTCGGCCTGCAGCCGGTCTTCTTCGTCGGCCGATAATGCCGCCTGCTCGATTTCGTCCAACTGAAACCGCAAGAGATCTTCCAGCCGCGTACGCTCGGCACCGGATCGGCGCAGATCGTCCAATTGCTGCTCCAATTCCCGCCACTCCCGATACACCGCCTCATAGGCCGCCCGCGCCGGCTGCGCGGAGCCGAATGCGTCGACCGCGTCCAGCTGCCTGGCCGGCGCCAATAGCGATTGCTGCTCATGCTGCCCATGGACATCGACAAGGGTGCCGCCGAGTTCCTCGAGCACTCGAAGAGAGCTCAGGCCTCCATTCACATAGACCCTGTGCCGCCCGGACCTGGACAGGATCCGCTTCAGCACGAGATCGTGATCGTGGGGACCCAGGACGTCTTTCGCGCGCAGGTGGTCGAGCAGCGGATGCGCGGAAGGGAGGTGAAATGAGGCTTCGAGTTGTGCTTCGTCTTCGCCGGATCGAATCTGCTCGGCGGAGCCTCGTCCGCCCACGAGTAACGCGATCGCATCGATGAGAAGCGATTTACCGGCACCCGTCTCACCGGTGAGCACGGTGAATCCCTGCTGAAACTGGATGTGAAGCTGCTCGATGAGGGCGAAATTGAGAATGCGCAGCTCAGCAAGCATCGTGACGAGTTGGCGAGACTCTTTACAGTGAGGGAATGCGCATCATTTAGGGGATGGTCAAACAGTTCGGCATTCTCACCCACCCACCCCGGCGTGGGACACGCCTTTTCCCGAGCCGGCCGCAGCAAACGAAGGACCGAGCCGTACTATTTTCCGTACGGCGAGGTTCTGAGCGCTGCAAGAACGTAGCTGAAGAACTGTTTCACCATCCCGTTAGGCGGAGCCGGCGTGTTGGGCCAGCAACTGATCGATCATTTCCTTAAATTGGCGCTTCGGCCTCGCCCCTACCAGCTTTTCCACGACTTGGCCATTCTTAAAAAACAGAATCGTCGGAATGCTCATGACCTGGTAACGACCGGCTACTTCGGGATTCTCATCCGTGTTGAGCTTTCGAACCTTGACTTTTCCGGCGTACTCGTTGGCCAATTCGTCCACGATCGGGGCGACCATCTGGCAGGGTCCGCACCATACCGCCCAAAAATCCACCATGACCAGCTCAGGGGACTTCATGACCTCGGAATCCCAGGTCGCATCCTCGACTTTTAATGCATTGCCTGCCACGTCAGATCCTCCTTGAAAATCAATTGAATTGCATAATTCGATAGGAAATCATCGTATAACAGCCTTCTTTGAGGAGTCAAACACGTCAATACAGGACGGCGTTACCACGGCCAATCAGGGGGAACAGTCAACCACCATCCATCGGGATTGGCCTTTCGCCAGGCAGTTTGCTGAGGCCAGACGACCGCCACGACCGAAGGATCGAGTCTGGTCGCCAAGCCGGCAGTGACGTCGGCCTGTTGACGTGCGGACGCCTGGATCATTTCCTTGGCCATGCGCGCCAGGACATTAGGAGGGTCGAGCAGATCCTCCGGTCCGCCTGAACTGAGATTCAGAGACAGCTGTTCCATGGCCACCCACTGATCCGCCCTGGCCAAAGACTCCACGTACGCATCGAGCGCCTGGTAGACATACGTCAGGTACAGATAGCTCCGGGCCGAGGGATGCTCCTGAACCTCCTGCCGGCAGGCATCGACGGCACGCCGAAAATCTCCCGCTGCGAGAAAGACTTTTGCCCGCTGCAAATGCGTGAGTGGAGTCGAACCGTTGGTTGACGCCACCGCCCCACAACCGGCCGACCACAAGCAAAGGCCAAGACAACACACGGGAAAGCATCCGGCGCGCAGCGACATGAGTTTACTCACCGGGGCACTCCGCCTGCACGCGGCTGCGGTTGAGCGGTTTCGGCGCGACCATAGTGTCCTCCCGGAGAAGCCCATGGCAACCCCTTTTCTCCCCACGTGAGAGGACTCAAGATTGATTTCACGACGTTCGTACCGTAGTTCTCGGTCCAGCCGATTCCCGTGAGGCTGAGCATGAAGTTGTATTGTGCGCGATCCGGGAATTGCAGATAGAATAGACCGAACGACCAGCATTTACATGGATTCTGATACAGCGCCACCACATCATACTCCGAACTCTTGTGAGTCATGATGTCGTAATATCCCTTGGCGCCGATCAGCCATCCAAAGGGAGTCCGAAATCCGCCGCCCGCCGTGACAAACTGAATTTCCTCCGTCGGCGAGAACACTTCATTGAACGATACAGGATTCCAGATATCTCCCCGCCGTACTCGATTCCCGTTCCGGGAGTATCGTTGTCCGACCTCCACATACCACTCGTTCGAACGTTGCATTCGGAAATCGGTATTGAACTGACTGAACGTCGCACGATACGGGTCGACAAAGGCGTCCACGATGACGTACCGGTTGATGGGCGGCTTCGCAAGGGACATGTTCCCGGCACCACGTCCGAAAACCGGACCGCCGAGCTGGGCGATGGCGAGGGTCGGCTCGTTATTTCCGATGACCGCGCGAAGCCACATGTCGGAAAATTTCTTGCCATCGACCGGAACCGTCGCCGGCTGTAATGGCTGGGTCACGGTGCCGAGCGGAGGCACCACGCCTGGCGTGAAGTCTCTCGCTTGCGTTTGTACGGCACCGAGGTGGTAGCTCTGGGCCAATGTGAGATCCAGCCAGTTGAAGCTGTTGTCGCCACCCTGCTCCAAGAGCCGGCTCCTGAGCATGTACGTGAGCAGATTCTTTTTCGGCAGATCGTCAACCTGATCGATCTGCGCGATATTTGACTGATTCGTGGCGGGCACGTACTCGTAGATGACGCTCGGCTCGATCGTGTGCAGCATGGCGTCGCCGCCAGCCATGGCAAACCGGCGGCTCATTTTCGAGGTGGCGTCCAGAGCCGCCCAGAAGGTTTCCCGGTGCAGGCTGCTCGAGTCTGTGGCGCCGCGCGAATAATAGACTTCACGAAACTTGCCCTGCGGGGTGAATCCCAGCACATGGTTGAAATCAAGGACATCCGTGGAGAGTGACGGCACGAAATCCAGACGATTCTCCGTGAAGCCCTCCTCGCGGTAGAAATACACCGCGTTCGTATCACCGCCCAGTATCAGAGGAGAATTGAACAACGCGATATTCGGCTGACTGTATCCAAGCTCGGGAAGGCGTTGAAACGTGTCGGGGCCGCCGGCCTGCAACGGCTGGAGATATTGCCCGAGCAGATACGCGTTCCCGTAGCGGAGGCGCTGATTGGTGAGAAAGTTGGATTCGTTGCTGGGAAGCGCGCGCTGCGCCCCCGAGTTGCTGAGTTGCTGCAGATACTGGGAGTCGGTCACGAGATTAGCATTTACTCGCAGCAAGAGATCAGAGTTAAATTGCTGCGTGTGGGTTCCGCTGATCAGGGCCCGCGCCTGGTTGGCACTCTGGCCGGGGGGCACACCAGAGACGTCGGGAAGCGTCGTCTGCTGCAAGTAACTGACGAACCATTGCCCTCTCGCGAGCCTGCCAAGTGCATAGCGATATTCAAAATCGCTGCCGTATCCCAGGTTGGAGTAGTAGGACGGCGACACCGTGAAATCCTGGCTCGGACTGATGGCCCAGTAGTAGCTCTGTTGATAGTGAAAACCAAACCGGTTGTCATAGGCCGGCTGGGGAATCAAGAATCCGCTTTGTCGAGGCGACAGGGGATAGGTCAACGTCGGAACGGGAATCACGGGGACGTCGGCCACGCAGAACCAGCCGCCCTTGAACGCGAGGCTGTCCCCGGCGTTAAGATCCAGATCCTTGAACTGAAATCGCCAGGCGGGGGTTTCTCCTTCCGGGGCATCACAATTCGTAAAGCGGCCTTCTTTGAACCGATAATGATCCTCCGAATACCGCTGGATCAGACGTCCGTCGACCGTCGTGTTGGACGCTTTGATATACACTTCTCCGTGGGTCACCACGCCTGCTTCCGTGTTGACGTTCAACTCCAGCCGCTCGGTGACGATATCGGCCTTTGGATCGGTTAACCGGACATGTCCGGTGGCGATCATGATGCCGGGCAGGGCCTGAACGATAAGGTGATCGGCCGTCAAATGGACCGAGCCCTGATCGACGACCACCGATCCGTCCGCCTCGTACACATCCTGGTCTTGGAGATAATCGATTCGGTCCGCCTGGATTTCGAGTGGTGGCGACCCTGATCCCGTCTGAGCAGGCAGGCCGGCCTCGGCCGCCCATACGGACAACGGGAGCAACATCATCAACAGCAGTCCTATCAGGCGCTCAGCGACTCGCGTCACCACTCCCGCCATGTCAACCCCGAAGCGGGGACAACCCACAGCCGCGCAGCGATGCCTTGACTTCACCGACAAGCATCAACGACCCGGTCACACAGATCAGGTCTTGCGGTCGGGCGAGTCGCCTGGCCTCCCCAAGCGCGCCCGAAACTCGTGCGTTGGTTCGGACGTGCGGCCAGATCACGCTAATGACGGGCAGCAACTCTTCCACCGTTGCCGACCGCTTCAGCTCCGCCTGCGTCACCACGACCTCGTCGACGATTCCCTGGAACGGTTCTACGAATCCGCGATGATCCTTGTCACGCATCAGGGTCAACATCAGAATGATCCGGCTCAACGGATTCGACCGGCGGAATTCCCGCAGGTACCCTGCCAGCGCCTGGGCGGCCGCGGGATTGTGGGCGCCGTCGAGCACGAGCAGCGGGTCCCTGGCAACCGTCTCCAGGCGCCCTTCCCACTGGACCTGTCGCAGTCCTTCACGAATGGCCGATTCCCCCGCAGCCACGCCGTGCTGTCGGGCGGTTTCGATCAAGGCTACCGCGCAAGCGCAATTGTCCAGTTGATGCGCTCCGAGTAGAGGGCAGCTCAGATCGTCATAACGCACACCGGCCCCGGAATATGTGAATCGCGTCGGCGTCTCCCCTTCGACCTGAAAGTCCCGTGCCAAGCAGACCAGCGGCGCATGCCGTTCCTCTGCGATTCGCTCGATCGTGCCACGGGCTGCGCCTGACAGACGGCCGAGGATCACCGGTACGTTCGGCTTGATGATCCCTGCCTTCTCGAATGCGACGGATTCGAGGGTACTGCCCAAATATTGTTGATGATCCAGGGCGATCGTCGTAATGGTGCAGGCCAGCGGAGCGACCACGTTGGTGGCATCGAACCGACCTCCCAATCCCACCTCCAATACCGCTACATCGATCTGTGATTCAGCGAAGTACTGGAATGCCATCGCCGTGGTGAACTCAAAGAAGGTCGGCGACAGATCCGGCTCGGAGACTTCCTTAACCAGTTGGGTCAGCCTCGCGATTTCCGATTCGGGAATCATCCGGCCGTTCACGCGGATGCGTTCACCGAATTCGACGAGATGAGGGGAGGTGTACAGTCCCACGCGATGGCCGCCCGCTTGGACCATCGCGGCTGTCATCGCGGCCGTAGAGCCCTTTCCGTTGGTGCCGGCGATGTGGAGGGTTCGATAGCGGGCTTGCGGCATCCCGAGCCGGCCCACGAGGGCCGTCATGGTGTCCAATCCGAGCTTGATGCCGTGTTTTTCAAGACTGTAGAGGTAGGAAACGGCATCGGTGTAGGTCATGGCATCGTCGGGAGAATCGGCACTCCTTTTCTCAGCCGGACAGTGTGCTCAAGCCGTCGGGGAACGACGCCTGGAAAAGCGCGCCAGGGCTGGGCGGGTGAGAAAAGACGGTTTCATCACCCTAATTAGAAATGGGCGACGAGAGTGCTGAGAGTTTCTTTTAGCTGCTTACGCTCGACGATCATGTCGATCATCCCGTGCTCCAAAAGAAACTCGGCGCGCTGAAATTGATCCGGAAGCTGCTGCTTGATCGTTTGCTCAATCACCCGAGGGCCGGCAAATCCGATCAACGCTTTCGGCTCAGCGAGAATGACATCGCCCAGCATCGCGATGCTGGCGGTAACCCCGCCGAACGTCGGGTCGGCCAGCAGGCAGATCAGTGGGAGCTTGGCCTCCCCCAGCTTGGCCACGGCCGCAGACGTCTTGGCCATCTGCATGAGCGACAAAATCCCTTCCTGCATGCGGGCACCTCCGGACGCCGTCACGAGCACGACAGGGAGGCGGCCTTCGATCGCGCGATCAATCGCACGGCAGATTTTCTCGCCCACCACCGATCCCATGCTGCCACCCATGAATCCAAAATCGAAGACGCACAGCGCCACGCGGCGGCCGTTCATCTGGCCCTCACCGATCATAATGGCATCTTTCCGCCCGGTCTTCTCCTGTTGGGCCTTCACGCGATCTTTGTAGGATTTCGTGTCGTGAAAATTCAATGGGTCGAGGGGTCCCAACTCCGCATCCCACTCCTTGAACGTGCCGAGATCCACAAGGAGCGTAATGCGCTCCATCACGGAGATCGGGAAATGGTAGTCGCACTTCGGGCAGACTTTACTGTTTCGTTCAACCTCTTTGCGATAGACGATCTCGCGGCAATGGTTGCACTTGAGCCACATTCCCTCGGCCACCTTGGACCGCTTCGGGACGTCAGGTTCAGCCCCCTTCTGCTTCTTAAACCACGCCATCCGGAACCCCTTTCACCCGCCGATCAGGCTGGCGACTTGCAGCAATCAGACGCCTGCCACGACCTCGCATGCATCGACCGCCGCGGGCTGGAGAATAGCACAGCAGACCGCCCTACGCACGTAGTTTCCAGCTCATACAAGCGTTCACATCGCCTACGACAGCGACTCCGCCGTCAAGACACGATACACGATGGAACATCCCAGCGTGATGCTTCCCACGCTCGCCAAACCCTGCACGGTGAGGAATAGCGGTCGACTAAGACGCAACGACCACACCACCGGGAGGCTTAGGACAAGTCCGACGAGTATCATGCCGAGAATCGAACCACATCCGAATACCGCGATGTAAATCAATCCGCCAAGGACGCTCTCCGCCGACGCCACGACAAGCAGGAGCAACGCCGCCGAACCCGCCAGTCCATGTGCCATACCAATGCACAGGGGCCGCACGGATTCCCGCCACCAATGGAGATGACCGTGATCCTGCGCGTGGCGATGACTGTGGAGATGCACATGTCTCTTTCCGTCATGATCATGCTGATGGAGGTGCCACCGTTCACGAATCAGCTTCATCCCCAGCAGACCGCCGAGCACCACCAGCATGAGCCCCACGACCCCTTCGGCGGCGATGGCAAGCGGTTCGGGAACGGGTACTCGAAGCACGAGCACGATCGCGCCGACCAGTAACAGTACGAGGGTGTGGCCGACCCCCCAGCTCAAGCCGACCAGGCCAGATGCACGCCAGGAAGGCCGCTCGGCGAGTACCGTTGAGACGGCGGCAAGATGATCCGAGTCCAACGCATGGCGCAGCCCGAGGATAAAGCCGAGGCCGAGAATGGTCAGATATGAGGAATCAGCCATTCGGCACCGAGTACGGTTCGCAAAGAACGGCGGTACCGAAGAGACTGATCCGCTGACTGTTCCACAGAGGAGGGTGCGACACGGCTGAGTAGTCTCGCAGGGTGATCACGCTGTCGTCCGGCCAGTTCACGCCGAGTAAAGCGTCTTTGGATGCGTCGCGGCGTCAGGACCCTGGTGCCATTATCCGCCGCGGGCGTGCATTTCGAGATGCGGATCTTCGCGCAAACGGTCGATGCCGATGAGGCCGCCTTCCCGCTGCCCGACACGCTCCAGCGCCTTACGCTCCTCCGCGCCGCGGTCGCGCCGCAGTTCCCAACCGGATCGAATCAGCGCACGCATATTCTCGGGCGCAGCGCTGTCCCGGAGGGGTTTGCGTAAGTCCGTGCCCGTGGTCGCATACAGGCAGCGGTACCACATGCCGTCGGCCGTCACCCGGCTGCGGTCGCACGTGGAGCAGAATGGGGTCGTGGTGGAGGGAATGATCCCGAAGGTGGCACCGTCTGGCAACCGGAACCGCTGCGCAGGAGCCGATCCACGTTCCGGCAACGGCTCGATGGTTCCGTAGTATTTACCAAGCAGCGCCAGCATCATTTCCCGAGAGAGTACTTTTTCGGGAGCCCACTGGTTGGCGCCGCCCACGTCCATATATTCAATGAACCGCACCTCGGCCTGAAAATGTTTGCCGAATTCGATCAGCCCCACGAGTTCATCATCATTGAATCCGCGGATGGCGACCGTATCGAGCTTGAGTCCTGTAAAGCCGGCCCCGCCGGCGGATTCGATCCCTTCCATGACTCGCGCAAATTCGTCGCGGCGCGTCAGCTGCCGGAACCGCTCGGGCCTCAACGTATCCAGACTGATGGTCACCCGGCTCAGACCCGCCTCGTAGAGGGCTTCCGCCTGGTCCGCCAGAAGAATGCCATTCGTCGTCAGCGCGATTTCCTTGATGTTATGGTTCTGGAGCAACAGGCGGATGAGCCGGGCCAGATCGCGGCGCAGCAGCGGCTCTCCCCCTGTTAAGCGAACTTTGTCGACACCCAAATCCGTAAAATAGCCGGCGAGCGTCGCCATTTCCTCGAACGTCAGCACATCCTCCCGGGGAAGCCACACATATTCTTCTTCTGGCATGCAGTAGGAGCACCGCAAGTTACAGCGGTCGGTGACTGAGAGCCGCAAACTTTTCAGCGGCCGTCCGAACGCATCAAGGACTGCCTGACCAGAAGCGCTATTTGTACCAGCAGTATCAGTCATTACTTTTTGTGAGGTTGGTCAAACTCGTGTGAGGCAAGGCCGCAGTGAGCGACGAGGCGAGACGTACGGTTCTAGGTACGTTGAGCCCGCAGCCTGACACGATTTTCACCAGCCTCGTTAAGGGTGCTCTTCGACCCAGACCTCGCCGCTCGGCGTATGTTCCAACTTCCAGATCGGCGTGATCTGCTTCAGTTCATCGATGGCCCATTTGCAGGCACGGAATGCGTCCGCCCGATGCTCCGCCCCCGCCACGATCAAGACGATATTTTCACCGATCGTGATCTCTCCGTACCGGTGAACGATCAGCAATTCCAGGATATCGAAGTCTTTTAGCGCTCTCTCTCGGATCTCCCGCAACTTTTTTTGCGCCATGCCTTCGTAATGCTCGAAAGTAATGCCGTCGACGTCCCGTCCTTTTGAACGGTCCCGTGCAGTCCCCAGAAAAATCGAGATGCCGCCAATCCGCTTCGAGCGGCTCCGCACGCGGTTGATCTCCGCATCGACGGAAAAATCTTCACGCTGTACGCGCACCAACTGTTCGTGCTGCTCAACGGCGCTCATGCGACCCCATCTTCATGATGCCGGGTTTCGTTTGCGCTCCATCCGTGGCGGCAAACGCCCCTCCCGCAAACGGAGGCAGCAGGGCCACTTCGTCGCTTTCCTGCACTTTGGTATCCTCGTGCGCGATTTCCTGGTTCACCGACACCAAGATTTTCTTCGTGTAGATCAATTCGCCGAGCTTGGGATACCGCTTATTCACCAGGTCAATGACGTTCTTCACCGATTGGTTCTTCCCCAATGCCAGAGTCAGACTCGGCTGGTTATCCGCAAGCGACTTCGTCATGCCGAACAGCTTCACCGTGATCATGGTGCCGACTCACTCCTGCGCCCGATGATGGGACGGCTCGTTCTCCCGGTGATACGTACCGGACTTGCCGCCCGACTTTGACAACAGCCATACCTCACTGAAGCTGATTCCACGGTCAACGGCCTTGCACATATCGTAAATGGTCAGCGCGGCGACCGAGACGGCGGTCATCGCTTCCATCTCAACCCCCGTCTGCCCGCTCGTTTTGACGGTGGCGGTCACCGTGATCGCACACCGGCCTTCGCGATCCGGTTGAAGCTCTTCCTTGAACGAAATATCCACGGCGGTGAGCAACAGTGGATGGCACATGGGGACGAGGTCCGGTGTCTTCTTGGCCCCCATGACGCCGGCCACCTGCGCGACTGCCAAGACATCCCCTTTGGCAATCTTCCCACGCTGAATTTTTTCGAGGGTCTCGGGTTGAAGGTAGACTTTCGCTTGCGCAGACGCTACCCGCTCGGTCTGCGCCTTTGCCCCGACGTCAACCATCCGTGCACGACCGGAGTCGTTGAAGTGTGTAAATTCAGCCATTTTCCTCGCTGAATCAGCCGGTTAGACCGCGGCGACCGGTAATTATAGGAGGGGGTACAAGAATGAGTCAATAGAGCCAGCAGAGCTGGCTCTGCGCTATCAGGCTTCATAGGAACGCCGTTCACGGGAACGCCGTTCACGCTTTGAGGTCCGGTTCCCTGGAATTGTATCGCCGACAGGCCGTCCTCTGACAATGCCTGTGATGACCCATTACCCATCTAACGACAGGTTGACAGTCTCTGATTTCATCCCGGACAATGATCGAATGTCCGACAAGATTGTGATTGAACGCCTCGAATTTCAAGGACGATGCGGCATCACTCCCGACGAGAGGCGGCGGCCCCAGCCCATGGCCATCGACCTCGAGTTGGACTATGAAACCGCCTCGGCAGCTTCCTCCGGCCGTCTGAGTGACACCATCGACTACGCACGCGTGGCGAACCGGGTCGTCGAAGTGGCGGGCCACGAAGTCTGCACTCTCCTTGAGACCCTCGGGGAAAAGGTGCTGACCATGGTGTTTACGGAATTTCCGGTCAGTCGTGCACGCCTATGGATACGGAAGCTCGCTCCTCCCATGGCCCAGCCGGCCGGCTCCGTCGGAATAAAACTCGACAGGCCTCGCGCTGCGCACCAGGCACTCGCTGTAGACCCTGTGCCTTCACGCTTTGTGGCCCAACAGCTCCACCGGTTGCCGAAAGGCCGGGCACTCGACGTCGCGTGCGGCTCCGGACGTCATGCGCTGCTGCTGGGAGCCAATGGATATGAGGTTGACGCCATCGACCGTGACTACGAGAATCTCGCGAGGCTTTCAGCCGCTGCGGCCCAGCGGCATCTCGCTCATCTGACCGTCACACAGGTTGACTTGGAACGGACCACTGACGAACGCCCGGAGTTTCCCGCCAACACGTACGATGTCATCCTGGTATCCTTCTATCTTCACCGGCCCTTGTTTCCCTGGCTGATTGATGCCTTGAAGCCCCATGGGGTGCTGCTCTATGAAACCTTCACGATCGAGAACTATGTGCGCCGCCGCCACCCCCGGCGCTGGGAGTTCTGTTTGGCGCAGAACGAATTGCTTCGCCTGACCTCTTCCCTCCGGGTGCTGTCGTATGACGAAGAGGAACATGAAGGGGGTCACGGTATGGGCTCCGCATTCACCGCACAGTTAGTGGCGCAGAAACCCGGTCCGGCGTATCCCACGCGTGAATCACCGTGAGCCGCATCGATCTCCATCTCCATACGACCCATTCGGACGGAAGTCTGCCGCCGTCAGAAGTGTTGAAGCTGGCGAGTAAAGCCGGCGTCACGGCGTTGGCCATCACCGACCATGACATTACCAGCGGTATTCCCGAGGCGATCGCGACCGGCCAGGAGCTGGGCATCGAGGTCATCCCGGGAGTCGAAATCAGCTCGTTCGACGGCAGAGGCGAACTTCATATCCTGGGGTACTGCCTGGATTGGCAGGACCCTCTCTTGAATGAGCGGATGGCGACGCTCCGGGCCAGCCGGCATCGGCGGAATCCCTTGATCATCGAGCGCCTCCGGGCTGCCGGCCTAGACATCACCTATGAGGAAGTCCGGGCACTGGCCGGCACCGAATCGGTCGGGCGGCCCCACATCGCGCAAGTGCTCATGCAAAAGCAATATGTGTCGTCTGCGAAGGAAGCCTTCGACCGGTATCTGGCGGAAGGCAGGCCTGCCTATGTCGCCCGCGAGCTCCCGCCACCCGTGGAGGCCATTAGCTGGATCAGAGACGCCAAGGGGGTCGCAGTCCTGGCGCATCCAACCTGGGTGAAAGACGGCGGCGACGGCCTTCAGGGCTGCGTGACCGCGCTAAAGGACGCCGGTCTCGACGGCGTCGAGGTTCATTACAGCACCCACAGCAAATCCCAGACGGTCAGCTATCTCGATTTGGCGCAGCGCCTCGGTCTGCTTATCACCGGCGGCAGCGATTTTCACGGGATCACAAAGCCAGATATCGAAGTCGGATATGGACGCGGCGACCTTAAAGTAAATCCTCGCTTGCTCGAGCCACTCAAAGCCGCGGCGGCCAGGCGATAACACGCCATCGGGCGCTGCGTCACTCTCCTTACCCTTCGTTGTCGCACGTTTCCTTCAATTCGTTGACTCTCGATCACCGTTCGTTAGACTGAAGTCCATTCACATTTTCCGCCGCTACTCATGCCCAAAAACCTTCACTGGACGATTCCTCACGCGAGCGGCATTCTCGCGGCGCTCCTGCTCGGTTCCATGCTTAGCGGCATGGCATGGGCGGACTTCTTCAGCATCCCGTTGACCGCCGTGACCGGCGCGAACGCGGTGCGGCTGGTCAGCCAGGGCATCGCCCTCGGGCTCCTCATGGCGCTTGCCTTTTCCGCGCATCAGCAACTCCCTGACAACGGTCGTGGATCCAGTTTTCTTCGATCGATCGTGCTTCCATCCGCCGCCTTGATCGTCGTCATCTTCGCCGGGAAAACGCTCCGGAACCTTGGATCGCCGCTGATCCTACAAATCGGCCCCGCCCTGTTTGTGCAAGGCTACACGATCGCGCTCGTCGCCTGCGGGCTCTGGTTGACTATCGCCTGGCTGCGCCATCTGGAGCCGCTGCGCAATACCTTCGCACCTCAACCTGTGAAGCGAAAGTCAGTCCGGACCGCCGTCCCGGAGGAGCCGCCGGCATTGGACGAGAGTGAGGAAGTCCTTGTGCCGACCGCTGACCAGGGCACCGCCATTGTCATAAACGGCCAGGCGCCGACGAATCTGGGCCGATACAAAATCCTCAAGGAACTCGGCCGCGGAGCCATGGGTCTGGTGTATCTAGGGAAAGATCCGACCATCCAGCGCTTCGTCGCGATCAAAACGATGCGTCTGGACCAAATCGACGAACCGGAGAAGGTGCAGGAGATCAAAGCCCGGTTCTTCCGCGAAGCGGAATCTGCGGGCCGGCTATCCCATCCAAACATCGTCACCATCTATGACGCGGGAGAACAGGACGAGTTGGGCTACATCGCCATGGAACTGGTTGAGGGGCAGTCGCTCAAGGACTGGTCGCGCAAGCCAAATCTCCTACCGCTCCCGGAAGTCGTCCAGACGCTGGCTTCCGTGGCCGACGCGCTCGACTACGCGCACCAACAGGGCGTCGTACACCGCGACATCAAACCCGCAAACATCATGATCACCAAGGACCGGCTCGTGAAGGTCATGGACTTCGGCATCGCAAAAGTGACGTCGAGCAGCAGAACCCAGACCGACGTGGTGCTGGGCACTCCGACCTATATGTCCCCTGAACAGATCGCGGGAAAGAAGGTGGACGGCCGTTCGGACGTCTTTGCTCTGGGAATCGTGCTCTTCGAACTGCTGACCGGACAACCGCCATTTACGGCCGACAACCTATCGGCACTGCTCTTCGCCATCGCCCATCATCCTCATCCCGAAGTACAAACCCTGCGTCACGACCTTCCGCCGCTGCTTCAGGACATCGTCAACCGCGCGCTGCAAAAGGAGCTGCCCCAGCGGTATCGCCGGGCCGGAGAATTGGCTCAGGACCTTCGGGCCTGTCTGCACAGTCTCGCGGCATAGGAGGAATGTGGTTGTGTCGGTCGAACGGCTGCACTTCGCCAAATCCGACATCGGACGCAGACGGCCGCAGAATGAGGACTGCTTTGAGGCAGACCCTTCACTGGGACTGTATGTCGTCTGCGATGGAATGGGAGGCGGAAACGCCGGAGAGGTGGCCAGCCGCAT
>Ga0207662_10000602_pt1 | contig 16104 bp, 17 predicted proteins | sample KBSS33LmetaG_FD_184338 | JGI IMG/M metagenome (GOLD analysis project Ga0207662, IMG submission 184338) | Switchgrass rhizosphere microbial communities from Kellogg Biological Station, Michigan, USA - KBS S3-3L metaG (SPAdes) (version 2) | ecosystem: Host-associated > Plants > Roots >... | reverse complement strand
TGATTCAAGCGAGTGCACCACGCCATGGCCGAGTCCCCACTGGTGCTGCGGAATCCGGGTATCAGTCAAGGATGTTGCCGCGATGGCCTCCCCGCGGCCGTAGGATATGGGCCCATGAACCTCACCCCGCGCCCGCCCGCGGAAACTCACGATTCGCTCCGCTTGGCCGCTTCACGGCAGGACGGCCCGGAGCCTTCGCAACCGGCCGGACTCCCGTTTCCCACGCGGCGCGACCTTCTGCGCGCGGGCGCGCTGGCCGCCGCCGGGACGCTCGCGGCGCCGTCCCGCGCGACGGCGCAGACTCAGCCTCGCGCGGTGCCCCGGAACCGCACGCTCGTCGTCGTGTGGGGCGGCCGCGAGGGCCGGTGGGTCGACCACGAGCTCTGGAACCCCTACGCGATCGGTGCCAATCATCAGAACGGGGTCGGGCTCCTCTACGAGCCGCTGGCCTACTACAATCTGATCAGTGTGTACGACAAGTGCAAGATGTTCGAGCAGGCCGAACAGGCGCGGCAGCGGTTGAAGGAACGCTTTGCCAAACGGAGTAAAACTAGCGCATCCTGATTTACCTTACCGGAGGAACACACCATGTTTGGAAGTATGGGATTTACAGAGCTGATCCTGATCCTCTTCATCGTGCTGATCATCTTCGGCGCGGGCAAGCTCCCGCAGTTGGGAGAGGGACTGGGGAAGGCGATCAAGGGGTTCAAGAAGTCGGTGCATGAAGCGGACGCGATTGAAGCGGAGGCGGAAGCCGCCGCTCAGCAGCAGATGGCGGCTCCTCAGCCTTCGATCCAGACGGCCCCGGCGCCGGTCGTTGAACAACCGGCCGCGGTCGCGCAACCCGCGACCCGCGCGTGAGCGTCGGGACCGGTCGGAACGACATGGATACTGAACTTCAGCTCGCCGTCGGGTATATCGAGACGTTTGCAGGAAACGGCAAGGCGCGCAGCACCGGAGACGGGAAGCGCGCCGTCAAGGCCGGCATTCCGTTGCCGCACCATGCCGCGCTCGACAAGAACGAGCGGTGGTTCTACTTTGCCGAATCAGGCTCCGACCGCATCAGGCGCATCGACCTTCAAGAAGGCACGCTGCACAACTTCGCCGGAATCGGCGAAACTTGCTACAGCGGCGACGAGGGGCCGTGCGGCGAAGCGGGCCTGTATCTACCGCTCGATGTCGCCTTCGATTCCCAGAACCATCTCTATATCTGCGACTCCGGCAGCAACCGCATCCGAAAAATCGACCGCGACACCGGCGTGATCACCACGATCGTCGGCACCGGACAGCACGGCTTCAACGGCGATGGTCCGGCGCTCGAAGTCAATCTGACCTGGCCCGCGGCCATGGCCTTTGATAAAGACGACGTGCTGTACATCGCCGACACGCAGGCCCACAAGGTCCGCCGGTACGATCCCCGTACCGGGATGGTCACCACGATCGCCGGCACCTGGTCTGCAGAAGACGATGCGCGTGAGCAGCCGCTCGTGGCCCGCAACCTGGTCGTGCTCTCGGGCGACGCCATCGGCATCGATTTCAGCGACGATCATGGCTGGTTGATGCCCGTGTGTTCGGACGGTCTCGACATGTCGATGTACCTGGACGATGGGAAACCAGCGATGGAGGCCCGCCTCTACGATGTCGTCGGCATCGCCGTAGACAGCAAGGGCCACGTCGTGATTGTCGATAAGGGCAGTAATCGCGTGCGCAAGATCGATCGGAACACCGGGGTGATCTCCACCCTCGCCGGCGTCTGCCGCTACGGATACGACGGCGACAACAAGCCGGCCACCCGCGCCATGCTGCATGCCCCGGAAGCCGTGGTGTTCGACGCGCAGGACAATCTCTACGTCTCCGACACGATGAATCATCGCGTGCGCCGCGTTGAGGCGGCGACCGGCATCATTACCACCGTCGCGGGAAACGGCGACAGCGGGTACGAAGACAAGAACATGGGCGGCTGCGGCGCGGCCCGGTTCGTCGCCAAGGAATCGGCCGGCACGCTCAAGCATGGGGACGGTCTGCTAGGCGTCGACGCGGTCGTCAATTCGCCGGTCGGACTCGCGCTGGATTCCGTCGGGCACCTCTACATCTGCGAGCGTGGCGAGAATAAGATCCGTCGTGTGCGGCTTGGGTAGACACCCGAAGCCGTTCAATTGGTCCTTAGGTATGTGTGCAATCGTGACAGCGGCGGTCGCCGAAGGGTGATCTGCCGACGATAGCCGGCTCTCGCTTGGTCAACCAGGACATGAGCATGCTGCGCAAGACCACCCAGAAGCCTTCCCGTTCTCTCCTCCTCCTCTTTCTGTGCATTCTCGTGACGGCGGCGGTGCTCGGCGGGATGGGCATTCCGCTCGTCAGCTCCGAAGGCATGGTCATCCGCGCCCATCTGATCGAGGGCGATCTGCCGACGACGCCCGAAGACCCGGCGTGGGCGAAGGTCGCACCGATGACGCTGCCGTTGAGCGGCCAGGTGATCACCCGGCCGGTCTGGCCGGAGCCGACCGCTCGCGCCTTGAGCGTCCGTTCCGTGCACAACGGGGCCGACATCGCGTTTCTCCTCGAATGGCAGGACAATACGAAGAACGACCGGTTGACGCCCGGCACGTTTCGCGACGGCGTCGCGATCGGGTTGCCGCTCGGTGATGCGCCGGCGTTTTTTTGCATGGGGCAGCTCGACCATTACATTAACATCTGGCATTGGAAGGCCGACTGGCAGAGCGACATCGACCGGCGGGCGGCGCGCAGCAATGAAAAGCAGCGGGAAGGCGTGCGCACGTTCGAGGTCATCCCCCGCCGCGTGTCTTCGGTGGAGGACCTGATCGGCGGCGGATTCAGCACGCTGACGACGAAAGAAAAACAGGGGCGGGTGCAGGGTAAGGCGACGTGGAAGGACGGGGTCTGGCACGTGGTGATGCGACGGCCACTCGGCGCCGAGGAGCAGGACAACGAGGCCAAGCTGGTTCCCGGCCGTGTGCAAACGGTCTCTTTTGCCGTCTGGAACGGGGAGAACAAGGAACGGAACGGTCAGAAAGCGGTGGCGCCCTGGTTTCAGTTGGTCATTGATCCGATTGCGAAAATCTAGGTTTCATGGTCTGATGAACGCGTGACCATCGCGGGTCATCGGGCAATCACGAGGCGCCGACCTTTGAAGGAACATCGCACGAGTCGTGTGGACGGCAGCGGGGCCCTTCATCAGGGAAGGGCCCTTGTTGTGTGTGCGGGCGTGCTGTGCGCGTGCCTGCTCGGCCCGATTTCGGGATGGGCCGCCAACGACGGGGCCGATGGCATGACGGTGGATGAGGCGGCCAAGCTCGGCGAAGACTTCGGGGTCGTCGTGGGCGAAGTCGACGAAGAGATCCAAAAAGAGCTCAAGCTGCAGCGTCCTCAGGGCGTCGCGGTGTTTGAAGTCATCGGCAATTCGCGCGCCGACTACGCCGGGATCAAGGTGCGGTCGGTTATCAAGGAAATCGACAAGCATGAAGTCAAAACCATGCTCGATTTCGGGCGGTACATTAAAAAGGCGATGCATGACTGCAACTTTACGGTCGGCACATACGAGCCGGCCGACCCCGGCGACCCTGTCGGGTGGGGCGTCAATTTCCATTTTGTAGGCTGCAAAAGAGATTAGGGCACACGCTCGTTCGACGCGAGTCCGACGAATGCTAACCAGACGACGCATAACCGCCGCGTGCAGTGTCCTTCTGCTGATCGCCGGGTCCGCCGTCTATCACGACGGGGCAGTGGCGCAAAAGGCCAACGGCCAGAATCCGGAAAAGTGGGTCGACGAGATTGAGCAGGTCTTCATCCGCTCCGAGGAGTGCAAGCAGTGCCACGACCGCCATTATGAAGAATGGAAAGGCGCGCGCGAGCAGACACCGGATCTCAAGACCTTCGGACGCGTGGACGCCGCGCTATTGCACGGCACCTCGCTGGAGTCGCCGGTCTTCCGGACCGTGTTGGGCGTCTGGCTGCAGACGAATCCGACCGCCGACGAGCGCAAGCGATGTCTGTCCTGCCATGTCCCCTCGACGACGGTGTTCCCGCAGTACGCCGAAAAGATTGTCGCGCAGGTGCTCTCAGGCAAGCCGCAGATTGAAGGCATCGGCTGCGCCTCCTGTCATTTGATCAAGGAGAGCACGAGCGGACCGCCGCCGACGTTCAAGATCGAGCCGGGAAAGATCATGCACGGTCCCTACGCCGACCCGGAGGAGAACCTCGTCCATGAGGCGGTGCAGGTGCCCTTGTTCCGCGGCGCCAATTACTGCGCGTCCTGTCATTTCGACAAGGTCAAGGACGTCACGCAAAGGGATCTGCCGGGGGAAATCTTGCAGGGCACGATCTGTCAGGATTGCCATATGGAGCAGTCCACGGGGAGTTCCACCTCCAAACGCGGCGCCATGACCCGTTCGATCGGTCGCCATTATTTCCGGGGTGTCGTTATTCCGGGCATCCTGCTCAAAAACCGCAATCTCCAGGCCGAGTGGATGCCACGGATCGACATCGACAGCAGCAAGTCCGCAGACAAAGTCGAAGGCACCGCCTTGGTCAAAGTCGGCAGCCTGCCGCACAGTTTCCCGGACGGCGACCCGGTGCTCAAGCAATTCGATTTGGCGATCGCCGTCAAAGACGCGAAGGGCAAGGTACTCGCGCAGGAGACGAAGCATTTCGGATTGCCCTACGACAAGATTCTCCGTGGGGAGATTCCCGACCCGTTCATTAAAGGCGGCAACACGAGAAAAGTGCCGTTCTCGTTCGCCATGTCCGCCGGTGCCGCTCCCGCCTCCGTCGAGGCGGTGCTGAGCTACACACTGATTCCCACGCCCGAGCCGGCACTGAAAGACAAATACCTCGCGACGCTCAAGGACGACAAAGAGCGCGAGACCGCCAAGAAGATCCTTGACGAATACACGCAGCCCCGTATGCTCACCTACCGGGCCAAGACACTCTGAGAGGCAGGCCATGAGACGCGTGCTGCGCAAGGCAGGTCTGTCAATTGTGATCGCCGGCATCCTCTGGTTCGGCGGCGCGGTGTCGCATACGCTCGGCGACCGGCTCTTCGCGCAGCAGGACGGTAAAGCGCCCGTTACGATGGACAAGGCCTTTCCGAATTCCAACAAGTGCAAGCGCTGCCATGAACGGGTGTTCGAAGAGTGGGAAACCTCGCCGCTCTCGCGCTCGATCCACTCACCCGCTTTCCGATCCGCACTCGATGCCTTCTTGGCATCGCCGCTCGGCAACGACAAGGCGCTTTGTTTCCGCTGCCATGCGCCTCACGTCCGCGAATTTCCGGATAAGGTGCAGTTCTTTATTGATCAGGCCAAATCCGGCGATCCTCAGATGGATGGCGTGGCGTGCTCGCAGTGCCACCTGATCAAGCAGGTCGACCGCACGAAACAGCCGCCGGAGCCCAAGTATGAACCGGCGGGCAGCAAGACGCTGTATGGCCCGTATAAGGATTTCGCGCAGAACCTCGCGCATCAATCGATGGAACTGGGGCTGTTTCACAAGTCCGATCTGTGCCTGAACTGCCACCAATCCGTCCCGTCCGCGGGCAATCTGGGCAAGACGAATGATCTGCTGGGCAATTGGGATCAAAGCAAGGCGATCAAATCAGGCAAGGAATGCCAGTCCTGTCACATGCCGGAGCAGACGGGAGAATCGGCGAACGGCGAAAAGAAGCGGACCGTGGCCAACCATACGTTTCCCGGACGCATCGGGAAATTGCGGCAGGAAGCCGCCAAGCTCGACGTCGAGACCAAGATCGAGGGAGACAAGACGACGGTGGTCGTGAAGGTGCAGAGTCTCGTGCCGCATAATCTCCCGACGACCCATCCGGCCTGGGCACGCGTCGTCCTGGAGTTGGACATCAAGGGCAAGAATCTCAAGACAGTCTTTTCGGACAAGCGCGTCTACGGACGGGTGTATCATGACGCCAAAGGGCAGAAGACGATCTTCGACTTCGAAGCCATCAAGGTGGTGGAAGATACCGTGTTGAAACCGGAAGAGGTGCGCGTCGAGAGCTTCACGTTCCCCACGCCAAAGGAAACCCGGACATTCGATGTCGAGGCCACGCTCAGCTATGCACCGGTCAGCGGTCCGCCTGCTTTCCTGCAGCGCATCGAGGCTGAGTCGACCAAGGGTGCCAATGATCCCGTTTTCCAGCCGATCGACATCGTGAAGAAAACTGAGAACATTCCCATCGCCAAGCAACCCTGAGTGTCCTCCCTCCGGCCCTCCGGTGCCCAACCAAAACGCCCGCTTGGAATCTTTCATCCCGACAGTCCTTCTCGGCAGACGGGAACTAGGGGAACTCGCTCTGGCAGGTGACCTGACAGGGGAGTAGGCTGTCCGCATGCGCCTCTCCGGCACATCGGTGATCGTCGTCGGCGCCGGCCTGGCCGGTCTTTCCGCGGCTGTTCAACTCAGAAAGGACGGCGCGCGGGTGAGAGTTGTGGAGGCGAGAGACCGGGTCGGCGGACGGGTGCTGACGATTCGCGATGGCTTTGCCAATGGCCAGCATGCCGAGGCGGGAGGCGATTTCATCGACCGCGGCCAGGAAGACATCAGGCGGCTTGCGGATCAGTACGGCCTGACCGTACGGACGATTCTGCGGCAGGGATTCTCTTTCGTGCGCGAGAAGGGTAGAGGAGAGATTCACGGCCGTCCGGTCAAGGCTGAACGGGCCTGGAAGCCGGTGGCCGACCGCGCCAAGCCCCTGGTGGAAGCCTATCGCCGGGCAGAACAGCACTGGGAAAGCGCCGTCGTGAGGAGCCTGGCCCGACGATCGGTCGCCCAATGGCTCGATGAAGTGGAGGCCGATGAAAGCATGCGGGCCATGGTGCGCGGGCTGCGCGGTTTCTTTCTCGCCGAACCCGAAGACCTCTCGCTGCTGGCATTGATCGAACAGTTGGCCTCCGAAGCGCCGGGTCAGGACTCGATGGGCCGCATCGAAGGCGGTAACGATCGGCTGCCGAGGGCGATGGCCGAAGCGTTGGGCGAGGCCGTGTCTCTAAACACCGTCGTCCGCGCAATCCGTCAGGATCACACCTCCGTGCGCGTGATGGTGGAGCACGCGGGCGACCGGACGCCGGTGCAGGCGGACTATGTCATCCTCGCCGTGCCGGTCAGCACGATCCGCGACATTGAAGTCACCCCCGGTCTTCCTCCCGAGCAAGTGACCGTCTTTGAACGGTTGAAATACGGCCGGGTCACCAAAAGCCTGCTGCAGTTCGACCGCCGTTTCTGGAAGCGCAAAGCCCGTTCGGCCGCGTACGGCGGCGATGCTCCCACCGGCGCCGTCTGGGACGCCAACGAGGAGCAGCGCGGCCCTGCCGGCATTCTGACGCTCATGGCAGGCGGCCAGGCGAGCGAGGACACTCAAAAGATCCTGGCTCAGGAAGGGGTGGAGGGGCTGGTGCGCGCCCTCGACTGGCTGAAGCCGGGGAACGCGGAATTACTCCGGCATCATCACGTCACGTGGGAGCACGATTCCTGGGCACAAGGGGGCTACGTGTATTTCGATCCCGCCTTCGATCCCCTCTGGAGGCCCTGGCTGGCCCGTCCGCACGGCCGTCTGCTGTTCGCGGGCGAGCACACCAGCATCAAGTGGCAGGGGTATATGAACGGCGCGGTGGAAAGCGGGTTGCGCGCGGCATCGGAAGTCTGGGCGCTCGCCTCCGGAAAGTAACAATCTCAAAGTTCAAATCTCAGATCTCAAATCTGGGCCAGTTCGAATCGGAGATCTGAAATGTGTGACGTGAAGTCGCGGCCCGCTCGGCTATTCGTAGATAATGCGCGAGCCCGGCGATTTCATCCGGAAGATCTGAAGGGCGTTATAAATGCCCTTGGCGGGATGGTTGAGGATCAGCCGTGAGTTGGTGATATGGGTGTCGAGCAACTCGTACTGGCCGCCGCTATAGTACAAATCGCAATCGTCGATGTGGCAATTCTTGTAGACGTGGTTGTCGAGCGCGAGTTTGACCTTGCTGAAGGTCTGGCCATCAATGATGATGTAGTTCGGCTCCAATCCCATCCCGGTCTCTCCGGCGCGGACTATAGCAAAGTTCTTTACCCCTCCGCAAACAACGCCCCCGCGCCTTGCGCCTTTCCTTTCGCATTTGCCTAGGGTATTCTTCGATCCGGCCATACAGGCCGAAGGTTTGAGAAGCCAGACCCCTATGTTCGTACTGCGGGCAGTGATAGTCATCATGGCGCTTATCAGCGGATGCGTGTCGGCGCCGCCGGAGGCGAAAACCGATAACCCGACGGCGAAACGTCTCGTCGGAAAAACCCGAGCGGAGCTTCTTCAGTGCGCGGGAACGCCCCTGCGAGAGCTCCCCTATGGCCATGGGGTCATCTTCCGTTACTACAAGGAAGCGCCCATGTTCGAGGAGTCACAGCCGTTTTTAAAAGGCAGCATGGCGCAGGAGCACCATGGATGTTGGGCGAGCCTGCTGCTTGAGCAGGATGAGGTGACGGGAGTCGAATTCCGGCCCGTTCCCGACGGAACGGAGTATGATCACTGCGAGGATCTCTTTGTGCGTTGCCTGCAATGAGTGGAAACAACCTCGTTATGTGTCTTTGGCAGCTATCCGCTTCACGGTGTGAACAGATAACATGATGGCTGCCACCGGCCCGGTCCGTGTGGATGGGCTCAAGGGCGCAGCCATGATCCTCGCGGTTATTTCATCCCTCACCCGCGTCATTGCCTCCCTCGTCAGGCAGGGACTCCAGGCTCCATCCAGCCTCGCAAGGGCGACCGGCTTCACGGTCATCTGCTGGTGTGCGGCGCTGCCATACGCCTACGGATTGGAAAAGTACGGGCGCCCGCTGCCTTCAATGGACCAACCGGGCGATGAGTCGCGCGAGGCCGAAGAAACCCTCTTCGGCGGGTACCTTCTCGCTGCGCCGTTTGTCTCGAACCCGACGTTCGCCGCTCGTCCGGACAACACCGGCCTCGTAGGCATGCGCTACATGGCCCATCTCGAGGTGGATCTCTACAAGCAGTATCTGACGTTCTACACCGATCAAAACTTCTTCTCCGATCGCACGAAGGGCTGGATCGAGCTCAGCGAATGGGATATGACCTATGCGCTGACCGGTCTCGTTGACCGGTGGGGCTGGCGCATCCAATATGAACGCGACGCGCCGCTCGACAGGAGCGGCCTCAAGCAAGCCTATGCCGACGTATTAGGGACCGGTAACCTGCACGCCGCTCAAGACTTTTCCTGGTGGCGCAAGTACTTCCCTCATCAGAATCTGAATGCGTACGCGGGGGTCGGTTGGTTGTTTCATAACGACAGCTATTTCGCTCGTCCGGACAACACCGGCCGCGCGCTGTTCCGATACGTGGCTCATGTCGACCTTGATCTGTACAAGAACAGGCTCGTCCTCTACGGAGACACCAATTTTTTTACCGACCGTGAGCTGGGCAACAAGGTCAAACCCACCGAACTGGATTGGATCGTCGGTCTTGCCTTCCGGTTCATGGATAACTATGAAGTGAGTGTCTATAGAGAACAGGATCTCTCGCTGGATAAACCAGGCACCCTTATCCAGGAATATTGGGCGGTCCAATTGCGGTTCTCGTTCGATGTTCCCAAACGGATGTTTGTCCAAACGCAAAAGTAGTGGTGGGGAAGGATGGGGGCGGTCGTTTCCTGCTCCAGCGCTGCATAAACCGCAGGGCGGCGACCGCAACGACAGGGCCATGCATCCACCGCATGGCGCAGCACCGCCGGCATCCACATCCCCAGTGAAGGAAACGAGGGAGCTTTGAAGGATCGTTTGGAAGGCGGTTCTTTTGGTAAGCCAGCGACGAGAGCGCCCTGCGGCCGCAAAAGCGGCGCCTGGAGCTTCCAACCTCCACTTCACAGGGATTTTACAAACGGTACATTTCTCGAGGTAATCTCACTTGGCGTATTGCCCAGATACGTTCATCTTGGTACACTCCGCTCGGCGCGAAGCGAAGACCCGTGGGCAACTGGCGCGGAAGCGTTTCGTGATGTTCACCAAGGAGGGAATATGAATTATCGAATACTGTGTCTGCTGGTGGTGGGATGCCTGGCCTTTCTGACTGCGGGATGCTCGAAGAAATCGGTCCAATCGGATGGACGCACCTCGAGCGCTGCACGTCCGCCGATTCAAGAACCACTGCCGAACTTGTCTCTCGACGATCCATCAGGCACAGAGCGGCTGAGTTCCGGCATCGCCGTGGCCAAGAACGATCCGGTGACGGCCCGACGGCTCATGGACGAAGGGCGGGCTGAGCAGGCCGCGACGGCCGCCGCGGGGCTCCGCGACGTCTACTTCGGCTATGACAGTTGGACGATCAGCGAGGAGGGACGCGAGGTGTTGGGCCGCAATGCTCAATGGCTGCGCACCCACCCCGGCGTCCAGTTGAAGGTGGAAGGGCATTGCGACGAGCGCGGCAGTTCCACCTATAACTTCGTGCTTGCAGAGAAGCGAGCGAAGGTCATCATGAACTACTTGACGGATCTTGGGATCAATCGCGGACGCCTGGCTGCCGTCTCCTATGGCAAGGAGCGTCCGTTCTGCAACGACCGCAGCGAGTCCTGCTACCAGCAGAACCGGCGCGGGCACCTCGTCGTTAAGCCGTAACTCGAGCGAACGCTGGCCGCCGACCGGCGGCCAGCCGCGTCCTTCCGCATCCGGCGCTAGTGCAGGTGCGCCCGCAGCCCGCCTTTCTGGAAATGATTCGGCAGCGGCATGATGCAGTTAGGGTTGAACCCCGCTGCCTTGAGCGTATCGATGTTGCCGAGCACCTTGTCATTTTTCAGATCGATCACCGTGATCGATCCGTCGCTCATCCCTTCCAGATTCAGAAAGCTGTTCTGTACGAAGAGGTAGCGTTCATCCGGCGACAGGACCGTATGATGCGCGCCCCCTGCGGTTGCGATCGTCTTCAGAAACTTCGGCTGACGCGGGTTGCTGTTGTCATAGAGATTGACGAATCCGGGCTTCGCCGTGGTCACGAACAAGCGGTCGCCCTTCTTGTTGTACATCATTTCCAGCGGCATGCCTTGCTCCCGCGGTCCGAAGTCATCGACTTGACTAAATGAAAATGATTTGGTCTTCGGATCCCAGACTCCGGCCCACAGTGTTCCTTCCAGCATGTTGGTGATGTGCACCACGGGCGGATTCGCATTCGGGGAAAACATGATCTCGACGGGAGCGGATTTAGCGGAGGGGTTCGAGGTCACCTTGTGCGTCGACAGAACTTTCCCGGTCTTGGCTTCCAGCACGGTCACCGTATCCCCTTGCTCCGACATATCCGGCTTGACGGTGCTCGTAACCAGAATGCGGTCGATGCCGTTATGAATGGCAATTCCGTGGGGATAGAGGATGAACGCGGCCGGCTCGGACGAGCTGATCGTCTTGATCGGCTTATCCGTGTGTGCATCCCCCATGATTACATTGCTGGATCCCATGCAGGTGAGGAACCAGGTCTTGTTGTCCTCCGACACCACGACATCTTCGCCGACCTTGCAGTCCGGCACGTCAATCGCGCGGAGCCGGTAGGGGAATTGCGTGAGGTCCACCACGTGCAAAATGCTTTTCCCCAGGGACGTGATGTACGCCTTTGTCTTGTCGCGATTGAAGAAGATGTGGTGCGCGATGAGATCCGCCGGCAGCGGAATCTCCATGAGAATCTTTCCGTAGTCCGCCGAGTCGGGGTCGATGTCCATGATGGCGATCCCCTCGCGGCGCACGGGTTGATCCGGTTTGCTCTCATAGTTCAGCAGCGCCAGCTGTTCGGCCAAAACCGGCAGGGGCCCCGCCACCAGCAATGCAACCGTCAGGATGATGAACCGAAGCGGTGTCATGACAGCCTCCCTTTGATGGTCTGAGTGTTGAAGAACGACAACGGTACGTTTCTCCGTAAGGAAAAGCAATCGTTGTCCTGGAGCCGCACTATAGAGCCGAATGGCCTCTCCTGTCTTAGCCGGACGTCCGGTTCTCCTAACGTCAAGCTGACTCCTCCACCACAAGTCCGGCCATCCTGACGGCTTCAAGGGTATTTTCTAGGCACGACGAGCGGTCCCCGCTCAGAACAGGGCTTCGGCGCATCGGGACGAAACAACGTTCAGGGAATGCTACCAGTCGCGAGCCGAGCGACATTGCGTCACAATTTGTGACGGCGGCGGCTCCTATACGGTCCTGCCTTTCACAACACCCACAGAGGGAACGTTTGAACACCGGCGTCCCCGCACTGCCTGAGGAGGAGGTCTACGCAATGGAACTCTACATCATCGAGGGAGTCAGTATGGGATGGCTGTTGAGTCTGCCGTTGAGTGTGATCTTCCTGCTCTGGCTGGTGGGAATCGCCCGGTAAGTGGCCTCACGGAGGGCACCATCACGGTGCCCTCCCCCGTCCGCGGATGCTGAAAACGCCCGCCCCCATCCTCAGCCTTCCAACCCTACTCGCACTGTTCCACCCACCGGTCCGCCGATTGCTTTGCAATCGATCATCCGGGACGCGCCCTGCCCCAGTTGTTCCTATCGCTCAAACCCTCAACCGATGTCTGGTGGGCCTCTCACTGCGCGGTTCACCGAGCACCGACTGGCCAAATATGATACATTCAGCCGTGCGGGTGGGCGAGCAAGAGAGACTGACAGCCCTCACGCCACCACACCTTTCCCTACCGTGACTGCCAAGCATTTTTCGATGATCCGCGAGTTCCATTTGGCCGATGCGCTGACCTTGGCCAATGCGGCGTGCGGAGTCGCAGCCGTTCTGTTCTCCATGCTCTACATGGGCAGTCACTCGCCGGCTCACTATTTCATCGCTGCCGCGCTCGCCCCCGCCGCCTTGCTCTTTGACTGGCTCGACGGACGCGTCGCGCGCTGGCGGCACACTCACTCAGCGCTTGGGCGGGAGTTGGATTCCCTGGCCGACATCCTCTCGTTCGGGATGGCGCCGGCGACACTCGGCTTTGCCGCCGGCTTGCGAGGGGCGTGGGACTGGCTCGCGCTGATCTATTTCGTCTGCTGCGGCGTGAGCCGGCTGGCGCGCTACAACGTCACCGCTGAGCGCCTCTCCGAAGGGAGCGGGAAGGTCGCCTATTTCGAGGGGACACCGATTCCAACCACGTTTCTGCTCACGGCCGTGCTGGCCTTCGCCGGCTGGCAGGAGAGGGTGGGGGATCAGCTCTACTGGGGCGTCTGGTGGCTCGGCCCAGGGGAATTGCATCCGGTATCTCTCTTGTTCGTGCTGTCCGGCAGCCTCATGATCAGTAAAACTCTCCGGATCCCGAAGATCTGAAAACCAACACGCCGTGAATCGAAATCTGGTATGATTCCACCCCGCACGTGACCACTCCCGATCAGCCGCAGCCACCAGCCGATTCCTCAAGCGCCCAACCGCTCGTTTCTCTCTTCCGCCTGCCGCTCTATACCCAGGTGGTGATTGCCGTGATCTGTGGCACCGTTGTGGGGGCGGTCTTCGGCCAGGAGCCGTACCTCGGGGGACTCCGCAATGAGCAGCTCGGCCGGTTGGGCATGTTCGTCATCCTCCTGCTCAAGACCCTCGCCATTCCCCTGATCTTCTTCGCCGTGCTCGACGCCTTCATCTCGACGGTGCTCCCGCTGCGGCAGGGTACGCGATTGATCCTCATCTGCCTCGTCAACGTGTCGGTCGCCATGGCCATCGGCCTCACGATCATGAATACCTGGCAGCCCGGCCTCTCTTGGCGCGGCCACGTCGACGAATTACTCGACTTGGCCCCCGGCTCGACCGTTCCCAGTAACCCGCCGGCGGGCGCTCATGGGCATCCGCTCGAGGAAATCGCCTCATACATTCCCCGCACAATGCTCCAGCCGTTTACCAGCAACAATGTGATCGGCGTCGTCATTCTGGCCTTGATCTTGGGAGCGATCCTGCGGCGCCTGCACGGCCCAGACGATGAGCACCGGACGTCCATGGAACCAGTGGTGCAGGCAGTCGAACGCGTGTACCACTGGCTCGTGCGTATCCTCTGGTGGATTATCCATCTCGTCCCCTTCGCGGTCTTCGGCGTGTTGGCCTCCATCGTCGGACGGGTTGGCCTCGGGGTCTTCTCTGCGCTCTGGATCTTTCTCCTGGCCATTCTGGCCGGCCTCTCGATTCATGCCTTCGTGTACTATCCGCTCGTGGCCTGGCTCGCAGGGAAGACGCCGATACGCGTCTACATTGGCCGGGGCGCCGATGCGATCCTCACGGCCCTCTCTTGCAATAGCAGTCTCGCCACCGTGCCGGTCACCCTGCGGTGTCTCGACCGTATGAACGTGTCGCCGCAATCGGCGCGCCTGGCCGCCTGCGTCGGGACGAACCTGAATAATGACGGCGTGACTCTGTACGAAGCGATGGCGGCGCTGTTCCTCGCGCAGGCGCTCGGGTATGAGCTCTCAATGGGCCATCAGCTTCTGATCGTCCTGGCCTCGATCATGGCGGGTGTGGGTGTGGCGGGTATTCCAGAGGCCGGCCTGGTCGTGCTGCCGCTCGTCCTCTCGGCCGCCGGCCTTCCGAATCACGTGATCGCCGCCGCGATTCCGCTCGTGATGACGGTTGATTGGATCCTCGCGCGCGTGCGCTCGGGCGTCAACGTGATGAGCGACATGTTGGTGGCCATTCTGCTTCATCAATTGGAACATAGGCAGGTGGCGGGCGATGCCGATTCTGTTCCCATCAAATCCCGCGTGCTATGATTTGCCGTTGAGGAACTCCAATGAGGATGTGGCATGACGGCCGAAATGGGCACAGTGGCTTCCCTGTGGCGGTATCCGGTGAAGTCGATGCAGGGCGAGGAGCTGTCCGAGGGAGAGCTCACACAACATGGTCTCCTCGGTGATCGAGCCTATGCGATGATCGACGTCGCCGAAGGCAAAGCGGTGTCGGCGAAGCATCCGGTCAAGTGGCCGACGCTCTTCGGCTGTAAGGCGGTCTTTGCCGAGCCGCCGAAGAAAAGCGCGCCGCCTCCGCCCGTCCGCATCACGCTGCACGACGGCTCGGCGACCGAGAGCCATGCGCGCGATTGTCATCAGACGCTGTCTGGGGTGTTGAAGCGGCCGGTGATCCTGGCGATGACCGACCGCGGGTGGATGAGCGGCGTGCACGCCGCGCTGCCGGCGACCTGGGCCGGGAAGGGCGAGCAGTATTGGCTCGACATGGACGGCCTGGACCATCGAGACACGGTCACGGAATTCACACTCTCTCGCGGCACCTTCTTCGACGGGGGCATCGTCCACCTCATCACCACCGTCACGCTGATCGCACTGCACAAGGCCTATCCGAAGGGACGCTTCGAGCCGCGCCGCTTCCGGCCCAATATGGTGATCGACACACCGGCTGGGACGAAAGGCTTCGTCGAGGAGTCGTGGATCGGCAAGACGGTCAAGATCGGCGATGCGCAGCTTGCCATCACCGGTGCGTGCGGCCGCTGCGTGATGACGACTCTCGCGCAAGGCGATCTGCCCAAAGACAACGGGATCTTGCGGACCGCCGTTCAACACAATGAGGGTCACGTCGGGGTCTATGCGAAAGTGCTCCAAGCCGGCGCAATCAAACGCGGCGATCGCCTCATTGCCGTCGGCTAAATACCTGTCTTCCCATTCAGAGCCTCTCTGCCAATCTCTGCCGTGATGCCGTCCAGCTTGGGCTGGAGCATGTCTTCCAGGGGTGGCACTAGTTCTCTTCGTTGCGGTACCGGTGCGTTAATGGACGGATACCGACGGGGCAGATCAGAGAGGGATATATGGAACTACAAATCGATGGACGGCAAACGCCCGTCGCACCTGAATGGCGAGCCGATGTCGAGGCACGCGTCGCGGCGTTGCGTCGCGATCATGATCTCATCCATCTGCGCGTCACGCTTTCGAAGCACGATCATCGCAAGCCGGCGGATTCCCGCAGCGTACTCCTCGTCGTCCAGATCCCCGGTCACACCATCACGGCCGGCAAGCACAATGCCACGTTCGAGAAAGCCATCCGCGCCACGACTACTCACCAGGAAGATTTCGTCCTACCCTACGTTCGCGATCTCAAGAATGGCTTCGAGGCGATCGAGGAGCGGGCGCGGGCCGAGCTCGGGATGGTGAAGCAGG
>Ga0207662_10000596_pt1 | contig 16155 bp, 13 predicted proteins | sample KBSS33LmetaG_FD_184338 | JGI IMG/M metagenome (GOLD analysis project Ga0207662, IMG submission 184338) | Switchgrass rhizosphere microbial communities from Kellogg Biological Station, Michigan, USA - KBS S3-3L metaG (SPAdes) (version 2) | ecosystem: Host-associated > Plants > Roots >... | reverse complement strand
GATCGTGCGCGACACGCACCTCGGCGCGGAACAGACGTTCGTCCAGCAGATCGCCGCGCTCCGCACGGCACAGCAGCGCATCGCGCTGCAGCAGGTCTCGGTGACCGCGGCGGTCGAGGACCTGCGCGTCCAGCGGCAGCGGTACACCCTCGGCGCCTCCACGCTGCTCGACGTGCTCAGCTCCCAGAGCACGCTCGATGCAGCACGGTTGGCTCTCATCCAGGCTCGCCAGGACTTCCGCGTCGCCCGCGCGCAGCTCGAGTCGCTCGTCGGCCAGGAGCTCCAGTGACCTCTTCTCATCCGTTCCCCGTGCGCAAGCTTTCGACTCTCGCGGTTCTGCTGATCGTCGCCGCCTGCGGCGGCAAGAACGACAAGGCGCTCCCGATCTCGACGCAGGCCGTCCAGCGTCGTGACATCGTGATCGACGCCTCCGCCACCGGCGTCGTCGAGCCGATCAACATCGTCGAGGTGAAGTCGAAGGCGGGCGGCCAGATCGTGAAGATGCCCGTCGAGACGGGCACGCAGGTGAAGCCGGGCGACCTGCTGGTGCAGATCGAGACGCGGGACGTGCAGAACCAGTACGACCAGGCGGCCGCCGCGCTGTCGGCGGCCCAGTCGCGGCTCGAGGTCGCCAGTGCGGCCAAGCGCCGCGCCGACGAGCTGTTCAAGGGCCGCATCATCACCGCCTCCGAGCACGAGACGGCGCAGCTGGACTTCGCCAACGCACAGTCGGCGCTCGTCGCGGCGCGCACCTCGCTCGACATCAACAAGCAGCGGCTCGAGGACGCCACCGTGCGGGCGCCCGTCGCGGGGACGGTCATCGAGAAGACCGTCTCGCTCGGCACCGTCATCACGTCGGCCACCGGCGCCTTCGGCGGCGGCACGACGCTGCTCAAGATGGCCGACCTCGGATCGGTGCGCATTCGCGCCCTGTTCAACGAGACCGACATCGGGCAGGTGCAGCCCGGTCAATCGGCGACCGTCATCGTGGACGCCTATCCGGACCGGCGCTTCACCGGCACGGTCGAGAAGATCGAGCCCCAGGCGGTCGTGCAGCAGAACGTGACGATGTTCCCCGTGCTGGTCACGCTGGCGAACCTCGAGGGACTGCTCAAGCCGGGGATGAACGGCGAGACGAGCGTGCTGGTGGATCAGCGCACGAACGTGCTGGCGGTGCCGAACGACGCGGTGCGCAACCCGCGTGAGGCCGCGGCGACCGCGCCGATGCTCGGGCTCGACGCCGACTCCGTGCGCTCGGCCGTGGCAACGCAGATGGCGTCGCTCGGCGGCCGCGGCGGCCAGCGCCAGGGCGGTGACGCTCCGGCGGGCGGCCTGACGCAGACGTCGCGCGGCGAGGTCGCGCTCTCGCAGCAGGGCGCGCAGGGCGGCGGCCCGGGAGGCCAGGGCTTCCAGATGCCCGACGTGACCGACGCGCAGTGCGCCGCCGTCACCGCGGCGATGGCGAAGAAGCCGGCCGAGGCCGCGAAGCTGGATGCGCTGCGTCAGAAGATGATGAGCGGCGAGCTCGATCGCGACGCGATGCGCGCCCAGAGCCAGGCGATCTACACCGCGCTCGGGGTGGACGCGCGCATCGCCGGCGCGTGCCGCCGGCGTGCCTTCCAGGGCGGCGCGGCCGGCGCCGGCGGCGCTCCGAGCGGTGCCGCGGCGGCCGGACAGCAGCGCGGCGCGGGCAACGCCGCCGCGCCGGCCGGTGCGCAGGCAGGCGCGCGAGGTGGATTCGCTGGCGCCGGGTTGCAGGGCGGCGGTCAGCCTCGCGGCACGCGCCGCCGGCCCGGGCTCGTGTTCGTGAAGAAGGGTGAGACGTTCGAGCCGCGCCTAGTCTTGCTCGGCGCGAGCAACTTCGACTACACCGAGGTCGTCTCCGGCGTCACCGAAGGCGAGCAGGTCGCGATGCTGGCGGCGGCGGCGCTCCAGGCGCAGCGGCAGCAGAACCAGGATCGCATTCGCCAGCAGACCGGCGTGCCTGGGATGAACCAGCAGGGCGGCGGCGGAGGTGGCGGCGGCGGCGCCGGTGGTGCTGGTGGCGCTGGTGGTGGTCGCGCCGGTGCTGGTGGTGCCGCCGGCGGTGGTGGCGGCGGCGGCGGCGGCGGACGCGGTCCGTGATCGCTCGTCGCACTCCAACGGGAGACTTCCATGCTCATCGGTGAGATCATCCGCGTCGCGCTCGGCGCTCTGCGGGCCAACAAGCTTCGGTCGCTGCTCACGATGCTCGGCATCGTGATCGGCGTCGCCGCCGTGATCGCCGTCGTCGCGCTCGGCACCGGCGCGCAGAGTGCGGTGAAGGACCGCATCAGCTCACTCGGCACGACGCTGCTCACCGTCATGCCGGGCCAGCAGCGCGGCATGGGGGTCAGCTTCGATCAGTCGATGAAGCTGACGATGGACGACGCCGCGGCGATCGAGGAGCGCTCGACGAGCATCACCGCCGTGCAGCCCGAGATGACGTCGCGCCTGCAGGTGCAGTATCTGAATCAGAACACCAACACGTCGGTCGTCGGCACTACGTCGAACTACCTCGAAGTGCGCAAGTACCAGCTCGAAGCCGGCCGCATGTTCTCGCGCACGGAGGACGAGGGACGTCAGCGCGTCGCCGTGCTCGGGCCCACCGTGCTCGAGACGCTCGGCATCAACTCGCCCGACGCGATCATCGGCGAGGCCGTGCGCATCCGCGGCATCCAGTTCACCGTGATCGGCGTGTTGAAGTCGAAGGGTCAGTCGACGCCGTTCGGGAATCCGGACGACCAGGTGCTCGTGCCGATCACCACCGGCCGCTTCCGTCTCTTCGGTAGCGATCGGCTCCGGTCGATCAGCGTGCTCGCCGAGTCCGAGGCCAAGATCCCCGACGCGATGGCGGACATCCAGCGCGTCATTCGCCGCGAGCATCGCGTCCCGCAGGGGCGGCCGGACGACTTCATGATCCGCAGTCAGGCCGACTTCCTCAACACGCTCGGCGAGACGACGCAGGTGTTCACCTACCTGCTCAGCGGGATCGCCGCGGTGTCGCTGCTGGTCGGCGGCATCGGGATCATGAACATCATGCTCGTCTCCGTCACCGAGCGCACGCGCGAGATCGGCATCCGCAAGGCGCTCGGCGCGACGAGATCGAACATCCTGCTGCAGTTCCTCATCGAGGCCGTCGTGCTCTGCCTGCTGGGAGGTCTCATCGGCGCGCTGGTCGGCAGCGGAGGTGCCACGGCGATGAGCAAGTTCTTCCAGTGGAACACGATCATCTCGGGCGGCGCGATCGCCGCGGCGTTCGTGTTCTCCGCCGTCGTCGGCGTGGTGTTCGGCGTCTGGCCCGCGCGCCGCGCGGCGGGGCTGGATCCGATCGTGGCGTTGAGGTACGAGTAGCGCGCCGGTGCGCATGGCGCGTTGCGCTGAAACGAACGGCCTCGGGATGATTGAATCCCGAGGCCGTTTTCCTTCTCACTACTCCACGGCTTCAACGTTCAGCCGGGAGCGCCCTCACCCTGCGCCGCCATCCGGATCGTGCCGATCGACTCACCGCGTGTTGGTCGCGGTCACGGCCGGCTTCTTCTCTTCCTTGCCCAGATAGTACGCTGCCGCGAAGCGCCATTCCGTCTTCGCCACTCGCGACGGTTCGTCGAAGGTGTCTCCGGAGGACGCCTTGTACGAGCGGTTGCCGTTGAATGGGTTGTGGGTGCCCATGGAATTCCACTCGACGCGGCCGAACAGCTGTGGAATGAGACGGACCTGCACTCCGATGTTCGCCGTGATGCCCACGTTGAACTGCTGCGAGCCGCCCGGGGTGATCAGCGTCGGTCCCTCGGTACCGAGCGACGACCACACGCCGGCGATGCCGGCACCGGCGTACGGCGCGACCAGCGAGCGCGAGCCCACGAAGTAGTGCACGATGTCGAGCGCGGCGACGTTGCTCTTCAGCTTTCCGAGATCGCCGGAATCCAGCAACTCGGATCCTGATCCGCTGAAGTCCTTGAACTGCATGTTCGTGTTCGTGTACGTCCAACCGAGGCGCACGCCGAGCTGATCGCTGATGTCGAAGCCGGCCCCGAGCCCCCAACCGAGCTGGCGCTCGCCGCGCAGGGCCCGTTCGCCCGCCGGCACGTTCTGCATCAGAAACGTTCCGTAGCGGCTGGTTTCAAGGTTGCCTGAGAAGCTCCAACGCGATGCTTCGGTCATGTGGTCGACCATGTCGGTCACATACGCGTCGTTCGTCGTATTCGTCGTATTCTGCGCGCCCACGGGCGATGCCACCGCCACGCCGCAGGCAAGCACGAGCATTCGGGTACCGAGACGCACGAGGTTGTCTCCGGTTGAAGATGGATGGAGGGTACCAGCCGCCCATCGATCTCCACATTGGACCAACGCAAGCGAACATTTGTTAGGCGACCCCATCGGTGTGTTACGGTATTCCCAACACCTTCACCCCTGCCCCCCGCGCAACGTCCATCGCGGCGACGATCTCGCCGTACTTCAGTTTTCCGCTCCCCTTCACGAACAGCACCTTCTCCGGGCGCTCGTCGTAGATCGCGTGGAGACGGGCTGCGAGCAGATCATGCGGAATGCGTGATCCGTTGATCGCGTACTGTCCGGCCGTGTCGAGCTCCAGCACGATCGATGGCTGATCACCGAAGGTGCGTACGCTCCTGTCGGGCAGCTGCACGTCGATCGACTTTCGCATGCTCGGGATCGCCGCCATGAAGATGATCAGCAGCACGAGCAGCACGTCGATCATGGGCGTGACGTTGATCTCCTTCGTGAGCGCTGGTGCGACGCGCAACGTGCGTGAGGCATCGTCCATGGCGCTCACCGTACCAGCGTGAAATCGAACGGCAGCTGCACGAGCGTGCGCACCTTCTGGCCGCCGACCTCACCGGGGGAGAACCGATAGCGCGGCAGCACGGCGCGCACCGACTGCGCGAACAGCGGGTCGCTCTCCTCGACCACGCGCAGGCCGCTCATCTCGGCGCGGCCGAGCGTGTCGACGACGAACTGCACGGACACGCGTCCATGTGCGCCGCGCTCCCGCAACGCGGTCGGAAAGACCGGCAGGGGCGGAGTGCCGAGGATGTGCGGCGGGCGGTCGACGTAGCTCTCCTCGAGCACACCATCGAGAGGTCCGCCGAGTCCGCGTCCGTCGGTGGCACGGTTTCCCGTCGAGACACCGCGTGAGAATTCCGTCGCGTCCGTGATCGGCGCGGCGGAGAGGTCGACCGGCGGTATTCCAGGCGGGACGGACTCGACTCGCGGCAGCATCGGCGTTGGCGCGATCGGATGGACTGCACGCGAAGGTGTCGCGTCACCCCTCGGAGTGTCGGGCCTCGGTTGGACCGGAATTCGTAAGATCGGCGGGTCCTTCGGGAAATCGGGGATGTGCGCGTCGACCGGTTTCGGCCTCATGCCGACCGTGACGAGACCGGCGATGATCGCCCCGTGTACCAGCACGCTCGTCAGCGTGCCGCCCATCCGCTTCGTGCGAGCTGCCTTCGACTCCAGCAGGACGTTGAGCATTGTTCCTCTCCGTGTAGTGGTCGTGGTGACGACTGCACGGCGAGATTACCACCTCAGCCTTAAGCCCTCGTGACGGGCGGGTTAGCGATCGCACAGCTCGCCATGAGCTTCTCCTGAATCCCGCATGACGGATCCCTGTGCGCTGGATGACGGAACGATGAAAGGGGGCGGGCGCCCCGATTGGCGCCCGCCCCCTCTCGGATCAGTTGTCTGGAAGAATCAGGTGTCGCGGTCGATGTCTTCCTCGGCCTCGCCGATCTTCCGCTGCGCCTTCCCCTCCATCTCGCGAGCCTTCCCCTTGATCTGCTCGCTGGTGTCTCCGGTCAGGCCGCCGGCCGCGTTGCGGACCTTACCGCCGACTTCCTTGGCCGCACCCTTGACCTGGTTCTCGAGCCCGTCCGTTCCGAGATCGTCTGCCATGATTGCAAATCCTCGTTGAATGGAAGGTCGTGCTGGGGACCATTGGGAAAGCAAGCGATGTGCCGGGTTCCGCCGCCGACGATTCGGCCTGAGCTGGCCAGAGCCAGCTCGGCAGCACCCCTTTTTCGTGGATCGAGGGCTCTGCGCTCCTCTTGCCAAAGATACAACTCAAGATATATCTTGTTGCCAACGATATATCTCGCTGCCCGGCAGCGGAGGTGCTCCATGTTCGGCTACGACTGCTTCGACCGTCCCTTCTTCGGCCACGTCCCGCCTGGCGTGCGCGGGAAGTGGGGCTGGGACGCCAGCTTCATGAGTGGGTTCTTCGGCGCCGAGGGACGCCCGCGCGGGCGCTGGCGCGGCGGACGGATGTTCGAGCAGGGCGACCTGCGCTACGTCGTCCTCCGGCTCCTCGAGGAGAAGCCCCGCCACGGCTACGAGATCATCAAGGCGCTGGAGGAGAAGTTCGGCGGGGCCTACGCCCCGAGTCCGGGGGCGGTTTACCCCACCCTCCAGCTGCTCGAGGACCTTGGCTACACCCGCATCGTTCCCGGCGACGAAGGGAAGAAGGTCTACGAGATCACCGACGCCGGTCGTGCCCATCTGGCCGAGAACCAGACCACCGTCGACAACATCTTCGATCGCATCAGCAAGCTCGTCGGACACTTTCTCGACGAGCCGATGACCGAGGTCCACGCCGCGTTCCGCAGCGTCGGGCGCGCCACCTACAGCCGCGCGACGGGGGCGGCGCACGACACGGAGCTGCTCAAGAAGGTCGCCGAGATTCTCGAGCGCGCCGCCAAGGAGATCGACGGCCTCCCGCGCTGAGGCGGCGGCGTCGGACGCTGCCGTAACGCGTTCCACGACGTACCTTTGTGAAGGGCCGAGGGAGATCGCTCCCTCGGCCCTTCCGTACGTCTCACCGCGTAAATGTCGGCCCACACGCTCACGACGACAGAGCTCGACCACGAGGCCCAGCACCCACCGGCAACGGGAAGGCGCCTCGCGCTGCTCACCCTCACCGCGCTGGGCGTCGTCTACGGCGACATCGGGACCAGTCCCCTGTACGCCCTCCGCGAGTGCTTCAAGGCGGAGTACGGGATCGCCCCCACGCACGACAACGTCGTCGGCGTCCTCTCGCTGATCCTCTGGTCGCTGATCCTCGTCGTCAGCGTCAAGTACATCGCATTCGTTCTGCGGGCCGACAATCGCGGCGAGGGCGGGATCCTCTCGCTGCTCGCGCTGTTGCTGCAGCAGCAGCGCCGTGTCGGCGAGCAGAGGAAGCGGTTCGCGCTGGTCGCGGCCGGCCTGTTCGGCGCGGCGCTCCTCGCCGGCGAGGGAGTCATCACCCCGGCCATCTCGGTGCTCGGCGCGGTCGAGGGGCTCGAAGTCGGCAGCCCGGCGCTCGCGCACCTCGTCGTCCCGATCACGGTCGTGATCCTGTTCGCGCTCTTCATGATCCAGCGCTTCGGCACGGCGCGGGTGGGGGCGACGTTCGGACCGATCATGCTCGTCTGGTTCGTGACGATCGGCGTGCTCGGCGCCCGGTCCATCGCGCAGACGCCGTCCGTGCTGCTGGCGATCAATCCCTGGTTCGCGCTCCTCTTCTTCCTCAACCACGGGATCGCCGGCTTCCTGACTCTCGGCGCCGTCGTCCTCTGCATCACCGGCTGCGAGGCGCTCTACGCCGACATGGGCCACTTCGGCAAGCGCCCGATTCGCCTCGCCTGGTTCATCGCCGCGCTGCCGATGTTGATGCTCAACTACTTCGGGCAGGGCGCACTCGTATTGCGCGACAACGCGGCGGCCACGAATCCGTTCTACCTGCTCGCGCCGCCGAGCTTCCAGTGGCCGCTGCTCATCATCGCCACTCTGGCGGCGATCGTCGCATCCCAGGCGCTGATCTCCGGCGCGTATTCGCTGACGCAGCAGAGCATCCAGCTCGGCTACTCGCCGCGCATGCAGATCGTGCACACCTCCGAAAAGGTGGCGGGGCAGATCTACGTCCCGGAGATCAACAAGGCGCTCATGGTGGGGTGTCTGGTGCTCGTGCTCGCTTTCCGCAGCTCGAGCGCTCTCAGCGCGGCGTACGGCATCGCCGTCACCGGAGCGATGTCGATCACCTCCCTGCTCTTCGGCGTCGTCGCGCGCACGCGGTGGGGATGGTCCAAGCTCCAGATCGGTGCGCTCGTCGGCGGCTTCCTGCTGATCGATCTCTCCTTCCTGAGCGCGAACGTCGTGAAGCTCCTGCACGGCGGCTGGGTTCCGCTGGCGCTCGCCATCGGCATCTACCTGCTGATGAGCACCTGGAAGCGAGGCCGCATGCAGCTCGGCGCGATCCAGGAAGCGGGCGCGCTTCCGCTCGACCTCTTTCTGCACGGGCTCGCGCGCAACCCGCCCGTGCGCGTGAAGGGGACGGCGGTGTTCATGACGTCGAGCGCCGAGGGCGTTCCGGTCGTGCTCCTGCACCATCTCAAGCACAACAAGGTGCTGCACGAGACGGTGGTGATCCTCAGCGTCACGACGCGCGGCGTCCCCGAGGTGCCCGCCGAGCGCGGGCTCACGCTGGAGAAGCTCGGTCACGGCTTCGTCCGCGTCGTCGCCACGTTCGGGTTCATGCAGACGCCGAACATTCCCGAGGTGCTCGCGCGCGCCGCGGCCCAGGGCGTGCCGATCCCGCCGATGGACACGTCGTACTACCTCGGCCGCGAGCGGTTGGTGCTGACTGGACACGCAAAGATGCATCGGTGGCGCAAGCAGCTCTTCGCGCTCATGTCGCGGAACGCGCGCTCGGCCACGGAGTTCTTCCAGATCCCGCCGAACCGCGTCGTCGAGCTGGGCGCTCAGATCGAGTTCTGAGCGCGGACCTCCATCGGAGCGCATCCCCATGTGGAGCAGCCGTCCGTCGGTCTGGCGATTCCTTCCCTTCGTCGCTCTGCTCGCGTGCAGCGGCTCCGACGAGGGTCCGCCCGCGTTTCGTGGTCCGGGGCTGAAGGTCGCCCCCCTCGAGGTGAATCAGCAGGCGGCGGTGAACGCCGTCGTCGTGAATGCGGCGTTCAATCCCGATCCCTCGCTGTCCTTATTGCTCGACCCCGTATATCTGCCGCGCAGCGAGGGCGTTTCGGGAGGAACCCCCGTCGCACCGGCGCTGATCGCGCGCATGCGCCAGCAGGGCACCATCCGGGGCACGTGTCAGCCCTCGCGTGACAGCACGCGAACCGTGCCGCTGTGTCCGGCCGCGCTGCCGGGCTACGTGATTCGCTACTCCGAGATCCTCGGGCTTGGAGGCGGCACCGACTCGCTGCAGGTGTATCTCGCCGCGACTCGCTACCGGCACGAACCGAAGGCACCCGCCGAACTGCTCTCGTTCGAGCGCGCCTATCGCGTCGGACGTGTGCGCAACGGGTGGCGCGTGCTCAGTGAGGCGCGGATCCCGAAGCGCTGAGCGGCATCACTGCCGCAGCCAGGCCCGCATCTGGGAGCCCGAGAGCGGTGCCGACAGGTAGTGTCCCTGGACGAAGTCGCAGCCGAGCGTGCGCAGCGTCTCGAGCTGCTCATGCCGCTCCACTCCCTCCGCCGTGACGTCCAGCGCCAGCTCGTGCGCGAGCCGGATGATCGCGCTCACGATCGTGCGCTGCCGCGCATTGCAGTCGATGCGCCTGATGAGCGCTCGGTCGATCTTGAGCCCGTCGACCGGCAGGTCCTGCAGATAGCCGAGCGACGAATAGCCAGTGCCGAAATCGTCGATCCAGACGCGGAATCCGGCGTCGCGCAGCTCGCGAAGCGCCCGCAGCGGCGCATCGCCCCTCCCCAGCTCGAGCTCCTCCGTCATCTCGAACACGACGGAGCGAGGCGAGGCGCCGACCGAAGCGAGCGCCGACAACGCATGCGGAAGGAAGTTCGGGTCGGCCAGCTGATGCGGGCTGACGTTGACCGTGATGGACGTGCCGACGCCGAGCTCGGTGTGCCACTCGACGGCCTGTCGGGCAACCTCGCGGACGGACCACCGCCCGACCTCGTCGAGCATGCCAGCGCGATCGAGCTCGCCGAGAAACGCGGAGGGCGGGAGGCAGCCGCGCTCGGGGTGCTCCCACCTGATCAGCGCCTCGAGCGACGACAGCTCGCCGGTCGCGCAGCGGAGGATCGGCTGGTAGTGCATGCGGAGCTCGCCGCGGTCGATCGCGTTCCTCAGCTCGGCGTCGACGCGGAGTTGCTCGATCGTCGCCTCGCGCGTTTCCGCATCGAACCGCGCCCAGCGCGCCGCGCCGGCGTCCCTGGCGCGGCGCGCATCCGCCATCGCCTCGCGGATCACATCGTCGGCGAGCGTGTGATGCGGCCGAACGAGCGCGACGCCGATGGATGCGGTGAGGGTGATGTGCCGGTCCGGCAGCGTGTACGGCGCGGTGACGAGATGGTGAATCAGCTCAGCCACACGCCACGCGCTGCCGCCGTCTCCATCGCACGCGATGAGCACGTGAAACTCCTCGACACCGAAGCGCGCCATCGAATCGTTCGGCCCGAGGCACTCGCGGACGCGCTGGCCGGCCGTGCGCACCAGCCGGCTTGCGGCCACTGCGCCGAAGCTCGCCTGGACGCGGGTGATGCCGTCGAGCTCGAGCCTGAGGAGCGCGTAGATTGTGCGCGCCTCGGATCTGGACTCCTGCAGCGCCTGCTCGAGTCGGGCTACGAGCTGCTCCTGCTCCAGGCGCTGGGAGGAGGGTCGCTGCCCGGGCTGGCCTCCTTTGAGTCGATGCAGTGGCAACTACGAATACGGAGATGGGGATGACGGCGCGACCACTGCTCGCTCGTGGATGGGACGAAAGGGAGTCTACCGGTCCCCGAGCGGCGAATCCAATACTTCGTCGGTTGTGTTCCCATGCCTGCTCCCGCGTGCCGTGATCGGGCGGAAGCCTTGGCCGGAACCCGCGAAGGGAGGCCACGCGGTGGAGCTGCGGCACCTGCGTTACTTCGTCGCCGTCGCCGAAGAGGCGACGTTCGTCGCCGCCGCGCGGAGGCTCGGCGTGGCGCAGCCCGCCCTGACCCGACAGGTACACGCCCTCGAGAAGGAGCTCGACGTCGAGCTGCTCGAGCGCACGCCCCGTGGGACACGGCTGAGGCCGGCCGGCGACGCGATGTTTGCCGCGGCGCGCCATCTCCTGCGCGAGGTGGACGAGTCGGTGGAGCGCGCCAGAGGAGCAGGCCTCGGCGTCGTGGGACGGTGTGTCGTCTGTGCCGGCGTGCGGGCGCTGGGCTCCGGACTGATCGCCCGCATCGTCATGCGAGTGCGGGCGCGCTATCCCGGCATCGAGCTCGGGATCATCGAGGGGGCACTCGACCGCCAGATGCAGGCATTGCTGGACGGCGACGCCGACATCGGCATCGGCGTGCCCGCGCCGCCCGAGATTCCCGAGCTGCTCTCCGACACGGTCGACTACGACATCTTCGACTCGGTCGCGATCTCCGCTCGGCATCCCCTCGCGCGGTGCTCCCAGCTTCGGCTCGCGGATCTCGCCGGCGAGACGTTCATCGGCTATCGCTCCGAAGTCGCGGGTGAGTTCACGCGAGCGACCCGCGCCGAGTTCGCGCGGAAGCACTTCACGCCGGCTGCGATTCGCGAGTACGATGACGTGTTCAGTGTCTCCTCGGCCGTCGAGGCCGGCCAGGGATGGACACTGCTTCACCGCGACGGTGCGTCGCTGCTCGTTCGGGGCGTCACGCTCGTGCCGCTGACCGATCTCCGCATCCCCCTCCCTCACGCCATCACCCGGCGCGCCGACGAACGCCGTCCCATCGTCCTGAACGTCGTGGAGGTGATGCGCGCCCTCATGCAGGAGGAGGCCGCGGCACGGGATGGACGCGAGCCGTCGTCCGCCCTCGCCGCGCCTCCGAAGCCCGAGGCGGTCGCGCCGGCGACGACCGTGGTGCCCTCTTCGGCGATCGAGCTGCGCCATCTCCGCTACCTCGGCGCCGTCGTCGAAGCCGGAAGCTTCGGCCGGGCCGCCGAGCAGCTCGGGATCACGCAACCGGCGCTATCGCGCCAGGTGGCGTACCTCGAGCGCGTCGTTGGGACGCCATTGCTCGAGCGCGCGGCGCGTGGCGTGACGGTCACGCCCGCTGGCGAATCGTTGGTCCAAAGCGCCCGCCGCATCATCGAGGAAGTGGAGACGCTCGCGCAGGACGTGCAGCGCGCACGACGCGGCGCGATCGCGCGCTGCGTGATCGGCACGCTGCCGACGACGCTGTCCCGGCGGATGGTGACGACCCTGCTGCGCGACTACGCGAAAGAGACCCCCGAGCTCGAGCTCATCCTCCAGGAGATCCCGACTCCGGAGCAGCCAGAGGCGCTGCGCGCCGGCCGCATCGACATCGGCATCTGCCATCCCAGCCCGCTGAGCATCGCCGAGGAGCGCGGAATCGACCGGTCACGCCTCGCGGTCGACACGATGAACTGCGCGCTGGTGGCGGATTCGACGCCGCTCGCGACTCGCAGCTCGGTCTCGATCCACGAGCTCCAGGACGTCCCGTTCGTCTTCCCCGAGCGGAGCTTCCAACCGGAGCTCTACGACATGCTGTTCGGGCAGTTCGAGCGACTCGGATTCCTCCCCCGAGTGGACGACACCTATGGGGGACTTCGCACGATCTGGCAGCTCGTCGCGAGTGGGCATGGCTGGGCGATGGGCTTCATGTCGCAGTGCGACGATCCCCCGCCCGGCACGACGGCGGTGCCGATCGATGAGCTGTCGATCCCGTGGGGCCTGGATCTCCTGCTCCGCGAAGACGAATCGAGCTCACTGATCCTCGACGTCGCCGACCGATTGCACGGAATCGGGAGATCGACGGAGCAATAGTTCGCGCGCCATCCGAGCCCGGTCGTGCAAGGCATGGGTTCTACGCCTACGAAGTATTGGTACGGTGTGGAGGCCTCCGGGTAATCTCCACCCGTATGAGCCTTCGAACGCGCGTTCTACTGATCGATGATTCCCCGACCTCGCTCGTCTGGCAGCTGGTACTGCTGCAGGAGGAGCAGTACGACACGCTCACCGCGAACACCACCGGAGAGGGAGTCCGGATCGCGAAGATGGAGCGCCCCGACCTCGTGATCCTCGATGCGACGACGCGGTACGCCGACGTCCTCGCCGCAGCGACCGAGCTTCGCGCCGACCAGGCGACTGCTCACATCCCGATCCTCATCGTCGTCGGCAGCGGGAGAGGCCGCGCCGCGAGTGATTTCGGGCCCGTCTCCGACGACCAGATCGACAAGCCGCTCGACCGGTCGGACTACCTCCAGAAGATCCGCGCGCTGCTCGGGCGACGCCGCAGGACGATCGGCAAGCGCTAGATTGGGCGCATGCGCCTCGTCGCCTCCGCCCTTCTCTTCGACCTCGACGGCGTCCTCGCCGATTCCACCCGCAGTGTCATACGCGCCTGGAGTGCCTGGGCGCGGCGCGTAGGGCTCGAGCCCGACGAGCTGCTCCCGAAGGTCCACGGACGGCGGGCGATCGAGACCATCCGGGCGACTCGCCCGCATCTGGATGCCGAGGCGGAGCTGGCGACGCTCGTCGCGGACGAGGCCACGGACAACGACGACACCGAGGAGATCCCGGGCGCCCGTGCGCTGGTGAGCGCGCTGCCCGCGGATGCGTGGGCCATCGTCACGTCGGGACTCCGCGAGGTGGCGACGGCGCGCCTCGTGGCCGCCGGAATTCCCATTCCCCGCGTCATGATCACCGCCGAGTCGATCGAGCGCGGCAAGCCCGACCCCGAGTGCTACCTTCGCGGTGCCCAGGCGTTGGGAGTCGAGCCGCGCGACTGCGTCGTGGTGGAAGACGCCCCGATCGGCGCGGCCGCGGCACGGGCGGCGGGGATGCGGCTCATCGCGCTGACCACCACCCATCGGGCGGACGAGCTCGAACCGGCCGACCTGCTCCTGCCGGATCTGACCCATCTCGCGGTGAGCCTCGCGGAGCGCACGAGCGGCGCGCCGCCGGCGCGCGGACGCCTCCAGATCGCGCGCCGCGGCTGATTCGGCGCGGTAATTTTGCGCAATGCGCAGGGCGTGATGCGCAACGCGCACTACCAACCGAGCCCGAGAATCCTTGACACGCGCCCTCGGGGGCCGTACTCTGAGAGAGCTTACAACCGTGCGAGCACCGCGCTCGTCCGGGACGCCCGAACGATAGTGATGCGCTCTTCCCTGGTATCGATTATCGCCGCCATTCCGACCTTGCCGAATCGCAAGGCCGCCATTTCGCGCGGGGAATCGAGGGGTTAGGAGCTAGCGGGTACCGAATGGTGCAACGGCCCCTCCTGACCAGCGGTTAGGAGGGGCTTCTTCGTAGGTCGCCCACACGTGGGAGCGCCAAAGACATGGACGACGGATTGACGCAGCACGAAGGGTTGTACGATCCTCGGCGGGACGAGCGCGACGCCTGCGGCGTGGGGTTCGTCGCCCACGTCCGCGGCACGGCGTCGCACGAGATCGTACGGCAGGGCCTGACGCTGCTGGAGAACATGTCGCATCGCGGAGCGGTCGGCTGCGATCCCTGCAGTGGTGACGGTGCGGGCCTCGTCGTCCAGCTCCCGCATGAGTTCTTCCGCCGCGAGGTGGCCCAGCTCGGCGTCGAGCTGCCGCGACCCGGCGGCTACGCCGTCGGCATGGTCTTCCTCCCGACCGACGCCGGCGAGCGCCGCGCCTGCGAGCTCGTCCTCGAGAACATCGTCGAGGAAGAGGGACAGCACATCCTCGGCTGGCGCGACGTCCCCGCCAACCTCGACCAGGTCGGTCCGGTCGCGCGCGCCGCGGCCCCCGTCTTCCGGCAGGTGTTCATCGCCCGCGGGCGCAACACCGACAAGAAGTCGTTCGAGCGCAAGCTGTACGTGATCCGGCGGCAGGCGGAGAACGCGATCGGCACGCGGGGCGGCTTCTACGTGGTGAGCCTCTCGTCGCGCACGGTCGTGTACAAGGGGATGCTCATGCCCGAGCAGCTTCCCCACTTCTATCCCGACCTCAGCGCCCCCGACTTCACCAGCGCCATCGCGCTGGTGCACTCGCGCTTCTCCACGAACACGCTGCCCACCTGGTCGCGCGCGCACCCGTACCGCTTCCTCTGCCACAACGGCGAGATCAACACGCTGCGCGGCAACCTGAACTGGATGCGCGTGCGCGAGGCGTCGATGCAGTCGCGGCTGTTCGGCGACGACCTGCACAAGCTCTACCCGATCATCGCCGACGGGCAGTCGGACTCGATGTGCCTCGACAACGCGCTCGAGTTCCTCGTGCGCGGCGGACGTTCTCTCCCCCACGCCGTGGCGATGCTCGTCCCCGAGGCGTGGGAGGGCAACCCGCACATGGATCTCGATCGCCGCGGGTTCTGCGAGTACCACTCCACGATGATGGAGCCGTGGGACGGACCCGCGCTCGTCGCGTTCACCGACGGCCGCATGATCGGCGGGACGCTCGATCGCAACGGCCTCCGTCCGGCGCGCTACGTCGTCACCGACGACGACTTCGTCGTGCTCGCCTCCGAGGCGGGTGCCCTCGAGGTGCCGCCCGAGCGCATCGTGTCCAAGGGCCGCATCAAGCCGGGCCGCATGTTCATCGTCGACACCGTGCGCGGTCGCGTGATCGAGGACGAGGAGATCAAGCGTGACCTCGCGGCGCGGCGCCCGTACCGCGCGTGGGTGACGTCGAACCGCGTCGGCCTCGACGAGCTCCCCGAGCCGATCAGCATCGCGCAGCCCGACCCCGAGACGCTGCTCCATCACCAGACTGCCTTCGGCTACACCCAGGAGGAGCTGTCGATGGTGCTCACGCCGATGGCCGTGAACGGCGAAGAGCCCGTCGGATCCATGGGCACCGACACGCCGCTCGCCGTGCTGTCGCAAGAGCCCCAGCTGCTCTACGGCTACTTCAAGCAGCTGTTCGCGCAGGTCACCAACCCGCCGATCGATCCGATCCGCGAGCAGCTCGTCATGTCGCTCTCGGTCAACATCGGTCCGCGCACCAACGTGCTCGGCGAGCGGCCGGAGCACGCGCGCCGCATCCGCGTGCGCGGTCCGATCCTCACGAGCGCGCAGCTCGAGAAGATCCGCTCGGTCGGTGAGCGCGAGGGTGACCCGCACTTCCGCTGCACCACGCTGCGGGCGCTCTTCCCCGCCGCCGGCGGCGCACGCGGGCTGCACCTCGCCCTCGAGTCGCTCTGCCGCCGCGCGTCGCAGGCG
>Ga0207662_10000591_pt1 | contig 16197 bp, 17 predicted proteins | sample KBSS33LmetaG_FD_184338 | JGI IMG/M metagenome (GOLD analysis project Ga0207662, IMG submission 184338) | Switchgrass rhizosphere microbial communities from Kellogg Biological Station, Michigan, USA - KBS S3-3L metaG (SPAdes) (version 2) | ecosystem: Host-associated > Plants > Roots >... | reverse complement strand
TGCGCCGACTTGTCCCCGGCAGGCTTGGTCTCCTTTTTCGCCCCGTCGATCTTCTTGTATCCGAGCCGTTCCGCCGTCGCGTTGAACTTTTCGATCTCGGCATCGCGGATTTTTTTGGCCTGAATCGCGTATTTCTGCGCGAGAAGGTAGGCGATATCGTCCTGGTCGAGGAACCAGTAAGCTGGTTTCTGGTCCTGCGCCAGCCGGCCGAACGCCATGCGCCCGATGAACCGTTTTCCATCGCGCATCTGGTCCTCCCTCGGCAACTTGGAGATCCGGTCCTCCTGGCTGAGGATGAAATCAGAGAGCTCCTTGTGCGCCGGGTTCGCCGGATCGTAGTTCACGCCGCCATTCGGATCGTGCAGGCGTACCAGCTCGGCGGTGAGCGAGCTGACCGCGCCGGCCATGTGATTGAGTATCCCGGCGGTGATCGGGTCCCGTTCAAGCAATCCCTTCACTCCGTCCGGTTTTTTGATCTCACCGGCTATCTCAGGATCGAACTCGTTCAGGAGCATCTCGACGCTTTGCAGGACTTTCTGTTGGATGACCGGTTCCAGGGTGGTCCGGGCCCGTTCCTGCTCCATCGCGGCGATCTTTTCGTTGAGCGGTTTGACCGCCTGCGAAGCGATTTCCCTGGCTCCAATCGTTATTTCGGCCTTCTTCCAATCATCCTCGTCCACGACCGGCTCGATGCGTTCGAAGAACGCGTTGTGTTCCTCGGCGTCGGGATCGAATGTTTGACCTGGGTTTTCCTTCGCCCAAGTCTTGACGTATTCCTGGATCTCCGGAATGGACTTCAGATACTGCTCAGTGATGCCCTTGTACTGGGCCGGCTTCAGGACCTCCAACTCCTGATAAACGATCAGCTGATCGCGCTGCTTCTGCGTGAGCCCGTCCTCGGGGCGTTTGGGCGCTGGTTTATCCTCCGGCTTTGTAGCAGGAGTGAGTTTAGCAACGGCATTGGTTGCGGCTTCGGCAGCGGCAGCCGCGGCGCGCTCGGTGATCTCGGCTTCACTGGCTCGTTTCCTCCTCGGCGTTGGCGTCGTTTCCTTCTTTTCCGGCGGCTTTTCCTCGGTCGTCTTCTCTGCCGCTTTTTCCGGCGGCTTCGTTTCTGATTTTTCCGCCTTTGGCTTCTTCCTGAACAGCTTCTCCGAAATGGTTTCCCCGGCCTTCTTCCATTCATCCTGCTGCGCCTTCTCGGCGTCCTCCCGCTTTTTCTTCTCCTCGGGCTTCTCCGGCGGAGTTTCATCATCCGGCGGGGTTTCAGTCTTCGGCTCGGTCTTGGATTCCGGCCTGGTAATCGTTTCGGTGTTCTCCGAAATGCTCGGGAGTTCCCTGGGCTTGATGATCGGCGCGTCGCTCAGATCCATCTGGCTGGCCAGAGTTTCTAGCAGGGTCGGCGCTTTGCCAAGATCGCGGATTGGAGGTGCTGGGGTTTCAGTAGCTTCGGGCATAAAGAATTTCCGGCTGCGGATGAACTTTCCGGATTTCGTAAATCTTGTTCATGAAAGCTACGATATCAAAGGCGTCCTGCGCCGGAGGCGGAAGCATGATGCACTCAAACTCCGGCGGGCGAGGTGCGAGTCGCCACTTTCTTTTATACGTCTTTGCCGATGGAAGAATATTGAACGCTGTCACAACTCGATTCTCGCAATGAACGGCCCGTCTGGAAAGAAGGATTTCAGCACCTTGACGGTGGTTTGAAACTCGGCGGCTTCACCCAGCTTTTCCTGCGCGGCGGCTATGTACTGCGGGTTTCCGTTTTCGGCCTTCGCTTTGGTGGACAGCTCGGCGAACTCGACCATCGCCTTCTTCGCGGAGTTCTCCAGGCAGGTTATGACATCTGCCGCTTCGGTTTTGAGGAACCAGTTGTTGATCGCATTAACCCTGGTCGGTTCGAGTTCGATGATGTTCATGGAATCAATGCTGGTGTTGGACTCGCGAAAGCATCCGGAAGCCGTTGGCGCTTCAGTGATAGTTCAGCGGCGGCCCAAACACCAACGAATGAGGTCTCGCGTTCCCCGTGACATTCAACCGCGTATCTGCGCACGGCTGGATTGCTGTGATCATCCGGTAAAGCAATGAATCGATCGACGGGCTTTTTACACTTGGCGCACATTGGCACCCAGTGGCGTTCTTCGCTGTTCATACTGGTGGTTGCAGGCCGGGCGGTCCTGGCGACACCGCGCCCGGAGGCATCGGCGGGGATGGAGGCCCGCCGGCTTCAGGCGGCGGAGGTCCGCCCGGCGCTGCAAGTTCTGACGGCATCGGCATTCCAGCGTGCGCGGCGACGAGTTGAAATAGCTGAAGGAGTTTTTGGATGTCCGAATCCTGCTTGGCGTCCTTCTGAGCGATTCCGACGACGACCTGCTTGGTCTGCTCTGCGTTTGCTGCCACCTGTTGGTTCAGGGTGCCAACCGCCTGGGCGAGTTTCGGAACGGCCTGGGCGCTCACCTGCATCTGCTGGGTGAGTTGTTGGACGGCCTGCGCAAGCGGCGTCACGGCGGCGCCCACAGTTTGCTGCATTTCCTTTTCCAAGACTTCTTTTAATTGAGCCAACATTCCGCCCACCTGCTCCTGCGCCTTCTTGTCCTGTTCCTCGGGACTCGCGCCTGGGATCGCTTCCAGTTTGAATTCCTGGTAGAACCCGCTTATGGCGGCCACCTGGTTGATCAGCTTGACGGCCTGCGCCGGGCCGACGGCGGCAAAGATGAGCGGATTGGAGAAGACGACTTGCAAAAGCTGGATCATCGCGTTGGCCAGCGCCATGTTGTTGATCCGGTCCTGGGAATCCCTGGTACTGGCGAACTCCTCGTAGGCCAGCGCGGTTTTGTTGCCCTTGACGCTGGTCTTGGTGTTCGTGTTCATGTCGCCCTGCTCGTCGACTGTGAACCCGAGATCTTCCAAAACCTTCTTGGTGTCGCCGCCGCTGGTGGTTTCCACCTGGGCATAGACCTCGTCGTCGCCGTAGGCCATGAGCGCGTCATAGAGCTGTTTCTTCCAGGCCAGGTCCGCGTCTTCGTCGTAGGAAGCGGTGAAATTCAAGCGCTGGCTCGTCGAGCTGGCGATGACTCTGGTTTCCTCGGCGGTCTGCTCATGCGCGGCTGCGGCCCCGATCTCCTGCGAGGACATAACCAGGATCCGCTCCATCATATCGAGCATCGACCGGATGCCGGCTAGGATTTGGGTCGTATCCAGGCGGGGAAAGTTGACCGGGAAAAACGCTTCCTTGATGTCCTTTCCGGCGAACGCGGCCATGCGCTTGGAGAACGGGATGAAGTTGACTTCCATGTACCACTTCTTCCCGAGATTCTGGATGCGGTCGGAGATCCCCTTCCCGACGGCGTCCTCGTCGTAGAACACCGCTGCCAGGAGGTTTTGTTTGATGGTGAGCAGCTGCTGGGACAGAAGATTCCCGATATGGTCCTGGAACGGGAGGCACTCGAGCATGATGGACGAATTGATCTCGCGCTCCTCGTGCGCGTCGTAACCACGGTAAATGACCGGCGAATAAGCCAGCGGCTCGGCATAGATCACGGTGGATTCGTTGGCGACGACGAACCGGAACCAGACCGGATGCTTGTAATCTCCCCAGCCGTACTGTTTCGGAACCAGCTTCATGAACAGTTGCGTGAACGTGATCGCCTTGTCGGTTTCGTGCGCGGCGTAATAGCCGGCGGCAGCTTCCCGGTCCATCGCCCCGGCCCCGGTCACCGGTGTCTGCGCGTTGCCGCCTGCGGTCGGATTATTCGTCAGCCGGACGGTCCGATCGGTTGGGAACTTGGCGACGCACGGATAGATCGTTGAGAAGAACGTTGGGTTACTGGTCATCCAATCGGTGCCGTAGGTCAGCTTGTCCAGGTTCCAGTAATCCGGGTTGTCCTTCACGTCGCCGTAGCGGTTCACCTGCCAGTAACCGCCGTAGGTGCAGCCGGTGTCGGTGTTGAACGTCGACAGCCGGTAATTGAGATCCCAAAACACCCGGCTCATGTGCGGCAGGTTGTAGCGCAGCCCCTCGCGCACGATGACCTCTTTATCGTCCTTCTGGATCTGCGTTTCACGGTGCCATTTCTCGGCGGGAAACATGAGCGACGTTCCGTAGATGTTCTTGCTCAGGATCGATTGCCGAGAGATCGCCGGATACCCGTACTGGCTGGTCATCTTCTGGATCCGGTCAGTGATGATTTCGCATCGGGCCTTGTTCTTGGCGGTCAGGGTTGCGGGCTCGAACTTGAAGAACGGGTAAATGTTCCGCTGGTTGAAGATTACCGCAGTTCGGATGATCGTGTAGGCCTTGGCCACCGGCACGGTGACTTCGAAGAAAGCCGGGATGTCGATGGTCTTGACGACTTCGCCCTTCAGGTTCCGCTCCTCGCGGATGAGATGGGATAGCCCCCATTCCTGGGAAATCTTCATCACCCCTTCGGTGTCCATCTTTCCGGAGAGCAGCCATTTTACGAGCGTCGGTGAAATCGCGTAGAAGGGGGCGTCGAAGGCCTGGTCCAGCGCCCACCAGTGGCGGGACTCGCGCAGACTTTTACGGATGCCTTCGTCGATGCGGGAATGGATCAGGTTGATGCAGTCGCGGGTCTTGTCATCCGGATCCTTGTTCTCGGTGGCACTTGTGAACTTCGACTTGAGCAGGTCAACGGTCAGGCCATGCTTCTCCAAAATATTGATGTCCACAGCCATGATCAGATTTTGCTCTGCTGATCCCAGTCAGGCCGCCCTTTGAGAAGCATCTGATAGCGCCGCCGATCGCGCTGCAGTTCCAGCTCTTTTTGGGAAACTCGTGTGTACACTTTCAAAACAATCTTGAGCTGCTTCTCCACCCCGTCGCAATCGACGACTGCCGGGATGGTTTGGTCCAGATCGCAGAGGCTGTACACCGACGCGTTGGCGATGCTCTTTAGCCTCAGACCTTTTCCGGCGATGAACAGGTGAAAGCAGCCCCTCTGCTTATCCAGCTTGAAAAAAAAACTGGCCCGGGAGATCGCATTTACGCGTAGGTCATCGCCGGGGTTTTTGAGGATCTGGCTGGAGCCGGAGCCGCTTCCTCCGCTGGTGCTTCCTCATACTCGGACTCGACGTTGTCCAGGCTGAACGTGGTTGACTGCGGCGTGACGGCGGTGGCTGTGACCTCCAGGGTGTACTTGTCGCCGACCTTGCATTCGTGCCCGAGCATGTCCTTGAACGCGCGGTGCGCATCGCCGGTAAGTTCAAAGCCTCCAGCTCCTCCGGCAGCTTGTTCATCCAATCCTTCGTCCAGCGCGGGAGCTGCCTCTTCAGAAAGTCTGAGCGCGGCGGGCGGTTTATTACCATTTGGCATATTCGCGAACGTCCTCCGATTGTGGACGGGCGTCAAGCGTATTGATTTTTTCGCTTTGCCGCAGTGAACGCTTGATCTGGAGGCCAATTCCCCTTAAGGCGCGATGCCACTGTTGATTTATTGACGTTGAATTTTTTGCAGAGGTCGTCAATGAAACCAGTGATTCCAAGCACGGTGTAAATCCGCTTCCTTTTCTTCGCCTGTGCCGCACGCATATTTGCGAGAGATTCGGCAGAGTGCCGTTTCCCGCGATATCTGCCTTTGGTTGCCGCGCTTATTTTCATCCTGGTTTCCATCGACGCTGTTCTTCCGAGCTGCGCCAATCCCATATTCCTTCGCGCTTCCTCAGACATCTTTTTGCCGAGCCAATATCGACTGGGGTTTTTAAGATGCGCTGCACTTATTTTCGCCCTTGCCTCCAGTGACAGACCGCTGAATGTTCCGCCGCCTCCAAGATAGCCGTTAATGCCCTTGGGAGCTGCAAAAGCCTGCTCAACGGACCATCCAAGCTGGGTTATCCGTTGCTTGATCCGGTGCCTCTCCTGCTGGCTCTTTTTGAAATATTCGCACAGCTCGGTCAAAGATCCGACCGCTCCATTGACGGTGAAGATCTGTGCTTCCAGTTTCCGCCTTCGCCGCTGCGAGGCCACCAGTTTTATGCGATGCTCAGGGCTCAATCGCTTGCCTCTCTCCACCCCGTCTCCTCCAGGAGTAGTATTTACCAGAGAACAGCCAATTTCTTTGTGGTACAGGATGTAGGCTGCTTCCGCGGCCTCCCATTCCAACACGGAAACCTCGTCGATGATTTCCATCTCCGGCTTCAGACCTTGTTTTAGAAGTGATCTAATCCAGTTTGCTTTGCGATTATTCTCCTTGTTGCATTTGCTGTCACAGACGTGGTCCCTCAGCCTCTCACGCGGGTAATCGCTTTTCCCGATGTAGCGAATCTCTCTCGTTATCGGATCAAGCAGCGCGTAGATAAAAGTTGTCGCGTTCGGGCTGAGGGGAGTAGGTTTTGGCCTAGGCATAGCACTGGTCGTTCATTGTTATGTTCAGCGGCGGCGTTCGGCGTAACGGTCGAGCGTCGCTGCGATTCTCTCAATTCACAAAACAGAGGCAAGAAAAATGGCAATCGACGCTGATGGACGATGGGCGCCGGACCTCGCTCCGAAACAGTGCGAGGTCTTCAACACCTACAAGAAATACGTGCTCGTTAACGGCCCCGTCCGGTCGGGAAAACAATAGCGTGTCTGCATCGCCTACTCAGACACGCGTTTGAAACTCCACAGGCGCGAATCACCATTTTCGCCAAGACTGTGAAATCCGCCTTCGCTGGCGGCGTGTGGTCGGATCTGGTCGAGATTGTTCTCCCGATTTGGCTCAAAGCCAATATGGGAATGCGGATTGCCAGCGGGCCACGTGTGGACGGCAGCACGAGGCTGCATCTCGTGAAGGTCAGCAACATGTACGGGGGCGAGTCGGAAATTCAGCTTCGATCGCTTGACTATGATTTCGACATTACCGCAATCATCAAGTCCGCCCGCATCTCGATGTGCTACTTCAGCGAACTTTCAAATTTTCAAAACCGAATTGTCTTCACTGACACAGCCGAGCGCCTCCGAATGCCTCATCTCTCTGAGAGCGCGCACCAATGGATTTCGGACTGCAACCCTGCGGACGACGGGACTTCTTCTTGGATTTATAAACTCTTTTACGAAGAGCGAGTTTCCGAGAACCACCCCTATCCCGATGTGCAGGCGAAATTTCAGACGATCGAGTTCACGCTGGATTCAAACCCTTGGCTGACCGAATCCGAGCGCAACGAAATCTTCGCCCGATACGCCCACGACTCCGACAGGCGCGACCGGTACTGCTTCGGCAAATGGACGACGAGCACCGAAGCCGGCCTATTCAGCGAGGTGTTCCTGGCCGACACGCACGTCCTGGGAAACACGGGCACCTACGACGAGGATGACTGGGAAGTCATCCTCCCGAGCGAGACCTGCTCGAAAATGGTTACCGGTTGGGACATCGGCACGTCGAAGAATCACTCGGCGCACATTCTGGAGCGCATCGGCACAGACGGATGGCAGGGCAGCATCTTTCACGTCCTCGATGAAATTGTATCGGTGGGGACCATGCTGACCGTCGAGGATTTCACAACTCTGGTGGACGAGCGGATTGAATTTTGGGCGAAGTACATCCGGGAACACTGCCACACGCAGCCGGTGGAATGGCGGCACTGGTCGGACACGTCGGCGTTCGACACGTTCCGGGCCTCGCTGGGATGCTACGACCACATGATCGTGGCGGTGGCTTCCGAAGGCCGGATCATGTTGCAAGCGTGCCCTAAGGGGAAAGGCTCGATCTTCAAGCGCGTGGACCTGCTCAGAAAACTCCTATTCCAGAACCGTATCTACGTCTCGGCGCGCTGCGTCCAGACCGTGAAGATGCTGGGAAGCTTGAAGAAAGGGAAGACGAAGATGGAACCGGTGCAGAGTAACGAGATGACCCACGTCTTCGACTCGCTCACCTATGCCCTGGCGCCCGAGCTGATCAACGAGCTGGCCGACTCATGGAACCCGAACGTGGGATCGGCGACAAGCCGGATGGTGTCGGTGAAGTTGTAGGGATGTGGTAAGGTTGGTGGGTGAAGCTCCCATCCGGATATACGGCCAGACCCGACGGCACGTTCGCCAAGACGATCACCATTGAATGGGGCATCACGCGCAAGTGTCAGTCGACCGAAACCCTGGTTCGATCGGCGACCGGCAAACTGCTTTCCGTCGAGGGCCGAGCCAGGCGGAAGCGCACCGCTATGCCGAAGGAACGGCTCCCGTACAAGAAAAGGCCCGCCAAGACTTCCTGACGGGCTCTGTGGGGCTGAGGTGGTTGGGATTAAGGAGTTGGCGCTTCCTCAGTCGCCGCGTCCAGCGAAGCCAATGCTTCTCGCACGCCGTTCATGCGGGCACCGAGCGCGTTGACCGCCGCTTCGGATTTGTCCAACAGCGCCTGATCCTCGGGCGTCACCGTGCCCGCGCTGTCCTGTAGCTGTTTGATGAGCGCCTTCAACCTGTCCACGTCGCCGGCCACCCCGCCGACACTCGTGACGATTGAGTCCACTGTCTGACCGATGGCGGTAAAGGCTTCGTCAACCTTCGCCGCGTATGTTTCAATTGCTGTAGCCATGCACTTCACTTTCGTTTTGCTGTTTATGTTGCGTCGTCCAGGGCCTTGAGCGCCTTCGCAATCTTGCACAGGCGCGACCCTAGCGCGTTGAGCTTGCCCAAGAAGTCGGGTTTCCCTTGTAGCGCCGCCATCAACTCGATGTGCCGCGCAGCGTTCTCACGCTCAGTATGCAACAGGGCATCCTGAACGCCCTCAACGAGACGCTCAAGCCGACTGCCGTGTTCTTCGTGTTCGTGATCCTTCGCCATCCAAGAAGCCTACGCGATGGCGTGCGGTGCGACAAGGTAGGTTAATCCCCCTGCGAACCCCTAGCCGGTTGGCACGTTGCGGACAGGCGGGTTACGCCGTCAATCATCGCCAAGGACCAATCTGCTGCGACTCAACTTTGCCGCAGATAATGCAGTGACGCATTGGCTCGTAATGGATCACGAGGCACCCCGACACGCCGCAGCCGACCTCCCATGCGTGCCCTCGTAAGTCGCACAACAAACGGCTCGCGACAAGTGCAACGACGAGGTTTGACTTCGCTTCGTCGGTGAACGGCACCTTGAGACCGTTGATATTGGCGAACAGCGTTGAACCTTCAATGGCGATGTTGGTAATGATGGGGCGGTCGAAGTAGTTCGTGATGAAAAATGCTCCGTTCGTCGCATTGATCGTTAATCTCGTGGAGTCTGCACGCGGTATGAACAGCGTCATCGCCCATGCAAACAGAACCAAGCAGACGATGGCGATGCTCTTGCTCACTTGGCGCTCGCCGCCGCAATCGCCGCGATGAGTTGCAGAATCTGCACGAGGTTCGTCGAGGATGAGCTTTCTGATAGGCCGGCGAGACTCATACCTTGCGTCTTGTCCGTCGTCGTGGCCCGCAGCTTGGTTAGGTCGCTTTTCGCGTCAAACAGCGTGGATACGTGAATGTGTGTCTCGCGCTTCGTGCCGTCCAACTGCGTCTCGGTCTGCTGCGATGAGAAGCTGGCGCAACCCGTATGTATCACCACAGGCACGATGCAGAACAGCGCCACCAGCGCGAACATGGCCAGCGGCGGGACTTTGGCGAACGGGTCGGGGTAGCGGTTCATGCGGCAGGTTTACGCGCCTCGCGCGGCGCTGTCAACGCCCAACGCGGGCTTCACCAAGGCCAACCAATCCTTGTAGCGCAACGGCGGTTCCATCTCCTACAGGCGCATGATCGGCATGGCGTTGACGCAGCACCGCGGGAACGCCGGGTCCATTGTCGGGCGTGCGGCTAGGTGCGGAAACTTGGCGATCCACCGCGTGACGCTGGGCGAGGTCATGGCTTATTTCGCAGCAGCTCAATGAGCGCCACCAGAATCGCCGTGAGCACGCCGATGGTCGCGATGACTTGCCCGAGACCCCACTGCACTGTCTGCCGTGTCTCCTGCTGCTGGTCGCGCCGTCCGGTGCCTGCCGCGCTGCCCTCCTGCAATCGTCCGATGTCCGCTTTCACTGTCTCCAGCTTGGCGTCGAAGCGCTTTTCATATTCCTCCAAGCGTTCGCGGTCAACGAACCGCGCGGCCTGCGCCTCCATCTTGCGCGTCAAATCGTTGTGCTGCGCGTTGTAGGCTTTCTGGCCTTCTTCGGTCTTGAGCACCGATTCCTTGTTCGCGGCAAACGCGGCGTTGGTCTGCTTCTCTACGGCGACCAATGCCGTCGCCGTCGCCTCCTTCATCTCAGCCAGCCGCGCGTCGTAATGCTTCTCCAGGTTGAGCAGCCATCGCTCGAAGTGCGCGTGCAGGCTATCGACGTTCCAGCGTGTTTTACAGTCGTCCGGTCGGATGCTGTGCCCTTTTTCCATGCGGAAATTTCGCCCATGCCGCCCTGTTTGTCAGCCGAAAATTACGGTGCCGCGTATTCGGCAACGTTGCTGTAGGGCCCAGTGCCCAAGCTGTTGCGCTGCCTTACGCGGTAGGCGTAATTCCGCCTTCTGCGGATGCTGTCGCTCACATTCTGTATCCCCGGCGCGACCGTGGCCACGCGCTTGAAGCTGGTGTTTTCCTCGTTGCGCTCCACCTCGGTCGAAGCCGTCATCGTGCCCACCCATCGCAGGTCGAGCCGTGTTTGAGTCGCGGGCGTGATCCGCAGATCAGTTGGCGCAGGCGGCACGCTCGGCGCAGGCGCAAGACTGACAGTGAAATAGCTGTAGGGTGATGCCGTCCACACGCCCGCGCTGCTCTTGACGACCATATACGCCGTGTAGATGCCCGTCGCCACGCCCGTCGAGGCCGTCCATGTCCCGGAGATGGCCGCGCTGCTCTTGGCCGCAACCACCAGCGGCGGCGTCACGACGACGACGTGGATATACGGCCCGTCGTCGCGTGTCGCACCGGGCGGCAACAGCGTCAGCGCGCCATCGACAGCGATGAAGTCGCTGTCACCCGTGTTCTGTATCAGCGCCGTGATGTTGACGCTCTGCCCAATCGCCACGTTCGTCGTCGAGAGGCCCGGCGCGACCATCGTTATCACCGGACCGCTCGGTGGCACCGGCCCCGGCTGGTTCGTCACCGTGTTCGATGGACCGCTCTCGCCAACGGTATTCACCGCCGTCACGTAGAAGCGCGTCACCAGCGTGGCATTCACCGGCACCGACGCGGTGTTCCCGGTGAGGTTCAGGATGGGCGCAAACGGTGCCGTGCCCACCGACGAGTAAACGGTGTAACTGGCCGCGCCTGCGCTTGTATTCCAGACGAGGTTGGTGTTTGCCGCGCTCGCAGCCAGCGCCCACAGCGCCAGCGCCAATGTAAGAAGTGTTTTTTTCATGCCGTTTGCTTTCGTGTGCCCGTTGCCGTTCGCCTCATGGCTGCACCAGCAACCAAGCCCATTGTTGCCGTTCGGGTCAAAGTAAGGCTGCACCGTCTTGCGCCCGTTGATGAACGCGGGCGGTGCTTGGTCGCGCTCACCGCCTCGCTCCAAGTTAAACTTGCTGCACTGCGACCGCCTGTTGGTGACGCCAAGTTGCACAAAGCGCCCGTTGCGAAGCGCCTTCTCCAGCGGCACAGCCGTGCAGCATGCCTCCGTGCCCGCCTCGGTGAAGAACCGCACCTTGTTGTTCGGCGCGATGATGGCGATGTAGAGCACGAGTTCGTCATTCGGGTAGTAGAAGTAAACCGCGTGACGCACGCTTTACGGCTTCGACATTGAAGTGTTCGCAGCGTGGTGCCAATAGCTCCACCCAATGCCCACCGCCGCCGCCACCCCAGCGATGACGATTTCCAGCGTCGAATTGTCGGTGTAACCCTTGGCGACTAGCGCGCCGCCGATGACCTTGAGGACGCTGCGAATGGCTGAATTGACTTGTTCGCTCATCCCGCAAGTGTCCGCCCCGCCTGCGCTGCCGTCAACCGCTGGTTTTAGCGGACCAACAGGACATGGCGTCGGCAACGCACGCAAAAGCGCATCCCGTCCGGTCGCTCCACAAAGCGATGGCCGATGAACCAGCAGAGCATCGAGCGCAGGTAATCGAGGAAGGTCATTGCGTCCGCCATTCAAGCAACGTGAACGTTGGCACCGCGACACCCGGTTGCAGCGTGACGTTGACGCCGTGCCCGAAGCAACACCCGCCGCCGAACGTAATGCCCACCCACTTCGGATTGTTCATCGTCTGCACCCAGTAAGGGTAGTAAATCGGGTCGGTCGCTGGCTGGCCGTCTGTCTCGCTCCAATTCTCCGGCGTAAGCGGAACGTGCAGTTCTACCGCTCCGCCCGTGTTAACTAGCGTGAACTTCACCGGGTTGCTCCACCAACGCAACTGCGGCGGAACACAAATGCCGAATAACTCCTTGCAATTGTTCGCGTCGCTGGTCTGAACGTAAACGTGGAAGTTCGCCGGTGGCGGGTTGGTGTTCCATGAATCGCTTGCGTGATTCCAGATTACGCTTGGGTCCGCGGTGATGGCAAACGTGACGACGATCTCCGAGCCTGTGAGCGCGATGTTTTTGACCGGCGACACGAAGTAGCCGTCCCACGTCGGTCCAGCGTTCGGGTCAGGCTGCGCCGAAACTTCAAAGTTGAACCCGATGCCGCCACCAGCGACGGCGTGGATGGGCAGACGCCCCACTGCCCGATTCCAGAGTTGCCACTTGTTTGCCGTGATCGGGACGCTCACCTGAGCTTTCGCCGCAACCGTGAAGAGCACGAGAAGCAAGATTAGGTTTTTCATGCTGACAGGGTGTGCTCCGACTCCGTGGTCGTCAAATGCTCAAAACGGACCAGCCGTTACGATGAACAGGATGGCGTTGGTGCGCTGCGCTTGCGTGAAGCCGCCCCATAGGTCACCGATCTTGGGCGGGATCGCGAGATTAGTCTGCCCCTGAGTCAGTGCAAACGCCGCTGCTGCGTCCAGCCCGCCGCGCCGGTTCCATTCCGCGCTCTTGTCGCCAAGCTCCTGCGACACGTAAGCGTTGAACGTCAGCGCCGACAACCCTGCGTTGGTCCTCGTCCGCGAGTTGTCGTTCCATTGTGCGAGCAAGCCCGACACGTAAATCGCGGGCACGTTGATCGTGTTTGTGGCTTGCAGCGACCCGTCGTTGGTCGTGACACGGACGCTGACACTCTGCGCTTGAACGGTCGCAGCCGCAAGCAACAGAGCCGATAGAAGAAGGATTCGTTTCATAAGGTTTATGTTGCCATGTTTCCCAAGCCCAACCACTCAGCAAATTTCATCGCGGCGGCAACCACAATCGTAATCATTGCCACAACGATCACTATGCCGATGGCTGCGTCTGCCCAATTCCAGTCAGGTTGCTCGTCGTTCACGGGATCGAATACTTCGGCTTAAGGTAATTGAGGTACATACCGTCCATCTCCGCATCGGTCAACGCCCGGTTGTAGAACATAATCTCCGCGAGGTCGCCAAGGAAGAACGCGGCTGAGTTCTGTGAGCCGAATTGCGCGATGTCGATGTTCAATCCCAGCGCACCTTGATTGTTCCCGAGCGAGCTGGTCGCCTCACGGAACTGGCACGTCGAGCCGGTGTAAGCGAACGTGCCCATGAGCGGGTTTGTGCCCGTGGCCCCTGGCAGGTTGCTGGACGGAAACAGCACGCCGTCGAAGATAAACCGTTGCGCTGCCGACACGTCGATGCGGATACCGCCAGCGCCCACTGCCGGTCGCGCAATGAGGTAGCGCGTCCCAGCCCCGCCGTTGTAAGCCCAGCACGCAATCACGCTCCAGCCGGTGTTGGTCCGCAGCGTGATCGTCGTCGAGAGCAGCATCGTGTCCGAACTGCCGTCGAACCGCGCCACGGGCTTGTTGCCGAAGATGGCCGTCTTATACGTTGGCCGTGCCGTGGTCGATGCCGCTGCCTCGTTGCGATACAGGCAATCAACCCACACGTCGATGGACTGTGCGTCGATGGCGGGAACCGACTCAGCTTTCCAGAGCGCCACGAGGCCTGGCACGTTCGCCGGATAACCGCAGGTGAACCGGCGTCGATTGGCCTGCGTCGCCCATTGACCGTGGACCACGAGGGGCAGGAGCAATAGAATAAGAAGTCGCGTTACCATGCGCTGGGTGCCGTCGATGACTCGGTGTATTGAAGCCTGGCCTTGAGCAGCAAAACGGTATTCGTCCACGTATCACTGCCGTTGCTGCCTTGGCGCGAGATATCGAACCATAGGGAGTCGCCCACCGCAGGACTGCCGCCAACTGTGATAGCCGGTGTCGTGAACACTTGCATCACATTGCCTACGGTATCGAGACCGTTCGTCACGAAAACCTGCGTTCCGAAGACCGCATTCGTCAGCGCCTCCAGTGGCGCGAGCGATCCGGCTTTGACGCCCCACACGAGGTTGGTGGTCGTCGCCACGTTGGTACCGCTGCTGGTGACGTAGAGCTTGAGCTTTACGGTGCCGACATTCCACACATCCGGCAGCGTGATGGCAAAACGTGTCGCCTGCGTTGCTGCATCGGCGAACACCCACGCATCCGAGAGAGTTTCGTTCACGCTGTTCGTGTACTGCGTCAGCGTCGCCGCCGTTGGAGCCGGAAACATTGCGCCCGGCTCAATCGAAAAGTCGCGCAGGATGCCGGTGAACGTGCCAGTCGCCGTGAGATTGGTTCCGCTCATGGCCAGTCCAGTGCCGATGCCGACGCCCGCCAGCGTGTTGCTCGACGTAAACCCGGCCAAGCTCGTCGCCGTGCCAGTGATGTTTGAGACCGCCACCGCGCCGTTGGCATCCACGCTGAACCAGTTCGTGTAAGGATTGACCGTTGATGCCGTCGTGCGAGCCTTCGCCGTGGCGATGTAGACCGTGCCGCCTGCGCCCGTGCCAGTGCCTTGGCCGCCTTCAAGCGTGAAGTTCGCGCCTGCCTTGTCTGTGCCGGAACCGTCCGCCGCCTTGAGCGCCTGGTTGACGGGCGTTGCAGCGTCCACGCCCATTTGAATCACAGCAGCAGCATCGCGCACGAGCTGTGTATCGAATCCTGCTCCTGCTGTAATGGCTGAGTTTGCGGTGAAACCAATGGAGCCGTCAGAGGTTAAAGCAATAAACGTAGTGTCCATGACGCCGTTGGCCCTTATGCGTATCCGTTCAGTCCCGCTGAGAGTTATCCCTATTGCGTCGAGAGATGGGCGGAAAAATCCAGTACCAGACCCATCGTCATCGACGAGCCACCCAATGCCCGGCTTGGTCGCCGTCCCCGCCTGCACGAGGAACTGTCCGTTCGAGTTGATCGTGGAATAGTTCGTGCCCGCGCTCGACCTCCATTGCATCAAATCGTTGGTCTGCCCCGAAGCGCCCACGGCGATGAATGGCACGTTATCAATCGTGCTTGCGGTGTTGGTTAACGGCCCAGTCATCGCATCACCCGCGAGCCGGACGTGATTGTTCCACGTAGCGCCAGCGTAATACTCGTTTCGCGCAGTCGTCGTGTTGAACCGAGCCATGCCATTGGTCGGTGCCGCTGGACGTTGCGCGGTCGTGCCCTGCGGCAGGTTGAATGCGCCTGTGCCGCCGACATACATGTTCGTGCCATCGTCGGTGAGCAACGAGTTGCCAAGGTTCGTCGTGCTCGTAAACTTCGCTACGGTATTCGCTGTGCCGCTGGCGGTCGCTGTGCCCGCTGGAATAATCGCCGTCGCCAGAATGTTGCTGCCGCTAACGGCCAGCGTGACCGTCGCCGTGTTTGTAAAGTTCGGCGTCGTGACGTTGGTGCCGTTGACCGATACGGTTGTGCCACTCGCATTGGTCAGCACAGGAACCCCGTTCACGGTCGGCGTTGCGGCAAATCTCGCCGATGCGCCGGGGAAGAAGTAGTTGTAGGCGCTGTCGCCGAAGACGTAATCATTGCTGTTGGTCGCCTGCGCACCACTGCCGAGCATGAAGATGTGGGACTTGCCGCTCAGGCTAAGCGATTGACCAGCACTGGTGCCGAAGGCGTAGATGTCCGACACGTTCGTCAGCGTTGATGTTTCCAGCGTTCCATCACCATAAGCGTAAACTTCCGACGAACCGCTCACCTTTGCATGGTCCAAGGCTGAACGGCCATACCCGTAAATTTGCGAACTGTTCGTGATCTTACCGGCAAACAGAGGTCCGCGTCCGAATCCGTAAATGTCCTGCGAGTTCGTGATGACCACACTTGAAAGGGCGAAATGGCCTATCCCGAACAGGTCGGTGCCGGTCTGTATCACCGCCGAGTTGAATACCGAATGGCCTACG
>Ga0207662_10000589_pt1 | contig 16201 bp, 11 predicted proteins | sample KBSS33LmetaG_FD_184338 | JGI IMG/M metagenome (GOLD analysis project Ga0207662, IMG submission 184338) | Switchgrass rhizosphere microbial communities from Kellogg Biological Station, Michigan, USA - KBS S3-3L metaG (SPAdes) (version 2) | ecosystem: Host-associated > Plants > Roots >... | reverse complement strand
CGGAGCCGCCATCGTCCTCGGGCTGGCCATCACGCCCGCAGGGCCGGACGGCCCACTGCCGGCGTTCCGCCAGCGCGACGTCCTGATCCATTGGGATGGGGCACCGGGCGTCGGCCACCCGGAGATGAACCGGATCGTCGCTCGCGCAGCCGCCGAGCTGCGCACGGTCCCCGGTGTTCGCAACGTCGGCGCGCACGTCGGCCGCGCGATCATGTCGGACGAGCGCGCGAGCGTGAACACCGGCGAGATCTGGGTCAGCATGGATCCGGCTGCCGACTACGACGCGACACTGGACAGCATCCAGGCGACCGTCGATGGCTACCCGGGCCTCGCCCGCTCCGTCACGACCTATCCGACCGACCGGGTCACCGAGGTCTTCGGCCAGGGTGAGCCCGATGTCGCGGTGCGCATCTACGGCCAGGATCTCGCGATCCTCGCGGCCAAGGCCGGCGAGGTCCGTTCGGCCATGGCCGACGTGCGCGGCATCCACGAACCGACCGTCGCGACGCCCGTGACCGAGCCGACGGTCCAGATCCAGGTCGACCTCGACAAGGCCGCCGCCGTCAATCTCAAGGCCGGCGACATCCGCCGGGCGGCGACCTCGCTCCTGTCGGGCATCCAGGTCGGCAACCTGTTCGAAGAGCAGAAGGTCTTCGAGGTCGTGGTCTGGGGCACGCCCGAGCACCGCGAGAGCCTCAGCAGCATCCAGGACTTGCTCATCGAGACGCCGTCGGCTGGCCTCGTCCGGCTCGGCGACGTTGCCGACGTCAGCGTCGCGCCCATCCCGAGCGTGGTCGCCCGGGAAGGCGTCATGCGCTACCTCGACGTGACCGCCGGCATCGATGGTCGCGACGCCGGCGCGGTCGTCAACGACGTGAAGGCGGCCGTGGCCGCGCTGCCATTCGACATCGAGTACCACGCCGAGATCGCGAGCGCGGCCATCGAGGGGCAGGACGCCCAGCTTCGGTCCCTGACCGTCACGGCTGGCGTCGTGATCCTCATCCTGCTCATCCTGCAAGCGGCGTTCGGGGCCTGGCGGCTCGCGCTGTACGTCCTGCTGGCGATGCCGGCGGCGGCGGCCGGCGGCGTGATCTTCACGCTCGCCACCGGGCACCTCTTCACGCTGGGTGCGCTCGCCGGCTTCCTGCTTGTGATCGCCATCACGATCCGCCATTCGATCGCCCTCATCGACCGCTTCCGGCGGCTCGAGGAAGCGGGCTCGACGGGTGTCGAGGTCGCCCTTGCGGGTGTCCAGGAACGCATGGTCCCGATCGTGACGACGGTCCTCGCGACGGCCGTGTTCGCGCTGCCGTTCATCGTCCTCGGCGACGTGGCCGGCCTCGAGATCATGCGGCCGATGGCGATCTTCGTCGTCGGTGGTCTGATCAGCGCCGCCCTGTTGATCCTCTTCGTCGTCCCGAGCATCTACCTGCTGTCCGGGCCCAGCCCCGAATCCGAGACGGAGTCCCTGCTGAGCGAGCCGCCGGCCTTCGAGCCGACGGTGGCATAGGAGCGATCGAGATGACACGACATCGCTGGTTGATCACCGGTCTCGCAGTCGCGGCGCTCGCCCTCGGCGGGTGCAACAGCCCGACGAGCTCTGCCCCGAAGGTCGAGGCGATCACGATGGAGGAGGACGAGAGTTCGGGACTCAAGACCTTGACCCTGTCGGAGAAGGCCGCTCAACGGCTGGGCGTCGAGACCGCCGAGGTCGGCGCGGCGGGCTCTGGGACGTCGATCCCGTATGCCGCGATCGTCTACGACGCGCAGGGCAAGACATGGACCTACGTCAACGAGCAGCCGCTCGTCTACAAGCGTGCCGAGATCACGGTCGACGACATCAGCGGTGATACCGCGCGCCTGTCAGCCGGACCGCCGGCGGGCACCCAGGTCGTGACGACCGGGGCCGCGGAGCTGTACGGCGCCGAGATCGGCGTCGGCGGCGGTCACTGAGCTCACCCTGAGCCCACGACCCCTAGGGGGATAGCGACAGATGATGCGCCGGATCATCGCCACGAGCCTGCGGTTCCGCTTCATCGTCATCGCGCTCGCCGCGTTCATGCTGATCTTCGGCGCGGCGCAGGTGCGGGCGATGCCGGTCGACGTGTTCCCGGAGTTCGCGCCGCCGAAGGTCGAGATCCAGACGATCTGCATCGGACTGTCGGCCGAGGAGGTCGAACAACTCGTCACGGTCCCGATCGAGCAGTCGCTCGCCGGCATCGAAGGTCTCGAGACGATCCGTTCCAAGTCGGTCATCCAGCTGTCGCAGGTCGTCCTGCTGTTCAAGCCAGGGACGAATGAGCTCAAGGCGCGTCAGCTGGTCGCTGAACGCCTCGCCCAGATCACCCCGTCGCTGCCGACCTGGGCCGCGCCACCGGTGATGCTCCAGCCGCTGTCGGCGACCAGCCGCGTCATGAAGATCGGGCTGAGCTCGGAATCGGTCTCGCAGATCGACATGTCGATGATCTCGTACTGGACGATCCGACCACGGCTCCTGAGCGTGAAGGGCGTCGCCAACGTCGCGATCTGGGGCGAGCAGCTCGACATGCTCACCGTGCAGGCGGTGCCGGCCAAGATGGTCGAGAAGGGCGTCGCGCTGACCTCGGTGATGGACGCCGTGTCCGAGACGCTCGACGACGGCCTCCTCCAGTTCAACCCGGGCAACTTCACCGGCACAGGCGGCTTCGTCGACACGCCGAACCAACGCCTGGTGATCCGGCATATCCCGCCGGTCGTCGGCGTCGAGGACTTGTCGCACGTGACCGTGCCCGGTCGCGACGGCCAGCTCTTCCCGCTGACCGACGTCGTCGAGCTCGTCAATACGCATCAGCCACTCATCGGTGAGGCGGTCATCAACGACGGACCGGGTGTGATGCTGATCGTCGAGAAGTTCCCGTGGGCGAACACGCTCGACGTGACCCGCGGGGTCGAGGACGCGCTCGAGCAACTCAAGCCGGGTCTCGATGGGATCGCCGTCGATCACACGATCTTCCGGCCCGCCAGCTTCATCGAGCTGGCGCTGCACAACCTGTCCAACGCGCTGATCCTCGGCAGCGTCCTGGTCTTCGCGATCCTCCTCCTGTTCCTGTTCGAGTGGCGGACCGCGCTGATCAGCCTCGTCGCGATCCCGCTGTCGCTGATGGCGGCAGCGATGGTCCTATGGGTCCGCGACGTGACGATCAACACGATGGTGCTGGCGGGCTTCGTGATCTCGGTCGGGGTGGTCGTCGACGACGCGATCATCGATGTCGAGAACATCACCAGACGTCTGCGCCAGGCACGCCTAGAAGGCAGTCCGCGATCGACGGCATCGATCGTCCTCGACTCGTCACTCGAGGTCCGGAGCGCGATCGTCTACGCGACCCTCATCGATGTCATCGCCGTCTCGCCGGTGTTCTTCATCAGCGGGTTGTCGGGCGCCTTCTTCCAGCCGCTGGTGATCTCGTATGGCCTGGCGGTCCTGGCCTCGCTCCTGGTCGCTCTGACGGTGACCCCGGCCCTGGCCTACATCCTGTTGCGCAACGCCCCCATCGAGCGTCAGCGCTCACCGATCACCCGCCGCCTCCAGGACGGTTACTCGCGCCTCATCGCCCGTCTGCTCCGGACCACGCGCCCCGCGTTCCTGACCGTCGGCATGGTCAGCATGATCGGCATCGCGCTCTGGCCGCAGCTCGGCCAATCGCTGCTCCCTGATTTCAAGGAGCGCGACTTCCTGATGCACTGGGTGACCGCGCCCGGAACCTCGATCCAGGAAGAGACGCGCATCAGCGTCGCCGCCTGCAAGGAACTGCGCGAGATCCCCGGCGTCCGCAACTGCGGCTCGCACATCGGGCAGGCGTTCGTGGCGGATGAGCCGTACGGCGTCGAATTCGGCGAGAACTGGATCAGTGTCGATCCGTCCGTCGACTACGACAAGACGCATGCCGCGGTCCTCGAGGTCGTCAACGGTTACCCGGGGCTGCGGCGCGACGTCCAGACATACCTCAAGGAACGCATCCGCGAGGTGCTGACGGGCTCCAGCGATGCCATCGTCATCCGCATCTACGGACCGGACCTGGGGGTCCTCAAGGATCTCGCGGACGACGTCGAGGAGAAGCTCGAATCGGTCCCGGGGATCATCGATCTGCACTCCGAGCAGCTGGTCAACATCCCCCAGATCCAGGTCAAGGTCGACCTGGCCAAGGCGCAGCAGTACGGCGTCAAGCCGGGCGACGTGCGGCGGATCGCTTCGACCTATGTCGCCGGCGAGGAGGTCGGTGACATCTTCAACACCGGCAAGGCCCATGACGTCGTCGTCTGGAGCGTGCCGGACAGCCGCAACAGCATCTCGGACGTCGAGAACCTGCTGATCGATACCGCGACCGGTGGCAAGGTCCCGCTCAAGGCGGTCGCCGCGGTCGCCGTCGCCCCTACGGCCGGACACGTCAACCATGAGCAGACCGCCCGGCGCATCCATGTCGATGCGAACGTGCGCGGGCGCGACCTCGGTGCAGTGATCACCGACGTCAAGGCGGCGCTGGCCACCGTGCAGTTCCCGCAGGAATACCACCCGGAGCTGCTGGGCGAGTTCCAGGAGCGCCAGAAGGCGCAGGACCGCCTGCTCCTCTTCGCGATCGCCGCATCCGTAGGCGTGCTGCTGCTGCTCCAGGCCTCGTTCGGCAGCATGCGCCTGGCGATCCTCTCGTTCCTGACCCTGCCGTCGGCGCTCGTGGGCGGCATCCTCGCGGCGTGGCTCGGGTCCGGTGTGATCTCGCTCGGTGCTCTCGTCGGGTTCTTCACCGTCCTCGGGATCGCGGCCCGGAACGGGATCATGATGATCAACCACTTCCAGCATCTGGAGCGGCACGAAGGCGAGGAATTCGGCCCCGCCCTCGTCATCCGCGGTTCGAGGGAGCGGCTGGCACCGATCCTGATGACGGCGCTCGCGACCGGCCTGGCGCTGATCCCGCTGGCGATCGCCGGCGACCTGCCGGGCCACGAGATCGAGCACCCGATGGCGATCGTGATCCTGGGCGGGTTGGTCACCTCCACCCTGCTCAACCTGTTCGTGGTCCCGGCGCTGTATCTGCGGTTCGCCAAGCCCAAGCAGGCCCCCCGGCCGGCAGAGGCGTCGGCCTAACGGTCGACGCCCGCGTCAAGAAGCTCGGCGAAATCCGTCAGCCACAGCGCCGGGGCATCACCGTGCCCCTCCATCTCGGACGGGTCGAGCCCGTCGAGCGCGCGCGCCCAGGCGGCCGCTTTGCCGATATGCCCGAGCTGGATGGCGAGCGGGAGGGCCTCGCGTAGGGCAGCACGCGGCAGGACGTCCGTCCAGGCCGCGAGGTAGGCGTCCCTAAGGCGATCGAGGCGCGGGTCGTCCGGCGCCGTGCCGAGCCGATGGGCGATGGAATCCAGCGTCGCGAGCATCGAGCCGAACGGGTGCGCGACGACCGCGTCGCCCCAGTCGAAGAAGCGGATCCCCGCGGGTCCGGAGAAGACGTTCCCACCGTGCAGGTCGTCGTGCTGGATGGTCGCCGCGATCCCGAACCCTGCGAGCTCGTCTGCCGCCGTGGCGACCTGATCGCCGGCCGCAGGCAGTCGTTCGCGAGCCCGATCGGTCGCGGCGCGATCGTCTGGTCCGACCAGCGACCACCAGCGATCCTCGCCGACGAGCGCCTCGAGGGTGGAGCGAAGCGCCGCGGGGCGACCGTCCGGGACGCCTAGCCGCAACATCTCCTCGTTCCGTGCCTCGACACCTCTCTGGAGCTGGGCGTAGGTCGCGAGGATCCCCTCCCAGGCCGCGAGGTCATGATCCCCGGTGCCGTCGGGCCGTGTCTCGCGAAGGGTCGGTCCGCCATCCTCGAGGAGCATCCAGCTGTGCACTTCCTCCACCGCGAGGGGGGCGATCACCGCTTCCACGCCCCACCCGCCCATCGCGGGCAACAGCCGTGCCTCGTGCGACGTCGAGGGTCGCATCGCCTTGGCCCAGAACGGACCGCGATCCGTCGGGATGCGGACGACGGTCGACCACGGCCGGACGTGGGTCTGTTGCGGCTCGCCCGTCACCTCGAACCCGAGGGTCGCGAGCTCGTCGGTCGCCCAGCCGGTGAAGGCGACGAACCAGGCCGGGTCCTTCCAGGTCGGGCGGGCGACGTCCGTCATCCGCCGAAGAACTCGCGCATCGGTCTGGCCGGACACGACTCGGCGAGGCACGGGAGACCCCAGGCGTCCTCGATCGTCCGGAGGACGCCGTAGTGGTCGACGGGCAGGTCGGATGTGAAGCCGGCCGGGACCTTCGATGACGCGATGACCGTCGCGACGTGCCCGCCGCTCGGGTCGTTCCGGGCATCCTCGTCGAACGTGACGATGAGCAGCCCACCGGATGCGAAGGCCTGGCTATCGAGGATCGTCGGGACGAAACCCGCGAGCCACGCGTCGGCCCGGCTCGCGTCGCAATCGTGCGCTGCGTGGCACTGGTTCGGGATGATCAGCGAGTAATCGACGTCACCCGGCTTGAACGCGGTGAAGTCGACCAGGTTCGCGCAGCGCTTGGGATCGTTCCGGATCCCGTCGAAGCTGATCGCCGGGGCGTGCTTGCGCCGGTAGCTACCGTCGCCGTCGCGACCACCGGACGCGCTCGCACCCGTGAAACACCCGGGCGGTCGGTTCTCGGCGTATTCCTTCCATGTCCGTCCGCTGGCCTCGATCTGATCGACGACGGTCGGCGCGTCGATGTCGTGGACACCGTTGTCGTGGACGTCCTGTGTCGAGCCACTGAAGAGCGCGAAGTAGTTCGGCTGCGACGGGCGGGCGACGCCACTCGAGCGCTGCGCGAGTCCGAAACGCTTGATCAGCCCGTTGAAGTAGGGCATGTCCGCTGCCCCGACGACGCGCCCGTAGTCCTGGTTCTCGAGCACGATGATCCAGACGTATGGGAACTCGGGGAAGCCGGTCGACGCAGACGGCGAGGTCGCGGAGGGCGGCAAGGTCGGCGAGGCCGACTCGGACGATGTCCGCGAGGGGCTGGCGGACACCGACACGCTGGGCGCGGACGGCGACGGCGACGACGGCGGCGGCGAGCCCTGACCGGCCGCACACCCGAAGACGAGCAATGCGACGAGCCATGCGAACCCGAGCGGTGCCCTCCGTGGCCCGCGAACCGTCATGTCCCCCCTTCGCCGCTTACCCCTTGCGGCCGCCCCCGAACAGCGTCCCGAATACCCCCCGGATGATGTCCTGCCCGAGCCGAGATGTGACGACCTTGCCGCCGGTGCGGATCGCCGTATCGAGCGTCTTCTGGCGGGCCCGTGCGTCGGCTTCTGCCTGTTTGGCCGCGGCCCGTTGCTGCCGCTCCGCTTCCCGCGCCGCCCGCTTGTTCGCCGCGTCGATCTCGCGTTGCTGACGCGCGAGCTCGCGCCGTTGCTGCGCCGGGGTCATCTGGTTGAGACCACCGGCCGTCGTGGGGTCGAGGCCTTGCCGGGTGGCGGCGTCCACGGCCGCCTGACGCGCGGCCGCGAGCCGGGCCGTGATCCGCTCATACGCGCTGTCGCGGTCGATGGGCATCCCGTATTTCGTGTTCAGCGGGCTCGCCGCGACCATGCCCTGGAACGTCGTCTGATCGATCGGGGCCATCAACGAGTCCGGCGGCAGAAGGCGCGTCGCCGCGAGCGGCGTCGGGATCCCGCGTGGCGACAGCACTGTGACCAGGGCCTCGCCGGTACCGAGTGAGGTGAGCGTCTTCTCGACGTCGTAGAACGTGGTCGTCGGGAACGTCCGGGCCGCCTTGCGCAGCGCGTCGGCGTCCTCCGGCGTAAACGCCCGGAGCGCGTGCTGGATGCGATTCCCGAGCTGCGCCAGCACCGACGAAGGGACGTCGCCCGGGACCTGCGTCACGAAATAGACGCCGACCCCCTTTGACCGGATCAGGCGGGCCGTCCGCTCGATCTGCTCCATCAGCGCGTCGGACGCGTCGTGGAAGAGCAGGTGCGCCTCGTCGAAGAAGAAGCAGAGCTTCGGCTTGGGCAGGTCGCCGACCTCGGGCAGCCCCTCATAGAGCTGCGCCAGCATCCACAGCATGAATGTCGAGAACAGACGGGGCTGATCCATGACATCGGACAGTTCGAGGACCGACAGGATCCCCTGCCCGGACGCGTCGGTGCGCAGCAGGTCGTGAACGTCGAATTCGGGCTCACCGAAGAAGATGTCGGCGCCTTCCTGTTCGAGCACGACGATGCTGCGAAGCAGGACGCCGACCGACGCCGGCGACATCCCGCCGTAGTCGGCAAGGATGGGCTTCCCCTCGTCCGACGAGAGGTACTTCAGCGTCGCGGCCAGGTCCTTGAGGTCGAGCAGCGGCAGGTCGTTGTCGTCGCAGTACTTGAAGACCAGCGCGAGGATGCTCGTCTGCGTCTCGTTGAGGTCCAGGACCTTGCCCAGCAACAGCGGCCCGAACGAATGGACCGTCGCTCTGACCTGCGCGCCGAGCTTGCCGGTCAGCGACAGGAACTCGACCGGATGACCGGCTGCCTCGAACGTCCAACCGAGCGACGCGACCCGCTCCTGCACCTTCGGGTTCGTTCCGTCGCCAGCGGCAGCGAGACCCGTCAGGTCGCCCTTGATATCTGCGACGAAGACCGGTACGCCGGCTTTCGACAGCTGACCCGCGAGCAGCTGTAGCGTCTTGGTCTTACCGGTGCCCGTGGCGCCTGCGACCAGCCCGTGGCGGTTCAGCGTCGACATCGGGACCGCGACGCGGACGTCGTTGAACAGCTCGTCACCGAGCATCGCACTACCGATGATCAGGGTCGGCTCGTTGAACCCGTAGCCGGCCGAGATGGCGTCGCGGAAGGCCTGGTCCATCGGTCCTCCAAGGGGGTGCGCAGGGTCGTCGGAGCGGGACGGCAAGGTTATCATCGGGCCCCGTCGGGCCGGCTGGCCGCTCACGGGGCGTCACGTCGCGAGGTCGCCAGGAGGATGTCGAGATGCGGATCGAGGACGTCGAGGGGATCGGCCCGGTCTACGCGGGAAAGCTCGAAGCGGCGGGCGTCAAGAGCACCGACGACCTTCTCGAGCGAGGCGCCAAGCCGTCAGGCCGGCATGCGCTCGAAGAGGCTACCGGCATCGCGCACGCGCTGATCCTCGAATGGGTGAACCACGTCGACCTGATGCGCATCAACGGCGTCGGGTCGGAATACTCCGACCTGCTCGAGGCAGCCGGCGTTGACTCGCCTGCGGAGTTGGCCAGGCGCAACGCCGCGAACCTCGCCACGACGATCGACGAGGTCGTCGCGGCCCGACCGCACATCGTCCGTCGCGCTCCGAACGAGAAGGAGCTGCTGGACTGGATCGACCAGTCGAAGAAGCTGCCCAAGATCGTCGAGCACTGAGCGCGGAACAGGCTGATGCTGACGGAGTTCCGGGCGTTCCTCGTCAAGTCCAACGCCCTCGCGCTGGCGATCGGCGTGGTCATCGGCGGCGCTCTCGGGACCGTCGTCAACTCGCTCGTCAACGACATCATCATGCCGCCGATCGGCTACGTCCTCGGTGGCGTCGACTTCGCTTCGCTCAAGTACGTGCTCAAGCCGGCAGTCAACGGCGACCCAGCCACTGAGGTCGCGATCCGGTGGGGTCTCTTCATCAACGCTGTCATCGCCTTCGTGATCATCGCGTTCGTCGTCTGGCAGATCAGCCGCAACCTGGTCAAGGAACCGCCTCCCGAGGAGGCCAAGACCTGCCCGTACTGCAAAGAGGCGAACGCGGTCGACGCCACCAAGTGCAAGGCGTGCGCGAGCGAGATCTGAGCGGTCAGGCGTCTGGGCTCGGGTAGCTCCCAAGCACACGCGTCATCGTCGTCACGCCGCGTACCTCGTCGAGGGCGGCGGTCATCGCAGGATCGGCGACATCGCCGTCGAGGTCGATCCAGAACACGTACTCCCAGGCGCGTTCACGGCTCGGACGCGACTCGAGCTTGCGCATGTTCAGGTCGTGATCGGCGATCACGCGCAGGACCGCGAGCAGTGTCCCGGGCTCGTTGCGGACTGCGACGACGAGCGTCGTCCGACGATGCGACGGCGGATCGAGAAGGTCCAGCGCCGGAGCGTCCGGCAACGCGAGGACGAGGAAGCGCGTGCGGTTTCCGGGTAGGTCGCCGATCTCGTCGGCGAGCGACTCGAGCCCGAACAGATCGGCGGCACGGGGCGACAGGACGGCGGCCGCGCCGCGCTCGCCGGAGTCCGCGATCGCCTTGCCGGCGCCCGCGGTGTTGTACGTCGAGAGAAGCTGCCAGGGTCGGGAACGCAGGAACGTCTCAGCCTGACCCAGCGCCTGGATGTGCGAGTAGACCCGCTCGATGTCATCGATCCGTTGTCCGGGCAGCGCCGCCAGGCACAGTCGCACCGGGACCATCACCTCGCCGTGGATCGCGAGTCCGAACTCGACGAGAAGGTCGTAATTCTCCCGGACCGTCCCATTGATGACGTTCTCGATCGGTACGACGCCCGCGACCGCGTCGCCGGCCGTCACGGCCTCGAACACGCCGCGGAAGCTCGCGAGCGCCGTGCGTGGCACATCCCCGAACGCGGCGAGGACCGCGTCCTCGGCGAACGCGCCGGGCTCACCGGCATACGCGACCGGTCCATCGGGGGCGGGCATGGCGCGGAGTGTAGTCGCGGGCGGACGCCCGGGACGTCACGCGGTGCGTCACGCGGCGGGCTGTTCCTCGCCGTGTCCGGAGAGCAGAGCGAAGAGGTCGATCGGCTTGCGGTCCAGCGTCGGCTCGGCACGGCCGAACAGATAGCCCTGACCGGCGTCGTAGCGAAGCTCGAGCACGGACTCGAGATGGTCCGGCGTCTCGATGCCCTCGGCCACGATCCGATGACCGCGGGTCCGGGCGAGCGTGCCAAGCGCCTGGAGCACGGCCTCGGTCGCGCCGTGGGTCGCGCTCGCGCGAACGAGCGAGAGGTCGATCTTGAGGATGTCGAACTCGACCTCACTCAGGAGGCGGAGACCCGCGTTGCCGGCACCGACATCGTCGATGGCGACACGGACCTCGTTCCGGCGCAGGGTCGTGATCGCCTGCTGCAGACGACGCAGGTCGTCGACGCTCTCGCGCTCCGTGATCTCGACGACCAGCTGTGACGGGGCGACGCCGTGGCGCCGGGCCAGCGCGAGGATCTCCTGGACGCTGAACGCGTCGGACTCCAGCGTCCGCGGCGAAAGGTTGATCGAGAGATAGCGTTCCTCGCCGAGCTCGGCTGCACCGGCAAGCACCGCTCGAGCGCACACGACATCGAGCTCGACGGTACGCCGGGTCGCTTCGGCGGCCACGAACAGGCTGGTCGGTGTCGAGAAGCCCGATTCGGGCGACGGACGAACCAGACCCTCGAACCCGACGATGGCGCCCGTCGTCAGCGAGTAGATCGGCTGGTAGACCGCTCGCAGCAGGTCCTCCGTCGCGACGCGAACGACCGCAGACTCGAGCTGGGCGAGGCTACGGGCGTCCTCGGCTATCCCGTGCTTCGTCGGGTCGAAGCGCTGGACGTTCGTCCGACCGTGGCGCTTGCCCGCGTAGAGGGCGGCATCAGCGTGATGGATGATCTGGTGGCGGTCGGTGCTCGGTTCCGGGAACGCCGCGATCCCGATCGTGACCGAGAACACGCCCGTCCGACCGTGATGCCCGCTCAGCGCCAGGGCGAGCAGGTGGTTCGCGATGACCTCCGCTCCCTCGGCGTCGCACCCGGGCAGGATCAAGGCGAATTCGTCGCCACCGGTCCGATACGCGCCGTCGCCACGACGCAAGTTGGCACGCATGATCTGGGCCACGGAACGCAGCACGTCATCGCCGGCCGCGTGCCCCTTCTCGTCATTGACGGTCTTGAGGTCGTCGACGTCGATCATCACGAGTGCCAGCGGCTGCTCGTCGTCGCGCGCTTGCGCGATGCGGGCGTCGAGCTCCTCCTGGAACGCGCGATGGTTCCCAAGACCCGTCAGGCCGTCGAGGAGCGAATCGAGGCGAGCTCGGTCGTATGCCTCGCGCAGCTCGGAGAAGTCGCGGTTGACGGTCGCGATGCCGCGGGCGATGCGCCGTCGGAAGACCAGCAGCACGATGGCGAACAGCACGGTACCGGCGACCGCGACGGCGATCGCCACTGGGACCGGCGTCGCCGGCAGCGCGCCCGAGGGCAGCGCAAGGTTCAACGCCTGGAGCGCCAGTGAGGCAGCGACCACGATGAACGCCAGCGCATAGCCCATGTTCGAGGCGCGCACGATCGACCGGAGCGCGCTCCGGTCGAGGCGTTCTTCGTTGCGCTCGTACGTGGTCAAACAGGACCTCTAGCACCGTGGCCCCGGCGGCGAACCCACCTATACCGGACACGCCCGCCCAAGACCCCCACACGATGGTCATGGGACCCTCACGACGAGCCTCGTCGACCGTTCCCGCGCTGGTGCTCCCGCGCACTGACCCGAGGGGGTACGGGTTCGTCATTGGAAGCCGCGATCGACCGCCCTAGCGTTCGGCACGAGCGACACCGATGTCGCTTCGCTCGAACGGTTGTACCGGCAAACCCGTCGCGAGGCGGGGACGCAAAGCCAGGGATCTCACTGAGACCGCCCGGTTGCCTGCCCAGGAGTGCAACGTCCTTTCGATCGGAAGGAGTTCGGCGTGACGGCGAGACTGACGCGCTTCGCATGGGCCCTCACACTGCTCGCGGCCATGGCTCTGTCCATCGGCGCGGGAATGCGCTGGTACTAGCGATGAGGGTCTATGTCAGGGGGCAGTCGTTCCGACTGATCCTCGCCCTGTTGACCCTCGCAAGCTCGGCCTATGTCATCGAGGCTGGGCAGCGCTGGCACTAGGCCAGACGCATCCGCACTTGTAAGGCCGCCGGCCATGCCGGCGGCCTTCGCTCGTCCGGCTAGCCGCGGAGCGGCGCGCTGGCCGCGGAGCCGTGCAGCCCGCGAGGATCACGAACCGGTGGTCAGGGGTCGTTCGGTACCTCTGTGCGGTGCGGCAACGAGGGGTCTGCGCCGTACAAGTGTCCTAACCGCTACGCCGATCGAGGGCTACAGGCGCTTGTCGACCCGGCTCCGGGGGGTCGGGAGACCGAGGCAACGATGAACGAGACGATCACAGGTCGATGTCAAACCGGCTGACCCGTGCTGCCGGTCCCGTCGGACGCGCCCTCACCGGGGGTAAGCCGTGGCCGCCCTCGACGCGGATCTGGACCTTCTCCGCCATCCTCGCCGGACTGGCGTTCCTGATCTACCGGAATCAGCTGGCCGGCCTGTCGACGCCGCCTGTGCATCTGTCGCTGCCGTGGCCGTTGCTGGCGGTGGCCTTCGCGACCGCCGAACTCAAGGTCGTCCAGGTCCACTTCCGGCGCGAGACCCACTCCTTCTCGCTGAGCGAATTTCCCGCCGTCATCGGCTTCTTCTTCCTGTCGCCATTCGACTACGTGCTGGCGCTGCTCGTCGGCTCGAGCGTCGCGTTCCTGATCGGCGGACAGCAGCGGATCGAGAAGTTCATCTTCAACCTCGCGAACTTCGCCCTGGTCGCGGTCGTCGAGCTCACGGTCCTCTACACGATCAGCGACGTGAATGGCCAGCCCCATCTCGTCGACTGGCTCGCTGCGTTCGCAGCGACGCTGTCCGCGACGATCCTGAGCGCGCTCACCATCGCGACCGTCATCACGATCTCGGGCGGCGCCCCCCAATTCGAGAAGCTGCCCGAGATGATCCAGTTCGGCAGCATGGTCGCGTTCGCCAACACGAGCCTCGCGCTGCTCGCCGTCTCGGTGATGTGGATCGATCCCGTCCTGCTGTGGCTCCTCGTGCTGCCGCTGGCGATCGTCTTCCTCGCGTACCAGGCCTACGTCTCCGAGCGCGAGAAGCACGAGCGCCTTGAGCTGCTGTACCAGTCGTCGCGGATCCTGCAGCACTCGCCCGAGCTCGACTCGACCCTGGTGGCGCTCCTCGGTCACGCCCGCACGATGTTCCGTGCCGAGCTCGCCGAGGTGATCCTCTATCCGCGCGGCAACGAGATCGAGGCGCTCCGGACGACGTCCCGCCACGAAGGCACCCCGGAGGTGATGGTGCCGACGGCCGACCCCCAGACCGATCCGCTCCACGCGCGGATCCGTGACGCGACCGCGCCGTTCTTCCTCCCGACGACCCTCGGCGCATCCGACGACCGCAGCGACATGGTGAGTCCACTGCGAGGCGAATCGGACCTCATCGGCTCCCTGCGCATCTCCAATCGACTCACGGCGGGGACGACCTTCTCGGAGGACGACCTGCGGCTCCTCGAGACGCTCGCCAACCAGGCCGCGGTCGCGCTCGAGAACGGTCATCTCGAACAATCCCTCGCCGAGCTCTCCCGCCTCAAGGAGGAGCTCCGGTTCCAGGCCTATCACGACCCGTTGACCGGGCTGGCCAACCGGACGCTGTTCCTCGATCGGGTCGAGGCCCGCATCGAGGACGCCGGCGCGGACGGCATGCCGGTGGTCCTGTTCCTCGATCTCGACGACTTCAAGATCGTCAACGACACGATGGGTCACGCGGCCGGAGACCGACTCCTGGTCGGCGTCGCCGAGCGGCTTCGTGAGGTCCTTCGTCCGACCGACGTCGCGGCTCGCCTGGGCGGCGACGAGTTCGCCGTCCTGCTCGAGGACGGCCCCGAGGTGGGTCACGCGGTGACGGTCGCCGATCGTATCGTCGACGTGCTCCGCTCCCCGTTCCCCATCGAGGGCCAGGAGATCCTCGTAGGCGGCAGTATCGGCGTGGCCGCGGGACGAGCCGGATCCACCGACGCCGCGGAGCTGCTGCGCAACGCCGACGTCGCGATGTATACCGCGAAGGGCGCCGGCAAGAACCGAGTGTCGGTCTTCGAGCCGACGATGCACGCGGAGATCGTCGCCCGACATGCGCTGAGCGCCGAGCTGTCGCGCAGCCTCGGCCGTGGCGAGCTCGTCGTCTTCTTCCAGCCGATCGTCGCGCTCCAGACGAGTCGCGTTGCCGGCTTCGAAGCGCTGGTCCGCTGGCGACACCCGAGCCGCGGTCTGATCAGCCCCGCTGAGTTCATCCCGCTCGCAGAGGAGACGGGCGTCATCCGTGCTCTCGGGCGCTATGTCCTCGAGGAGGCCTGCACCCAGGCCGCCAGGTGGGCCGAGTGGCACCCCGGCGCCGAGCGGCTCACCGTCGCCGTCAACTTGTCGGCCCAGCAGCTCCAGGAGCCGTCGTTCATCGAGGACCTGCAGGCGATCGTCGGCAAGAGTGGTATCGATCCGGGCCAGGTGCTGCTCGAGATGACCGAGACCGTCATGTTCCACGAGACGTCGACGACGCTGACGCGTCTCGCCGCGATCCGCGAGCTCGGCGTCCGCATCGCGATCGACGACTTCGGGACCGGGTACTCGTCACTGGGCTATCTCCGGCGGTTCCGTGTCGACGTCCTCAAGATCGCGCGCGAGTTCGTGGGTCCGGCCGATCGCTCGGAGGACTGGGCGTTCGCTGCCGCGATCGTGGCGCTCGGTCGGACGCTCGATCTCACGATCGTCGCCGAAGGCATCGAGACGTCCGGTCAGCTGGAGCGACTGCGAGCCCTTGGCTGTGAGCTCGGTCAGGGCTACCTGTTCGCCCGTCCGGCGGACGCGGACGCCACGCTGAAGTTCCTCAAGGACGGCGGTTCGCGCCGGCCGATCGCCGCGACCGGCGCGCCAGATGGGTCGCCTGACGTCGATGGCGACTCCGACGAGCCCGCGCTCCGGCTCGGGCAGGCGTCGGCATGACCACCAACCACGTGAACGGCTGAGACCCGGAGGCGACGATGTTCATCCTGTATGCCGTCCCGATCGGCCTGATGCTCGGTCTGCTGCTCGGCGGCCGGCCGGCCGGCCTCGCGTCACTCCAGTTCCGCTTCGGCTGGGTGATGGTCGCGGGCCTGCTCGTCCAGGTCGTGCTCTTCTCCACGGCGGTGTCCGACGTGGTCGGCGAGCTCGGTCCGTCGATCTACATGCTCTCCACGGCCGTGGTCATCGTCTCGGTCCTGCTGAACCTGCGGATCCCCGGCATGGCGCTCGTGGCGCTCGGCGCGATCTCGAACCTCGTCGCGATCGTGCTCAACGGCGGATACATGCCGGCGGATGCGGGCGCGATGGCCGCCCTCGGCAAGACCGCCCCGACGACCTATTCGAACAGTGCGATCGTCGCGGAACCCGTGCTGAAA